>Ga0210019_1000082_pt1 | contig 129849 bp, 123 predicted proteins | sample CryGeyCG2114_020_2_FD_183969 | JGI IMG/M metagenome (GOLD analysis project Ga0210019, IMG submission 183969) | Groundwater microbial communities from aquifer - Crystal Geyser CG11_big_fil_rev_8/21/14_0.20 (SPAdes) (version 2) | ecosystem: Environmental > Aquatic > Deep subsurface > Groundwater...
TTTCTACCATTTCTTCGTTTCCTTTGCGGAAACAGGAGCCAAAACGCCTTTTAAGTGGCCCTACGCCACCCCAAATACATAACTTATTTCACCCCTCAAAGTAGGTCGAACGAGCGCGGACAGGACACAGTAATAAACACTCAAATCCAGAAGGAGGAATCCCAGCACGCCCTCTAACCAGAGGGGCCAGTTTAGCCAGGGGATAAGACCAAAATTCCATTCTTCAATCAAAGTAAAAGAGCCTTTGATGGTTGGGCGAACGAGAAAGAACGCAACAATAACGAGGCTAGCGGTAAAGACCCCATTGATGATGAGATGCCCAAAGGGCCGCGCCTTCGATCGCAAAGGAAAGAGGCGCTCTAAAATGAAAAGAGCTACAAAGAATGAAAGAACAAATACAACAATTGATGGCTCATTCATTAATTTTTATTTTATAGGGAAATCTTAGAAAACACATCACTTCAGCGGCGCCACCTTCGTAAGTTGTTTTCCAAGGATTTCAGGATTTGAGGTCGGCAATTGACAGATTCCTTTTTCGCAGACATAAGCCGTGGAATTCCCCTGCATCGGATACTTGCCTTTGAGAAGCGGAATCACTTTACTCTGAGACTTCAACTCATTTCCGGCGCGAACAATTCCAATCACACGATTGGGAAGAAAAGCTTTTCGAAGTTTGGCTATTAGAGCGATATCATCGTCTCTTGCTTTATCTTCGGGAAGTACCAGCATAATTTCCTTCGGAAGGTCATAGTAGAAATCCAAGGCCAAAAGCATTTCGGATAAGCTCATGGGGGCTCTGCTGAGAGCTCCCGAAAAAGCCGTTAAGGATTTCTCGGCTCGCTTTCTATAGGTATCGCGCGTGGTCAATTCACCGAGTCTTAAAAGATTCAAAAGAGCGACAGAGTTTCCAGAAGGTTCGGCCCCATCGTAAGCGGGTTTTTCTCGCGCTAACAGTTTTTCATGATCGGTGCTGGTCATGAAAAAGCCCCCCGATTTTTTATCTTCGAAATGCTTCTCAAGAACTTGGTCGAGAGAGATGGCTGCGGTGAGCCATTTCAAATCACTTGTTGTTTCATACAAATCAAAAAGAGCCGCTATCAAAAAAGCATGGTCGTCTAGATAGGCATTAAATTTCGCATGACCGTCTTTATAGCTTCTATAAAGGCGCTCCTTTTTATAGAGATTCTCCAAAACAAAAGAGGCGGCGCGAATCGCTGCCGCTGTATACCGACTATCATTTAAAACAAACCCGACCGTTGCAAAAGCTGAGATCATAAGGCCATTCCATGCCGTTAGAATTTTCTCATCTCGAATCGGATGGGGTCGCTTATTTCGCTCTAGGTAAAGTTTTTCGCGAGCCTTATTAATCACCTGTCTGGCTTCAACTTCTGAAAGCCTTAAGCGTTTTGAAATCTCGGACAAAGGCTTGGGAGTATGAAGAATATTTCTTCCCTCAAAATTGCCTTCTCTTATCACTCCATAATAGGCCTTCACTAACTCGGCTTCATTTTTGGTAAGAATTTGATCGAGTTCTTTTGGAGTCCAAGTAAAAAAGTATCCTTCCTCGCGGTGACCACCGGGCGTAAGACTATCGGCGTCCGTTGCCGAATAAAAAGCACCTTCAGGAGAGGTCATATTTCGAAGCACATAATCGAGGATTTCATGAACCACGCGGGAATACTCTTCGTTGCCGGTGAGTTGAAAAGCCTCGAGATAGGCAACCGCTAAGAGTGCATTGTCATAGAGCATCTTTTCAAAATGAGGCACAAGCCACTTTTCGTCCGTGGAATAACGGTGGAATCCTCCACCAATGTGATCATAGATCCCGCCAGAAGCCATCTCGCTTAAAGTTTTTTCAGCCATCTGTAGAAAAGATTTGTCTTGAGTGCGTCGATAATACCGAAGCAGAAATCGCACAGGCATACTGCTCGGAAATTTCGGAGCTCCTGAAAGTCCACCATTTTTGGAATCAAAGCGCTGTTTGTAAAAATTTGCCGCAGATTTAAGAGATTCCGTTCCCGGAAGGTCACTAGCTTCCGCCGGCCTCAGGCGTTCAGAAATAATTTTCGCGAGGGCTTCGCTCGACTCCGCCACTTTGTCCGATTGGCCATCATAAACTTCTCTTAATTTCTTTACTAAGGTCAGAAATCCCACTTGCACACCGCGATCTCCATCACGAGCTGGAAAGTAAGTGCCACCGTAAAATGGCTTTCGATCGGAGGTGAGCCAAACGGTCATCGGCCATCCACCGCTTCCTGTCATGGCCTGAACAGCTGACATATAAATGGCATCAATGTCCGGTTGTTCTTCTCGATCGACTTTGATCGTAATATAATTTTCATTCATCGCCTTTGCGATCTCGATATCTTCAAAGGATTCTTCTTCCATCACGTGGCACCAATGGCAGGTGGAGTACCCAATACTTAACAGAACAGGGCGATTGAGCTCTTTTGCCTTTTGAAAAGCTTCATCGCCCCACGGATACCAATTCACAGGATTATGTGCATGTTGAAGAAGGTAAGGACTCGATTCTAAAAATAATCGATTGGTAAACTGTGCCCAGCCATTCTTATCCAAATGTCGAGTGCGTGGCGCGTAGCTTTGCCCTCGTTTTTTTCTCGTTTCTTCAAATTGCTTTACGAGGGTTGTCTCAAATGGTCCCAGGCCTGGAAGAGATCCGCTTGAAAGTTCTACTTCTACTTGAGACGGCACAAATTCACTTTTACTTTTAGGTCTATTTTTTTCACAGGCGAAAAGGGTTAAAGCAAACAAAATGAAAGTCAGCTTCCGATAATCTTTCCTTAAAAATCTCAAATCATCTGCTCCTACCTTGTCTCAGATTCCATAAATGATTTCTTTCGAGATGAGGTGGTGAAGAGTCTTGGATAAATTTTCAGCCGTCATCACGTTTTTGTCGAGTGCTTCTCCAAGGGTGAATCCTGTTTTAAGCAAAGTTAAAAACTCGAATGAGTTTTTTTCGACGATTTCGACAATAACCGCATCACGATCACGAAAAATTAAGGAATACTCCTTTCTGTTTTTGAGCACAGGCCTTGAATTTCTCCCTTTCCAAGTTTCAGCCGCATTCCACTTGGACTCAAAAAGAAACATGGAATCTTGAAATAAAAATCGTGTGCCCATATCGATGTGGGCCAAATCGTCCGAACGAAGCGTTGATTCTTTTTGATAGGCATGAAAAGAATGCCAAATCTTCAATTCAAAATTCGCCACGACGATCCAGCGATGAGCAACTTCCATTTGACTTAGAAATTCCGGAAAACTTTCACCGATATGATTCAGTGAATAACTTGTTGAGGGTCGCAGGCGAACATAAGCCCCGCCTAAGTGATGCCATTCTTTTTCGCCAAGCAGTTTAGGCAAAAGTTCAAAAACCTCTTCCATTGCAGTTTGTGTACGAAGCGGATAACCGTTCGCGTAGATAGAGAATTTTTCTTTGAGATCCCCTCTGTGCGGCGGTCTTAAAAAATCAAGTGCGTCGTCTGGGAAATTGGAGATCGCGTGATCAAAATAGTTCAGATCAGATCGCATATTCTTTCTCCGCTCTCAGCCCCTTGGTCATCTCGTTCGCCTTTTCCACTTCCTGAACAAGTCGCTCAAATTCAGGGATCTTGTCATCCCATTCGATGAGAAATGGGCGGGCACCGATTTTATTCCAGGTAAACTGAAAGAGATCCCAAACCGGATCGCTGACTTCCGCGTCATGGGTATCAAAGAGAAAATCTCCCTTATCTGTGTGACCAGCCAGATGATATTGGACGACTCGATCAGCAGGCATTTTTTTAAGGTATTCATATGGATCAAAATTATGATTCACCGAGTTTACAAAGACATTATTAACATCGAGAAGAAGATCACAATCCGCGCGCTCGACAACCAAACGAATGAAATCGGCTTCATCGAGTTCATCGGATTGAAATCGAACATAAGTCGAAATATTTTCAAGGGCGATGCGGCGCCCTAAAGTTTCTTGCACCTGATCGATGCGAGAAACTAGGGAATCGACAGTGCTCTCATTCATGGGAAGTGGTAGAAGGTCATGCCAGTTTCTTTTTTCGATCCCCGTCCAACATAAATGATCTGAAACAATAAAAGGTTCGATTCCCTCAACAAGAAGTTTGAGATTCTTAAGATAATCTCGATTCAGCACATCCGAACTTCCAATATTGAGAGATACGCCGTGAAGAGCAATCGGAAGCATCTCCCGTACTTTGAGCAGCGTGGAAAGCGGTCGGCCTCCAGTATCCATATAATTTTCGGAGATAACTTCACACCAATCCACGGATGATGGATTGGAAAGAATGTCCTTATAATGTGGGGGCCTGAGCCCAACGCCTTTATGTCCGAATGATTTCATACAAGATAAAGCCGGAAAGACTTTTGATTCCTTCCGGCTTTCCCCAAATTATTTTGCGGCCTCAAATTTAATTTTTGGATTATTTGCCGCGAGTTTGTCGCAGTCTGCTTTCGTAAGGTCTAAAAATCCTTTTCCTTTACAGGAATTTTTTCCAGCGCATTCATGCCCCTTACCACCGCAAGCGCCTTTGCCTTTACAAGAATTGGCACCGACACAATGACCTTTCGCATTGGCGGCATTATCAGCTGCCAGAACGGGTGCGCTCATCGTGAGGCTCATCAGTCCTGCCACCGCCGTTGAAATTAACATGTCTTTGGTTTTCGATTTCATTTTAGCTTTCTCCTTCAAGTTCGTTGGTTTACTGAGCTTGGAAACATTCCCTCACCCAAATTCATTTTTTAGATTTTACAGACTTCTTTGCTGGAGTTGCAGAGACTTCTACTGCTTCCTCTTCTTTTACATTCCCTTCGGCAGCCACTTCAATTTTGACGTCTTCGCCCACGGCGACTCCTCCCGCTTCGATGACTTTGTTCCATTTCAAATCATAGTCCCTACGATTAATGGTCAATTTCGCTTCAAACGCTGCCTTCTCATTTCCGTAAGCATCTTTGACCGTTCCTCCGTAATCAATCTCAACCTCCACAGGCCTAGTGACTCCTCGAATAGTCAGTTTTCCAGGTGCTTTTCCTGATTTGCCTTTCTCAATTTTGAAGGCGTCCGCAATGAATTCTAAAGTTTCATGTCCCTTCGTAGCGACATCAAAAAAATCTGCAGATCGAAGATGTTTATCGCGATCGGGTTCATTCGTATTGATGCTTTTCGCTTCAACGGTCGCATGAATCGCAGTCAACGCCCCCGTTTTATCGTCCACTTCGAAGGTGCCTTTAAATGTATCGAAACGACCATAGACTGTACTGATGACGAGATGCTTTACACGAAACCCAACCGTCGTATGGGAGCCATCGAGCTCGAAGGTTTTAGCCCAGAGCGTTGAAGTTTCTAAAATCCCTAAAATGCAAAATACGACCAGTCTCATCATTAAAAATTCCTCCAGCTGCTACTTCTGGATTCGCTGAAACCACGAGAAAAGTTACAAACAGTCCTCCGAAGGCTTTAAAATGTGGGAAAGCCATGTCTAAAGTCCGTCAAATCCAATAAAGTAGGGCCTTGTAACTTTTTGAACTATGGAAACGAATACTCAAATGAAGGTTAGAATATCGGCCGATAAATGGACCGTGAGAGCCGAGCGAGACGAGCGCTGGTCTAAGCTTATGATTCAAGCGCAAGAGGGCGACAAAGGAGCGTATCAAAATTTATTGAGAGAAGTGGCTGGTTTTCTGAACCCTTATTTTCTTCGAAAAATCGGCTCCGCCTTTGACGTCGATGATCTGACTCAGGAGGTATTGATCGGAATGCATCACGCTCTTCAGACTTATGATCGAACTCGATCATTTACAAATTGGATGCTGGCCATTGCGCGATATAAAAGTGTCGATCATTTTCGACGCCTTCAAAGACGTCTCGAAATAACCGTCGACACCGAGGAGCTTGCTCAATTTGAAGCCAAAGAAACTGCCGAAGATTCTATCAGCGACCAACTCGGGGAGGTCGTGGCAGCCCTTCCAGAAAAGCAGAGAAGGCTCATTGAGCTTGTAAAACTTAACGGGTTTTCGATGCGAAAGGCTGCCGATATGCTTGGCATGACTGAAGGGGCTGCAAAGGTAGCCGCCCACAGAGCCTATCGAACGCTAAGAGAAAGATTACAAGAATCAGAAGAATGAAAACAGATGAACTCATCGATAAACTCAGCCACTCGTTGAGACCCCAATCTCACCGGCCTCTTTGGCACGATTATATCAGATGGGTTGTGATATCTATTCTTGCGATTGCGATGGGCGTCTCTTTAATGGGATTAAGAGATGACCTCGGGCACGCTGTTCTTGATGGATGGTTTCAATATGAAAGCCTCTTTTTTCTGAGCTTCGGTTTGGTCTGTGCCTGGATTGCCATCATGGCCGGGCGACCCGATCAACGGTTTGGTCCTCTCTCAAAGAGTTTTTTAATCCTTGGAATTTTCGGATGGGGTGCGTTTTTAGTGAGGGCATTCAAGGGAGAACCTTTCGATTTTGCTGCAGCGGCACCTGGTTGGAGTTGTTTTATGGCGGTCATCCTCTTTTCGATGATCCCCACGATCTTCCTCTTTCGTAAACTAAGGCAAATGGCTCCGACTTCTCTAGCTCAGACCGGACTTTGGGCCACGTCATCCGTGGGAATTTTAAGCGCACTTGGAGTTAATCTGATTTGCTCGAATTCTGACGGTGAACATCTTCTAATTTGGCATTTTGCTCCCGTGTTGATGATTTCTTTAGTTGGATTTGCGCTGGGGCGATTCATGCTTAAATGGTGATGGGATCATCCGGCTCACATCCTTCTATGGAACTTTGTCCCTTTACTCATTTTAGGCATCCTTGGAATGGGATTCGCTCGATTTTTCTTGAAAAAAATTTAGAGTTCCGAACTCCGGCGTCTATTCAAAGGTATCATGTGACCCAAGCGCAATTTGTATCAGTCTCGGCACATATGTCACGAGAATGATGATTTCAAAGATAGAACTGATCAGAATCACAGCCAACAATACAAAGCTCGGGAAAAAATCGAGAGTCGGAAAAAATCTCAGCACGACAAAACTTACTAACAGAACTTCGGGTAATGCTGAGCCCCATTTAGCGAAGAGCTTAGGTTTGACATAGAAAGGACGTTTCAGCCACCAAACGAGAATCGGAATGGAAAGGAGTTGAGCAAAATTTCGAACGACAACTATTACCATATACCACTCAGGCAAATCTCCCAGCCATGCGAAAAATGGAATATAAAAAAGCGTACTGATCTTGTCCGCAATGGGATCAAAAATGGCGCCAAAACGAGTCTCTTGAGAAAGAGCGCGAGCCACTCTTCCGTCAAAAAAGTCTGAAAGAAATCCCAAGATCATAAGAATCATTGAATGATCTTTAAAATCAAACAGCCAAAGCATCAGGAAAATGGGAATGCTTAGGACCCGAAAAAGTGTGAGACAATTTGGAATATTTAAAATCGTTTCGCGCAAACACACCTCTTGATCAGCCGAGTAACTCCGCGTGGGCCATCAAAAAAAAACTACCCGTACTCGCTCAATGCAAGCTTACAATTTCTTGTTCTCTCTTAATCGCTGACCTTCACTCTTCTTATAATCAAAATGAGCGTCGCGACTTAGCCCAAGGCTTGACCCCGAACTTGGGTCCACGTACTAAGGTTATGCTACCATAGCAATTCCTTTTTTTGAGTTGGGTAAAATGGCTACTGGCGTAGGCGGGTTATATCCCAGAGAGCTATGCGGTCTTACGGTGTTGTAATGGACTCTCCAACGCTCCACTAAGATTTGAGCTTCTTTCAAGGTGTAGAATAATTCTTGATTCAACAGCTCATCTCGAAGTTTAGAATTGAAAGATTCATTGTAGCCATTTTCCCAGGGACTTCCTGGTTCAATAAACAATGTTTTCACGCCGATTTGATTCAGCCATTTCCTCACAAAATAACTCGTAAACTCAGGGCCATTGTCACTTCGTATATAATCGGGAACGCCTTTAAAGATAAACAAATCAGCTAAGGTTTCAACAACGTCTTTGCTCGTCAGTCGTCTTGCGGTTCTGATAGCCAAAGATTCTCGTGAATGTTCATCGATCACCGTCAGCATTTTAATCTTTCGGCCATCGTCAGTTTGATCAGAAACAAAATCAAGTGCCATAGCGCTCTTGCAACAAACTCACTGCTTGGCGCTTCCTCGTCGGGCTTAGAAGTTTCCCGAAGCGACTTCCTTCAACATCGCATTGTCTAAACTCAAATCCGCTACGAGCTTCTTGAGCCGAGCATTTTCTCGTTCCAGCTCTTTATAGCGCCTGGCTTGATCAATCTGCATCCCACCATACTTCCTTTTCCAGCGGTAATACATCCCAGGTCGAATCTCGATCGCCCGACAAGACTCCTCAAGAGATCGCCCTTGCCCGACCATCACTTCGATCTGCCGAAGCTTCGTAATAATCTGCTCTTCACTGTACTTCTTTCTCGGCATCTCAATGCCCCCTTTCTATCACAATTTCCCAGCCACCACTTCTCTTAGCAACTGGTTTAGTTAAAGGGGGTCAGGCCAAATTAAGTTCGTTTTAAGGGAAGATGATGACGGCCCTACTGCCAGCGATGACGGTAGGGTCTGTTCCCATTGCATGATGGACAACGTTTTTTGCACGTGCCTAAAAATGGTGGGCAGTATAGGGGTCGAACCTATGACATCCACCTTGTAAGGGTGGCGCTCTACCAACTGAGCTAACTGCCCCTGAACGAACTATCGCCCTTTAAACACCGTCTTGACCACGCAGGTCACGCGAATTTTTTGCAAAATTGTAGGAAGCCCCTTGGAGGGATTAGGAGTTCTCCGGCGGGACTATTTTGCAGGCGAGTGTTCTAACTTGGTCCTTAAAAATAATATCTACGCGATCAGGAGGAATAAGCTTCAAAACAACGCCTCTTCCAAACACTTTGTGCTGAACGGGATCTCCTAAGGCCGGCGAAATATCGATTCGATAAGGAATATCCGTACGTGTTGCCGCTTCTTTTAGTTTTTGATGATAAAATTCTTCGTTTTGGCGGCCCGAAAGCTTGGGCCGTGGTGCGGAGCTTGCTCTGACCCTTGGATTAGGGTCCGCAGGAGGTTTGGCACGGCGATAATTACGCTCGGAATAGCAAGTATTGCAACGGACCCTTGCCGGTTCGTTTCCCATCATGGCCACAATTCTATGACCAAGCTCCAATTTGCACTTTGAGCAATGGTAAACAATATCTGATCCAACCGATATTTTGGGAAGGGGCATAGATCATACTTGACCGATCCGAAGGGAAACTCAAGCTTGCTTTAAAGGCTTTTGGGATGGGTTTGAGAAGTTTTAGATCGATGGATTTCCGTAAAAAATATCATTAGCTTAAAGCCGTGCCGCTAGCTTTTCCTTTTAGACCTGCTGTCGCTTATCTTCGTCGGAGCTCGCTTCGGCACAATTTGAAGACAATTCGAGCTCAGCTTGTTCGTTCCAGCCCTCTCCATTCGCCGCGAACTAAGATTATGGGGGTCGTAAAAGCCGACGCTTATGGGCATTTTGCCACGCAAATGCTTCCACAGCTGGAGCGTGAGGGGATTACACAGTTTTGTGTGGCTTCCTTGGAGGAGGCCGTGGAGATTAGAAAAATTAGCAAGAGCTCGCGGGTGCTTGTACTTGGGGGGATACTTCACTGGTCGCGTAAAGCTATTGATATTGTTTCCAAGTCTAGGCTCGAAGTCGGTATCAATGATATGGCGTCATTAAAACTTTTCTTGCCCCACAAGAATATCAAAATTCATCTTAAGCTCGACACCGGTATGAATCGACTAGGTATCAAATCCGATGAGTGGTCGGAAGTATTGGGGCTCATTAAAAAATCTGGGCGAGAGCTGGAGGGCCTATACACTCACTACGCAAGCTTTGAGGGGGCGAGTTTTCGCAACCAAGTTCTGCTCTTTGAGGAAGCGGTGAGATGGTTTGAAAATGAAAGAATTTCTGTTCGCTGGATTCATAGCGAGAATTCGGCCGCACTTTTTTCAAAAGCTAAACTTAGGAAGGGGATTTTATCCGAAAGGGGCAATCTGGTGCGACCGGGGATTTCGATGTATGGCTATATGCCGTCGAACTTCAAAACATCAGTCAACTTGAGGCCGGTTTTGCAATTGGTTGCCGAAATTGATTTGGTCAAAAGAGTCCATACAGGAGAGGGGATGAGCTATGATCACCTCTATCGCGCCAAGAACACCCATGACTATGGTGTGATTCCTGTTGGCTACGCGGATGGCGTAGCGAAAAGCTATGCTTCTAGATTGATGCCACTTTGGCTTGATCGAAAGGGCAAAAAGAAAGGACAGTTAAGTATCTGCGGAGCGATCTGTATGGATATGCTGATGCTTAGGGCTTCTCGAGGGAAGTTGCAGATCAAAGATCAGGTGGTGCTTTGGGGGCAGGGTGTGGATCAACTTGTCAAAACAAAGGTGGCTGATCCTTACGAATTAAACTTACGAATTGCGAAACGGATACCCAGAATTTGGACCGAATGATCAAAATTGTAAATCTGATCGAAAGTTGGGTCGTCAGCTTTGTTCTTGAGCTTGGTGGTTTTGTTACTATGTTAAAGGACGGTGTTTTTGCGCTTACCAAAACGCCGGTGCGTTGGAAGTTAATCTTTAAGCAGCTGGAATTTATTGGGGTCAACTCCAGTCTCATCATCATATTGACGGGTTACTTCACGGGAGCGGTACTGGCTTTGCAGGCAGGAAAGGCTTTTCGTCTTTTTAATGCTGAGGGCGCCACGGGGTCTTTGGTCGTGATCTCACTCTTGAGAGAGCTGTCTCCAGTTTTGACTTCATTGATGTTGGCAGCACGATGTGGTTCCGCGATGGCGGCGGAAATTGGAACCATGCGCGTGACTCAGCAGATCGATGCTCTTCAGGTCATGTCGGTTGATCCGGTTTCGTATTTGATTACGCCTCGAATAGTCGCGAGTTTTATTATGGCTCCTCTACTTTCGATCGTATTTTCGGTGGTCGGTACTTTTGGGGGGTTTTCGGTAGCCGTTGGAGTTCTCAATGTTAACAATGCAATTTATTGGGATAAGATTCAGCAATATGTCGATATGGAGGATTTGTGGAATGGCCTGGCCAAGGCCTTAGTATTCGGGCTGATCATTGCCGTTGTAGGTTGTCGAAAAGGTTATACGACTAGTGGTGGGGCTGAAGGCGTGGGACGAGCTACGACCCAGGCCGTAGTGATTGCCTCGGTTAGTATTTTAGTGGCCGATTATTTTTTAACTGCTTTTATGTTTTGATGAGAACTTAAGAATGCTTGAAATTCGCAATTTAAAAAAGAGTTTCGGGGACCACGAGGTTCTAAAGGGTCTTAGTTTAAATATCCCATCGGGAAAGATCACAGTCATCATTGGCGGTAGCGGGACTGGAAAGAGTGTGCTGCTCAAGCACATCATTGGTCTCATTGAGCCCGATGAGGGGCAAATACTTTTGGATGGGGAAAGCCTTTACGAAATGACATCGGAGACATTGAAAAAACAAAGAATGAGATTTGGAATGTTGTTTCAAGATGCGGCTTTGTTTGATTCGATGACCGTCTATGAGAACATTGCGTTTCCACTTATCGAGCATACCGATTGGTCCGAAGCTGAGGTGACCCGGGTGGTCAAACATAAGTTGGAGCAAATTCGACTTCCGGGAATTGAGGAGAAGTTTCCCTCAGAGCTTTCGGGTGGTATGCGAAAACGAGTTGGACTAGCGAGAGCTACGGCTTTGGAGCCAGAAATTGTATTGTATGATGAGCCTACAACGGGACTCGATCCAGTGACCTCTAAGGCTATCGATGATCTGATTGTTCAGACGCAGAATAATTTAAAAAATGCCACGAGTATCATTATTAGCCACGATATTCCATCTACCTTAAGAATTGCCAATCAGGTGGCGATGCTTCACGATGGAAGAATCGTGGAAGTGGGAAGTCCCAAGGATATTCTTCATAGCAAGAATCCAATTGTTAGAGAATTCCTGGATCCAGTTATCGATCAAATAGGAGTTGCGTAAGCGCGTGGCTACAAACGGCAAAAAGAAATTTGGACCTGAACTGAAAGTTGGCCTTTTTGTCATTGTCGTGATTTTTGGTCTTAGTTATCTGACGACGCGAATTAATCAAGACGGATTCAGCTTTAAGCCGCTGGATTACTACGATGTCTATTTTAAAAACGTTTCGGGGCTTTTACCACGAACCCCAGTCGAATACGCGGGAGTTCGGGTGGGGCACGTTGAAGAAATCGCAATGGGCGAGGGTGCGGTGCGAGTTCGGATTCGGGTTTCTCCCGATGTCCATATATATGAGGATACGTATGTCGGTCTTCAAACAAGGGGGCTGTTGGGCGAGAAGATTATCTTAATTCAGGGCGGTGGACAGGCTGCGCAGATCCCTTCCGGCGGCGTGATTCGTGATACCCATGGATCGGCAGGTTTTGAGGATGCCATGGCGCGATTTAACGAAGTCGCTGAAGCGGTTAGAGATTTTGTCAAAGGTGGCCAGGGCAAGCCTTCCCTTCAGGATATGGTTAGTAATGCCACGGATATAACGGAAGATGTGAAGAAACTGATGAAAGATCGAAGCAAAGATATCGATCAAATTATTTTAAATATGCGTGAAGTTACGGACTCGATGAAAGTTTTTATGCGCAAAGGTGAGCCAGGTACTCAATCAGCACTTGAGAAATTTGAAGGCACCATGGACAAATTGGATCAAGCGGCGACCAGTCTTCAGCAGATTATGTCGAAAATTGAGCGTGGTGAAGGCTCAGTTGGCAAATTGTTAAGTGATGATACGACCGTTACTAAGATGAACGATGCGTTGGATGGTATTAATGAATTTGTGGGCCAAGTGAAGCAGCTCGAAATCGCGGTGGGCTTCCGTGGCGAATATATGGGAAGCGAGCGAGAGCCGATTGCCGTTACTTCGTTTAGATTTAGACCAGCGGTTGATAAATATTTCTTATTGGAATTTACGGATGGGCCCCTGGCCTTTGCTAAGCGTTCTCGAAAAATCACGACCACCGAAACTGATCCGCCCGGAACAAGCGTTCAAAAAACTGAAACAACAAGAAGTGATAGCTTTAGTATTACCGCGATTTTTGCCAGACGGTTTTATGATTTAACCCTGAAGGCGGGAATCTTTCGGTCGAGTGGTTACTTTGGCGCTGAATACCATTTGTTCGAGGATCATTTAAATCTTGGTATTGATGCCTTTAACTTTAATCGCGATGAGAATGCTCAATTACGCTTGTTCGCCAAGATTAACTTCTTGAAGATATTTTATTTGGATGGCGGTGTGGATGATATGATTCACGAAAATGGTCGTCGCAACTTTTTTGCTGGGCTCGGATTTATGCTCACAGACGACGATATCAAAAAGCTTTTTGGCGTTGCACCGCTACTTCAATAAGTTCGGCGACCTTAGGGAGTCTGCTGTGAGGACTTAATAAGTTCTATAAAATCATTATTGCAAAGGCTTGCGGTTGGTCCGCTTGATAGCGCGAGGTGGGCTTCGAGATTTAAGTTGTCGGCAATTTCGAGGCCGGGATCTTCAACTAAGGGAGGTTGAGTTTCAACAATGAGATGCTTGAGGGCCGGAATTTTTTCCATCGCAGCTGGTCCAAGATGTGATACGACCCAACCGACATAGAGTCCGTATAAAATATTAAGAGGTACTTGCTTTAAAGACAGAAAGCTTCGACTAAAAGGATGGTTAATTCCAGCTGTCATTCTCCAAGTCTGACTCCAAAGATAGTAGGGCACAGACAAGAAACTAAAGCTGGCATTAGCGGCAGCAGTTACAGCCGAAGCAACGCCTACCGAAAAGGCTGAAATTTTTATAGCCTGCCAACTTACCGAAGGCTCGAGTACATAAGTCAAAAGAGCATTCATAGGAATAATAAGTAGCGACGAGTAGAGGGCTCCGGCAAGGGCGGTGGGAATGGCTTGATCGATCTTGGGACCAGCTTGGAGCCTAATTTTCTTATAAGGAAGGGACCAAAAGTTCCGTCGAAGCCTCTGGAGAAAACTTAAATTGGGATCATTTATAAAACCAACCGTCAATGTTTCCACGGGTCGAGTATTGAGCACCAGGCCTTCCGAAATTCGAATAATATTATTGACCGTCATCGCCGTATGAAAAGGTACCATGCCAGACATGAAGACTAGATCGGAAGAGCCGGGCGGAATTTTGGCAAGCATACCCGGGGCAACTTGAACACTTATCGGAACCCGATCAAAGATTTGGCCTGATCCGTGATCTCCTAGATTAACTAACGCGCGATTGACAAGATTCTGGGGCGTTCTTCCGAGGATCCAAGCTCTATCATGTACTCGATAGTTCATCGTCTGAAGGCTGGATTGTAATGCCCGAATAGGTCGATTATAAAAATCACTGTGATCAACCGAAGCTTTTTGAACAGCTGAGATAATTTTTGATTTGGCAACCACCGTCATTTGATTGATTCGTTCTTCGATTGCCAGGCTTTCTCCTTCGGTGAGCTTTTCCACTTCAGATTTAAGTTCCGCAACGAAAGCCTCATTGTTGGCAAAGCCTATTAGCATTTGTCCAAAATGAATAAGATCGGAGCGTTGAGCTTTGCTTAATTTGGGGTGATTCTCGAGTTCTGCGACTATTCGATCGAGCCAGGTCTTTCCATGAGCACTCAAATTCGTTTCGACCACATGAATGGCCGCTACAGCTTCAAACTCTACTCCCAAATCTAATGCATGAGCGGCTTCGAGCTGAGCCACCGCTCGTCCTAGCGCCGCTTGGGCAATCGAATAGCTCTCGATGTATTGGGCGCGCTTTGCCAAGCGTTGATCCCATATCTGATCGGGCTTTACGCCTTCAACGACACCCCCAACCATATAGCTTGCAAGCCGCCAACCCTGAATAATGGGAAGTGGCATAAGGCCCCAGTCTTGCAGGACTGTTCGAAAGCTCGCTCGCCCGCCTGTTTCTTTGACATTTATATATTGAGGAAAGCTTATCTGCAAAACGATCCGAGGAATGCTGGGGTGAGTAAGCTTGTAAATAACGCCAGACTGTCCAAACAACCATGAATACAAATCCAGCTCAACTGCAGGCTGTTTGCCGCCTTTGGTCAGGCGGTTTACTCTCTAGGCGAGCCGATCTCTGTTTTTTTCTACTGTATAAGGACCTGTGTAGGCGTCGACTACTAGTTTCCTGAGACGCAGCAAATTCTTTCGAGGCGAAACTCGAGAACGCAAACTTTGCCAAAAGCCGAGACTTTGATTCGACTCTTCGTTGTTAGGGGGTGCCGATATGGTTCTTTCAATTCGTTGAGATTCGGTTAATAGTATTTCAGTGTTTTCCGTATCCAAAGCTGAATTATCCATCAGCAGATTTAAGGCGTGTGCGTCGCGGATATTAATGTTCCGAAAATAAAGCATCGTTTTGATGCCAAGCAAAGTTAAGCCAGTCATGCCTCCAACGGCTGAGCAATTCATAAAAAGTCGCATTCCGTCCTGTTCAAAAAGCGGAACGACAAATGTGCTTAAAAGTAGCCATGGAGTCGCGGATATTCCTAGGGAGATGAGTCGCCCAGCAGATTTTCCTTTCCACCAAGATTCAGCCTTGGCCACAGAATTTCCGGGATGCTTAGGATCGTCGGGAAGTTTGTTGATCCGAACAAAATTTTGGAAGCCTGATTCCTCTGCGCGAAGCCGATAGAGTGATGGCCCTTCGGAGTCGAGTTCGCGGACCGCCTCCTGAAAGTTAGTGATGAGTTCTCGATAGAGAATATTTCGCGCGGGCTGGTCGGTTTCGCGATTTTTCCTTTTCAGTTGCTGCGATACCCATTTGCCTAGTTCGCCAATTTTGTTGGAAGCTCTCTCAACTCCTCTTGTCATTCGAGCAGCCCATCCCGAGACGCTCATATTTCGCACCCGAGCTCGATTGCTTTCGGGAATATAGCTCGGCTCAATCATGGGGCCTGATAAAAGAACTTGTGCCGCCGGATTGAGATCTCCATTCCATTGCATATTATCGTAGGAGTTCCCTATGGTTGCTTCCATTAACTCGTTCATAGTGCTTCGGAGTTCCTGGATGTTTCGGCTATTGGCAAATCCGAGATCGATGAAAAAGGCATCCAATGCTTGCTGATAATAGGACTGTAGATTTGCTAGGCTGAGGCTCAAGTAGCGTTGATTTTCTCCTTCCGGAATGGATTCCTTTTTTAATGGGATATGGAGACCGGCTTCTAGAATCTGACTGGGCTGCCGAAGGCGATTAGCATTTTCCAGGGCTTCCTCGGCGGTGATAAATATCGCACGGTCAAAGTCAAAGTCGGAAAGATCAAATTCGCCCAAATCTTTTCTTGGAAGACCAAAAGGGATGAGAGGAATTTTTTCGCCAACTGCCCATTCGAATCTTTCGGGCATAAATAAAATCCAAAAATAGTCCGAAATATTAAGGCCCGTGGCTTCAAAATCTTTGGCAATTCCTGATGAATCAGGAAGCCCGTCCATAAATGCCATATGGAATATTTCTTCACGCCTCATTGGTAGAGCCTCGGCAGTGTGAAATCGATTACGTATATATCCTGGGCGTCGATTAGTTTGAACCACCCCAGCAGCCTGAAAAGCTGACCAAGTGTGAACGATATTGTAAGCTCGAAACGCGAGAGTCCCATCACTTCGAAGGTAAAACAATGGATCGTGAGACCGTCTAAATGCCTGCGTAAATATGGTTCGGCTCGTCGAATAGCGGTTCAGGTGAATAGGGTGGCTACCATCTTCGAGAAGATTTTGCTTCGCTAGATGCTTAAATGCCTCAAGATTGTCTTCATCCGTAAGAACAGCGATTGTTTGTATCCCGAAGCCATAACGATCTCTTTCGAGTATTGGTCGAGGGTTGGCAGAGTCTCGAAGCCTTTCTGAAACACTGCGGGGACCTTCTTGCCCCCATGTCAAAGACGGGCTTCCGGCCAAAATAACCGCAAAGAAAGCTAGTTTTAACCAACTCTTAATTATCACCCAACAACCCGCCTCAAAGTCTCCGGCGTTTTTACCTATGATGTCCGCGGTAAATATCCGGAATAGGCTGATTAATAGAAAGAGATTGTCTCTTTGTCGACACCAAAAGCAAATGTAGTTGCCATAAGCCACACTTTGGCTTCAAATATTCTAAGTATATGAGATTTCGAGCCTTTCCTTTATTTCTAGGATTTTGTTTGTCTCTAAACGCTTGCGTTCCAAAGGCGCAATATCAGGAGCAAGAGGATGAACTTCAGGATACAAAGGCCCAGTTAAAGTCATTAGAGCAGACGCAGACTGAATGTGACCCAGATACTTTCCTTCAATTAAAGGAGCAGGCGCAGTCCTTGGATATCCTTCAACAGGAGCTTTTGGACCGAAATACGGAACTCTCGGAAGAAGTGGCCCGTCTTCGTGTCTACGAAGCCCAAGCTAAAAGTCAGGATATGAGCTGCGGAAAGAAACTTGAGGATCAAGCCTCTGAATATGAAGCGCAGATATCTCGAACCAAAGAAACTTATGACGATCTTATCAAGGATTTAAGAAGCCAAATTAGAGATAAGGATGGCGAAATTGCCGCATATCGCCGCCAGCTCACGACCGAGAAAGCCAAGCCCGCGGAGCCGAGTAAGGCCACATCAGGCGCCAAATCTAAGTCTGCGGTCCCTGCGCCGAAAAAAGATGCTCCTTCATCGAGCAAAGATTCCAAAAAGAAGGACAAATAGGGAGGGCCCTGAGGCCACCTTGAGCTTTGACACGAAAAGTCCTAGCATCTGTCTTTGACAGTAAATTTGGGCATCGGGTAGCTCTATCTGTAAAATTTGGACGCATGCCGCCCAAGCATGCTGTTCAAGGGTGCGTATTTAAATAACTACAGAACCGGAATTTGGATTGGAGTAGAGAGTAACAGAATGAATTTGGCAGAACCTCAGAGCTCAGCAACTAGTCAGGTGTCCATTAGGGAATTGATGGAAGTGGGTGCCCACTTTGGTCATCAGACCGCAAAATGGAACCCAAAAATGCGTCGTTATATTCATACATCGAGAAACGGCGTTTATATTATTAATCTTCAAAAAACTGTTGGCTATTTTAAGGATGCCCTTGAAATGGTTAAGCGAATCGCCGCTAGCGGACAGAAGGTGTTGTTCGTTGGGACAAAAAGACAGGCACGTGAAGTGATTAAAGAGGAGGCGGATCGCTGTGGGCAACCTTACGTCACGGAACGATGGATTGGCGGCTGTCTTACTAACTTTCATACGATCAAGCGATCGATCAGCGTGATGAAGAATCTTCAAAAGATGGAAGAAGAGAAGACCTACGGTAATCGAAAAAAGAAGGAAATTTTGATGTTGAACAAGCATCGAGAGAAATTGGAGCTGTATTACTCCGGAGTTAAAGATTTGGGTGATGTACCAGGTGCGGTCTTTATCATTGATCCTAATCGCGAGTATATTGCTGTGAACGAAGCTTCGACTTTGAACATTCCAATTATTGCGACACTGGATACGAATTGTGATCCAGATATGATTGACTATCCAATCCCCGGCAACGACGACTCTATGCGAGCGATTAAACTCTATGCTTCCAAGATTGCTGATGCGGTCCTGGAGGGTGCTAAGCAACGAGCTGCTCATGTTCAGACCTTGAGTCCTCGGACCGATGCCGCTCCTCAGGGAGAGCTTGAAAGAATGTCCCGAAAGCCTAAATCGGCTAAGAAAACTGAGGCAGGTGCTGCGCCGACGGTCAGTGCTGATGATATTGTTATCGAACGAGTTGCGGCGACACCAACACCTACCGAAGGGGAAGAGGCTTAATGGCTGCAGATATTTCAGCGGCCGTTGTTCAGGATCTTCGTCAAAGGACGGGGGCCGGAATGATGGACTGCAAAAAAGCCCTTGTGGAAACGGGCGGCGATCTAGACAAAGCTGTGGATTTCCTTCGAAAGAAGGGAATTGCCTCAGCAGAGAAGAAAGCGGGTCGCGAAGCCAAACAGGGCGCGGTGACATCTTATATTCACGGCGGGGGCCGAATCGGTGTAATGCTCGAAGTTAATTGTGAGACTGACTTTGTTGCGCGAAACGAAAGCTTTCAGGAATTCAGTAGAGATGTGGCCATGCACGTTGCTGCTACAAATCCTCAGTTCTTGAAAAAGGAAGACGTTCCTGTTGCTGTTCTCGAAAAGGAAAAAGAGATTCTGCTCGAGCAGATGAAGTCTCAGGGCAAGCCAGAAGCGGTCATGAATAAAATCATCGAGGGTAAGTTGGCCAAGTATTACGAGGAAAATTGTTTAATGCATCAATCCTTCGTAAAAGATCCGGAAAAGACGATCGAGGACTACCTCAAAGAGACGATCGCCAAGATTGGTGAGAATATTGTAATTCGGCGCTTCGTTCGCTTTGAGTTGGGACAATCGGAATCGTGAGTAAATCAACTGATGTCTCCAAAAAGCCCAAGAAATTAAAGTGGAAACGAGTTCTTCTTAAACTCTCGGGTGAGGCCTTTATGGGTGAGAAGGCCTATGGCATTGACCCAAAGGTTCTCGAAAGACTTTCACATGAATTGAAGGGTGTCGTCGCTGCAGGCGTTGAGTTGGCCGTTGTTATTGGCGGTGGAAATATTTTTCGTGGAATTTCGGGGGCATCCGCTGGAATGGATCGTGCGAGCGCCGATTATATGGGGATGCTAGCGACGGTTATGAATAGTTTGGCGCTTCAAGATCATCTTGAAAAAATTGGGGTCTACACGCGAGTCCTCTCGGCCTTGCCAATGGATGCGGTAGCTGAGCGTTACATTCGAAGGCGAGCGATCCGACATCTAGAAAAAGGTCGTGTGATTATTTTTGCAGCTGGTACCGGAAATCCCTATTTTTCTACGGATACAGCGGCCAGTCTTCGTGCCATGGAAATCGAGGCCGAAGTCGTATTGAAAGCCACGCGAGTGGATGGCGTATACGACAAAGATCCTTTTAAGTATAAAGATGCCGTTCGCATGGATAGATTGAGTTATATTGAGGTTTTGCAAAAGGGACTTCAGGTGATGGATGCGACCGCTGTTAGTCTCTGTATGGATCATCGATTGCCTATTATTGTTTTTGATATGACCAAAAAGGGAAATATCGAAAAGGCTATTCTGAATGGGAACCTTGGAACGGTTGTCTGTGATGAGGCAAAGCCGGCCAAAAAAGCCTAGATATTTCCTCGTAAGGATTGGAGGATCTTAAAAATGTCGAATATAGATGGAATTTTGAAATCTATTAATGAAAATAATTCCAAGACGATTGAAGTCTTAGGCAAAGACTTGAGCCGTGTTCGCGCAGGCAAAGCATCTGTCTCCTTATTGGAAGGTATTCGCGTAAACGCTTACGGCAATCAGTCTCCTTTGAATCAAATGAGCAGCGTTAGTGCGCCGGACGCTCGCACGATCATGATCAATCCTTGGGACAAGAGTTTGATTGGGGAAATCGAAAAGGCCATTAATGCTTCGGACCTGGGTTTGAATCCTCAAAATGATGGAAAAGTTGTTCGATTGAGTATTCCCGCTTTAACCGAAGAGCGTCGCAAGGAGCTAGTTAAAGTTGTTACGAAACAAGGTGAAGAAAGCAAAGTATCGCTTCGACAGCATCGTAAAGACGCGAATGAAAAAATCAAGAATTTAGAAAAGGGCAAGGAACTTTCCGAAGACGACGCGAAAAGACATTTGGATCAGATTCAAAAGATTACTGACGAAGCGGTTAAGAAGGTTGATGAAGTAATTGATAAGAAGACCAAGGATATAATGACGATCTAAACTCCTCTAGGACGGATCGACGGATGTTCATACGATGGCCCAACTGCCGAAACATATTGGAATTATCATGGATGGCAACGGCCGATGGGCGGCGCAACGCGCGCTTCCGCGGGCAGAAGGGCATCGCCAAGGAGTGGGTGCTCTAAAGAGAATCGTTAGGGAATGCGGGCGTCTGGGCATCAAGATTCTTACGGTCTATGCCTTTTCATCTGAAAATTGGAAACGACCGAGAAAAGAAATCGAATTCTTGATGGGCCTGTTGCGATTCTTCGCCGCTAAGGAACGAAACGAGCTTCACAGGGAGAATGTACGACTTACGAGTATTGGTGACTTGAGCGCCCTTCCCCCAATTGCCATAGCTGAGCTTCAAAAATCCTTTGAGCTAACGGCAAGCAATACTGGGCTTACTCTTCAGTTGGCCTTGAACTATTCGGGACGCAACGAAATTTGCCGAGCGGTTCAGCGTATGCTTAGTGATTTTGAGACGGGATCGTTGCGAAGGGAAGATGTCTCCGAAGAAAAAATTTCAAGTTATTTGGATACAGCAAATCAGCCTGAGCCGGATTTGATTATTCGTACGAGTGGTGAATATCGCGTTTCTAATTTTATGATATGGCAGGCCGCGTATGCAGAGTATTTTTTTACGAACCGACTCTGGCCTGATTTTAACGAAAGAGACTTGCGGGAAGCATTAGAAGCCTATGCTCATCGAGAAAGACGCTATGGTGGATTGAGTTCCGATGACTCGCTGGAAGTAAATAGCTTTTCTGACTCAGAAACAAACTCGAGTAGACTTGAGTCTGCGAAATGACAAATCTTCAGATTCGAATTTTAACGGCGCTTATTTATTTTCCCCTATTGCTGTTGTCAGCCTATAGCCCGGAAACCTTCACTTGGATGATGTTGCTTCTGACGGCATTGGCTTGGCATGAATATTTAGAGTTTCGAGTAAAGCCAAAGGAACAGATGGAATGGAGTCGGCATATTTGCATGGTGTTTCTTGGGAGCCTTCCGATTTTTGTCATGGCCATCTATGGAGATCTAATGGTTGGACTGATTGCGTTGGGGATTTCTTTGCAGCTTAGCATTTTGACTGCGATGGTTCGCGGGCGAAACCTGGAGGAGCTTTGGGCCCAGCTTCAATTTTATGTTTTTGGTGTTTTGTATATTACAGGACTTTTTCTAAGTTTGGTTCTTCTTCAGCGGGAGCAGGGAGGACGTGAAGCTGTCTGGTTCTTATTCTTTGTCGTTGGAGCGACCGATACCATTGCCTATTTTACAGGAAAAAATTTGGGGCATACTCCCTTTTTTCAGTGGATTAGCCCTTCAAAAACGCGAGAAGGATTTTGGGGAGGCTTGCTAGGCGGAGTTTTGAGTGCTGTGATTTTTTATTTTGTTTTCAAATATTTTGATTTTAGTGTCCCTGAAATCGGAATTTTATTAGGGTTAGCTGGCATTGTCTCTTTGGCAAGTACCTGGGGCGATTTGTTCGAATCGCTTTTAAAGCGCCATTATAAGCTAAAGGAATCGGGTAGAAGTATTCCGGGGCATGGAGGTGTACTGGATCGCTTCGATGGGGTCCTTTTCGCTGGGCTCCCGCTTTTGTTTTTAGTACTGCTTTTAGGCGGCTTTAAGACTGTATTTCACTGAGATTAGGAGATCATGGCGACGAGAATCAAAAGAAAAGTGTGCATACTGGGGTCTACTGGAAGTGTCGGCAAGAATGCATTGGAGATAGTTCGTCAACAGCCTGATCGATTTGAGATTGTAGGTTTGGCATGCGGTTCTTCTGTGGATCATTTGCTAGCTCAGATTGAAGAGTTCCAGCCTTCTTTTGTTAGCCTAGGAAGCGAAAAGTTAGCTGGTGAGATTCGTGAAAAATTGCCGCGTGGTGTTGAGATTTTTTATGGCTCCATGGGACATCGAGACCTTGTGGAACAATGTCGAGCCGACGTTGTCATGGCCTCCATGAGTGGTACGCATGGACTTTTAGCTACTTTGCAGGCCATTCGCCAAAATGTTTCGGTACTTGGAATTGCGAATAAAGAAATCTTGGTAATGGCCGGGGCCTATATCAACGAGGCTTTGGAGGAATCACAGACTAAATTAGTTCCGGTCGATTCGGAACATTCTGCCATTTTTCAGGCCTTGATGGGAAACTCACGGGCAGAAGTTAGCAGAATTATTTTGACCGCCAGCGGGGGGCCGTTTCGAAGTTTGGATAAGTCCGCATTTTCAAAAATTACAAAAGCACAGGCCCTTCAACATCCTAATTGGGTGATGGGTTCAAAGATTACGATTGATTCGGCGACTATGATGAACAAGGGTTTGGAGTATATTGAAGCGATTCGTTTATTTCAATTAAGGCCTGAACAAATTGAAATTGTCGTTCATCCACAAAGTATCATTCACTCCATGGTAGAGTACCAAGATCATTCCGTAATGGCCCAGCTTGGTATTTCCGATATGCGGATACCAATTTCCTTGGCACTAGCCTATCCGCACCGCCTTTCGATTGACCTGGGTCAAAAAATTAACTTTGCGTCGATAGCTCAGCTGAATTTTGAAAAGCCAGACTACGAAAGATTTCCTTGTCTGAGCCTCGCAATCGAAGCTCAAAAATTGGGCGATCAGGGGCCCGTAATTTTGAATGCCAGCAACGAAATCGCAGTTGAAGCCTTCTTAAATGATCAAATTTCCTTTGTCGAAATCCCCCAATTGATCGAGAATGCGCTGCAGTATTTTGCCGATCGAAAAGCTGATAGTCTTGATTCTGTTCTTGTTCTTGATGAAGAGGTAAGATCATGGAGCATTCAGATGGTCGATAATAGCTTAAATTCAGAATGGGGAAACAAGCATCATGAATTGGTTAACTGACGTAAGTTTATTCGCATTACTATTTTTTCTGCTCGTATTTTTTCATGAACTTGGCCATTTCTTGATGGCCAAGTGGGTTGGAATCAAAGTCGAGAAGTTTTCGATTGGCATGGGTCCTGCGATATTTTCTTTTCGAAAGGGTGAAACCGAGTATCGCTTGGCGATACTTCCTCTCGGAGGCTACGTCAAAATGGCGGGAGATGATCCGTCGAAGGAACTTTCGGAGGAAGAGCGGAAGCGTGGTTTTCTAGCGCAGCGTCCACCAGCCAAATTGTTGGTGGTGTTTGGTGGCCCAGGATTCAACTTGATTTTGCCAATGTTTATCTATGCGATCATGCTCGCGGTGGGCATTCCGTTTGTTAAGCCCGTTGTAGGATCGTTAGAAAAAGAAATGCCGGGTTATCTCTCTGGTTTGCGTTCTGGAGATGAAATTGTTTCGATTGACGGAAGCAAGATCGATCGATGGAAACAAGTCGAGGAGCGAGTTCGAGAAGCAGCTAATCAAGATTTAAAAGTCGTCGTTGATCGAGTTGACCTGACTAGCGGGTCGGTTCGCTCCGTTGAGCTAAGTTTAAAGCCACAGTTGGCCGAAGGCCGATCAAAGTTTGGCGAAATAGTTGAAGTGGGAAAGATCGGTGTCTCGCCAGCTTATCCCCTGCCCTTGGTTTATTATGAGAGTGCGTCGAGTCCATTGGGTCGAGCTCAAGTTCAAAATTTTGATCGAGTTCTTTCCGTAGATGGGATTTCGATTCTAAGCCTCGATCAGTGGAACGAGATTTTAGATACCCAAACAAAATCTCAGTTGGCTCTTCGATTAAAGCGAGGAGATAAGACTATCGACGCGAAACTTGAATTGGCCGGAAAGGCCGTACTTCGCAAGGAACTGGAAATTTTGCCGATTGAATTGGTGATTGCGGAAGTGACACCTGATGGTCGAGCGGCAAAAGGTGGTATTGAAGCGGGGGATCGCTTGGTGGCGATCGGTTCCAAAGTTTTAAGATCTTGGGAAGAAGTTCCAGAAATAGTTCGTGCCTCGGAAGGACGCCCCCTTAAATTCACTTGGGCGCATAACGGCCAGGAAAGGTCGGCTGAGATTGCGGCTGAAGAGACTGTTGTTGATGATCCACTTCTTGGAAAAGACAATCCTATGGCCACTGACAAAATCTATCGAATTGGCATTGCGCCACGTTTGGAGTCGGATACGAGTTTTGGAGAGGATCAGTCCTGGAGTCCCCTTGCATGGATCAAAATGGGTGTCGATCAAACATGGGGACTGGCATCGATGACGGTTATTGCTCTTTCGAAATTAGTGACGGGAGAGATTTCTTTAAAACTCTTAGGTAGTCCTATTATGATTTACAAAGTAGCTGGCAACACCTACCGAATGGCCGGCGGCGGACATCATGGATGGATCGCCTTTCTTACGAATCTGGCGCTGCTTTCGATTACTCTAGGTTTGGTCAATTTACTGCCCGTCCCTGTTTTGGATGGGGGCCACGCTGTATTTTTTACAATAGAATGGATTCGGGGCCGTCCAGTAAGTTTGAAGGTGATGGAAGTTGCAACTCAAATTGGTTTGGTGATGTTGATCGGATTGTTTGCGCTAGTCTTATACAATGACTTTAATCGCTATGGTTTTTTAGATCCGATTATTAAACTTTTTCAATGAGTAGTTATTTGTGACTCCGATGAAGCTGGTTCTTGATACGTCAACGAAGAATGTGTCGATGGGCATAGCGAATGAGAAGCAAGAATGGCTCCTTGAGCTCAATCATTTTGAAGAAAAGCATCAACAGTCTCGTATCATTTTTGAGTTAATGGAAAAGCTTTTTAGGGAAACCGGATGTTCTCCTGATGAAATTAGGGCTCTTGTGGTTGGGATTGGTCCAGGTTCCTATACCGGCCTTAGGGTGGGACTGAGTTTTGCCAAGACTTGGTCTTTTGCGCGCCATTTACCTTTGTTTACATTTGATTCGCTGGAGCTACTAAAATTGACCGAGGCAGCAGAAGGTTTGGGGAGCCTGCCAAAAGTCAAATACTTGCCTCTTCATTCTGCAAAAGCTGTGGAAAATCTTGATCAGCTGCAGCCAATCTATTTAAATGACCACTTCGCGGAAGGCTGAATATTAATTGATAGAAGAAATTTCAAAGGTTAGGGATTTTAAGAAGCTTCGGCGAACAGGTGTATTTCTTTTACCTTCTATTTTGACATCATTAGCTCTCTTCTCCGGTTTCTTTTCGATCATGCACACGATTCGTGTTATGGCGGGGCAAGAATCAAGTTTCTGGTTATCTGGCATCGCCATTCTTATAGCAGCATTCTTGGATGGGATGGATGGTCGAATTGCGAGATTGATGAATGCCGAGTCCGAATTTGGTTTTCAGTTTGATTCGATTGCAGATGTTGTTTCCTTTGGCGTCGCGCCTGCGGTTTTAGTTTATGCGGGCTTTCTTAATCATTTGGGGCGGCTAGGCTGGTTTGGAGCTTTTTTATTTGTGGCCTGTGCAAGTATTCGGTTGGCCAGATTCAATGTGATCTCGGCTCAAAGTTCTGAAAAAAAATATTTCAAGGGTTTGTCATCGCCGGTGGCTGCCGGTGGAATTACGCTTTTGGTTTTAATTGAACATTCCCTTTCGGGGCGTGTCTTTGAACTGTTGGTTTTAGGCTATACAGTTTTTTTGGCAGTCTTGATGGTTTCGAATGTTCGTTTTCGATCATTTAAAAAGATTGAAAGGAAGAAATCGAAGCCCGTTCGATCTTTAATGATTCTCACTCTGATTCTAGCGCTCGTTGTCAGTTTTCAAGAAGTCGCTCTTGCCGTGTTTTTCTTGACCTATTTATTTTGGGGACTAACCGAAGAAGTTTTACTGTTTCGTCGCCGTCGTCGATCGGATCCGAGCGTTCCCTTTGTTCCCTTCGGAGATCGATTAGACGATGAGGATTCGATTGTCTAAATTGTCAGGTCCAATGGTAAGCGCGTTCTAAAGATTCGATCATTGAGTTCGTATAAGATATCCACTTCAGCGCGCGAATCATCTTCTGGCCATTCGATGGACACAAATGATTTGGCATTCGCGAGAATTGCGAGCTGAACTTTTTCCATTTCAAGTTCTTGCTGAAACGGATCGACAACACTTTGGGTGCATAGAAACGAAGCTTCTTCGAGAATGTTATCAAGTCTTCGAGTTTCGTTTTTTTGATCAAACTCGGAAAGGGCCTCTATATTGCCATGTTCAGCACGAAAGAATTTGCGCTCCAAATTTTCGGGAAAATTCCAATCCAATTCTAAGGCGTCGACACTCGATATTTCCTGAGCCCCAGGGTTGATTCTCTCATTTGGTCGAAAGCGGGCTGTTATGATTTTCGGATCGATATCATTGGACGCCAAAAATACAAAAACTTTAGGTGTAGCTTCTTGATAACCAAAGTCTTCGGGTAGAAAGCCTTTGCAAACTTGAACTATTTGAATGGGATTGTCAGGAAGAACCCACTTGATCTGACGAGCGTCTTTATGAAAAGCGCCCAAAGTTGTGGAAGAAGAATTTATTTTATTCCGATCCGATTTGAAAAGATAATCGGAGAAAGTGGATTGAAATAATCCGATTCCGATCAGGAAAACAAAACAGATTAGAAACCCTAAGATGAATACCCCTATTCGACTCGACATGGCGTCGTCGGAAATGCAAAAGGCGCGCCATATTGATTCGCTGAAATTTCGATAGCTTAGCGATGGGTTTGAGAAGTTTGGGACGGAGATGGGTCAAATGGGCGGGACTTTGACTGGCCAAAGCCTACGACATAAGGTTAATCAAAGATTCTTTATGGCAGTTTCAAATTGGGAGTCGGGGACAATTCAGTGTCCGGCCAAAATAAATCTCATTTTAAGAATTGGACCTAGAAGGCGGGATTCTTATCACGACATCGCGAGCTTGATGCTCAAGCTTCAGTGGGGCGATCTACTAAGGATTAATGTTAGGCCGAGTGCCAATGTAGAAATTAAATTGGACTGTCCAGGTCTTTCGGATCTTGAACCTTCGAGAAATTTGGCTTATCGGGCTGCAGAATTGTTTTTAAAGAATTTTAAACTGAGCCTTCGTGTGGACCTTTCGATTGAGAAATGGACTCCAACAGAGGCGGGCTTGGGTGGGGGTAGTTCTGACGCGGCCTCGGTCTTAAGAGTTTTGAGAGATTTTCTTCTTCAAACTAGGCCCCATCTCTATTCAAAATCTGCCATTCGGAAAAGGCTATTGAACATGGCGTCGCAATTGGGTTCGGATGTTGCTTTTTTGGTACAAGAGGAAGCGGCAGCTTGGTGCCAGGGACGAGGTGACAAAATGACTCCTGTCCGTGTTTTGCCATCCTGGCCTTTAGTGTTGATCTTTCCCAAATCCAAGATTTCGACCGCATGGGCTTACCGCGAATTAGACCGTTTTCGTGGACCGAAATTTCGTCAGGATCTGCAATGGGAGATCATGCCAACATGGTTGAAGAACTCAAAAGGAATTTGCCCCATTCCCGCCGTAGAGAATGATTTTTTGAACTTGGCCTTAAGGGCCTATGAGGAGCTTCAGCTTTGTTTGGAAGCTCTGACGGGTTCAGGTGCGCTGGCTGGAGGTATGACAGGCTCTGGTTCTTGCTTCTTTGGTATCTATAGAGACCAGGCGGAAGCTGAAGATTCTGCCGTTCGCCTTCGTGCTTCAGGCTGGGAAGCCATCGCCACCCAAACTGAAGCCGGGGCTAAAAAATAGACAAGAAATCTGAAATTCATTAGCTTGTTTTTGGCTTTGGGGCGTCGACAAGTGGTAAGTCACCAGATTTTGATTCTGGCATCCCTAGGTTCGAATCCTAGCGCCCCAGCCAATTTCAGGCTCTCCACCATTAAGTGGGGCAGGCCAGTTTCTGGATATCTGGCTACCATCTTCTGAATAGACCATCGCACCCAACCCGGCAGTTTCAACTAGCATTTTTCACATAAAAAATTTGTATATAAAGTATATTAACTAAATAAAATCAAATATTTATCTAATAAAATAGCCAGCATTTTAAACACGCAATAATTGTGATAATCTATCTTAATGTTACCCGTCGTTCCACAGTTAAATACCAAACTGGCCAATTCAACCAACCCAAATCTTTGAGCATGTGATGGCACTGGTACATTTTGCCATAGCGATTATCGATTGGACTGGCCACCACATTGAAGCCGCCAAAGCAGAGGATCGACGACAAAATAAAAATGCGGCTGCCTAGAAAATTTCTCTGACCCTCACCCACCCATCTCAACTTTAAGCTGCACGGGGACTTAAGTGTCAATATTTATCGTCTGGAGCAGGAGATCTTTAAGCTTAAGGGACCAGAGCTTAATTTCGGCCAACATCTGTGCGTAGTGGTGAACAAGTACATTGGTATAGTTGGCGTCGTTGACGCAGGCGGAGGCGGCTTTGTTTTTCGCAACTTCAATTTGAAATAACAGGGGTGTCATGATGATCAATAGAAGTTTTTTAAAATGACGATCGTTGTTCACAAGCTTCAAAATCATCGTCTCTAGGGCTCGCGCAAGGGCAAGGTTGGCTTGCGCATTTGAGGCCTGAGTTAGTCCCGTATCCAGCAACTTTTGCAGTCGATCGATCCATCTCACATCTTCTTTTAGGCCGTTGATCCAATCTGTTTTTCTGATTCGCTCTCGAGTGGATGTCAGAGAAGTAAATTTATTTTCGAATGAAGCACGATCCCATTTGGTAGAAAGATTATCCAAAACACTTTGAAGGGACCCAACCGAACAGTATTTTATTTTAGCACCTTTAAGTGAGCAATTGATGATCGTTCGATCATCAATTTTCGCAAATAAGTTTTCGAACCACGCTCGAAACATAGCCAACGCATGGTTGGTCAAAACTTTTTTGCCATGATTTCCATCTACCCAAAAATACTCTTGTTTGTTCAATAATTCTTCCGGATTATTCGGTTTATCACGATCCGCAAATCCTGTTCCTCGTACATGGGAGCGAAAGTTTTCCGGATCATAACTAAGATCTTGTCCCACGAGAACAAGCGGTGAGCATCCTAACATGTGAGCGAATTGAAACGATAAGTGAGTGCAACTTGGCCCAATCATTTGCATTTCGGTTTCACTAACTCCAAACATTTCAAAATACGGATAATCGCGAAAAGCCATTACTTTAGGACCGGCATAGCTCCGGTAGGCTTCGGGATATAGTACGGGCAAAGACACAAGAGTTGTCTGCTTGGTAGCCACACCCCGAAAGAAGACAGCGACTTCGGGAACGCGTTCCAGCGCTGTTACAAAATCTGGAACGATACCATGGTCCAAAAGTGGGCGGAGGGCGGAATCGGCACAGATGATCACTCCCTCGTCGCGAGCTAATTTGAGGCGCTCAAACTCTTGTTCGAGAGATGGGCCACTTGCGATGAGAAAGGCTGGCACGTCAGGGAGGCGATTTCTAAACTGTATCCAGCTCGGACTTTTTCGAATCCAATCTCCATTGAGTAAAGAATTTTGCAAACCAAGCAGAGCATCGTCTGGCGAGTTTCCAAAAGCGTTCGAGGCATCTTTCATGGCTTCGTTACAGAAGGCTTCAATGTTTCGAAAATACTCTTCGTTCTCTTTGGCAATTTCGGGGTGTGCGACTATTTGAATAGCGCTCCAGTAGGCCGCTCGATTGTTTTCATTAAAGTACGTGATGCTGTTCAACTGCGTTTGGGCGCCGGTAAGTCCTAGCCATACTTGAACTCGTGGGGATTGAAGCCAAGTGCTAAGATCGATATTTTCAAGCAATCTAGCAAAAGTCTCCGGCTGCCTTTCAATCAAAAGCGTTTCAAGTTCGGGGCGTTGCGTAAATTCCTTCATATAATTTTCAAGACCTGCTCCCGTTCCAAGCCCAAAAAAAATGACGAGGCGTGTGTGGGGCCAGATCCTTATGGATGGTAGTGAACTAAAGTCATCAGACTCATAGTTTTTCTGTGCCGAAGGCCTGTTCGAGAGCAATTCTGCGTACTCGGGCCAGCGGGTCCGCAGGTATTTAAGGTTTGACTCGAAAAAACTTGGCACAATACCTATAAATTAACGTTAGCAAGTCTAAAGAGCTAGTGGCATTCGCCCTTGAGAAGAGCTATCTTTTTGGGATGGGTTTAGCAGGAGGCATGGCGGAGGCGCCAATTTTGGTCGTTGATGACGAAGAGGAAGTCCTTCAAGTCATTCAAGAATATTTAAAAGAATCTGGTTACTCGGTCGTAATTGCTCGCGACTTGAGTGAGGCACTTGCGAAGATTTCTTCGGATGAACTTCAGACGGTAATCTCGGATTTGTTGTTGGGTGCGGATAGATTGGGAGGAATTGAAGTTCTACGTGAATCTGCGAAAAAATCTATTCCATGCATTTTGATTTCTGGCAACGCTAACTTGGAAGCCTTGAAAGAAGCGATTAATTTGGGGGCCTCACATTTTCTGGATAAACCTTTTGAACTAGCGGACTTGCTGACGATTATTAAAAAAACCAAAGCTAAGCCTCAGGCGATTCAGGATAAGTCTGAGCAGCTAATTCAAAGTTCGGGATTGACCCACAGAGAGTCTGAGATTTTTCATTTAATTGCCAAAGGCTTATCGAATCGTGATATCGCTGAAGCAACCGGGACATCTGAGAGAACTGTGAAAGCACATATCTCTTCAATTTTCCGGAAGCTTGAAGTTTCAAGTCGAGCAGAGCTCCTAAGCAAGCTTATTGTTTAATTTTCGGATTGATTGAAATCTCTCGATAGTCCTGTGCGTCTTTAACGTAATTGGCTGCGCTAAGTTTTAAGAACCTCAGTTCTTCCTCAGTCAAAGCTCTGATAGCTTTGGCAGGGCTTCCTAGGATCAATTGGCCCCTGGAAAAGCATTTTCCTTCAGTAATCAAGCTTCCCGCCCCCACAATGCAGTCGTCTTCAATCCTAGCTTGATCCATAATGACGGCGCCCATTCCTATTAGAACGCGATTCTGAATATGGCAGCCGTGAAGCATGACTTTGTGGCCTATCGTTACATCATCGCCAATTTTTAAATCAGCCTTCGCCCTGGTTACGTGGAGGCATGACTGATCTTGGATATTTGTTCGGCATCCAATAGACACCCGGTTAACGTCACCTCGGATCAAGACTTGAAACCATATATTCGAGTCCTCGCCTATATTTACGTCACCGATCACGTCGGCTGAAGGTGCCACAAACACGCTGGGGTGGAGGCTTGGAAAAACCTTCTTATAGGCTAGGATCATAGCGGCTCGCATTTAAGCCTATTCGGCGTGAGCTGCAAAGTTTCTTTGCGACTTTCGGCTTTTACTTTCGAATTAAAAGCGTTAAAAAAAGTTCGTTCTTATGAATTCACGTCATCTCAAGATCTTTTGTGGCAATGCCGTCCCTGAACTTGGAAAGTTGATAGCGGAGTCGCTTCATGTTTCAGTAGGAAACTGTGAGATTAAACGTTTTTCGGATGGAGAAATATTTGTTCGAATCCATGAAAATGTTCGTGGTGCGGATGTGTTTATCGTTCAATCTACGTCGAGTCCAGCCAATGATCATTTGATGGAGTTGCTAATCATGATCGACGCTTTGAAGCGCGCCTCCGCTGGGAGAATCACGGCGGTGATTCCGTACTATGGCTATGCTCGACAAGATCGAAAAGATGCGCCGCGGACACCGATTACGGCTCGACTCGTGGCTGATTTAATTGAATCGGCTGGAGCTGATCGGGTCTTTTCTCTCGATCTTCATGCCGCACAGATTCAAGGTTTTTTTAAGATTCCAGTTGATCACCTTTTTGCGGCGCCCGTTCTGTTGAAGGCCATGAAGGAAATAATTCGAGATCGCGAGGATATCGTTCTGGTTTCGCCGGATGCGGGTAGTGTGGAAAGAACGAGAGCCTACGCCAAACGTTTGGAATGTGGAATTGCCGTAGCGGACAAACGTCGTTCAGCCCCAGGTCTTGTGGCCGAGGTGAAGATTATCGGGGAAGTCGCCGGCAAAGAAGCCATCATTATCGATGACCTTGTAGATACAGCTGGCACCATGACAGAGGTCGCAAAGGTTTTGATGGAAAAGGAGGCTTGTTTGAAGGTGTGGGCCGTGGCCACTCACCCTGTGCTGTCAGGGCCGGCTATCCAGAGACTCAATGACAGCCCTATTGAGAGCCTATTTGTGACGGATACCATCCCATTGGGCGCCAAAGGGGGGCAAACCTCCAAAATTAAGCAACTTTCAGTGGCGGGCTTGCTGGCCGATGGAATTGCCCGAATCCATAACGAGGACTCAGTTAGCGAGCTTTTTGTTTGATCTTATAGCCATTCAATAATAATTGAGGATTGATATGAAAACAGCCGAATTACAGGTCGCCGTCCGTGATACGACCAAAAAAACAACGAATCGAAAACTTCGCAAAGAAGGCTTTGTGCCAGCCAATGTGTATGGCCCTGGCATTAAGAACGCATACTGTGCATTTGATGATCGAGAGTTTCGTAAAGCTTATAAGGGACATTCCAGCGCGAGTCTAATTCTCACGTTGAAGTCCGCCGACCAAAACCTTGAGGGTCGAAAAGTTATTCTAAAATCTATCGAGCGAGATCCTGCGACCTGGGAAACAGTCCATGTTGATTTTTATCAAATCGATATGAATCGAGCGTTAACGGTCAGCGTACCTTTGGAATTTCAAGGGACACCAGTTGGAGTTAAAATCGGTGGCGGTATCACACAAATCATTCGTCGATCGGTTATGATCAAGGCATTGCCTGGCGATCTTCCCGAGAGCATTGTCGTTGATATTTCAGGCGTAGAATTGAACCACAGTCTGCACGTCAGCGATTTAAAGATTTCGGATAAAATTCAGGTTATGGACGAAGCTGAATATACGTTGATGTCGGTTGTTGAGCCTGAGAAGGAAGAAGTTAAGGCCGTTGAGGCTGTTGTCGCTCCTGATGGAACAGGTGACGTAGCAACTGCAGCGACGGGCGAGCCTGCAGCCGCAGCAGCGGGGGCAAAGCCCGCCGCGAAATCGGATAAGAAGTAAGCTCGAGAGCTTTTCTTTTTGGGCGGCTTAATAATAGGCTGGATTGCGTGAAAGCTTTTCTATTCGTCGGTCTTGGTAATCCAGGGCCTCGATATAATCATACTCGACACAATATTGGTTTTTCTTGGATCGATCGAGTGTGCGAGCTTTTTCCTAATGTCGGATGGCAGGAAAGATTTGAGGCGCATTGGCTTCATGTTCCATTTGGAGATATCGAAGTTCATTTGCTCAAACCCATGACGTTTATGAATATTAGCGGAAAATCCGTTTTAGCCTGGAAAAAGAAGTTTCAAGCGGACTCTCGAACGCTCGTCGTTATGGACGACCTTGATCTTGGGCTGGGAACGCTTCGATTGAGGCCCTCGGGGGGGGATGGAGGACATAAGGGACTTCGCTCCATAATGGAGTGCCTTGGCACTGAGAATATAGCTCGATTAAGACTTGGCGTGGGGCGACCTCAAACGGAAGCAAAGGACTATGTGCTCGAAAAATTTTCGCCGAAAGAAAGGGAAATCGTCGAAGAGCTGATGGATGCCGTGCCGGAACACTTCGAAATTTTATGTCGAGAATCATTTGATTCTGCGATGAACAAAATCAATGCTTGGAGAAGTAAGCTAGCCAAGGCCGATGCAGAGCTTCAGAAAGATAATGAGTAATGAGTTTAGAATGTGGAATTGTTGGACTTCCAAACGTAGGTAAGTCGACTCTGTTTAATACCTTAACGTCCTTGCAGGTAGCAGCCGAAAATTTTCCCTTTTGTACCGTGGATCCAAACAAAGGGATCGTCGATGTTCCTGATTTAAGGATGAATAAAATCTGCGAAATCGCCAAACCAAAAGGTATCGTTCCAGCGAATGTCAGTTTTTTGGATATTGCGGGCCTCGTCAAGGGAGCTTCCCAAGGAGAAGGTTTGGGTAATCAATTTTTATCACACATTCGATCGGTGGATGCGGTGGCGCATGTCGTGAGGTGCTTTGAAGACAGCAATGTTGTTCATTTGATGGGTTCGGTCGATCCTGAGCGTGATGTTGAAATTATCGACCTAGAGCTTTGTCTCTCGGACTCTGAAAGAGCTCAAAAGCGAATGGAAAAAATAGAAAAATTGGCTAAGTCAGGGAACAAAAAGGAAAAGGATGAGTTTGATCGAATTAAAATGCTTCGAGATCGATTAGGACAGGGTTTGCCGATCCGACGGTTTGTGAACGAGCTTGAAGGTTTGGACCTTTCCGATTTTTTGACCGTTAAACCGCTCATGTATGTCGCTAATTTGGCAGAGACTGAGCTAAAGTCCCCAAGTCCGAAGGTCAAAGACTGGCTGGCCCGATTAGCCGAAATTGCTGCTAAAGATAATGCTCCTGTTGTCCCCCTTTCAATCGCCCTCGAATACCAAATTAGCCAATTGGAAGGGCAGGAGGATCGAGCCATGTTCTTGCAGGAATATGGGCTTAGCGAGCCAGGTCTGAATCGCTTTATTCAGGATGCTTACAGCCTATTGGGCTTAATTACGTTTTTTACAGCTGGCGAAAAAGAGGTTCGTGCGTGGACTGTTTCTAGGGGGCAAACTGCGGTTGATGCGGCCGGTAAAATTCATTCGGACTTTGCTAAAGGTTTCATTCGGGCTGAAGTCATTCACTATGAGGATTTTATACGCCTGGGAGGTGAAAAAGCGGCCCGCGATAAGGGGCTGCAAAGGTCCGAAGGCAAGGAGTATATCGTTGAGGACGGGGATATTATCTTATTTCGATTTAACGTTTGATCTCTTTGCGAAAGTGATTAATAAAGGCATCTAAACGCAAAAAGGAGCGAAAACCGTGGCAGAGCTTGCAATCGACACAACTGGGAATAAAGAGGCAGTGGAGCCTTTAATTGATCGCACATCTATTTTAGCGGCACGACGTCGAGATTATGAGATTATTTTTATTCTATCTCCTTCTGTGGATGCGAGCCGAGAAACGGATCTGTTGACCCGAGTAAAGACGGCATTGACGGAGTCCGGGGGCGAATTTTTGAGATTGGATGATTGGGGTAAGCTTCGAATGGCTTACGAAATCAACAAGCATCTTCAGGGGCATTATTTTTATTTGAGATTTCTTGGAAATGGTAATGTCGTGAAAGCGGTTGAGCGGATTATGAAGCTTGATCCAGACTATTTGCGGTTTCAAAGTGTTCGATTGTCGGATGACTTGTCGGAGGCTGAAATGGCGCAACTTCGTCAGAAAGTTCCCACGGATAAAGTAACGCCTCCACATGTAGAGCCGGAATACGAAAGTGATTTCGTTCCCGGTTTTCGGTCCTAAGGCAACTCAAGTTTTACGTGGGTCGGAAATCATTTAGAAAAAAATCCTTCTTCCGCAAATTTGATGGAAGTTTAATCCTCAGTCTTTTGATCCTAGGGAGCGCGAGCTTCTTCAGTCTCCCGTGGATGTTTCTTCCGGCTGCCGGCTATGTGGTGCTTCGCAGAAATGAATTGTGGGGCAGCGTCCTTCTGCTGGCTTCTGCCTTACTGGCTTGCCAAGTATTGTCGGAGCGTTCGGGGCTTGGGCTTGATATTCTCAGTTTAGTATTGTTTTTTTCTGCCGCACCCATTCTCTATTTTGGTCGGAAGGCCAAGCATTGGGGCACTGAAAAACTTTTGTATGGCTATGTTGGCCTTGGTCTGCTGGCATTTTTGGGATTGAGCCTCGGCCATTGGGCTCATGGCAGCATTATGAATTGGTTTAATACCGAAATGAACGCAGATCTTGTTAAGTCCTTTTTTGGAATGGATCAATGGCCGGCAGACCTTCGGACAAGGCTTGAAAAGATCATCTTTCCGTTCGTGCGACTCACTTTAGTCGCTTGGTTTGGTGTTATGCTGGCCTCTATTTTCTTGTTTAACGCTTTTTTACTTCGCTTGAGCTCTCGAAGGAATCCCCTTAAATTTTGGGTTCATTTCAGCTCTTGGCGACCCAAGGATTGGGTGTTGATTGTCGTGGTTATAGGACTGGGGATTTTGGCCGCCAGCCCGGGCCCTTTGATTCCAGACACCATCGAGTTGTTGCCTTGGCTAGGCTGGAATTTAGCGATTTTAGGTTCCTTTCCCATTGTTTTGGGGGGGCTTAGTTTCTTGAGTTATATGACTCCAAGATTGCCTTTCTTTCTTTCGATTCTTGTCCTATTAGTGTTGTTTAGTAATCCACCGCCGGTTCTCCTTTTGACGGGCCTTGCAGATATGTGGTTTGACTTCCGGAAGCGTTGGAAGTCTCAAGCCGAGCAAAGCAAAGACGAGGACGACAAACCCTGGATCTAGATTAAGGGTCTGTTGGCGTGTGAGCGAAGCAAGAAAGGTAGTTTATGGAAATTATTCTTAAAAAAGATGTGCCTAATGTCGGAAGAATCGGTGAGTTGGTAAATGTTCGAAACGGCTACGCCAGGAATTTTTTGCTTCCTCGATCCTTAGCGGTTGTTGCAGTGAAGGGAAACAAAACTGCCCTCGATCATCAGCTCAAGCTAGTTGAGACAGACAAAAAGAAACTCCGAGAAGAGTCTGAAGAAGCTTCGAAAGAATTTGCGAAGATTAAAATTTCTTTGCAAAAACGCTTTAACGATCAGAATAAAATGTTCGGCACAATCTCGTCGACGGAGCTTGTTGAAGAGTTGAAATCGAGGGGTTATGTCGTAGATCGTCGAGATCTTGAGATTCCAGAAATATCTGGTGAAGGAAGTTTCGAAATCAAAGTAAGATTGCCAGGGGATGTTTTTACAAGTTTTCAGCTAAAAATCGAGGCCATCAAAGAAAAAGAGAAGAAATCAGGAGCTAAAAAGCGGGCACCTAAAGTAGCAAAGGCCGAGGCAGCTGCTGAGGATGCGGATAGCACTGAAACCGGTGGCGAAGCTGCAGAAACAACCGATACAACTACCGAAGCAAAGTCCGAAGACTAAGATAGGCTGGGGGATTAGGCTTCCATGGATGGGGATACCGAAATCTGGGAAGAGGGTCCTGTAGGGGCAAGTGCGCGGGCGTCCACCAAGTCGATTTTTAAACTTCCACCACAAAATCTAGAAGCCGAGAAACAAGTTCTTGGCAGTATGCTTATTGATGCCGAAGCGATCGAAAAGGTCCTCGAGCATATTGAAGCCAGCGATTTTTATACCAAAGCCCATCAGATCATTTTCAATGCCGTTTTAGAAATTAGCCGTCAAGGTGGTGGGGCTGATCTTTTGACGGTATCGGACTATCTTCAGGCTCAGAACCTTTTGGAAGCTGCTGGAGGCACCAGCCAGTTGGCTTCGCTTGTCGATACCATTGCCAGCAGTGCCAATGTCGAGGCTTACGCAAAACTTATTCGAGAAAAAGCCGTCCTGAGACGATTGATTCAGGTGGGGACCGGAATTGTTGAAGAGTCCTATCAAGGGGCTTCGAGCATTTCGGACCTTATCGATAAAGTTGAGCGAGAGGTTTTTCAGATTTCCGAGAGAAGTTTGACCCGTGGTTCATTTGCCATTCGGGATATGGTCAAAGACGCCTTCAAGCGCATTCAAGATCGCTTTGAGAAAAAGTCAGCCATTACTGGAATTCCCACAAGCTATGATAGCCTGGACCGGCTAACTTCGGGCTTTCAAAATTCGGATTTAGTGATTTTGGCTGCACGTCCCTCGGTCGGAAAGACCGCGCTCTGTCTTAATATGGTTTCGAATATTGCGATGCGGGAGCAAATTCCTTGTGTGGTTTTTTCATTAGAAATGTCCAAGGAGCAGCTTGTGCAGCGACTCCTTTGTATGGAGTCTCGGGTGGATGGCTCCCGATTGCGGGGAGGCTATCTAACTGATGAAGACTGGCCCCGCCTTACTCATGCGGCGAGTGCTTTATCCGAGGCACCGATTTTTATCGACGATACGCCTGGCATGACAACTTTTGAGTTACGAGCTAAATGCCGACGATTGGCTAAATCGCATGGTCTTGGTTTTATTGTGATCGATTACTTGCAACTTATGCGAGTCAAAGGAAAGGTCGAAAGCCGCGAGCGAGAAATTGCCGAAATTTCTAGATCGTTAAAAGCCTTGGCCAAAGAACTGAATGTTCCGGTTTTGGCGCTGTCGCAGCTCAATCGATCCTTGGAAGCTCGGCAAGATAAGCGACCCGTACTTTCGGATTTGCGTGAGTCCGGTGCAATCGAGCAGGATGCAGATATCATCATGTTCCTTTATCGTGACGAAGTTTACAATCCGGATACGGAACATCCCGGGATAGCCGAACTTATCATCAGCAAGCATCGTAATGGTCCAACAGGACTAGTCAAAATGGCCTTTCTTAATGAATACACACGATTTGAGAATTTGGCTGAAGACGACGGGATGATGTAGTCTTCGAATTAGCGATGTCATTGAGCTTTTTCTTGTTACTTATTTTTTCCTATTTATTAGGCGCGGTTCCTTTTGGCCTCTTGTGGGGTCGAGTTTTTGCGGATGTTGATATTCGAGAGTTTGGCTCAGGCAATATTGGCGCCACTAATATGAATCGTGTCTTGGGGCGGAAACTGGGTGCGGCCACATTGGCGAGTGATATTCTAAAAGCCATTGTTCCGGTGGGAATGGCTCAATTGTTTTTGCAAAATGATTTTCAAGTTGCCTGTGTGGGTGTAGCCGCGGTCTTAGGCCATTGCTATCCGATTTATCTTAAGTTCATGGGTGGTAAAGGCGTAGCAAGTTCTTTTGGAATTATGCTTTGGATCGCACCTTTTTCGGCCTTAGTGGCGTTAGCTCTTTGGCTTCTTACGTATCGCTTTACAAAGATTTCCTCACTGAGTGCGATCATCGCCACTTCGTGCTTGCCGCTGGTGGTATTTTTCGAAAAATCGTCGGATGTCGCCTTGGTCGTTTTGGTTCTCTGCCTTCTGGTGGTATTCCGCCACCGTGAAAATATTGAGCGTCTTCGCCAGGGAAAAGAGAAATAGTTCTAAGGCAAAAAAGAAAGGCCCCCTTTAGGAGGCCTTTCGAAAGCTTCTTTTGTAGGTCATTTGGATCAGGCCTTAATCTAAAGGCATCGGTTGAGCATCGCGGTCGTTTCTTACATAATTTCGGCTCTTGACCACAGGCTGAGGGAAATAAGTATTTTCCAATTTCTTGATTTCTTGTTTCGTTTCAGAAATTTCATCTTGGCAGTCAGCTAACCACTCTCGGAGTTCCGCGCGTTTGTTCGATTGCAGATCGCCAAAACTAAGTTGAGCATCCATATCAATCGGATACATATTCCAAATACTGGGTCCGCTATTTTTAAACAGATCGTTGATTTCCTCAATTTGCGTTCGATACTCATTCGCCTCTTCCACTAAGAGAGTAATTTTATCACTAAGCGCAGGAATTAAAAGCCTCGCGGTATCTTGAGCTTCTCGCCAACAGATTGTATAGGCGCTCAACTCCACATCATCCAGGCTCATCTGGTGGGCATAAGGCCTCTTATAACAATTCTCTTCTCGCTGAAGATCTATTCGAAGACGATCGACTTCACTCATTCCACCACCTATATCTTCTGGGCCGGCAAATAAATTTGCTGAGGTGAAACTTAAAATAGTAAGGGTCAATAGACCGCTTAAGGCTTGTTTACTAATCATACTAATTACTCCTTATCCCTGAATTTGTCCTTAATCAGACTCTTAGCGCAGAAGTACAAAGTTCGCAAGGCGGGTGGGCTAAGGTCAGGGTAAATGGGGGCAATGGGCTTGTATGAACGGCTTGGCTGGTCTAGAAGGGGACTTTATTTTTGGGCATTCGAGAAACCGTCAGTTTTTAGAAGAGAAGGGCATATTCATGAAAATGCGAATTTTAAAACTAGTTAAAATATTAGGTGTTCTATCTTTGGGCGTCTTCCTTAGCGCCTGTGAACTTGATAAGCGGGGTAGTCATGTTTTTTCAAAGCTTGGCCCAAGTGTAACGACCGATCCCGATGGGAAGCCGAGTCAGACTGGACCCAGCGAAATGGAGGAGCCTTTAGTTGAGATCCCAGGCGGCGATGAGACGGCAACTCCGGCCGCGGATACGAAAATTCCACGTAAGGAAATGACTTATATTCAGATATTTCCTGAGCTCAGCTCATTTCATGGTTATGAACTTATGGTTCCAAATTTTAATCTGCACAAAAAAGAAATTTCTCAAGTTGTTACCAGCGCTCTGCTGGCAGCTCAAAAGGCGACCAGCATTATATCGAGTCTGGATAAATCACAGATTACTTATGACACGACTTTTGGCGCCCTGGATATTACCTACGCGGAACTCTTTAGTGTCATCAACCCCATTGAAGTTATTGGCTCTACCGCCGTTGATAAGGCGGATCGTGATGTGGCGAGTGCAACCGTTGTTCGAGTCTATGAATGGTTAGAAGAAATCATGGTCGACAAAGTTCTATATTCGGTTTTGCTTGAAGCCTCTCAAAATCCAGGACGTGAATTGAGTGACGAAGAGCTTAAGTTCGTGCGAGAAACTTTGGCTGACTTTAGACGAAGTGGTGTGGGACTGGACGGAATAGAGCTCGAGAAATTGGCGGCCTTAAAGAGTCAGCTTATCTATTTGTCGAGTAAATTCGCTCAAAATATTAGGGAATCCCAGGCTGCGGTCATTCTTCGAGAAGATGAGCTTGTCATGGTGTCGGACGATGTCAAAAAGCGTTGGTTACAAGATGGTGGTGGCTATTTAGTGAACGTCAATATTACGGGTGAGTTCATAGATGCTGAGGAAAATATCATTGTTGAGTCAGCCAGAAAAAAAGTGGAGTTGGCTCGAGATTCATTAGCCAAAGAAGAGAATTTGCCGATTCTTCAGCAAATGGTCGATACTCGTTATCAAATTGCTAGAATCTTAGGCTTTGGTTCATGGACCGACTATCGAGTGGAAGATCGAATGGCAGGATCTCGAAAGGCGGCTTTGAATTTTGTGGAAGGCTTAATTGATGCCTTTGATACAAAGTTTAAGGATGAAGTAGCCGAACTTCAGGTTTTGAAGGCGCAAGATCGTGCGCGATTTCCTGATTTGGTGGACGATGACGAAATCCACCTATGGGACTTTCGCTATTATCAAAGTATTTTGAAGAAGACGAAATACAATATTGATACTAGCGAACTCCGCAACTACTTCGAAATGAGTCGGGTGCGCGAAGCCGCTTTTGAAACCTTTTCTAATTTGTTTGGATTAGAGTTCATCCAGCTTACACCTCCCTACAAATGGGTTGAGGATTTGGAATTTTTTATGGTTCTGGATAGAGAAACCAGAGAACCTTTAGGATCCTTTTATTTGGACCTTTATCCTCGCGACGGGAAATATCAGCACTTTGCCCATTTCGGAATCATGCCCGGTTATCGAAAAGCTGACGGATCTTGGCGGCGTCCTGTAAGCGCTTTGATCTGTAACTTTCCGAAGGCGTCTTCGGATGAGCCATCACTTTTGTCACCAGACGAAGTGGGAACCTTTTTTCATGAGTTTGGGCATTTGATGCATTCAATGATTAGTAAGGTTCGCCTTTCTCGATACTCCGGTACGGGCGTAGAGAGGGATTTCGTTGAGGCGCCGTCTCAAGTCTTTGAAGCTTGGGCTTGGGATCAAAAGGTTTTGGATAGTTTTGCCCAGCACTATCAAGATCCGACCAAGAAAATCAGTGCCGAAACTTTGCAAAAAATGAAAGAGGCGGATTTGGCGACCAAAGGTATTTGGTATCGTCGGCAATTAACTTTTGCTTGGCTTGATCTTCAGTTTCATGGGTCCGATGACGTTCGAGATGTTGAAGAATTAACGAATGAGGCCTTCGATAAGATTATGTTCGCTCAGCCAGAAGGGGCTTTTTTCGCAGCCAACTGGGGGCATATGGACGGGTATGACGGTGGCTATTATGGTTACGCCTGGGCGGATGTGATTGCTCAAGACATGATATCAGCCTTTAAGAATTCCCTAGGAGGAATGTTAGATCCTGAACTCGGGCTTCGAATGAAGGAAGAGATTTACGAAGTTGGCGGAAGCCGGTCGGCATATGATTCGATCCGAAGTTTCTTGGGCCGTGATTATAATCGTGAGGCCTTTGATCGAGAAAACGGATTGACTCCTTAGGCTTTTTTAAAAATTGAGATTTTAGACGCGATCAATTTTAAGGTATTTGCCTTGAACGAGCTTGCGGAGAATTTCGATTGTTCGGTTTTTGCTGAAGGGACTTTTTTCTAATACGCTTCGCACTTTTTTGAGTTTCCAGGCGAGTTGAAAAACTTGTAACTCATCCGAATTGAGACCGGTTAGTGAGTTGTCAGGCAAGGCTTGAAGATTATCTGACTCTTTCAATGCCTCAGCCTTAGCTCGTTTTTCGTCTAAGCGACGTAGGCCATCCAAAAGCAAGGCTTCGACGGGCAAATCAATGCGATCACTCAGGACGATCTGCGGAAGGGCATAAAGTGCAAAATAACCATCTTCAATCGAAAGACTTTCGTAAAAAGCTTCGATGGGGGAGAGATCTTGGAAGCTGGCGCTCAAGATGACGCCACCTTCAATGTATAAATAAGCCTGTTCAAGAGGCGGTTGATCCAGGCGAATCGGCCCACCAATTTTTTCGTTCGAAACAACTAACAACCCAGTTTTTCGAGTTGTTGCTAACATTTGTAATAGATCAGGCAGAGAGATTTCGCTTAGCTTCCCTAGAATCAGGTGACCTCCTGTGGTGTCTGGCTCTTCGTCTTCATCTATTATCTTTCGTTGTGCACCAGATTCGATAAGCTCCTCATAAACATTTTCGGCCTTTTGAGCGTTGCTGAGGTCAGAATTTAAATTGAAAGCTTCGAGTTCTTGCTGTGATAAATCGGTCATGGGATTGGCGAGCTCAATAAAGCTGTCCATTTCCATCTCTTCTTGTTTGGCGACGCCCCGCGCTTGAAGGGCCCTTTCGTTAAACTCAACTTTCATCAGAAAAGATCCGATTCGAATTTGATCTTGATCATGAAGCTCTACTTTAGAGTTAATTTGATGTGCGTTGACGCAAGTGCCGTTTAAAGACTCAAGATCTTCAAGGGTAATTAGATTCAACTCGTCATTCCAAGTAATTTTGGAGTGTTTTCTCGAAATTTTTCTCTCGGGCAGTGGAATGTCCGCACGAGTATCTCGTCCTATTGTAAGGGACTGGCCTTTGATCAGGTCAAATTTTTGGCCGGCTATTTCTCCATTTAAAATTGTAATTCGGCATTTCACAATAAAATCAAACTGAAACGATTTGAACTTTAAAAACAGACTGACCGATCTGAATCAAATCGCCAGCTTTTAGTTCTTGATAGCTAATCTTACTACCGTTCACAAAAGTTCCGTTGGTGCTCGCTAAGTCTCGAACGAAAGCCTTCGTGCCACCGACAATCTCGATAGCGGCATGCTTTCGAGAAAGGTCGAGATCGTTTAGACGAACGTCGACATCCTTACGGCCGATCGTAGTAAGCTTCCCGACACAGTTAACCTGGCTAACACCCTCTGGAGCTTTGCGGGCTACGAGAACGACTTGAATTTTTGGGATACCACCCGTGGCTTCATTGGTGTCTCCCATGGCGGGATGATCCCATTTAGAGAAGGCCGACATCTCGTCGTTGATCAGATTGTCAATTCTCTGAATCCCCGTATCGCGATATTCAGCCCCTTCGGGGGGCAGGTCTGTGTCGACGGGTCTTGGAGCCGCCTCTATGGGTGTCGTTTTAGATTTTGCAGGACTTTCCTGAGCGCTCGGTTTGGCGATTGTCTCAACTTCAGAAATCGGCGTGTTTGCCTTTTTGAAATCTGAAAGCTGCTCGACAATACTAACACTTAGTCGGCTTAAGCCAACCGTCACGACATCCAAGTTGTTGAGCTCAATGCGCTCTGCAACCTTTTGGCTGCCCAGAAAAGTGCCATTCGTAGAGCGTAAATCTTCCAGATATACGCTCTCTCCATCGATAACAAACTGACAGTGTTGGCCGGAAATTTTCTTATCTGACAGGCGAATTTCTCCACGGCTGCGGCCGACCAAAACCTTCCCTTCGTCAAACTCGACGCTCTTGCCCTTTTCAGGACCATCAATAACCGTGATGGCGACTTTTACACCCACATTGGACTCCTACTTGGACGATTCTTCTATAGAAAATTCTATCATGGTTTCGCCTACTTGAATGATATCTCCCGATTTTAATCGTATCGAGCTGACTTTTTTGGAGTTTACAGAAGTGCCATTCGTGGAGCCGAGATCTCTCAAAAATATATTTGAAGGGCTTAGAACTTCGACCATCGCGTGCTTTCTTGACGCATCAAGGTCAAGAATAACAATATCAGCTTCGCCGCGGCCTAACAGAATATGGGGTTTCTGAAGGCGATATTCTTTTTGCTTTAGCTCACCTTTGAGCCATTTAAAAACCACTGTCGGCTGAACTATAGTTTGCGTGCTGGTTCGGAGATTTTCAATATCAACGGTTTGAGTGATGGGTTTTGTTTTCGTGCTAACAGTTACTTCTTCAACTTGCCCATGGAAATCTCGAATATCCGCAAAGAAGCAAAGCGTCGTCATTCCAAACTCGATCACGTCTTGATCAACAAGAGTGATTTCTTTGGCGGCGCGTCGATTAACAAAACTGCCATTGGTACTACCAAGATCCTTAAATACAAAATTGTTTCCGTTTCGGTGAATCTCAGCGTGGAGGCTGGAAACTTTAGGATCATCCAGAATTATGTCAGCCTGCTTTCTTCCAATACTTGTAATTTCCTTTTGTAAAGGGATCATAACCTGCGTTTGGTTTCGAATAAGCAGTAATCCTGCTTGTGAATGATGGAGCTTCGCCACAGTTCATTGTACAATTTATCTCGAGCTGAGTTCACTGTAATTTGTAAAGAGGCTAGGAGTTTCGTGTCAGGATCTTGGAAAAGCAAATGGCTTAAGTATATGGGGATAAGCAGCCTTTTTGGTATGGCGCTTTGCTTCACCGGTGGTTTTGGTTTTTTATTGTTTGTCAATAAAGACCTGCCTTCGATCGATAGTCTCCAGGTTTATGAGCCTAAAGAACTTAGTGTCGTCCTTTCCGACAATGAAGAAGTGATTGGGGAATTTTTCGACGAGAAGCGAATTGTTACGAAAGAGATCCCAGATGTTATCAAGAAGGCGTTTATCGCGGCGGAAGATACAAAATTTTATAGTCATCAGGGGCTAGATTTTTTAGGAATCATTCGAGCCGCCTGGGTTAACTTTAGAAGTGGAAGCCGTCGGCAGGGGGCGAGTACGATCACGCAACAAGTGGCTCGAGCCTTTTTGCTGAGTCCCGAAAAAACTATTACTCGAAAGATCAAAGAAGCCATTTTGGCTTGGCAAATTGAACAGAGTTTAAACAAAGAGCAGATCCTTCACCTCTATCTCAATCATATTTACTTAGGTCATGGAGCCTACGGGGTGACCGCCGCAGCTGATGTTTATTTTGGGAAAAAGCTGCATGAAGTAACGCTGGCGGAAGCGGCGATTCTTGGGGGACTTCCACAGGCGCCAAGTCGCTATTCACCTTCGAAGAATCCTGATCGAGTTAAGCGAAGGCAGTTGTATGTTTTGAGAAGGATGAAAGAAGCTGGCTTTATTAGCGAAGAAGAGCATGAGGCGGCCGCCAATCAAGAAGTTCTTATTGAAGCTCGTAGAGATCTCAACAAAACACTTGCGCCTTATTTTGTAGAATATGTTCGGCAATATGTGATGGGCAAATATGGATCGCGAATGGTTCTTCAAGATGGTCTCAAGATTTATACAACCCTCGATGTCGATATGCAACGCTACGGACAAAATGCGATCCGTAAGGGGTTGAGTGAGCTCGAAAAGCGCCAGGGTTATAGGGGTCCCTTGAAGAAACTAAAGAATGATGAAATTGATAAATATTTTGAAGGGCGAAAGTTTGAAGAGCAAGACGATGAGCGAGTCGTGGCAAATCAAGAGCTCGAAGTCGCTGTTGAAGAAGCTAAGGGTCGGGGCGAAATTAAGATGAAGCCAGCCCCTGCTTTGGAGGTTGGCGATTTCATCGAAGGGGTTGTCATCAAAGCGAACGATGAGGCGCAAGAAGCACTTGTTGAATATGAACCGAGCTATTTTGCTCGGATCGACTTTGAAGATATGAAATGGGCTCACGCCCGACAAAAGATTGATGACGAGGATGATCAGGTTGTTGCGGCCGTTCGTAAGGTTTCGGATGTTGTTTCAGTGGGAGACGTTGTTGTGATGAGTGTGAAGGCGCTTTCTGCAACGGCTTCCGAAATAGGTGGTGCGCCGATGATAGAGGCGAGCCTTGAGCAGGATACGGAAGTTGAGGGAGCTCTTTTGGCTGTAGATCCTCGTAATGGCTATATCCGATCGATGGTGGGCGGCTACGATTTTGGGAGATCGCAGTTTAATCGTGCGATCCAAGCCAAGCGACAACCCGGATCTTCTTTTAAGCCTGTAATTTATGCGGCAGCACTAGACCTCGGATTTACGCCAGCGAGTATATTGCAAGACAGTCCGATTGTTTTCGAAAACGACGTGGATCAGGATAAGTGGCGTCCCAATAATTACGATCAAAAATTTGTCGGCGACACTACTTTGCGCAGCAGTCTATTGACGTCCAGAAACATTACCACGATTAAGTTGCTCAACGAAGTTGGCTTGGACCAAGCTATTCAATACGCGCGAAGGCTGGGTATTGAAAGCGAATTGAATAGAAATTTTACTTTGGGTCTCGGTTCGTCGGTGGTCACTCTTAATGAAATCGTCAGGCCTTATATTGTTTTTGCGACGGGGGGATATCTCAAAAAACAAATATTCATTAAAAAGATAGTCGATCGCAATGGGGAGACTCTTGAAGAAAACGTCATTGAGGATTTTGACAACGCTCTTTTGTCGACAGTGGATAGATCCATTTCGGACTTAAAACAGGATATTTCTTCCGTAATATTTACAGAACAGCCTAAGGATGCGGCCGAAGATTCTGCGACTTTCTTAAAGGAGACGGCTAGAGATACAAATCAGCGCAAGCTGGAAAAGCACACGTCTGCCTTAAAGCCCGGCCAAGTTTTAAGTAGCGAAGCCAGTTTTTTGATGACGAATCTTTTGAAAGAAAACATTCTCTATGGCTCAGGACGAAGAGCGAGAGAGTTGAATCGACCGGCATCAGGGAAGACGGGAACGACGGATGAAAATCGAGATGCCTGGTTCGTGGGATTTACACCTCAGTTGGTAGCGGGAGTTTGGGTGGGCTACGATGATTTGAGAAAGTTGGGACGGTTTGAGACGGGTTCTCGTGCGGCTGTTCCTATTTGGTTGGATTTTATGGCGGCCTCGTCGGCGCCCTATCCGAAGGAAGATTTTTCGGTTCCGGATAATATTGAGTTTGCCAGGATCGATCCTCAGACAGGTAAGTTGGCAACGGCCAAGACCAAGGGGGCGGTCTTTGAAGCTTTTGTCAAAGGCACCGCTCCTACCGAGCTGAGTCAGGGTAAAAAACAAGATGCTGATTTTTATGGGAAAGATTTTTAGACGATGTTTGGGATGGGTTGGGGTGAAATTTTAGTTATTGGGATTATTGCGATGATTCTGATCGGTCCCAAGCAATTGCCTGGCGTAGTAAAGCAGGTGGCCAAGCTAGTTAAGGAATTGTCAAAAGCTCGTGAAGAATGGATGCAAGCGATTCGGAGCGATAAGTCCGTTCAGGAGATTCAGCGATCTTTCAATGAAATAAATGAGTCAGCACGAGACCCCATGAAGATGACCCGCGAAGAGGTCGAACGCGAGGCAAAAAAACTTAGCGACGCCATCGAGAAGGCGGTCGAGGAAAAGACGATTTCGGAGACGACGGAGGTTTATGCGAAGCATGAATCACCCGAAGTCACGACTGGAAAGATTCGCAAAAATCCAAATAAGCCAGAGGACGAGGCGTGAACAAAGAAACTGAGGGAATGAGTTTTCTCGAGCATTTTTCGGAGCTTCGCAAGAGATTAATTCGAGCGAGCTTAGGCGTTTTGATGGGCTTCTTCATTGCGTATCATTTTGCGGAAGAAATTTTTGACTGGTTGCTTCGCCCCCTTTGTGCAGCCTTTAAGAATTCTGAGTGTCGATTAATTACGATTGGAGTGGCTGAAGCTTTTTTAGTCTATTTAAAGACGGGTCTGTTGGGGGGTGTTTTTTTAGGAGCACCCTGGGTTTTTTATCAAATATGGAAGTTTGTCGCCCCGGGGCTGAAGCCAAACGAGCGAAAGTATGTTCTTCCGTTTGTGATTTCTACATCGATCATGTTTGTCGGAGGAGCTTTGTTTGGTTTTACTTATATTTTTCCTTTCGCCTTTGAATTTTTCTTTGGTGAGATTCGAGATCCGATTATTCCGATGCCTGCCATGTCGTATTACTTTAGCTTTGCCTCCGGATTGTTAATTGCCTTTGGAATTTTATTTGAGATTCCAGTCATCGTCGTCCTGTTCAATCTTATAGGCGTACTTTCTTCCAAAAGCCTGTGGAAAACCTGGAGGCATGCTATCATCGGTATATTTATTTTATCGGCCATTTTGACGCCAGCCGATCCTTTTACGATGCTGTTGTTAGGGGTTCCTTTGTCGGCACTCTATATAACGAGTCTGGTTATTTGCAGCTTAATAGACCGCTCAAGGGCCAAAAGCAGTGGCGTATAACTTGAACAATGTCTTGGTGGTCACTCGAACTTCATACTAAACTTAATGATATGAGACTTTTTCTTTGTGCCTTTGTTTTTGTTGTTAGCGCTAGCGTCATGGCGCAGGAAAATTTTAAAGATCAACTGGCTCAATATGATCGAGACGATATTCACTCGATACACAAACGCCTTTATTCCAAAGAAGGTCGCCATGAGGTTTTCATGATGACGGGAGGGATCTTTAATAACAATGGTTACGGTTTAGTCCAGGGGGGATATCAGTATCATTTTTTTGAAAGTCTAGGTTTTGAAGCGGTTGGTGGAGGCTTTGGATTTCAAACGGGTGATGACGACTCCTTGGCTTTTTATCAAGCTTCCATCACTTTTAGTCCAATTTATGGAAAAATCAGTTGGTTTACGTGGGCGGTTTTGAACTTTGATCTCTACACGGTCGGTGGGGCCGGGGTAGTCAATTACAAGGGTCAGGCTGATGGTAGCTCGTTTATGGGCAATGTCGGATTGGGTACTCGAGTCTTTATTAATGAGTGGCTGTCGGCCCGAATTGAGTTTCGAGACTATATTTACAATCGCACTTTGATCAATGATTCGGAGATCTCGCATAACTATGCATTGTCCGCGGGCTTGTCGATTTTCTTTCCGTTTTCACAGGATCTTTAGATCAGAAAGGCAGGGGGACATGAAAGCTAAACTAATATTGAGTCTCATCTGTTTGCCCTTTGGCTTGTTGGCCTCGGGCGGAGATCATATTCGCGGGCGGGCGCCCATGACGGCTTTGGTCTACGATCTTCAGGCGGGAAGCCTGGAGTCGATGGAGCGCGCCTATTTTAATAATGAAATAGATTTCTTCTTGGATTATCAAGGCGTGCAAAATACCGCGGCAAGGGAGCTATACGCCCTTCGTGAGGCGGGAAGGCTGGCAGCGATGTCCGACCTTGTGTCTGCTCGAAATTTTTTGAGGTCCGTTTCTAAATATTCGAACGAGAAACAGTATGTCGAAGGCGTAATTTTGGCTGCTGAAGGCCAGTACGAAAATGCGATGCGCCTATTTAAATCACTCATCAATAGACGTCGGGAAATTCCAAGGCCGCTTGCCGTCAAGGCTTTATTAGCGGCGGCTCGCGTGGCACATGAAGTGGCTGATTATTCGCAGGCGATTTTTTATTATTCGCGGATCCGCCAATTGGATCCCTTGTTTTTTGAAGCCGTCTTCGAAAAGGCTTGGTCGTTTTATTTGGACGGCGATATGAACGGAGCCCTTGGTGCGACACTTTCGTTTATGACTCCGTATTCGGACGGTATATTCTTTCCCGAGACATATATTGTTCGTTCGGCTTCCTTTTATCATCTTTGTTTATTTGATCGAGCTAGTTCGACAATTGAGGAGATGAAGAAAATTTTTATTCCCATTCATGCTCAGGTCAAAGAGCTTCAGAGGCGTCAGGTCAGCACTTGGCTGTTTGATGACAAAGTTTTAAACTCCGTAAACCCACGCATTCTTGGATTTATGATCGCGGACCCCCAGTTTCGTTCGTTGCAGCGAGCCTTTCAAAGTTTGGTTGATGAAGTAGGGCGTCTCAGCGGAGCTGAAGCGGCAAAAGCGAAGGAGGCCTTTAGTTTTGTGCGAAATAAATTGAGCCAGCGGGCTACATATCTTTTGAATAGAATGGACTCGGAGCTTCAGAAGAATTTGGAACAGGCCGACGGAATTCAAATTGAGATCCTGCAACTAGGTGTCAACGTGCTTACCGGGGCCCCCATTGAACTGCGGGATGACATCCGTATCATTTCGCTTGGAGACGTCGATTTTCATCCCCAGATACAGTTTTGGCCATTCCATGGGGAGTTTTGGGCAGATGAGCTAGGCTCCTATTACTATGGTCTAAAATCGCAATGCACCACTCAGGGCTAGCTGCGGAGCGTTATAAAAACTTATAGTTTTCAATAGTTTAGACGCTTGGTTTACCGATACATTATTGCGAAAGAGGAGTTCGAGTGTTGACACTCTCGGGGCCTCTGTTGAAGAGTCGTCATGTCCTGGGCGTTTTTCGTCAAGGCGCCTGAGACAAGAGTTAAACGAAAGTTTAACTAGAAATGTAAAACTGTTCATGAATGGAGAAACAAAAATGAAACTAATGTCAATCGCTCTAGGCTTAGGCCTTATCGGTGCTAGCTCTGCCTTCGCAGCTCCTATCTACGTAGGCGAGCAAGTAACCCCTGAAAATAATATCTCTCTTGGATTTCAAGATACGCCAATTAAAGAACAAGCTGGTGTTCGAACTGACACAGGAAATATTGCTGCTATCGAAGTGAAAGCTGACTACAGCCCAGTCGAACATGTGTCCTTGGGTGCTAGCCTTCCTTTTTATATGGCTTCTAAAAATGTTAGTGGAACTAGCCGAAACTCAATGGGTAACTTCGGTCTTACTGGCGGATGGAATATGGTTTTGAGCCAATCTTCTGATGACTTCCAGTGGGGTTATTCAGCAGCTTTGGATGCTTATCTTCCTACCTCTCGTAAAGCAGAGGGCGCGTTTGTTGCCAATGCAAACCCAACAACGGATCTTTTTGCCTATTCTCAAAAGGCAACGACGATTCATCCTCGTGTTGGTTTGTTCATTGATGGTGACCGATTCTATGGAAAAACCAATGTTGGATACGGCTTTACTTATTTGAGCTCACCAGCTGGTAGCAACGATAAGAACCGAAACACTATTACTTGGCAAACAGCGGCTACTTACAAGGCTATGGAAAACTTGAATGCCAACCTTGAGTACAACACCATGATTTTGGACAGCGAAACCGCTGGCTCTGGAAATGGAAAGTACAAGCATGCTTTGACGCCTTCTCTTTCTGGCGATTACAACAGAATCTTGGGTCAAGCTTTCGTGAACATTCCTCTTGATTCTGAAACTCGAGATGTTCAAAACGTTGCCATTGGCGCAAGTGTTGGATACCAATTCTAATCTAAGCTTTTTAAAGTTTAGTTTTGATTCGAAAGCCCCGTCCTAGGACGGGGCTTTCTTTTTGGGGTCAGGGCGGTTAAGTGCCAGGTTAACTAAAAATTTTACCTGGCACTTAACCGCCCTGACCCCCTACTATGACTTGTGGATAATGCTGCGAAACTAGGTCTTGTCTTGTCGGGCGGTGGATCGAGAGCCGCTTATCAGGCTGGCGTTTTGAAAGGTCTGGTTGAAATTAAACCCGACATCAAGATTCCTATTCTTACCGGCTTAAGTGCTGGTGCGATCAACGTTGGCTTCTTAGCTAGTGAAGCGGCTTCTATGCACAACGCGGCGCACAAACTCTGTGAGCTTTGGAGCCAATTGAGGACCGAGCAAGTTTTTCGAACAGACTTTGCGAGCCTCATGAAGACGGGTCTTCGGTTAATATTGGATTTAAGCTTTGGAGGGATTTACCGTCATACGTCTTCGAATTCATTGTTGAGAACTGATCCTCTGGAAAAATTACTCGAAGAAGTTATCCGTTTTGACAACATTCCTAAAAATCTCGAGCTTGGGCATATCGACGCGGTCTCGGTCGCAGCAACCGATTATGGTAATACCGAGTCTGTTAGTTTTTTTTCGGCGCGAGACTTAAGCCGAATGCCATGGACACGAAAGCGAAGGCGTTCCGAATCGCTGGAACTTCATGTCGAGCATATTATGGCTTCGTCATCTTTGCCTATTTTGTTTCCACCCATAAAAGTGGGAGATAGTTATTTCGGGGACGGAGTTCTAAGAAATGCGGCTCCCTTGAGTCCCGCTGTACATTTGGGGGCTACGAAATTGCTCATCGTTGGTGTACGAAAGCAGCGCGAGTTAATTGAGCGAGTACGTCTGACGAAGGAGCCGGCGCTTGGGAGAATCATGAGCGTGGTCATGAACGCAATACTTTTGGATACGGCTGATATGGATGTGGAGCGTTTGCAAAGAATTAATCAGACCCTTTCCCTTTTGAGCCCGGAAGGGCAGGCTAAGAGTCAATTGCATCCAATTGACTTCGTCTGGATCACTCCTTCCGAAGACTTGGGCGAAATCGCCAAGGCCCATATTTACAAACTCCCCAGGATTTTACGTTATCTTCTTCGGGGTACGGGTTCTAAATCGGAATACTCTGAAATCTCTAGTTATTTGCTGTTTGAGCCCGAATTTTGTACAAAGCTGATAGAATTAGGATATAAGGATTGTTTAAATCGCCGTCCGGATATCGAAAAACTCTTGAATTAAACAGGAGGTTCTATGAAATCAATCAAGTCGGCTTCGTCGGTTAAAGATGTTTTGAATCAAATATCGCATGGTAAGGATCAACGTCAGTTCCTTCTCGATCAGGTTGATGAATCTCCTTATAGCCTTCAAGAATGGGAAGAAAGTTTGAGATATTTTCAGGGTTGGCTTCAGAAGCAGGGGAGGACCGCCGAGCTTGAAACGATGGTAGGTTATATCAATTGCTGTATTGCTAGTATCCAGCAGACGCCAGGACTACCTAATCTAAAAGACACGCTTTCAGACATGCTTGAGCATCATGGCTTCGACGGGGGTCAGGGCGGTTAAGTGCCAGGTAAAATTTTTAGTTAACCTGGCACTTAACCGCCCTGACCCCTCATAAATTGGGGCGTAGCCAGCGTTCGGCCTCCTCGGCGCTTATGGCTTTTCGTTTAGCATAATCTTCCAACTGATCTTTTCCAATTTTGCCCACATTAAAATAATCTGCTTCGGGATGCGAAAAATAGTAACCAGAAATGGAACTCGGAGGATTCATCGCAAAGTTCTCCGTGAGCTCAATTCCAATTTTGCTTTTAACCTGAAGCAAGTCCCAGAGTTGGAGCTTCTCGCTATGATCGGGACAGGCCGGGTAACCTACGGCGGGCCGAATGCCGCGATACTTTTCTTTAAGTAGGTCCTGATGCGAAAGAGATTCAGTTTTGCCAAACCCAAGTTGATCGCGAATACGTTTGTGCAACCATTCCGCTCCAGCTTCGGCAAAACGGTCGCCAAGGGCTTGAATCATAATTGCCCCGTAGTCGTCGTTTTTGTCTTTGTAAGTTTTTGCGAATTCCTCGACCTCATGCCCTGCCGTGATGGCAAAACCTCCGCAATAGTCCGGACGATTTTCATTCATAGGTGCGACGAAGTCTGACAAGCAAAGATAAGCTTTTTCCGACTGAGATTTTTCCTTCTGTTGCCGTAGGAAATGAAACCTAGAAATCCTTTTTGATAAGGATTCATCCGAAAAAATTTCTACATCATCACCAACAGACCTCGCGGGCCAAAGGCCGAAGCTGGCGCGAAGATAAAATCGATGGGCGTGTACTATCTCTTGAAGCATCTTTTGAGCGTCTTCATAGAGTTCGCTCGCTTGAGTTCCGTGTTTGGGATGCTTCAAGATGCCCGGAAATACCCCCTTCAACTCCCAAGCCCAAAAAAACGGTGACCAGTCTATAAAATTCACAACTTCATCCAGCGGAATCGAATCAATAAATTGAAGGCCCAAAATTTGAGGTCTCGGGATATCCGTTTGCTTCCAATCTGAAATCAATTTTTTCTTTCGGACTCCCTCGATTTCAACAATCTTACCACCGCTGCTCTGTCCCTCTTCATAGCGCTTTTTTATTTTTAGTTGTTCACTATGATTCAACTGAATAAAACTATCTTTGGTTTCAGGATTTAGAAGTTTGTTGCAGACATCAGTAACCAGTGAAGCATCCAAAACATGGACCGTGGGTTCCGAGTAGCATGGGGCAATCTTAATGGCCGTATGAGATTTGCTCGTGGTTGCGCCACCAATCAGAAGCGGCGTCTTAAAATTTTGCCGCTTCATTTCATTGGCAACATAAATCATTTCATCCAAAGAAGGTGTGATCAAACCACTAAGGCCAATAATGTCAGCCTTCTCTTTTTTTGCTATTTCCAAAATTTTGTCACAAGAAATCATGACGCCCAGGTCCATGACGTCATAATTATTGCAAGCTAATACCACGCCAACTATATTCTTGCCGATATCATGTACGTCTCCTTTGACGGTTGCGAGAAGGACCTTGCCTTGCTTACTTCCCTCAGCTTTTTCCGCCTCCATAAAGGGGGTAAGGTAGGCGACGGCTTTCTTCATCACTCGTGCACTTTTAACAACTTGAGGCAAAAACATCTTACCTTCGCCAAACAACTTACCCACGATTTTCATACCGTCCATTAGCGGACCTTCGATCACCAAAAGGGGTCGGGGCAATTTTTGTCGAGCTTCTTCGGCATCCACTTCAATATAGTCCACGATACCTTTGACAAGGGCATGGGATAGCCGCTCTTCCACGGATTTGCTACGCCATTCCTCTGACTGTTGTGCGACCTGGGAGCCTTCAGTTTTGCTCTTAATTCCTTCGGCAAATTGAATTAGCCTTTCCGTCGCCTCGTCATGGCGGTTAAATAAAACATCTTCAATTAGTTTGCGCAGCTCTGGGCCAATTTCCTCATAAACCTCGAGCATTCCAGCATTGACGATGCCCATATCTAGGCCCGCCTCTATTGCATGGAATAGAAAAGCCGAATGCATTGCCTCTCGTACCGCGTTATTTCCTCTAAAAGAAAATGAAATATTACTAACGCCTCCGCTCGTCAGGGCTCCTGGGCAGCATTTTTTGATCTCGCGCACAGCTTCGATAAAATCAATCGCATAGGTATTGTGCTCTTCAATCCCCGTCGCAACCGTCAAAATATTTGGGTCAAAAATAATATCAGATGGCTCCAATCCAATTTCTCGAGTCAAAATCTGATAAGCCCGTTTACATATTTGGACCTTATGATCCTTCGTGGCAGCTTGACCATTTTCGTCAAAGGCCATCACAACGACGGCCGCGCCATAAGTTTTGGCTAGTCTTGCTTGTCGTTTGAAGCTCTCTTCTCCCTCCTTAAGGCTGATGGAGTTGACGATACCTTTGCCTTGCAAGTTCTTTAGGCCTGTTTCTAGGACGCTCCACTTGGAGCTGTCGATCATGATAGGGACTTTGCAAATATCGGGTTCCGAACCGATAAGACGCAAAAACTTTTGCATGCAAGCTTCACTGTCTAGAAGGCCTTCATCAAAATTGATATCAATAATATTGGCACCATTTTCGACTTGTTGGCGGGCTACTTTGAGCGCTTCATCATATTTATTCTCGGCAATTAATTTTCTAAATTTTGGCGAGCCAGTCACATTCGTGCGTTCGCCGACCATGACAAAATTAGATTTCCCTGAACGTAGATTGAAGGCCTCGAGGCCACTGAGGCGTAAGGCGGGCGAAAGCTTAGGAAGCTTTCGCGCGGGGTAGGACTTTGTTTGTTGGACAATCTGAGCGATGTGCTCTGGCGTGGTGCCGCAGCAGCCGCCGATAATGTTAATAAATCCCGATTTAGCAAAATCTTCCAACGCGGCCGCCGTAACGGCAGGTTCTTCGCTGTAACCGCTAGGACTCAAGGGATCGGGCAAACCCGCATTCGGATAACACGAGATATAACAGTCGGCGATTTTTGAAAGTTCCTCAATATAGGGGCGCAATTCTTTTGCTCCCAGAGCACAATTGATTCCGATGGCGAGTGGTTGGCAATGACGAATGGAATTCCAAAAGGCTTCAACAGTTTGGCCCGAAAGCGTCCGGCCTGAAGCGTCCGTAATTGTAAACGATATCATTAGAGGCCAGCTGCACTGACGTTCTTCAAATAGCTTTTGTGCTGCAAAAACTGCCGCTTTGGCGTTGAGGGTATCAAAAATTGTTTCGATCAATAAAATGTCCGCGCTTCCATCCACAAGGCCGGACATCTGCTCGTGATAGGCGTCCACAAGTTGGTCAAAGTCCACGGCACGATATTCAGGATGTGAAACATCCGGAGAAAGCGAGGAGGTGCGATTAGTCGGTCCAATCGAGCCCGCCAAATAGCACACACGTTCCGGATGCTTCTTAAGAAAATCCACAATTTCAGCCCGGGCAACAATCGCGGCGGACTTGTTGACCTCATAGCATATATCTTCAAGTCCATAATCAGATTGAGAAATGCGAGTAGAGTTAAAAGTGTTGGTTTGGATAATCTCGGCACCGGCTTCTAAGTACTGTCGGTGAATCTGCGCGAGCTTCTTAGGTTGAGTTAAACTGATGAGATCATTGTTTCCCTTTAGGTCTTTAGGGTGATTCTTAAATCTCTCACCTCGAAAGTCTTCTTCACTAAGTCTATAGTTCTGGATCATTGTGCCTAGCGGCCCTCCATAGTAAACAATGCGCTTAGATAGAATCTCGCGAAGTTCCTTTTCAATAGATAGAGAGGTCATAGACGTAGGCTAGCCCTAAAGCTGTGGGTTTTTCAATGATGGGGCAGGCTCTATTTGAGGCGCCAAAGCCATGCCGGGAGGAAAACAATGGCACTTAATAGGCAGCAGAAGAGCCCAATAACCGCTACATTTCCGATAGAATTGACGCCACCATGAGAGGCAAAGAGCATTCCCCCATAGCCCAAAATGGACGTGATGGTACAAGTAACAATTGAGGGAATCACGGAGTAGCTTGCCCAGCGTCCTGGATTGTCTTTTGATTTGGAGCGAAAATCCAAATAGCGGTGATAAAGATGGATGCTGTTATCGACCACCATAGAGCCCAGCGAAGCCAAGGCGACCATATTGTAAAAATTCACTTTAATGCCCAGTGAAGCGAGAACGGATCCTGCCATTAAGAACCCATAGATTACAGGAACCAGGGTTACAATCGCATCCTTGATATTTCTAAAATCCAGCCAACAACTTAAAAACACCAGCACAAACATGCCAAGAACCAACCACGGTCCTTCACTAACAACCCTTCTTACGACATCGGCAAAAATAATCTCGGGTCCTGATACGAGTGGCGCCAACTCGCTGTCATCCATGAACTGACTAACCGAAGCTGAGAACTTCATAGCCTTTCTACCATCTGTGTCGCCGCCAATGTCAAAAATATAGGTCATAACATCGCCTGATCCGTCCGATGCCATGAATGGTTCCTTTAGTTCCACGGGTACTTCATCCAGGCTGTACGGTTTATAATCATAGGCACGTTCTTGGATTTCTCTCATGACTCGTCTGATTTCAGGATCATCAAATTTTTTAATCCAATTGGGATCAACGCTATCGGCAATTTCTTGAAGCTTCCTGATTCGAGTTTCTTGATCGAGGGGGAAGAAAGTGGAAAGCCCGGTCATCAAAGCAATATCTGGATATTTTGATTCGTTCTTACGAAAATAATCCAAGAAACTAGCGGCCTCTTTCATATTATGAAAGACAGCAATCGCCGAAGGTTTTAGTCGTTCATTAAAAATTTTGCCAATGGCCCAGTAACTCTGAGGCTCATCCGTCAATTTGACGTCTTCATCGAACTTGTAATCGAATTTCAAAAAAGAAAGGCAAAGTACAGCAAGAATCGGAAGGGAGAAAACAAAAATTAAACGTAAGGCCTTGGCCACAATTCCTGCGCGAGGCGATTCAGGCTTGTTGACTCGTTCATAAATCAAGTCCGATAGACTTGGGCGCCACATTCTTCCTGATCGGAACCTTTCGGTGGCGATGAGCCAAGCCGGTGTAAAGATCAAAAAGGCTCCTGCCGTTGAGGCAAGTAGAACAATGGCAACTCGTCCAAACTGTGCAAAACCTTGAAATGAAGAAAGGGTAAGAAGGGCAAAGCCCACCAAGAGAGCGGCTGCGGAAGTAATAGTCGCGCGACCGGTGCTAGACCAAGTTTCTAATAGGCTCTCCCTTAATGAATTGAATTTTCTTTCCTGTAAGTAACGCGCGAACAAATGAATTCCAAACTCAATACCCACGCCGAATACAACAAGCACAAGAAAGACTGCAATGGTGTTGAGGCGCCCTTCCATAAACCTAACAATGCTCAAGCCCGTAAACAGTCCAGTCAATAGGGGGGGCACCAACACAAGAAGAGACCATGCTGTTTGAAAATAAATACTAACGACGAGCATGATTAAAAGAATCCCCCAACCCCCAAAGGACACATCCTTAACGATGGCACTGTAACGTTTGAGCTGCCGGTAAATGCTCCCATAAACATCGACTTTGATCTCTGGATCGAAGCGCTGAAAGTCAAAGAACTCAATCAGATTTTCCATTTGCTTTATGAGCATTCGATTCTTATTCATATCCAAGCTCTCGGCATTGGGGATGACTCGAATCGCAAGATACTTCCCGTCTTCGCTAGAATAAAGAGGGCGCATCGTATCAAGACGATTCAATAAATCCTTCGCTTTCTTCATTTTCTCTTCTGTATCGGCTTCTGACGTTGGGGGGATCTCAGCTTTCGTTTTATTTTCTTCCTCGATAACGCTCTCAAGACCTAAAGGGTCAGTAACTTCAGAATGTTCTTTCCTCTTTTTTTCAACCTCTTGAAGAAGTGAATCCAGAGCGTCAGTCGGGACAAAAACGTATTTGTGATTTTCGAAAAAATCCTTCGGAGTCCGATATCGAGCAGAACGAATGATGTCCGGGCGCGACAGCAAATATTTTGTAAACTCATCTGTGGCCACGAGGCGATTTTCTGGGCTGCCGCCATAAACCATCAATATCATGTCATTACTCGCACCAGCCTTGGGGCCAATAATATTCGAATTTTTTACGCTCTCAGCATTTTGAGGAAGTAGGCTTTTTAGGTCCGTATCAAGACCCAATTTTCGGGCAAACCAGAGCCCGCTAAAGCTTAAACATAGACTAAGCAAAATAATGAAAGGGTAGTGCTTTAGATTAAGGTCAATAAATCGAGTTAGCCGCACCGGATCAGCTTCACATGACTTTGCTTTCGTGACAACAAAAGAGGCCTCTTGTAGAAATTAGTTTATGAAGGAAATTAAGGCTTTTATTGGCCCTTTTTCAAAAGCAACTTACAAGAAACGACGAATCGATTTAGCGCGGGGCCTGGCCAAGCTTGATCCCAAAGGTCTTTGTATTATATGGAGCGGTTCGGAACAAGTGCGCAACTATGATTCCAATTTTCGTTTTCGAGCCCATTCAGACTTTATATATTTAACGGGGTTTTCTGAGCCCGACTCCATTCTTATTATAAGTTGGGATGCTGGCAAAATTAGATCCTATTTAGGCCTTCGACCGAGAGATCTTTCAACGGAAAGAGGTAGTGAGGTTTGGGATGGAGAGCGAGTTGGGGTAGAGCGGGCGTCAAAGATTTTAGGCGTCGACGAAGCCTTTGATATTCATCAGAAAGCCGAGTTTTTAAAAAAGCGCTTTAGAGAAACGACAGTCATCTATTGGCGATTTGGAGACTTTGAAAAACTAGATCGTGAATGGATTAAACTTGGCACTTCGATTCGTAACCAGAGGCGTAGTTCAGATGCGATTTTGGCCTGGAAAGACCCGGGGGTTGTTTTGCACGAGATGCGTAAGATTAAATCCAAAGAGGAAATTGAATGGATGCGAAAAAGCGCACAGATCGCCTCGCAGGGGCATATGCGAGCCATGGTTGCGGTTCGTCCCGGCCAATATGAATATCAAGTAGCCGCCGAGGCCGAAAAGGTTTTCTTTAAACAGGGATCGCAAGCTACGGCCTATACGACGATTTGTGCGGCTGGCGATCACGCATGCACGCTTCACTATATTCTTAACAATTCTATCATTCAAAAGGGTGATTTAATTTTGATGGATGCGGGAGCGGAGGTAGATGGTTATGCTTCCGATATCACTCGATGCTTTCCCGCAAGCGGGCGGTTTACTGAGGCTCAAAAGGAAGTCTACAATTGGGTCCTTAAGGCTCAAGTGGCCGCAGTGAAAGCCGTTCGACCGGGAGCTCCGTTTCGTAAGCCTCATGAAGTAGCCTGTAGAATTCTCTCGGAGGGCTTGTCCAAAATGAGAATCATCAAGAAATCGGGAGCCGAAATTTATAAAAAGGAACTCTACAAAAAGTATATGCCGCATGGAACCAGTCATTGGTTGGGACTCGACGTTCATGACTCGGGTATCTATTATGATGAGAATACGAAACCAGTGAAGCTTCGTCCTGGCCATGCTCTTACGATAGAGCCGGGGCTGTATTTTAGAAAAAATGATAAAAGTGTGCCGGCCAAATACAGAGGAATCGGCGTAAGAATCGAGGATGATGTCGTCGTGACAAGGTCGGCGCCAGATGTATTAACCAAGGATTGTCCAAAATCCATTCCGCAAATTGAAGCTTTGCGCGCTCCTAGGCTATGAAGCAAGATTTTCGTTATCAGTCTTTTCTGCGCGTGTATTCGTTTAAGGATTTAGTCAAACAAAAGCGAAGTAATGTTGTCTTACTTTGCTATCCGGATGATGAGGGCGTGAGAAATAATCATGGTCGTCCGGGAGCCGCTAAGGGGCCTGCTCAAATTTTGTACTATTTGGGAAAGCTCAATTCGCAGACGAAAGCGGCTCGATCAATTGCGGTGATGAAAGAGAAGCCTGTTGGAAAATCCATCGCCTTGCGGCACCGATGGGCTGAAGAAAAAGTTCATGCCTTGTTGAGAAAATCCTATCGGGTCATTACCTTGGGTGGCGGCCACGACTATGCCTTCCCCGATGCTTCTGCATTTTATCAAATATATAAGGGAAAGATTCTGAACATTGACGCGCATCTTGACGTTCGGTCTATGCTGAATTCGAAGATCAATTCCGGTACGGCATTTTCGCGCTTTTCAGAAAAATTTGGGGGCTCGTCGATTGTTCAGTGGGGTATTCAGCCTCAGGCAAACTCTCTTGAACTTTTTAGCTATGCTAAAAAAAACAAAATGAAAGTTCTAAGTGATTTAGATGCAATGCCAAGGATTAAGGGAAAGCTAGGTTTGTCCATTTGCTTAGATGCCGTGGCGACTATCAGAGGTGTATCGGCCCCCGCAATCCTTGGACTTGAGCCGCGGCAGATCGTCGAAGCCGTTGCGTACTATGCGAAGGTATCACCGTGGATGGGGATCTATGAGTCTGCGCCTTGTTATGACCCGGTCAATGAAGATTCAGCACGCCTTGGGGCATTGCTTATCTTCCATTATCTTCATCGCCTCGAGCTATGAACGCTTTGCATAGGTCTTGCCGGAATGCCTCGATCTAGGCCCTAGAGGGCCCTATTTTGTGGCATAGAAGTTGTAGTTTTCGGCACCAATGTCCTCGGAACCTAGTTTCAGTACAATCAGCGAAACTCTCACGGAGCGCGCCGCTCACCCCGTCGCGTTGTTCTTACTGGCTTGTGGTTTACAAAAGTCTCAGTTTCCGACGGTTAGACTCATCGTCGAGACGGGCGATACGTATCTGCAGCAGAATCCGGTATTCGTGCCACTTAGAATTCCAGGTAGATCCGGATTTGTTTACGAAACATATTTTAGGGTGATTCGGGTAGTCGAGGTTCCCCATCCTCAGGAATCGCAACATCGTAGATTTTACGAGATTGAATGGAAGATTCAAGAGGCCCCCCTTCTCGAAAGTGAGTACCACAAATTATTTTCTTTCATTTCAGGAGAAGTTGAGTGCCCTGATTGTCGATTGTTGTTCATACCGGATCCAGTCATGATTGACTCCGATGCGTTGCGCATAAGTTGTCCAAGCTGCTTGGAGAACTGGACACTCCAACTGAGTGCCAGCAAAAGACGTCAGCAAGCAAAGCTCATTACGGATTCTTATTATTCTGACCCCTCATCACTACGTAGGGCGATGGAACTTTGGGCCAGCCCTTTTGAAGTAAAGAGCGAGAACAACTATCAGGACTATTTTCCTTTGGAGTTCGAAGCCTGGGGTGAAGCAGGTTCACACGAATGGGTCTTTGGAGACAACCCTGGCTTCCGCCTAAAATTATCTTCCGAAGTGACGACATTGGAGAATGTAGCCAGATCTTTGATTAATCATTTTGCGCTCAAGTATTTTTCGAACCGATCTCATTTGAGACCCAGTTCAAAGCTCGAGACGACTGAAGTGCAGCGAAAGTCTCGCGTAGAAATAAAGACGAGAATGGAAGCGCAGTTTGCGCAGGATTTTTTGATTCCAGACGATGCTATCACGGTGGGGGCATCGACTGAAGCAGCTTCGAAAGAGGCTTCATCACTTGATGCACATACGATGTTCGAGCGCCAATCGACGATAGGCGTGCGGCAGCGTGATGAGACCTCTTCCGCGAAGGAAATTACGGTGATCACGGCCGTACCGATTTTGGATTCGCGACCCCTAAAAACGGCGCGCGTGCCCTCCCAACTTTTGATTCTAACTGTTTCTTTCTTTTTGAGCTTGAGTTTGATCGCGGGGATTTTATCCTATTTTATTGTTACGCGTTCGCCCCGCGAGGAATCCATGAAGGACAACTCAGCAACTCCAGTAAACGAACGGAAGGCTCAAAGTATCATTGAAGTAGCTCGGCCTACGGCGGCCGTTGACGAAGCCTTGAAGCCAGAAACCTCAACAGATGAGGCGGCCCAAGACGCGAAAGCTCAGGACTCGGTGGTTGTAGAAAGCCAAGTTCCGGCGAGACTGGAGGAAGAAGCTTTACCCACTCCCAAAATAATCGAGTCGGCTCCAGTGGCAGATTCCGTGATCGATTCAGTCGAGGTGGAGAAACCAAGTTCGCCAAATTTTGCAAAAATGGCCCTTATTGATGCAGGTTTTCGCCAAGCGATGCTTCACTTAAAGCTTCAGCAGTCCAAAGAAGCGATTGTTGAGTTTGAAAAGGTTATTGATCTAGATCCTCGTCACAAGACAGCCTTCCGAAATCTTGGAGTAGCCTATGTATACGAAAAAAGATTTCCAGAGGCTATCAAGACATTTGAGCGTTACTTAGCTTTAACGACTGGTTCTACGGATCCCGATCGCGAAGAAGTTCGAACGATCGTAAGTTCATTAAAAGAACGCATTCAAGATCATTAATTCATTGGTTTTTTAAGAGGTACTTCAGCATCAGCCGCGAAGCATGCGCGCGATGGGAGATCAAATTCTTTTCTTGCGGATCTAGCTCAGCAAAAGTCCGATTGTAAGAGTCCGGAACAAACAAGGGATCATAGCCAAATCCTTTGGCTCCACTTTCTTCAGTTGTAAGAGCTCCATCTACTTTTCCTGAAAAGCTCATGCAGGATAGCTCTTGTGGTAGATAGAGAGCGATCACGCAAACAAAGCGCGCTTTCCGGTTGGGCTCAGCCCCCAGTTTTTGAAGGATTCGTTGCCGAAGATCCTCGGGTCTTGATAGCCCCTCATAACGCGCTGAATGAATGCCGGGCTCGTTATTGAGAGCTTCGACTTCGAGGCCTGAATCATCTGCGAAGCAGAGTCGCTGTGTGTGAAGGCCTACGAATTCAGCTTTAAGGTGGGCGTTCTCAACGTAGGTTTTTCCACTCTCTTCTGGGAGCGGCAGCTTAAATTCTATATCGGAAAGACTGAGTATTTTAAAGGCTTCGCCTAGAATATCTTCAAATTCCTTTTTCTTATCGGGATTCGACGAGGCAAATATTAGTTCGATAGTTCCCATTGTCGTAAGGTCTCTTCTTGAATCTTAAATATTTTTTCGCAAGCTACCGTGGCCACATCAAGCAAACGGTTCCATTCATCTCTTGAAAAAGAACCTTTTTCGGCAGTGCCTTGAAGTTCAATAAACTGGCCGCGAGCGTTCATTACAATATTGGCGTCGAGTTCTGCTTTAGAGTCTTCAATATAATTTAAATCTACACAAATTTCTCCATTAACGCGGCCAACCGATACAGCGGCAACGGGGACAAATTCTGGAATCCGGGAAATAATTTTACGTTTCTTAAGATTTTCAAACGCCAGTCGAAGCGCGAGGTAAGTGCCTGTTATTGAGGCAACACGAGTGCCGCCGTCAGCTTGCATAACGTCACAGTCTATTAAGAAACTACGCGGCCCCAGGCTTTCGAGGGTAACACAAGCGCGAAGACTACGGCCAATGAGTCGCTGTATTTCTTGGGTGCGTCCGTTCGTTCGAACTCGATCACGCTGAATGCGACGATCAGAGCTCCCTGGAAGCATAGAATATTCTGCGGTAATCCACCCACGTCCTTCTGAGGAGCTCATCCAGGGAGGGAGTTTTTCCTCGACATTAACAGCGCAAATGACCTTTGTGTGGCCCCATTCAATAAGTACGCTGCCAGCCGGATCTCTTTGAGGGCTTTGATGAAATTGAATTGGTCTTAAATCTTCTAAGTTTCGTCCATCAGGTCGTGACATAGAGGACATCCTACGAATCTATGGCTATCGATGTCCATGGATGTCTGGCCAATGAGTCGATCTTTCTTATATAGAGTGTGACTATAAAATGTGATGTAATCTTTCTATGTTGTGGAACAGCCTAGTTGCCCTTTACTTAACATCCAGTTCTGTTTTTGCTCAGCCGGCCCAAGATTTTAAGTTAAAGATGAACCTTGAGGCCGTTAAAAAACGCCTCGTTGCCTATGGCCCCAATGTTGGATTCTCACTACGTGAGTTAGATGGGACCGAATTATTTGAGTACCAATCTAATCTGGCATTTCCTCCGGCCAGTGTGGCCAAGCTAATATCTACAGCATGCAGTCTCGAAGAGTTGGGCCCGGACTTTCAATTGACGACAGAGTTTAGCTACAGTGGTCAGATTCAAAATGGCGTGCTTAATGGAGACTTGGTCGTTGTGGCAGGTGGCGATTTCAGCTTTGTTGTCGAAGACCTAAAGATGCTTATTGAAAAAATTCGTTTTGTTCATCAGATCAAAGAAATTACCGGAAAAATAATTATCGACACTTCCTATCTAACGTCTCCGACCCTTTCTGGATTCAATGGTTTTGAGGGTGACAATGGTAGATCATTCTCGGCCAAACTTTCGGCGCTTCCTATTAATCACAATTCTTTTGAGATATGGATCGTTCCCTTAAGCGATAAAACGGCTCGAGTTGAAATTCAGCCATACGGAGCCGTGGATCTTAAAATTATTAATCAGCTTAAAGTCATCCCAGGTCGTTGGGGAGGAAGTCGAACAAATTTGGATTATCGTCCGAGCGAGAAGAAGCTTATTTTGACGGGACATATCGGTGAGGGAGACGAGCCTAAAGTTTATTATCGCGCTTTGGATGATCCGTATGATTCTTTCATTCGCTTGTTCAGTGTTAATTTTGCCGCCTTAGGTGGCAAGTGGGCGCCTCGATATGTGATAGCCGCGAAGCCAGCTGGATCTCGGCCGCTATTGACCCACCGTTCAAGGGCAGTTAGTCGACTGCTAATTGATATCAACAAGCTTTCCACAAATCTTGGTGCAGAAATGGTTTTGATGGCTGCAGCGGCTCATAAGTTTGGGAAGCCGACGAGTGAAGAAAAATCTCGAGCATTGCTTCAGGATTGTATTCGAAACTTCGGAATCGGCGCGGAAGACATTTTGTTGGAGAACGCGTCGGGACTTAGCCGTCTATCAAAAGTAAAACCTGGAGCCTTGTCGCGATTTCTGTCGAAAATGAGTATGAAAGTCTATTTTCCCGAACTTCTCGTGACGCTTTCGGTCTTGGGCCGGGATGGAACAACCCGCTCAAGATTAAAGGATTTGGAAGCTCGAGCCCGATTGAAGACCGGAAGTTTGTCAGACGTTCGAGCACTGGCAGGTTATGTCTCCCCAGCTCCTGGACGAGCTTGGAGTATGGTCCTTTTCTTTAATTGCAAATCCTGCGATTTGCAGAAGTGGCATGATGTAGAGGACGGTATTCTGAGGCTACTTATAGAGGGCAAGAGCTAAAGCAAAGCTTGCCTCGAGGCTTTCGTGCTCGGTATCATAACAATGTATTATGTCTTCTGTAGATATCTATAGCTATTTGAACTATCGAGATTTCTGTAGAGATTTTTATGTTTTTCGAAAAAAAACAGATTCTAATTTTTCTTATCGTTACTTTGCGCGCAAGGCTGAAGTCGCGCCCGCCTACCTCAAGCATGTGATTGATGGAAAACGTAACCTCTCGCCCGAGATGAGTGTGCGATTTGGTTATGGGATGGATTTGAGCGAGAAGGAAGTCGAATACTTCGAGAACTTGGTGCGATTTAATCAGGCGACAAGCCTAGAGGATAAAACAACTTACTTAGAGCGATTGAGAAGGAAGCGGACGCGAAGTTTGCGAAGCCTCAGCATGGCGGAAGCCGCTTTGCTCTTGAGCCATTGGTATGTCGTTGCGATTAAGGAATTGGTCGTCAATCTTAACACGATAGAAGTTGAAAGAATCCAAGCAGCTCTGAGAAGAAAACTTCCTGAAGGTCTCATCGAAAGAACGCTGGAAGATCTTATGACTATGGGATGGTTGGAGCAGGTTGATGGTCAGTGGCGATCGCAGGTTTCGCAGATTAAATTTCCGGATGAAGTTAAAAGTTATGTGGTACGATCCTTTCATCGTCAGATGTTAGAGCTTGCGCAAGAGGCTCTTGAGGATGAATTGGATCGCCGTGAGTTTGGCGCGGCTGTATTTAGTTTTCCGACTCATCGCTACCCTGAGCTCAAATCCAAAATCAAAGAACTACAAGCGGAGTTGGTCAGCTATGTTCAGGATATTACAGATTCTCATATTCGAGAGAACTCTGCAGATGTGCAGAAGATTTATTTCTTTGGTGTTCAATGTTTCAGCCTTCAAAATGAGGAGTCAAAATGAAAATTAAATTTTATTTATCAGCGTTATCTTTACTTTCTTTAGTTTCCGTTGGCTGTGTAGAAGAGCCGCAAAACCCTACGAAGCCCGAAGGAGATATTGTATGGGTGGGCAATGGGCTGTCCGGTTCTCAAGATTTGAAGTGGGCCTTTAACCAAGGTTTTGTCGTTGATCTCAAGAAGTCTGATGGCGTGGTTTACACGATGAGTTTGGGTGCCGATGGCGTGCACGAAGTCGTGACAAACACGAAGGATGAAGCCGTATTGGTTAGACTAGATTGGCTGACGAAGGGTGAAAACGACGAAGAGATTGTCAAACTACAGGTTCATAAAACTGCGGAGCAAAAGCCTTGTCGTCACTATGAATCAAAGGAAGATGGCATTCTGGTGTGCCGACAAGATCTTGAGAATCTCTCTATCCATCCTGACTTCGCCCCCGAATTTTTGGCGGATGGTAGCGTATTGTACGTGAACGATAGCAGGGACTTGCATTTGAAGGCTGAAGCTGGGGATCGACTTTTAGAAGCCTCCATTGGTTCCTATTTATTGGATGGATCTCAGAGGTTATTTGTTAAGAATCAATTTTCATCCAGTTGGCATTTGATAGATTGGAATTCCACTTCGAATAATGAGCCGGTAGTGACGGAGAATGATTTTGTGACCAAAGCTTCTCATTACTCCTTCGAGTTTACAGCCTTTAGAGTCTTTCTTGGTGAACAAAAGGAAATTATTGTGCTGATGTTGGGAGATATGCCTGGTTTATATAAATTGCAGGCAGAAAGTAATGCCTTCGATCTCGTTCAGGCTTGGCCCGAGAGCTTAGATTTAATCGAAGATGCAACCGATCAACGCCTCGAAGGAAACCCACTGGTATTGAAAGCTTTGGATAGGAGTCTTAAGCAGCCGAGCGAGAGCCTCTATCAAATTACTGAGAGCGGGATTGTCTTAGTTGTTGAAGAAGCCACTTCAACACCCATTAATGAGCCAGCCCTTGTTGAGAATACAAGCCTTAGTTCGGCTATCTCGACAATGGCCGTTCAGAGTAATGAATCGAGTCTTCTTTATATGGATGAAGTTGATGGAAGGAAATCCGTTCAATTTTGCGACCGCCAAATGAGCGACTCAGTTACTGAAGAATCGATGACTTTTGGCTCTAATAGGCAAGATGAGAGCTTGGCGATGAGTTGTCAGCCAGTTTTGATCGAAGATGATTTTTTGGTTGAAGAAGTTGTCTTGCTGGATAGAGGGCATTTTTTGGCGATTGGCCGTTTGGAAAATCAAGAGCCTTCTGAACTAGAAATTGATCCCACGACAGCTTCGGACTTCAGTGCAGATCCAATTGTGGCGGCTGACTCAACTACAGAAGCCGTTGAGTCTAGGCAAAGCGTAATTGTCTATTCTGTAGAACGAGCGAAGCGCGGCTTCGAACTTAAGGTTGTGTCGGTCTATGATCTTCCGGATAACATGCTTGGCTTCCGTTACGTTGAATTGTCAAAGAATGTGGAGCTAATTCCAGACGAGAGTCGAGCTCCAGAAGAAACTCCTAGCGCTCCATCGGAGGATCGGAAGCCTTCAAGTGAAAATCCTAAGGAGGAGCTTAAAACTGGTAACCAATCCCAACATTTGCCTCGATAGGTTCGATGTAGAGAGTTTGTTGCACAAACAGTCCTTCAAAGAGTGGCCAATATGACGAAACGCCGTTTCGAATGAATATATGGCTTTCGCTTGGATTCGTGTCGGTAAGTTGAGTATAACTTACTTGAAAAATATAGGAAATCTGTGCCCATAAAAGTCTATGATAAGCGCCAATCAATAGTGAGGATGTGAGGCCATACATGGCTGGACCATCGACAATGTAGTTGGCTCCGACATTAACACTCACCGCTGGAATCATGTCCGTATAAACGATATTTGCAAAATCCAAGATTTGAAAACCGAGATTTCCAAATACCGAAGAAGCGCTTAGAGAATTTAGAATATAGCTAAAACCACCATCGAGATAAAAGCCGTATGGGAAGCCAGCCCCCGCCTTAAGCGAAATTGATTTTAAAGAATCAGGCGCGAAGCGATCGGAAGTGGCCAGTGCCACTTGGCTATCATTCAAGTCAAAGATGTCGCCTTCGGTTTCAAAGAATAGTTTATAGGGTCCTGGTAGCTTGCTTCGGTTTAAGGGGCGATGAAGGCTAAACTGAAGCGCTTCCATCGTATAATTCATAATTTTTTCATAGGTATCGCGATTGCCCGTCTTGATGGCGGTAAGGCTTGAGTTATTAAAATCAAACTCATTCGCATAGACGAAAGACAACGAAAAGGGGCAGAATATTAAGAATAACAATAGCTTAGACTTCATGGGAGATTCCTCCTGTAACTTATGGTTTAAACCATAAGGTTCTCTGTTATACAGACTAGCGAAGGAGTCGCGAGTGAGAAACCAAAAAGTAAATATCGCTGTAGTTGGGGCGACGGGGATGGTCGGCCGAGAAATGCTTCGAGTTTTGGAAGATCGAGATTTTCCAATCGATCAGCTATTTGTTTTTGCTTCAGAGAGAAGCGAGGGCGAAATCGTCGCTTTTAACGGCAAGGACTATCGAATCGAGGCCTTGAAACCAGAGGCCTTTGAGGGCAAGTCCATTGATTTTGCTTTGTTTGCGACCGATGCGGCGATTTCGGCGGAGTATGCGCCTCGGGCGGCTGCTGCAGGCGCTGTCGTAATTGATAATTCGAGTCATTTTCGAATGCAAAACGACATTCCTCTTATTGTTCCCGAAGTGAATCCGGACGAGATTTCCAAAGCCGCTCAACATGGGATTATCGCCAATCCCAATTGCTCCACGATTCAGATGGTTGTTTGTTTGAAAGCACTTAATGATTCGGTACCGATCAAGCGAGTGGTGGTTTCCACTTACCAATCGGTTTCCGGAGCCGGTTTGGATGCTATGAATGAATTACAAACTCAGGTGGGCGAATTATTTGCTGGTCGCGACGTCAATGCCAAAATTTTTCCTCATCGTATTGCCTTTAATTGCATTCCTCATATTGATACCTTTTTGGAAAATGGCATGACTAAGGAAGAGATGAAGATGATCAATGAAACTCGAAAAATCTTAAATCTTCCCAACCTCCTGATTACGGCTACGGCCGTTCGAGTTCCGGTATTTATTGGTCATTGTGAGAGTCTGAATATAGAATTTAATTCAGATTTTAGCGCGGAAGAAGCGCGTGAAGTCTTGCATAATACACCGGGACTTGTCGTCATGGATGATCCAGGATCTCGCTTGTATCCAACGGCCTTTGATTCGGCCGGACAGGACGAAATTCTTGTGGGTCGAATTCGCAAAGATGAGTCAGTGCCTTTCGGACTTCATCTGTGGATCGCCGCTGACAACATCAGAAAAGGGGCCGCTACCAATGCCGTTCAAATTGCCGAACTTTGTTTGGAAAAAAACTTTAGCCGCGTTGCTGCTTAGTGCTTTCTTCCTTTCGCCAGCTAAGGCGATTGAAGATGACGTCTTTTCTTTGAAGGGGCAAGTTCAGGGGCTTCGAGGGGTTAACGTTCAGCATATGGCTTTGCGTTCAGATGGACGTTATCTTTTCTATTCAACGGGTGGGGCAAGCTGGAATGTGATCGATCTTCTCGATATGGTGACGAAGGCTGCCGAAGATGTGGCCGTAGATGCCAGCGTTCAGGGACTTTTTTTGGATGGGGACAGGCGCTTGATTGTAGCGACGACAGAAGGCGCACAATATTTTGATGTCACAGAGGTTTTTGAGCCTGAAGAGGAAACTAAAAATGGGGCGGCTGATAAATATGTTCGACCCACTTCAGCACAAACGAGTGTCGAATCGGTCTGTATGAATGCAGCCAAGACGCTGTACTTTTTAGAAATATCCTCGATCGAGAACCGATATAACATTATTCGCTCGGTTGCCGATAAAAAGGATGTGGATGAAGTAGAGTGGGCGACCTTGTTTCCTTCCTTTCCCAATCGATTAACACCTGATGGAATTATTCGATGTGCGGCCAATGAGATTCTCTTGGGGGCTGAAGATTTGGAAGAAGCGGATTTCAATCTTACGATAGCACGCATGGCCTATTCGAGTTTTGGATCTTCGGCGGAGACCTATGTCATTCCGGATGATGCTTTGGGAGTACTCAAAACTGATGTGGAGCTCTTTGATATTAAGGACTTTGTATTGTCGCCAGCTAAAGACAGGGCGTTTTTGATGTTCAATGCCGCCCTGGAAAGCTTTCAAGATAAGGCCTCCCATACTCAAATCTTGTCTTTGCCAACGAGCTTATCGGGTGATTTTAGTATCGGCATGGGAGCTGCGGGAGCGGCTATTGCCGCCTATCGCTTAAGTGAAACCGATTACCTCTCCTTTTTTATGGGGCTTAATTATTTTGATAGTGTGCTCAATCCAGATGCCGACCAATTGCTAACTTTGCCGATGGCTTCCTTCAGTTCGTCGCTACCGAGTAATGTTTTCGGCGACGATGAAGATAGGGGTGAGGCAGTATATGGATCTTCTTCTATTGGCAGCGTAATGGGATCCGAATGGCTTTCTACCAAGAATGATCAGTATGTTTATGGTCTAAGCGAGAGCTCAGGAGTTAGTCTTTTAACGAAGGGGCCTTCGCTTGAGTTTTCGGTTTCGCCTGGATCGACTCTGACCAGCTCACAACCGTTGAGTTTTGGATTGATTTCGGATCGTGAGGTTAAAGTTGAGATTCGTTATGATCCGGATGCGGACCCGAAGGGAGATTCTGGTGGTTTGGATTTTGAAAAGGGACGATTGATCAAGTCGCTGTATCTTACGAAGGATACGGCTCAAAATATTCAAATTACAGCTAGCGAATTGTCGATTTCCAAGAATGGCGATCAGGGCATCACGATATTCGCTCAACCCAAAGAAGTTCTAGATGGTTCCCAGACCGCACGTTTGGGTGCGACATTTAGTTATGATCCTCCGCCAAAAGCTGTGACAGGATTTCGACTCGGTGCTGGCGATCAAAGTATCCATGTCTACTTTTCGACCAATCTTAGTTCGGATGATATCCGCGAAGTTCAAGTTTATTTTAGTTATACCGCTTCGGATCTCGACACTCTCCCTACTTCAGATATTGAGAAAGTCGCCTGGTCCCGAACTGTAACGGGAGTCGGCAGTCGAAGTCTCACATCTCCTACGGTTCTTCCCAGCTCTGGGTCTTTGGGAAAACATGTGATCGCTCCCATCGAAAATAATCAGGATATTTGCGTTCGCGTTTTGGTAGTCGATACTTCCGGACAGTATAGCGATACCAATCCTGCAGCCCTTTGTGATTCACCCGTGAAGACTCGAAGTTTAGCTGCGGCCTTTGGGGGAACGAATTCGTGTGCGATGACTCCATTAGGTTCCATGCCAGTGGTGTTTTTGTTCTTTCTATTGCTTGTCTCCCGGTACCGGTGGATTAGAAGTCAGAGATTTCTGCCCTAGCCTTTGGAATCCCAAGGTTTTTCCGGGGAGTTCCCGTATTTAGAATTCGAGATAAAATATATATTCATGACAGCATTGGTCGAACCAGAGCTACGGGCGCCCTCCCTTAAGCAAGTAAAGGAAGTGTGCGCGAATCTCAATAAGGCAGCTATCGTAACCGGCATCGCCTTCCTTGGTCTTCAGATAATCGTTGAGCTGCTCAAGACCTGGAGATATATGGAGTTCGTAAGTGTCTTTGAAAGTCTGTTTAATTTAGCAATTTCTACTGGCGTCTCCATTACGGTTTGTGCCGTTGCAATCATGGTTCAAAGAGTTTTGCTAAGCAAATGGTCAGATAGACAGAAGCAGCTTATCCAAATGGGGAAGGTCGTTGAGGTTAAAATTATCGGGAGTCAGATGGGACATATGGATGGCGACTTAGGAATCAGGGAATGGGATCTCAAGATGGTTCTTAATATCGCCTTTAGCATAATGAAATTTATGCAAAACTGGGTGCCGACCTATAGCTTTCAATTTGAAGTTGTGCTCCCCAATGGAAGAAAATTCAAGCGCTACCAACACTGGATGTATCGCGAGCAGCAACCCCTTAAGTTCGAAGCGGATAAATCTTACGCTTTTGTCGATCCCCGTAAGCCCGAAAATTCTCGTCTGATTTTTGGTTAAATTCATTTAAAAATTCAAAACTGATCTCGATAAAGAGATCTTGTTTTTTATCTGGATGTTTTGTTGAAAAAGTTTGAGGACAAAAAAATTGGGCCTAGCGTTTGAGAAATCGGAGGGGAGGGGATTGAGATCTTTTGGCGCCAGGCCCAAACTCTTAATAACTTGTTCCCTGTAAATATGACCGATGGCGCAGATTGTCAAAATAAAAAGTTAAGATTTTGTTGGGACGCGTCAAACCGCATAAATATGAGGAATTACTACGGGTTTTAGTCCATTTTCTCGTCTTAGATAGCGTTTGACCTGAAGGCTGATCTCCTCTTCAAGGGACTCAAAGTCTACATCTGAGTCGCCCCTATACTCGGACAAAAGTTCCTCAAGGCTTTGCTCTAATTCAATCCAATCGATTTCGCCAGGTAGGCCTAAGCTTTCAAGTTCAAGCCGCATAAGAGGCTTAAAATCCTTGCGTCTGACAACGGCACTTACCAGCACTATGCCTTGCGATCCCATCTTTCGTCGAAACTTTATCGTTTCTTCTGGCACAAGATTTCGAGCTTCATCCAAGAATAACTTTCCTGCCGTCACACGTTCTGCCAACTTTCGAAAAACTTTATCGGAAAGCTCAACAACATCGCCATTCTCAGCCACAAAAGTCTTTGTGTTTGGGATAGTGTTCTTCGCAAGTTCATAATGTTTGCATAGCATTCGATACTCACCGTGCACGGGTAAAAAGTTTTGAGGACGAACCCACTCAAAAATGGTTTTGAGCTCATCCTGTCGCGCGTGACCCGATACGTGGACAAAGGCATCACGAAAATCAATGACCTTGGCGCCCAACCGATGCAGGTTGTTCATCAGAAGTGAAATGCGCTTTTCATTTCCAGGAATATGTCGGGATGAAAAAATGATCGTATCGCCTTCGTCGATATCAACATCAGGATGCGTGCCGTGACTCATTTTAGAAAGTGCTGAGCGAGCTTCGGCCTGTGTTCCCGTGGACAAAACCATGATTTTGTTGGAAGGGATATCGTCAATTTCTCGAGACGTAATCAATTGCGACCAATCATAACTCAAATGTCCGTGCTGCCGAGCGAGATCCACATTGCTTAATACCGAACGACCACAGAGCATTAAGCGCCGCCCAACTTTGGCAGCTATATCCATTAAAATTTGAATGCGATGGATATTGGACGAAAATAAGCTGACTATGATTTTCCCCGTCTTAACGGAGCCAATAAGTTGCTCGAGGGATTCACTCAGGGCTTTTTCCGACAGACTCCAGCCAGGACTTTCGACATTAGTTGAATCTGACATCAAAAGCCGAACACCTTGATCTCCAAGTTCTCTAAAGCGTTGCTCATCAAACTGCCAATTATCAATAGGATCGTGATCAATCTTAAAATCACCAGTATGCACGAGCATTCCTTGAGGCGTTTGGATAGCCAAACCGACGCAGTCCACTAAACTGTGGGTAACGCGCAGTGGTTCAATCTCAAATACTCCAGCTTTGAACTTCTTCCCTGGTGTGATTTTATTAATTTTCTTTTCGGGATATTTGCCAGCCTCTTTCATTCGAGGTTCCAGCATCGCTAACGTAAAGTCCGTGCCATAAATCGGCGGACTACCGATCTTATGATGAAGGTAACCGACGGCGCCAAGGTGATCTTCGTGCGAATGAGTCAAAACGAGAGCATCCACATCAATGTCGTATTCGTGAAAAAAATCAATTTTTGGCATGATAAGATCCACCCCTGGTAAATACGCATCCGGAAAGCTCACACCGCAATCAATCACCATGCAGCGGCCGCGATGAACCAGGGCCATCATATTCATTCCAATTTCGGAAAGGCCTCCCAAGGGCACTAAGAAAAGCGATGGGGAGTCATGGAAGAGGCGCTTTAAATTCACCCTGAAACTCTACGATCAGCCCCTTCTTTGGTCTAGAAAGATATGGAGAAGCTGTTAAACTTAGCTCGATGATCCGCCTTTATGTGGACGAAGACTTTGAGCCTGGCAAGTGCTTGGAGCTTCCCAAATCCGAACTTCATTATTTTAAGTCTGTTCGACGTGGGAAGGGAGACGAAATTCTCGAGTTATTCAATCGAAAAGGGCAAGTCGCAAGAGCAAGCTTTAAAGATAAGGCCCTCAAGGTTTCAGAGGTCATTGAAATGGAACCAGCCCGCCATCGCATACGTATAGCATTAGGATTGCCCGATACCAGTGTGGCCAAAAAAGTCTTGGCGGCGGTCTCGGAATTGGGTGTTGAGGAGTTAATTTTTTTTGCAGCGGGCCGCAGTCAAGCTGCAAAAAAGAGGCTGGAGAAACTTGAAGATTGGGACAAATTTAGCATCGAGTCCGCTCGTCAATGCGGTAGAGCGCGGCCCCTAAAAATTTCAAGCCTATCTCTGAATAAGATTCTAGATCTATGTGTAAAAAATCGAATCGTTTTGGACGAAGTTAATTCTGAGACAGGTGTATACTTTGATCTGGGCGAGCCACGCGATTTCTTACTATTGGTTGGCCCCGAAGGCGGATGGACTGCAGAAGAGCGTAGCAAAATTTATGAATCTGGTTTTCAAAGCTTACATTTTCCGACTCCAATTTTAAAAGTAGAAACAGCGTGCACAGCAGCCTGTGTTTGGGCCTTGATGCCCAGTTTGTTACTTAATCGCTAAGCTTGTCAGACGACTCAACAGGACCTTGCAAGATTTGAGATATTGCTTTGCGCTAAAGTCAGAATTGCGGCGGAGCAGCTGAATCACATAAAATTAATGGGCTCATTCGTTTGAACATTAAGGGAGGGCGCCAAATAGTCTCAGATTGGGAAATCGCGAGAGTTTTCCGGGGCTAAATATTCAGCGGCTTATTGACCCTTTTGACAAGGCTTCCTAGAATAAGAAGGTGATAAACATCAGGATTTTGGGTCTTTTGGTGCTCGGCGTGGCTGGCTTCTTTTTGCAGGCCTGTTCGAGCAAATCAAATTCGGTTGCGGTTCAAGAATCCAGCATTTGGACAGAAAACGATTTAGAAAATCCCGTCATTCTTGAGGAGGAGTTGGAGGCGAAATCAAAGGGGGAGCTTCCTCGCTTTGATATTCCAATCGTTCGCAATCCAAAAGTTGAGACATGGATCAACTATTTTCAAGGACGGGGTCGCAAGTGGTATGGCATTTGGCTGGAGCGTTCCGGTCGATACATTCCTTTCATGAGAAAAATTCTAAGGGAGCACGGCCTTCCAGAGGATCTTGTTTACTTAGCGATGATTGAGTCAGGGTTTAATCATAAAGCTTACTCACGCGCTCGAGCTGCAGGTTACTGGCAGTTTATTTACAGCACCGGTCGACTTTATGGTTTGCAAGTAGATTTTTGGCGAGATGAGAGACGAGACCCTGAAAAGGCGACGATTGCAGCGGCCAGACATTTGAAGGATCTCTATGATAAGTTTCAAGATTGGAAATTGGCGGCCGCCGCCTACAATGCGGGGCAAGGTAAAGTAACTCGTGCCATCAACCGTTATCAAACCGAAGATTTCTGGGAGCTCACAAAGCATAGCTACTTGAAGAACGAAACCAAGAACTATGTGCCCAAACTTATTGCTGCGGCTTTGATAGCAAAAGAGCCTGGAAAGTATGGATTTAACGACATCAGTTACCAAGACCCACTGTCATACGACAAAATTATCTTGCGTAAGCCCGTTAATTTAAAAACTTTGACTAATAAAACAAGTTATTCGCTAGATGACTTAGTCCGACTCAATCCAGAACTCAATCATCCGGTAACGCCACCCCATATTAAGGAGTATGAGCTTCGCGTTCCTTATGGGAGATCTCAAGAGTTCATTGAGGCGTACAATAATTTGGGCCCGGCTGAATTATTTCAATATGCGTCTCATACGATTCGTCGGGGCGATACCATTTCTCAAATTGCTCGTCATTACAGGATCCCCCAGTCAGAGATTATGCGGTTGAATAAAATTAAGTCGGCTCGCTCTCTTCGACTAGGCCAAACTCTTTTATTGCCTGTTCCACAGGGTACAGAAATCAAAAAGGCTTACGAACAGAAAGCTGTTCAATCGAGACCTACGGTTCGGAAGGCTGCTGTGCCTCGAAAACCTCTTTCGGTGTCTGATGGTGTGGAGACAACCTATCGCATTCGGAGAGGGGATAATCTTTGGGCGATTGCAAATCGGTTTGGGCTTAGTCTTTACGAAATTAAAAATGCCAACAACCTATCGAGTGATCGGGTTTTCGTAGGTCAGGAGATCGTTGTTCCGTCATCCGGCCGGAGTGGGCCCGCTTCAGTTCGCGTCGCAACCAAAGTGGATAGTGACTTAGCAAGTCCAACGGTTCATGTGGTTCAGTCAGGAGAGTCCTTATGGAGTATTTCGCAGCAATACGGAACATCAATTGGGGATATCAAGCGGCATAATAAACTGAGGCGAAATACGATTTGGCCCGGCAAGCGACTCTTGATTCCATCTACCTGACTGACTACTGACTCAAAGCCTATTGAGGAAGAGTCGCCTGACGATCCATCAGAAGAAAACTGAGAACTCTTTAGCTAATGATTCAAACTCTTGTTGGGTCAGAGCATCAAACCCATTGGCGCTAGCGCAATCAATATCAATTTCTGCGACCGCTTCATTGAGCTGATTGAAAATGGGAACCACCAGCTCGCTCTTAGTTTTTAAGCTGCAGGAGAGATAGCGAGCATCGCTTTTGACATTTGGAATATTCAAACTTCGCCCTTCATAAATGGCAGCGCCACAAATTCCACGATCAAGTGGAATGCGAATATGTGGCGTCGGTTCCCCAATGAAGGCCGACACGATCAACTCTTGAGGTTTGATTGGATCACGACGATAGATTCCGATCCAGTTAAAGTCCGGGCGTTCTTTTACCCACGCTTCAAAAGAAGTGAGGATTTTAGATTTTGCGCTAAGACCAAGTTCCTCCCCGTTTTCCAAAGCGCCGAGGGTTTGGGACAGATTTTGAAGGGCCTTTTTTGTAGTTTTCGATTCAAAATCTAAGGCTTCAACAAATCCCAAATTTTGACTTTCAAACTGAATGGGAAACCTTTGAGTTGAAGCTCCGCTGAAATCACCGCATTCAAGCCGAATATTTTTTGTTTCAACTTTCACGAAAGATAGGGACTGCGAAATAAAAAGCGGGTCTAGATAGACCCGCTTTACAATTGAATTAAAATTTTCGTTAAGACTACTTCTTACCTCTTGTCGCATAATACTCAGCAATCAAGCGATCTTGATAATTGAATGGGACATCTGCCGTTGTTGGTTCGGCAACAATTTTACCCTTCAAGGCTTCATTCTTCTCTAAGTAACTTGGCAAATCCAGTCGTGGGGTGCTTTGGGTTTGCAAAACAGATGTATGTTCTTTAGCAGCCTCTTTGACTGATACTTCATCGCCGACTTTAAGCACCATGGAGCCGATGCTTGCTGTTTTACCATTCACTTGGATGTGGCCGTGTCGAACCATTTGTCGAGCTGCCCGAACGGATGGCGCCATTTGAAATCGGAAAACCAAATTATCAAGACGCATCTCTAACCGCCGAGAAAGCTCCTCAATCCAGTTAACGCCAGCTCGATTTGAATCACGAACGAATCTTTGAAGCTGTCGTTCACGAAGCTGGTAGTGGGCCAAAAGCTTTTGCTTTTCCATTAACCGAAGGCCGTACTCGGAGGGTTTTCGTCGAGAATTGCCGTGCTGGCCTGGTCCATAGGGGCGTCGGTCCAAGGCTCCTGGCTTACCTAGTCCTGGCAAATCGCAATTGAGTCTTCTTTGGACTCTAAATTTTTTAGTAACACTTCGTCCTGATTTCATAATCTTTCCGTTTTCTGCCCCCGTCTTGGACTGTCCAAGCTAGCCCGCGGGAATCAATTGGTTTTTCCAAAAAACTATTTCAGCAAGCCTGCGTTTTAGATAAGACTCAGACGATGATCAATAAAATTTCTGGTATTAAAGATATTCAAAATATCCTCGAATCGGAGGCTAGTTTGCTTGAATATCGCTGTAAAGGCATTTCAGCCAAAGATCTGCATCTGCCAGGCCCGGATTTTGTAGACCGAGTTTGGCTTGCAAGTGACCGAAACCTCAGAGTTTTGGGGGCTTTGCAGGGCCTTTTTAATCATGGGCGTTTAGGTGGCACTGGCTATCTCTCAATACTTCCAGTTGATCAAGGCATTGAGCATTCTGCGGGGGCATCTTTTGCGCTTAACTCTGAATACTTCGATTCCGAGAATATCGTTCGTTTAGCAATTGAAGGAGGATGTAATGCCGTGGCATCGACTTATGGGGTTTTGGGCTCGGTAGCTCGAAAATACGCCCATAAAATTCCATTTTTGCTAAAGCTTAACCATAACGAATTTCTGAGTTATCCCAATGCGCATGATCAGGTGTTTTTTGCCCAAGTGGAGGCTGCCTACGATATGGGCTGCACTGGGGTAGGTGCGACGATCTATTTCGGCTCGCCTGAATCTCGACGGCAAATTCAGGAAGTCTCCTTGGCCTTTCGAAGGGCGCATGAGTTGGGAATGTTTACAGTTCTTTGGTGTTATCTTCGAAATCCCGCCTTCAAAACGGACAAAGTTGACTATCATTTGGCGGCGGATTTGAGTTCTCAGGCTAATCATTTGGGCGTGACCATAGAAGCGGACATCATCAAGCAAAAAATGCCCGAAAATAATGGCGGCTTCAAAGCCCTTAAGTTTGGAAAGACGCATGACAAGGTTTATACCGAGCTATGTCCAGACCATCCGATCGAATGGACTCGATTTCAAGTTGCCAATTGCTATATGGGTCGAGTCGGATTGATTAACTCGGGCGGGGCGAGTGGTGCGAATGATTTCAAAGACGCGATTACGACGGCTGTCATTAACAAGAGAGCCGGTGGGATGGGACTGATTAGTGGGCGAAAAGCTTTCCAGCGCCCGATGAAAGATGGTGTGGCTTTGCTGCACGCGATCCAGGATGTTTATGCCTGCAAAGAAGTTACAATTGCTTAGCTTGGCTTTCTTAAGCTTCTTGTAAAGAGGATGAAGCCGATCATCATTTGTTCCATAAGCTGCTGAATGAAATCCTCCTTTGGCTTTCCGTTTTCGTCGATGCTTTTATCCACGGCGGGAATAAAAATCCGTTCGGGGAAGATAAAAGCGTTGCGGTAACCAAAAATTTGCTGCATATGTTCGACGGAACGTAGGCTTCCAAATCGACCTGAGCTCAGCCCAACAAAAGCACATGGAATTTTTTGTAAGCTTTGTGGAAACGGAAGCATATCCAAAAAATACTTGAAAACACCGGGAGCCGAGCCATTGTATTCTGGGAGAACGCTAATGACAGCATCGGCTTTCAAAACGGCCTCTCGAAACGAATCAAATGAACTGGGCTTGCTGGCATAGGCGCTGGGAGCAAAAATCTCGAGGGGAAGATTCTGTAAATCAAGGACTGCTACATTTTCATTTTGATCCCTAAGATTTGTTTTTAAGAGGCCGGCGAGGTGATTCGAGACTTTTAAGGTATTGGATTGCGGACGGTTGGTTCCTGATATTATTAGCCAATTCATAGATGTTCAAAACCTAGCGTTTGTTTGCGTTTGCGCAAAGCGAATCCCTTATTAAATTTTCTCGTGAATTTATTCAAAGAGGGCTACTTTTTGGAAGCGTCCCTAATTTATGCTGAAATCAAATTCAAATAACAATCGCCGCAGGAGATTTTGGTCTCATTTGATGATGCGTATTCGGCATGGCGAAAAGAAGATTTTGATCGCTTGGATTCGATTTGCTCGAGCTCATCGTGAGTCGCGACGGCTACCAATTTTTTTGACCTTACTGTTATTCTTAGATGCTTTTGTCATCATTATTCCGAGCATTCTTTTGACGTGTGCAGCCATTACGATAACTCCAAGGCGATGGATGCTGTTTATCGGTTGTTTTGTTTTGGCGGTGATGGCCAATAACTTGGTTGCCTATGAAATTGGTAGATTTTTTCCAGCCCGTGACATTCATTACATTGTTAATTTTTTGGGTGTTCAAAATCTTTGGGAATCTGCAGAAGCTGCCATTCGTCAATATGGAAAGTTTGCGACCTTCATCGGAGCTTTGGCTGGACTTCCAACGCAGCTAATTACGATAATGATTGGAATCGCCGATGCTCAAGCCCTTCTCCTTAATCGATCTGAGCCCCCCTCTATCGGAGCGGCGATATTGTTTTGCGGCGTTGGCCACGGCATAAAAATGTTCTTAATCGGAGGCCTTGTACGCTTCGGTTGGGTCAAACTCGAACGTAAAGTAGCGAAGGATGTCGGAGCAAGTTTGCTTCAGCCGCTTAAAAAATAATTCTATTTTTTGCCGAGCCCGCCAAAAAATTGCTGACTTAAGGAGGCCGCCGATTTCTGCTGAGCCTTCAAAACTTCGATCTGCGCTTGTTGTAAAAACTTTTGCTTACTCAAATTTGAAAGTTCCGAAGCATAATCGGTATCAGCGATTTGAGACTGCGCAGCGGCTAGGTTCTCTTGTTGAACCGCATTGGCGTTGGATCGAAATTCTAAAGCATTCTGTTGGGCGCCTATGCTGGCTGAGGCCGAGTTCACTTGCTCAAGAGCTGAATCAATGGCTGATAGGGCATCTTGCGCAGAAGCTTGGGTGGCAACGCCTTCATCGGCGATTCCGAGATCGGTGGTCGAGACGCCATCAACGGTGACGGTTTGATTTTCTCCTGCGTTGGCGCCGGTTTGAACTTGTTGTGAGAAGCTTCCATCGAGAAGCGAAGTGCTTCCGAATTTGGTGTTTTGAGCCAAGCTGTTTACGTTCTCTTGAAGTTGTTCAAATTCATTTTGTAGATTGGATCGATCCGATTGGCTTAAGGTTCCATTGGAAGCCTGAAGCGCTATCTCGCGCATGCGTTGCAAGTTGTTTCGAACTTCGCCGAGTCCGCCTTCAGCCGTTGTCAGCGCGGACTGAGTATAATCGATGCCTCGATTCACGGTTGATAGACTTGAAGATTGCGTCTGAAGGCTGGAGGCAATCGCTAATCCAGCGGGGTCGCTTTTTGAAGTGACACTTTGGCCAGTGGATAGAGCCGAAAAGCTGTCTCTAAGCTTCTTCTGAGTCTTTAGAAGGTTATTTAGTATTCCAAGATTGCTTCCAATATTACCAACCATAATCAATCACTCCTAAAGCCACTTTCGGCGGGGCGTCACCATTACTTGAGCGGAATTTCGAAATACCTCAAAAATGCCATGATTTTAGGGATTTGGAGGCCCTATGACTTTGACAGAATTCGGGCTCTTGGGCTTGAATGACGACTACCAATTGCGGTAAATGTTACGAATCCTTATTAATGCGAATCCCTTAAATCAGAAAGAAACGGAAAGAGTATAGACATGTCAGTAGCGCAGCAAAAATCTGAGAAAACTAAATTAGATCGAATCGATCGGATCAGAAATATTGGAATTTCTGCTCATATTGACTCCGGAAAGACCACCCTTACCGAGCGAATTCTGTTTTATACGGGAAAAATTCATCGAATCGAAGAGGTAAAGGGTAAGTCGGGTATTGGTGCGACCATGGATTATATGGACTTGGAGCGTGAAAAAGGCATTACGATCCAATCAGCCGCTACTTTTTGTGAATGGGGTGATTACAATATCAACATCATTGATACGCCCGGTCACGTGGACTTTACGATCGAGGTGGAACGTGCTCTCAGAGTTCTGGACGGCGCGGTTCTGGTTTTGTGTGGCGTTGCGGGTGTTCAGTCACAGTCGATTACTGTTGACCGACAGATGAAGCGCTATGGTGTGCCACGATTGGCTTTTGTTAATAAATTAGACCGGCAGGGGGCCAATCCTTTTCGTGTTAAAGATATGCTCCGCGAAAAGTTGGGATTGAATTCTGTTATGTATCAAATTCCCATTGGTCTTGAAGATCAGCATCAGGGTTCTGTGGATTTGATTAAAATGAAGGCGTTCTTCTTTGACGGTGACAATGGAGAAAACATTCGTGAAGAAGAAATTCCTGACAATCTAAAGGCTCAGGCTTCAGAGTATCGAGAGAAAATGATCGAAACGCTGGCTGACGTTAATGACGAAATTGCGGAGAAGTTTTTGAACGGTCAAGCCGTCACCAATGACGAAATTATCGCGGCAACTCGAAAGGCCGTCATTGCTTTGAAAATCGTACCAGTTTATTGCGGTTCGGCTTATAAAAATAAAGGCGTTCAACTCTTGTTGGATGCCGTCGCAACATTTTTGCCTTCTCCGAGAGAGAGAACGAATATTGCTTTTGACCAAGAAAATAAGGAGGCGCAAGTTACGCTGTCTGCGGAATCGGATAAGCCATTCGTTGGCCTTGCGTTTAAGTTGGAGGACGGTCGATACGGACAATTGACTTACCTACGTGTGTATCAAGGCTCTCTCAAGAAGGGTGAGTTTATTTACAATGTCCAGCGGGACAATCGCGTTAAAGTAGGTCGGCTGGTTCGTATGCATGCCGATAAAATGGTGGACATCGATTCTTGTGAAGGCGGGGACATCGTCGCCATGTTTGGTATCGATTGTTATACGGGTGATACTTTTTGTAATGAAGACATTCGTTATTCGCTGACTCAGATGTTTGTTCCGGATCCGGTTGTAAAGTTGGCCGTAAAACCAAAAGAGAAATCGATGGTCAATAATTTTTCGAAAGGCTTGAATCGGTTTTCAAAAGAAGATCCTACGTTTAAAGTTAGTCTCGATCCGGAAAGTAATGAAACCTTGATAGCGGGTATGGGCGAGCTTCATCTGGAAGTTTATGTTGAAAGGTTGAAGCGAGAGTACCAAGTTGAATGTGAAACAGGCATGCCTCAGGTGGCGTATCGAGAGACGATTACAAAAGCAACGACATTCGATTATACGCACAAAAAGCAAACAGGTGGTCAGGGACAATTTGCAAAAATTGTTGGTTTGATTGAGCCAGGAGAGCAAAATTATGAATTCGTGGATGAAATCGTGGGAGGAAGAATTCCTCGAGAGTTTATTCCCGCCGTTGATAAGGGATTTGCCGAGCAGGTTCAAAAGGGAAGCTTGATTGGCTTCCCGGTCGTCAACGTACGCTTTCGACTTCAAGATGGAGCTTTCCATGAAGTGGATTCATCCGAAATGGCTTTTAGAATTTGTGCGATGGCAGCCTTTCGTGAGGCTTATCCGACAGCCAATCCGGTTATCCTTGAGCCTATTATGAAAGTTGAATGTGAAACCCCTGAAGAATTTCAGGGCTCCGTGCTGGGCGGCTTGAATCAACGGCGAGGCATGATTCAGGGCAGTACCTCTGAGAATACGATTGCAACGATTACGGCGGAGGTTCCACTTTCGGAAATGTTTGGATATGCGAATGACATTCGTTCTTCTACCCAGGGTAAGGCTACCTTTACGATGGAGTTTTCGAAGTACGCACCTGTACCTCGTCAGAAGCAAGAAGAACTTGTGAAAAAATACCAAGAAAAGCGAGCCGCGGAGAATAAATAGTCGGAATTTTATTCCTCCGACATTTTACAGATTACTTCAAATTCCTGCTTTGACAGTGGAGTAATCGACAATCGATTGCCTGGGCGCAAAATAAGCATGTTCTTGCATGCTTTGTTGTCCCGCATTTCTTGAATAGATACAACGCGCTTAAATTTCGATCTAAATTTGACGACTTGGCAAAACCAACGAGGCTTCTCTTTTGTGGCTTTCGCATCAAAGTACTTGGACTTCTTATCAAACTGAGTCTCATCGGCGATAGCCGGACCTTGGATACGAAGAATGCCCGCAGCGCCCGAGGGCTCCGCATTGCTATGATAAAAAATACCGAGATCGCCCGGGGCCATTTCATCACGCATAAAATTACGGGCTTGATAATTTCGAACGCCCGTCCAGGCTGTAGATTTATCTTTAGCGAGATCGTCGATGCAGTAGTCGCTGACCTCATTTTTCATGAGCCAGTATTTCATGGCTCATGAAATCTCGTTTATCCCTTCATCTGTCAATCGGGAATTATACGATCATCCGGATTCATAACGAGGTAGTCGACCTTATTAAATGATCCGCCATTCATGGTGCGGATATGAAACAAATACCGACCTGTTTTGATTTCGCGCTCCCCTTCAAAGTCTGGGATTGCCTGGTGAACCAAGAAAGGAGTGTCCTTTTCTTGGCAATCACCCTCATTCATTCTAACGACCGGCAAGACCTCAATCAGATTATTTCGTGTTTTGGCGATTGTTATGCTTTCGATATCAAGGCAAGTGTTCGTAAAAGTTCCCGACAAGGTAATCATTCGTCGAAGTCCAAGGGGATCTTTTTGAATAATCATGCTGTCGACTGGCGCATAGGTGTTGTCGTCAATTCTTGAACTTTTTGCCTGTCTTACGCGAAGATCTGAAAACTCGCGCGAGAGTTCATTATAGGAACGAATCTTGTAGTTACCTTCAGGCAAGATACCAACATCGACTACTTTAATTTGGCGATTGAGAACTTGAAGGCAGAAGCCCTCTCGTTTATGAGCTTCGATATAGACCATAAGGACATTGGGTTCTTGGTCGTGCGGAATGATGGCTGCTCGTCCGATTTCTTCGCAGGTGTCTTTAAATTCAACTTCAATAATGACCTGTGCCAAGTCGTTATCGTCAAACCCGTAAGGTACGTAAACTTCTTTAATTGGCGGATTGAAGCGCTCGTCCGCGTTCCAATTCATCGGATCCTGAAAAAATTGTCCTGTTAGCATTAAAAATAGGCCGCCCCAAATGATCTCCATAAATTTCCCCTCCACTGTTCAATCTACAGGGAAGGCCCTAGTCTGCGTCATCAGTTTTTTGGCTAACTTAGGTCGAATTTGATAACGCAGCGCGTTGATTTGAGATATATGTTGATCAAAATTTTTAGCGTAAGAGGAAGTTTAAATGAGTACTGAATGGCCCGAGTCAGCAAAGTCCTTACTAGAGAAGCGATATGAATGTTTCACCAAGGGAGATGTCGATTTTATTTTAGAGTCCCACCATCCCGAAACAAAGGAACAGATTCAGCGTCAGGCCGTTGAAGAGTGGAGCAAGAATTCTAAATGGCATGGCCTCAAAGTAGATTCTGTCGATGAAAAATCCGATAAGACCGTTATCGATTTTACAGTAATTTATGAACGGGATTTCGAGAAACGCTTTCATCGCGAAATTGCCGAGTTCAAAAAGCATGAGGGAAAATGGTTTTATTTTGATTCAAGTTTTCCCAAACCTGAGACAATTCGGAATGATCAGAAAATAGGACGCAATGATCCTTGCACTTGTGGTTCAGGGAAAAAATTTAAAAAATGTCATGGAGCTTGATTGGGACAAAATCTAACGCGCTTTGGCAGTTCTTTTCTGCTCTTCTTTAAATCAGTTTCCAAGCTTGAAGCAATCTAACGCATAGCTCCAGACTTAAGAAGACTGACCATTATCCGATGGGTAACTATGTTTCTTCCCGTGGGATCCAATCTCCCGTACTTTCGATTTCCAGTCATTTGCTTTTGCTGGCTAGCTCTTGCGAGTCTGATTTTTTTTGGTTTGAGTATGCATGAGTTGGAGGGGCTCCGAACAGGAGAACTGACTTCATGGCAAACGACTATGACTTATGCGATGGCGATTGTTCCTGCTGAAGACAATCCCTATTGGAAATTTTTTAGCTATCAACTCTTCCATGCTTCGGCGATGCATTTACTTTCAAATATGTGGTACCTCATTGTTTTTGGGTGGATCTTAGAAAACGCGTTGGGTTCTGCAGGATTTTTACTTCTAAGTCTTTTGGGCGGAGCTTTTGCCGTAATGCCAGAATTTATTTTTCAAGCGGATCGATCTCTTCCGATCGTCGGGGCTTCTGGGTCGGTGGCTGTAATGATGGGAGCGGCGATGGCGATGTTTCCCCGAGCTAAGATTCGATTACTATTCTTGCTCATTCCGCTACCGAACACGCCCGCGAGTTTTTTTGTACCTCTTCGCTACTTGATTTACTTCTGGCTACTTATGCAGGCTTCCGGCTTGGCGATGCATGTTTGGTTGGAGCCCAAACCGGTAGCCTATGCGACCCATTTAGCAGGCTTTGGTTTCGGTTTGCTCGTCGGGTTGGGGATTTATCTTTATAGGTTTCGCAAACGGAATTTTTTTGATGTTGATCTTAGTGGAAGAGAGCTGCGAGATTTCTACAGAAGTTGCGAATCGTTAAAAGCTCAAAAGTTTGAAGAGGCAGGAAGACTTATTCGGAAGATTAGTGAGGCCAATCCCTGGCTTGTTCAGTTGCAATTTCAGCTCACAGAATTGGCTTTGAAGTTCGAACAAAAGGAGCTGGCCGAGCAGGTTTGGAGAACGAGCCTCCCCGCCATTCTGGCGTTCAAAAAAGCTCGAGAGGCAGATTCCATTTTGAGGACATTTTTGACAGAATTTGGGGAGCTTCCAAGGCTTGAACTTCAGGAGCGGGTCCGTTTGGACGAAATCTTGAGCAAAGCGCGTTATCCCAAGCTGGAAGGCAGTCGCCAGGCCTGAGCTTCTCAGGTAAAATATTAAAATCACATGAGTTCTCAGCTGAAACAATATCTGGGGCGCCAAAAGAAGCGCTTGGAATTCTATGCTGCCTTAAGGTTGTTGGGTTGGCTGTTATTAACCGGAGCCGTTAGCTATCAGCTGCTTGAGAATCTTGAATTTTATTCGATTTATATAAAGGCCGCCCATTCATTGAGCGTGATTTGGCCGTCGTTAAAGATTGGGATCGTTTCAATTATTGCTGGGTTAGTTTTGTGGCGGGCAAGAAAAACTCTTTTTTCGTCTGATTTAATGGGAGCAGCTTCGCGTATCGAAGAGGAATCAGATTATTTTGAGAGTCAGAAACAATTTAAAACTGAGCTTACGACAGCTGCGGCCTTTCTTTTAAAATCTGAATCGGTGATGGCGGAGTTTGAGAAAGCGCATATCGATATTTGGTCAAAGCGGTTGGGCGCGTATTTTGTTGAGATTCGCCCCCGCGTTTTGGACGTTGGGGTTCTTATTGTTGGAGCTTTAAGTCTTTTGGCGGTTAGTTCAGTAACCGGACAAAGAGTCTATCATCTACCAGGTCGTGTCGAGGCGTGGAGTATGAGCTCCTACGAGGAGAGACTTCCGTATGCTGAGGCAGATTGGACGCATAAGTCTGGAAGCTTAAATGTCGTTAGCGGTTCCAAGATTCGCTTTACCGCTCCTGACTTTGGAATTTGGCAAAGCTTTTTTTATGTTCAAGAGGAAGGTGGCCCTTGGACCTATAAAATTTGTAATGAATATTGTGAATGGGAAGTTGAAAAAAATGCTCAGTACGCGGTGGGCAGTCTCTGGCATCGCTCCGCAAAGTTTCCTCTGCTTGCGATACCCGACGAAGCGCCCAAGGCAGTATTGTTCGTCCTCGAGGGCGACGAACTCATTCCGAGTGCCGTTGTTAAAGTTGAAAATAAAAAGTCACTAAACATCCAACTTTTGGCGTCGGACGATATTCGGCTTCGGTCTTTTAGACTTTTGCATCGCTTTGAGGAAGCCGACGAAGTTTTGTCAGAATCAGAGGTTCATTCTAAACATTTTCGCATGGATTATTTGTTGAGTATGGAAGAATGGAAGGGCGGTAAGCATGAAATTATTCTAAAGGTTAAAGACGATCGCCTGGAGACGGAATCCTTACCGCTAACTGTGTATTATGCTGACGAAGAATTTATGCGCGAGCAGAGGATTCAGAATTTGAGGGCGCTTGTAGACGAATGGGTTCATATATTGGGTGATTTGATAGAGACGAACGAGGATCAAAGAATTTTTTCGGAGCTTCCTGCTCGATTGAAATCTCTCAGCTACTCGGAAGATATGGGCGAAGGATTGATCGCGGTATATGTTGAAGAACTCAAACGTTTGTCTCAGCGGATCGAGAATGAGCTGATTGAATCTGGTCGAATGAGTTTGCTTCCGGAATTGATTAAAGAAACAGAAAAACAGATTTTGTATGGGCTTTCTTTGATCTTTCGAGAAAAGGCTGGAGACCTTCAGTCAAGCACGCAAGGCCTGGATGAAAGTCGAAAGAGTCTTGGAGACCTCATTCAGAAGTTGCGAGATGGAAAAGAAAAATTAAGCTCCGAAAAGATTCAAAAGGCCTTTGAAGATCTACTATCTAAGATTGAAGATTTGCAAAATAAAATCAAAAATTTACCCCAAGGTCCCCAGGACGAAATGCTCAATCGAGAGGCTTTAGACGAACAGTTAAGCGAGAGTGAGGCCTTAGAAGAGCGGATTGCTGAAATCCAGGAGATGATTGCAAATGGACAAGAGGAAAAGGCAATCAAGGAGCTTGAGTCTTTAATGAATCAATTGGGAATTCTTTCTAAAGAGGTGGAGCGTTCCATGGATCAATGGCAAGAGAACTTTGATCAAGGTGCGATGCAAGCATCGGAGAAGTTTCAGAACTCATTAAAAGAAATACGTGAGCAGCAGGAAGCACTTGCTGAAAAAACAGAGTCTTTGAAGAACAAACAGCAAAACCTCGAGGCAAAGAGCCAGGAGGATTGGAAGCCAATGGATGAAAAGGATAAAGAAGGATTGGATAAAGAATTCCAAGAGATTTCTAAGGAGCAATCAAAATTACAGGACAAATTTCAGAAGATAACAGAGAGTTTTGATAAGGCCGTGCAGGGCTCAGATTGGGAGCAAGTTTTCAGATCTCAGGAGGCAAAGGATACCGAGACGCGAATTTTAGATCGGATGGGTGAGGCGACAGAAAAGTTAAACGAGCAACGGGCTCACGATTCGCTAACTTCCGAGCAGGAAGCCGTCGATCTCTTGAAAAAGGCTGAGAGCAATCAACAGAAAATGCGTGAGCAAGTTCAGAAACAAAGTGAGATGCAAATGGGCGCCGGTGGATCGCGCTCGAGGGACGTGCACGAAGAAATTGAGCTTCTTGATTCCGAAGGACGCGGTCAAAAAGAAAGACGACAAAAAATTATGAACTCCTTAAGGCAAAAAGTGGAAGATCGATTCCAGGGTAGTCATGAGCGTTATTTTGAGGATTTGTTACAGCGATGAGATATGTTGTGGTGGCCTCTCTTTTTTTTAGTGCGGCAGTCGAAGCCCAAGAGTTTGGATCGCTTCAAAAGTATGCAGAGTATTTTGGAAATTCTTCATTCGGTCCTGTCCAAACGAAGGAGAGCACTCATTTCAAAGTAAGTTGGGTTCATCCACGAGATGGTCTGATTGCCAAAAGACTACTAGAGTATATGGAGGCTGCCCGCGAAAGTCTTAAATCGAAATTTTCTATGGCCATGAGTGAAACAAGAAAAGCTCCTATCGAAATCTATCCAAACCTGAAGTCCTTTTCCGAGGTGTCTCAACTTGCGCTTTCGCGCTTTCGCGCGACTGGCACGATTGCGCTTACTCTGGACCAGAGATTGATGATTCTATCACCACGTAATTTGGCTGGGGGTTATTCCTGGGCGGAAACCGTTGTTCATGAATATGCACACTATATGATTCGAGAAATCACCGCCTCCTATATACCTATTTGGCTGCATGAGGGAGTGGCTCAGCTGTTTCAGGAGTATCCTCGAAACCTCGTTGCCAAGCTGAAACCCTCTCAATGGGGTCTTTTTAAAAAACGACGTAAGGCTCATTCTTTATTGAGCCTGAAAACGCTTCAAGAACCTTTTCCATATCGAGAGACTCCAGAAGAAGCGGAGCTGGCGTATATTCAAGCTCTTTTATTTGTTCAATGGCTGGATCAAAAGTGTGGGGCCGTCAATTTGATTGTTACGGCGAAGAAAATGAAAAGTATTGAAAAAGCTTTAGGAAGTTGTAGTGGTATGAGCTACGAAAGCTTGGAGAGCAGTTTCGTACCAAAGATCATGGATAATGTTAGCGTACCGACAAGTTCGGATGTTGAGTTTTATGCCCGCAGCTTTGATCAATCAGATCCGATGGAGTTCGAAGGTCGAAAGGCAGATAAAACGGCACAGAATTTAGCGCAATTATCTGAAGAGCTCTTCAATCAAGGTCGGTACCGTGCTTCGGGAATAGAAATGAACAAGGCCTTGCAGGCCACTGTTGTCAGCCCGCCAAGCTGGAGACGTCATCTGGCACTGAGCCTTAACAAATCAGGTCAAGCAAAAAAGACAAAAGAAGTTTTAGAGGCCCTGCTTAAGGACTACCCAACCGATGCGGCAGCTTGGATGTTGATGGGAGAGTTAGATCTTAAGAAGCAAGATGAGAAGGCGGCCTATTTGGCCTTTCTTGAAGCCTTTTATCAAAATCCATTCCTGGAAGGTCTAGAATCCAGCATGGGCCAGCTCTCTCAAAAGTATCCCGATTTCGAGAAGATCATTATTCCGTGACACTTCGCGGAACTGATCTTTCGAAATAGATTTTTGGATCAATCTCCACGAAAATAGAACTTATGAATTCAGGATCTCAGAGCGACTTAAAGTTACAGAATCAATGCGTAGAAAGTTTTTCAAAAGTTCGAGAGTCCATGCATCAGCGAATCGTTGGGATGGATAGAGTCATCGATGCGCTATTCTGGACTCTCCTGGGTAGGGGGCATGCTTTATTTATTGGAGTTCCTGGTTTGGCTAAGACTTTGTTGATTTCGACTCTTTCGGAGTTAGTTGGCCTCAAGTTCAATAGAATTCAATTTACGCCGGACATGATGCCGAGCGATTTAATTGGATCTGAAATTTTGGAAGAAGACAAGTCAACCGGTAGGCGTAGTTTTCAATTCAGAAAAGGTCCAATTTTCTGTCAGTTACTTTTGGCGGATGAGATCAACCGAACGCCACCCAAAACTCAATCTGCACTTCTGCAAGCCATGCAAGAGAATCGCGTCAGCTATGCGGGTCAAAATTATGATTTTGATTTGCCCTTCGCCGTTTTTGCGACTCAAAATCCCATCGAGTCTGAAGGAACCTATCCTTTGCCTGAAGCTCAGTTGGATAGATTTTTATTTTCTATTCCGATTCATTATCCTTCCAAGGAAGATGAAATGGATATTGTTCGCAGAACCAACTTGGGTTTTGATAAGCCTCTTGAGGCTGTGCTTTCTGCTGCGGAGTTGTTGAGTTATCAAGATCTTGTGCGACGAGTGCCTATTGAGGAGACCTTGATCAGTCTTGTTGTCGAAATTGTCCGGAAAACTCGTCCAGGCGAATCTATGCCTGAGAGTTTGAGGGAGCAAATACGGTTTGGGGCGGGTCCCCGTGCCTCGCAGGCCCTGGCGCTTGGCGCGAAAGCTCGAGCACTCTTGTCGGGTCGGTTTGCTGTTCGAGAGGAAGATGTCATCAGTGTGGCGCCTTATGTTCTCGAGCATAGGGTAGTCTTAAGGCGACTAAGACAGAAGGATGCCTCGTCGGTGATTGAATCTTTATTATCAGCAGGCGTGTAGGGATGAGCCTTCGTTTTAACGAGGCCGACCTTATTGAATTTGCAAAAACCGTCGAGCTAATAGCCAGCAAAATTTTGGATGGTCTACATGAATCTCGGCGCGGGGGAGAGGGGCTCGAATTTCATAGTTCCTTACCCTATGCCGAGGGAGAGGATGTCAGGCGGATCGATTGGAAGCGTATGGCTTCTAGTGATCGAGTTTATGTGAGAAAGTTTGATCGAGAAGAAAAGACAGCTTGGTCGATTCTTTTGGATTCATCTCCTAGCATGGCTTATGGAGAGAAAAAACTTCAAAGCCGGCTGTGGGTGGCGGTAATTGGTTTTTTGGCAAAATGTTGGGGTGATAAATTTCGCGTTCTTCCCGAGGACTATCAGCCACTGGATGAAGTATTTGAAGGCTTGCTTCAGTCGAAACTGGGAATTCCACCGGAGGCCTTTGATCAGATTGAGCCGGAGCCGGAATCGAGACTTCTTGTGATTTCCGATTTTTTTCAAGATTCGTCCTTTTTGGAAAATTGCCTTGAGACATGGCATGAACATTATAAAGAGATTCACTTTATTCAGATCTTGGATCCCAAGGAGAAATTCTTTGATTTTAAGGACGTCATTCGATTTGAAGATATGGAGTCAAGCGCGCGCCTTGTGCTTGACTCGGGAGTTGTCAAAAAACGCTATCAGGCTGAATTTGAGCATCACCAAAACGAAGTTCGTCGTCTTCTGAGTCAAAATGGAGTATTTTTTGAATCGGTTTCCGGTATGCAAGCCATTGAATTACAGATTCAAGGATTTTTTGAAAGCCTGTGAGTTTTTTTGCGATCACATTTCTGTGGACTGGTATATTCATAGGGATCCCGATTCTCATAGCATTTTGGAATCGAAAAAAAATACGCAAAGAGAAATTTGGCGGCTACTTTTTACTGAGAAAGCTTGCTGAGAGCACAAAGAGACGAATTCAAATCCTTCAGATTTTAAAGCTGCTCAATCGAATTCTTCTATTCCTTCTAATTATTTTCTGTTTTGCAGAACCCTTGGTAACGAGAGAGCGGTTTAGCGGCGCGGGCGAGGGTTTTGCTCTCATTTTGGATGTTGGACGCGCCATGCAGGGCGCAGGTCCCGGGGGCAGCTTGATTGAACAACAAAGAAGAAAATTTATAGAGATATTATCCGGCATGCCTTCGGAAGCCCAAGGCTTGATCCTATTTGCCTCTGATCGTTGTGAGACTTTAAGTTTGGCTGAAGGTCGCGTAACAGCTTCTTCAGAAGACTGGCTTGATTTTCTACGACCAGAGAGAATCGCTTATACCAATGAGCTGACAACGATTAGCGGGTTGAGTCAGTGTCGACAGCGAGCCAAGCAGATCTTTTCTGATCGCAATGTTTTTGTGGGGTTTATTTCGGCATTGCCAGACAGTCTTGACAAGGAGCAACTGTCAAAAATGAATTTGAATATTTTTGCTTTAGAAGCTGAGCCGGTGCGTACTGTCGATTCGGTGGAGTTGACACAGGAAATTCAGCAGAATAGTGTTCGAGTTTTTTCTGATAAGGCCGCTGATCGTGATTGGAACGTGATTCAGCAAACGGGTCTCGTCGAAAAGCTGGGTAAAGTTGGGCGGGGTGTAGATCTTTTGCCCAGCAAGGGGAGTTGGTTGTGGATTAATCATGAGGAAAAACTAGACCCATGGGTTGGACAAGACTTTATTAGACTGCAATCGTTGGCAGCCAAGAGAATTACGCTTTGGAGTGAAAAAGAATCGGAGGGCTATCTTTCTTTGTTGGCAGCGCTGCGAAGCCATTCTGAAATTCAAGTCGTACGTCAAATAGGGAGTCATCCTGTGGGGGAGGCCGTCATTATCTATGGAACGTATACGGGAAGTTTTGATGGGATGCCTTACGTTTGGGTGTTCGGCTCTCCAAACTCTGCCAGTGCGTTTAAGATTCGAGATAAAAAGCAGTGGATGGCCTCTGACTTGAGTGGAGACGTTCGGAAATCATTTTTAATTGAAACCGAGGACGGAGAAATCTTTGTTAAAGCCTACAATCTTTTTGATTTGGATAATTTTGAGGTCATGGAGTCTTTTGAGGACGGGGCTCCATCACTTCTGGAATATAAAAACTCACAATCCAAAATTTGGGTGACTCCCTTTGATCTCGAAGATCTTACAACGGACCTTGCTTTGGAGCCGGTTTTTATTCCTTATCTTTATCGACGCCTTGAGAGGTGGTTGACTTCAGATAATTTGGAATCTCATGATGATCTCATGAAGCCCATTTGGCTTTTGCCGGGACGTGTCAAGCCCTTGGATTCAGTTTTAGCTCGACATGCCTGGCCGGGAATTTATGGAACGGATCAAAGAACTTTGGCCGTAGCGCCCGTAGCGGCGCCGATGGCGTACCTTCAGATGGAAAACATTGTGCCCTCTGAAAAATCGGAGTTAGAAAAACTTTCCTTGCGAGACAAACTTTTGCCATGGGCCATTGTGTCTGCTGCTTTGGAGCTCCTACTTTGCGCTGTTTCGGCCCAGTGGGGACTTCTGCTTTCGCTTATCGTGGCCCTTAGCCTCGTTTCAGGAAATACGCTGGAGGCTCAGGATGTAGCGCAGAGGACATCACTTGGAGTCATGCCTGGTACGGATCCGGATCGTTTGCGAGCGCTCAATCAATTTATTCGTGACATGGAGTCCTTATGTAATTTGGATTTCGCAACGGCTGAAGTTGTGCAGGCCAAAGACTACTGGAAATATGCTTTGATTTTCTCAAGTTCGACCGCCGCCTTACCAGACTTTTCGGAAGCCGAAGTCGTGAAGATCCGCGATTATTTGGATCGAGGAGGGCTGCTTATTTTTGACGAACCGCTTGCTAGTATCGATACGGTGTTTGGGCGCTCCGTCGTCGAGCGCTTGAAAAAGATTTTTCCAGGACGCTTTTTAGAAAACATTCCCAAAGATGATGTTTTGTTCAGGACTTTTTATCTGTTGAATGAGGTTTCTGGACGGAGATTGGCTTCTCCAAATTTGCAGGGAATAAAGATTGACCAGCGTTGGGTCGTCGTCTTTTCGTCCAATGATCTTCTCGGTGCCGTATTAAAATCAGAAACAGGGGATTATGCCTTGTCCGTCAGTCCCTATGGAATTATGCAAAGGCGATTGGCAAGTCGTCAGCTTCTTAATCTCTTTATGTACAGTGTTACAGTTGACTACAAGGATGACGCAATTCATCTACCGCACATTCTACAAAAGAGAGTGAAATAAAATGGATGGATTTTTTGCTAATCCATGGATGGGGCTGGTCGCGATTCCTTTTGCGACTCTTTTGCTATGGGAACTTGTCAAGCGCCGGCGACCGCCGTGGTTGATTCTTCCCCGCTTACTCTGGATATCGGGATGTATCCTATTGGCAATGAATTGGTACTTTAATTTGTCAACGGAGTGGAGTCGGTCTGGTACAATTTATGTCTTCGTTGACGAGTCAGATTCGGTCGTAAAGGTTGATTCGCGTCGTGAATATTTGAAGCAATTTCTTGAGGAGATAAACACTTGGGCGAAGGAGCATTCACAGCCTATTCAGGTATTTGCTTTTGCAGAGCAGCTTAGATCCTTTGCTGCCACCGACGGGGCGCGGGGAGGTGAAGCAAGCCGTTTGTCAAGTTTGGAAGGGATCAGCCTTGATAATGAATCTACTGTTGTTGTCGTAAGCGATGGAAATTGGGATCGAAATATTCGGCTCAAAACTAGGAGCTTCGTAGTGGGACTGGACGAGGCCGAAAGCAAGGATGTTTGGATCGAAACACCCCAACCCGTTATGACAGCGTTTCTAAAGAATAGATTGAGTATCCCTATTGAAGTCTTGCAAAAGGGTTTTGACTCTCAATCGGTTCGAGTCGGTCTCTATTTGGGCCAGGAATTGTTAGCGGAAAAGAAAGTCGGGCTGGAGTCGGAACGAGTGGGAGTGGAAATGCCTTATTTTCCAGAGAAAATGGGCGAGCAAATTTTAAGCGTAAGAGTGGAGGGACTTGAAGGCGAGTTAAGTCCGCTCAATAATACGAGCGCAATCAGGGTAAGAACCGTCCGAGACAAAATGAGAATTTTACATATTGGCGGCAAGCCGAGCGTAGATTTAAAAGCTTGGCGTTTGTTTTTAACTCGTCAGCCGGATGTTGACCTGGTTAGTTTTTATATTCTTCGGTCTTTGGATGACGATCCTTTGGCCAAGAACAGCGAACTAAGTTTAATTCCATTTCCATATGATGAACTTTTTACGACGGAACTCGAAAAGTTTGATGTGGTTATATTGCAGAATTTTAATTTCAACCTCTATTTTCAGCCCTTTTATTTGTCCAACCTGGCGAGATTCGTGGAAAGAGGCGGCGCCGTTTTGATGATTGGAGGGGATCAAAGTTTTCATCGCTATGTCTTTTCGCCCCTTGAGGGGGTTATGCCCTTTGATTTTCCGCCCTATATGGCTCGATTCGAGACGGGCAGTTATCGAGCAAGCGCGGCAATACAGCAGCACCCTATTTTAGAAGGACTCGCATGGGCTTTTGAGATTCCTCTCTGGTCTCGGCGGCATCTTATTTCTAAAAATAAAAATTCGGATGATATTGTTAAGTATAAGGACGGGGTTCCATTTGTAAGTCTTCGTCAGCTTGGTCAGGGTCGGATTTTGGCAATTAACTCGGATGAATCCTGGAGATTGCAAATGCAAGAGTATGGAAAATTTATTCCCTTCAACAGATTCGCTCGACGTGTTCTTCGATATCTCACGTTTGATCCCGAGATGGATCCAAAAAATCTTACGAGTGGAACATGGAAGTCTGGTGAAGTCGTGAGCTTGTCGGTTCATGGCGGAAAGCGGGAAGATTGGACGATCACACCTTCGCTTTATCCAGGTGCCGAAACAAAGTTTAGTGGCCTATCTTCGATAGAATTTTTGATTCCCACGCCTAACATCTACGAAGTGAAACTTTCCTCGTCAGCTCTCAGTTATTTTTTTGAGACCGAAGAGACTCCCTGGCATCTTGAGTGGAAAAATCTTTTACCTCAAGAAGATCGAATGAGAGAGCTTGCGAAGATAAATCGTGGCGAATACTTTTCGTTTGAAGATAGGCAGAAGATTTTTGAGAAAAAACTTTCCGGAAAGCAAATTATTTCATCCGTGCAAAGCCCATGGAATCGAGAGGCTAAGGGGCTCTCGTGGCTGTATTTGGTGGCACTAATAACGACACTTTGTCTCGACTTTTTTCTACGTAAAAGATTTCAGTGGGATCTCTAGGCGATTGACCTTCCCTAAAAGCTCTGTTAACCATCTAAGTGTCGAGAGGTTGTTGACTTCATAAGGGTAAGAAATAACAGGCGATTTTTAAAATTAGGTTTTCAAATTCGTATTTTAAATTCGCAAACGCTATGTCTGCTGGGTTGTTAGCAGTCAGGGCTAAATGACGGCTGGTATGGGAGGACGTGGGTATGACGGATACAGGGGAAGCGCTTGGACCTTGGAAACGACGGCATCAACGGCGCAAAGTGGAAGCTTTGATCAAGGTGCGCAATATTGATGGAAAAGTTTATGGATGCCGAAATCGTGATATATCATCTGGTGGGATATTTGTTGTGGCCAGTCCGAGGGTCATGACTCTTACAGTAGGCTCAACGATCAGTATGAATATAAAGTTTGGCACGAACCCTACGGCTTTTAGGGCTGAAGGTCGAGTGGCACGGATGACTCGCGAGAATTCTGTGGAGGCAAAGATGTTTAAGCCTGGATATGGAATTGAATTTACGCGTGTTGACGCCGCGGGCAAGAAGCTGTTTTCTATGCTTCTCAAGTGATTAAAGAGTTTATTGCGGATGAAATTGTTACATCGTCTTCCTCCAGACAGGGGAAGCTTATCCGCTATAGACCTGGCCGTTTAAGGGTTTCCAATTCAACAGGTAAAATTCTTTCGCTTGAGTCCTTTTCGAAGTCCAAAACTTCTTTGGTAGCTCGCTCAAAAAAGCGACTTCGATGTATCATTCCCGGTCTTATTGACCCCCATACTCATTTGGTTTTTGGTGGTGCCCGCTCGGATGAATGGTCGCAACGATTGGAAGGTACATCCTATCAAGACATTGCTGCCAAAGGCGGAGGAATCAAGCGAAGCGTTCGGTCGACAAGGGAACTTAGCGAGACGGAACTGTTGGCGAGTTCCAAAAAGCGTTTGGAGGCCTTTGGTCGATTTGGAGTGACGAGTCTTGAAATCAAATCGGGTTATGGTCTGAATCTTGAGACCGAGCTCAAGTTACTTAAATGCATAAAGGAATTAAAGCGGCACACACAATTATCGATCTTTTCTACTTTCATGGGCGCGCATGCTCTTCCTCCCGAGTTTGATTCTAGCGAGTCCTATGTGGAGCATTTAATAAAAGTTATTTTGCCGCGGATTAGGCATCTGGCCGATTTCCAAGATGTATTTGTTGAGCGCGGGTATTTCGGTGTGAAAGAGTCCATTCGCCTTTTGAAAGCAGGAAGAGAGCTTGGTCTCATCCCTCGAGTTCATGCTCATGAATTCGGCAGAACAGGCGGCGTTCTCGTTGCAGCAAGGGTTCGGGCGGCCTCAGCGGATCATCTTCAATATATTAATGATGATGACATACGGCGCCTTAAAAAGGCTCAAGTCGTTCCGGTTATCCTTCCGGGCACTAGTTTTTTCTTGGGGGCCAAAAAGTTTTCTCCTGCAAAAAAATTGTGGAAAGCTGGGTTGCCGGTGGCAATTGCTAGCGATTTTAATCCCGGAACAAATCCGTCATATAATTTTCCATTGTTTGGAACTTTTGCGGCTGTCTTTGCCGGCTTAAGTTTAGATCAGATATTGGTTGCTCAAACCTGGCATGCTGCCCAGGCTCTGCAAAGATCAGATTGCGGTCGTTTAGCCAAGGGCATGCGAGCGGACTTTGTGTCGCTTGATGCGGATCGATATGAAGATATGTATTACCATTACGGCTGCTCCCTCGTTCGGGACGTCTTTGTGGCTGGAAAGAAAATATTTTGATGGCGGCCCGGGAACTTTTTGTTTTTGATTTGGACGGAACTTTGGTCCACGACGGGGAACGAGGGAGGCGTGAGATTCCGAATGAGTTGATGAGAACTCTGGAGTGCCTGTCATTGAAGGCCGATATCGTTATTGCGACGGGAAGACGTTATCGAACGGCTAAGCCTATTATTGAAAGTCTTCCAAAAATGCCTTTTAAGATTCTGAACAATGGCATCATTATTCGTAATTCGAATCACGAAGTTGTCTTTAAGAAGAATTTTGATTCCAAGCTGGCCTTCGAGATATGCAAACAAATCGATGGGTGGGGCTATCTTCCGGTTCTGGTTATGGATGGAGATCGAGACGAAATGGATTTCGTTATTTGGAGCCAAAAGCCTGGCTTCAGTAGATTGAGCATAGCGGAAGTCGTTTTGAAGAAGGCTAAAAAATCGGCGATGATGATTCATTCCTTAGCTTCGTTGAGTGCTTCACTTCATCCCCATATTATTGAAGTTGCAAGTATCGGTGTTTATGAGGATTTATTGGAACTGCGCAAAAGGTTGAACACGATTTTGCCACCGGATCTTCGGGCCATTGTTGTCAAGAATTGCGGTTATGAGTCGCTTAGTGTTTTGGAGATTTTTGATAAGAAATGTTCCAAATGGAGTGGGGTGGAGTATGTTCGTAGCTTGATGGAGCCAAGTCGAGTCATCGCTATAGGGGATGATGAAAATGACTATGAGATGTTGAAATCAGCGGATGTATCAGTTGTCATGGATCATGCTCTAGAACATATTCGTGTGTTAGGACATGAGGTTGTCTCTGGACCGCAAGGCCTTGTAGAATATTTAAGGGGGAACTGGTTAGAGTGAAGAAGGTAGATCGACTCCGATATAATACATGGCTGTTTCAGGCGGCCGAAAATTTCTACGAACGTGGAAATTTTGAAAAGGCTTTGAAATATTTTGAGCGCTTAAACCGTCAACACGGAAAATTTTTAGAGCCTTCCATGCGAGCGGATTGCTACGCTTATATGGGCGATATTTATCTATTCAATGAAGACTATACTAAGGCAATCGATTATTTAACCAAGGCCATCGGGATCGATGATAGTTTTCCTCACTACTACTATTTATTGGGGATGGTTTATCAGACGCAGGAGAATTGGCGTCGGTCGATCGAAGAATTTGAGGCAGCGGCAAAACTCGAGCCGAAGAATTCTATTTATATTGAAGAATTGGGTCGAACCTATGTATTTACAGGAAATTTGGCTGAAGGTGAGAAGCTTTTAAAAAAAGCATGGAAGCTCGACCATGAAAACGTCGGCGCGGGAGTAGAGCTTGCCGGCGTGATGTTCTCAGTTGGAAAGTATCGTGACTGTGTGGAGATTATCGATGAGATCGTCAAATCAAATGAAAATCTTCACGATGGAATCGTCGAATATCTCGAAAGTTTGCGTGCGGACTGCATGATGGGGATGGACGAAAAGGCCAAAAAAAGACGTCGAGGCCGTAAGAAAAAGAAGCGAGCCAAGAAAAAAGACAGTTAATTCAGTGGGCTAGCCCGTATTCTCGAACTTGTCCGTATCGTTCATAATAATATTTGTGTGTGGAGATTCCGAGTACTGCCATCATGAGGGAGTGGTGGGGAGGAAAATCCTTGGAATATCGGAAGTTAGGTCGATTTCATATAGAAGGATCTATTGCTCGTGGGGGCATGGGTGAAATAGTGCGTTCCGTGGACGATGCTGGACGTCCCATTGTCCTTAAGACGATTCTTGATTCATTCCAAGATGATGAGCGCTTCCAGGATCTCTTCATTCGAGAGGCAGAGATCACCTTTCAACTTCGACATCCAAATATTGTCCGTGCTTATCGATTTGATCGCGTTGGAAAGCGACTCGTTTTAGCCTTGGAGTATTTGGATGGTATAAATCTTAAAGAATTACTGAGAAAAATTTACGACCAGAAACTTCATTTACCTCTTATGGTGGCTTGGGCAATTGCTCAGCGAGTTTTGAAAGGTCTTGATTACGCTCACAAAAAGAAGGGATCGGAGGGAGATCACTTAGGGATCATTCATCGTGATATCAATCCTTCGAATATTTTTTTAACCTATGCTGGAGAAGTGAAGGTTCTAGATTTTGGGATCAGCAAAGCTACGAATTTGGAAGTTCACCAACTGACACCCAAAAATGAACTAAGGGGAAAGATTTGCTATTTGGCTCCAGAACAAATTCAATCCAAACCCATCGATCATCGAGCGGATATATTTTCGTTTGGAATTGTCCTTTGGGAAATGTTGGCGGGACGCCCACTTTTTGTTCGACCATCGGATGGTGAAGTGATGGAAGCTATTGTTCAAAATAGTTATGAGTCCTTAAAGACATTTCGGCCGGATGTGCCAGAGGAGCTTGAAGGTGTTATCCGTCGGGCTCTCTCTAAAAATGCGAACAATCGTTTTGAAGACTGTCGAGAATTTGAAGAAGCCTTAGAATCGGCCTTCTACAAAGCAATCATGCCCGGTGCCTCGGAAGAAGAGATATCGGTGTTTGTGCGCAGCTTGTTTGGACAGGCACAGGCCCAGCAAGACCCACAGTTTCTATCAGGATACGCATTTTTGATGGCTCAAGCGCCTGGACACGAAAGTCGAGGATTAAAATTGGCAGCGGAGCTAGCCGAAGAGTATCCGACTCGTCCTTTCATTCAATTGAATTATGCAAGAGCCTTGCTGTTAAAAGGGGATCGAAACCTGGGACTTAGAATGATGCGAAAACTTGCCCGTGTCGACAGTTTGGAATCTAGTATTCAAGACATCTTGGAATGGATAGGGGTTCGGAGGCGTCCCCCACTCGCAAGTTTAAGCCGCTCCCATCCTTTGAATTATGTTCTAGGCAAAATTCGTCATCGGTTGATGGGGCCGACCGCCTATCAAGAACAGTTTCTAACCGCTTAAACGTTTCGAGAAGATCGTCGGTAAAACCTGTAAGCTAGCAAAGCCATGCCGCATTTAACGATATCTCCAGGAAGAAATGGCAAGAAGCCTAGCTTTAGAGTTTGTTGAATGCTTGTCCCAGTCCACACTTTAAGCCATAAAACACCGGGCAGGAAAATAAACATCGAAGCGAGCAAGATCAAGGCGTACTCTTTGATCCATCCTTGCGGAAAAATATTTTGAGCCATCCAGCCAACCAAAAAAGCACAAAACACAAAGCCGATAATGAAGCCCCCGGTTGGTCCCAATAAAACTACAATACCTGGAAGTGCTCTTGCGAAAACTGGGAAACCAGCCAAGCCCCAAGCGATCAGGACCACTTGGGAAGCAGCCCCTTTCCAGGGTCCCAAAAATAGACCTGCGGAGATGACGACCAAGCTTTGAAGGCTTATAGGAACCGGACTGAAAATAAGTTCAACACTAAATTTTGAACTAACAGCTGTTAGTAAGCTAAAAACAATAATCTGAGTCGCGGCAAGCGAGGCCTGAAGCAAGCGGCTGTTAATCCGTATGTCCCCAAATAATCCAGTGCGCATGGCCCTATATTGCCCGGCTGGCCATTGGGGTCAACATACTTTGGTTCGATGTTTTCCGGCCCTTTTGGGATGCCTCAAACGGAAGGTTGAACTGGTTCCTATTGCTGAGGCCATCCATTTCCCATTTAATGATAGCTAGGATTTGACGAAGGTCTTCAGCCGAATTCACAAAATCCAATTTTGAAACATCAATCGAAATGAGCGGTCCATGGCGGTAATCTTCAGCCCAAGCCTCGTAGGTTTCATTCAAGCTTTGAAGATAGCTCTGCGGTATCCGCGTCTCATAGCTTCTATTGCGCGCCGCAATCCGCGTATTAAGAACATCAACATTGGAACGAAGATAAATCATTAAATCAGGGGCTCGCAAATAATCGCTCAAAAGCTCAAAGTGATCGACATAGGTTTTAAAATCTCTTTCGGACATGAAGCCTCTCACAAAAAGATTTTTGGCAAAAACTTCCGCGTCTTCATAAATACTTCGATCCTGCACGACGCTATCTTCTGTCGCGAGAATTTCTCTCAAATGTTGAAAACGTTTGGTCAAAAAGAATATCTGCGTATGAAAACTCCAATTTTTCATATCGGCATAAAAATCCGCTAAATACGGATTCGTTTCGACTATTTCGTAATAAGCTCTGGATTTTAGGTGGTGCGAGAGAAGTGTGGTCAGGCTGGATTTGCCGCTTCCAATATTTCCTGCGATAGCGATAAAAAGTGGTCGAGGAGCTTCAGATTGTTGCATGTTTTGTCTCTATTTTTAATTGTTGAAGTGGAGGCTTACGTTTTCCGTTTAGACGATCTTCGATTAGACATACAATCCTTTCTAGATCATTCGAGTCGGTAACAAAATCCAAGCTTGCGCAAGGAATTTTCAATACCGGAGCCTTAGTATAAAAACTAAAAAAATGATAATAGCGCTGAATCAGGGCTTCCAAGTGGTCTGGCGAGAGTGATTTATCGAACTTCGGATTTTTGAGATAATTTCGTCTAAGCAGTGTCTCAAGGTCAGCCTGAAGCAGAAGCACAAGATCAGGAGCAGGAACTTCGTCGACAAGTGAATCGTAGACCCGCTGAAAGATCGGCAAATCAGCTTCAGGCAAATTCATCTGGGCAAATATCCAGCTCTTGCCAAAGAGGTAATTGCTAATTTTAAGTCCATTGGCTTCACAAACATCCCGTTGCTGTCGAAATCTTGTTAGTAAATAGAAGAGCTCCCTATCAAAAGCTCTAGAGTCTTGGCCGACAAATGGATCTTCGATGCTTTCGAAGCAGGCTTTTCCACCCCATCTATCGGACAGAAGCCGGGCCAATGCGGCTTTACCCACACCCATAACACCCTCTATCGCAATATGGAGGGATCGGCCTTCAAACAAGCTGCTGAGATGGGATTTAAATCCCGCCATTTCCATAAAATTCTTTCGTGTCTCTTCGGTCATCGTGTTAAGAAAACTTAATAAGCCAAGAGAAGACTTGAAAAGCTTTTTCTCGAAAACCTTTCGTTTTTGGGAATGAGGTGGGCAATATGGCGCAGTGAGTTTGAAAAAATGCTAGATAGACGATTGACATACTTTTCAGAATTAGAGCGATTCATCCGTGAATGGGATGAAGTCTGTCAAGCGGTTGTATTTCAAGCGGCTCCCGATTTGGAAAATGAAAAAAGTTTTGATTTAGCCATCCCTTGTTTTCAGTGGTCGAAAGTTAAAAAGCTTCCTCCAGCAAAAATTTCTGAAGCTCTCGCGGCAGCTCTCGAGCTTGCCAAGGATCATCTTGGCTTGGATGCTGTTGAGTCCTTAAATGCGTACGTTAATATTCGATTTCGTTCGGACATATTGCAGCGGGAATTGGCAGCTCGAGAAGATGATCCCCTTCGGGCTTCTCGAGAAGCTCTTGCGGGGGAACGAATTGCAATTGATTTTTCCTCTCCTAATATTGCTAAGCCTTTCGGTTTTGGTCATTTGCGATCGACCAATATAGGAGCCGCGATATGTCGGATCTATCAGTCCTTGGGCGCGGAAGTAGTCCGCATCAATCATTTAGGTGATTGGGGCACTCAGTTCGGTAAATTGATCACCGCCTATAAACATTTTGGGAATGCTGATTTTGTGAAGGGGGATCCAATTAACAACCTTTATGCTCTTTATGTAAAATTTCATGAAGAAGAGCAGAAGGACCCAGCCTTAATGGATGAGGCTAGAGAGTGGTTCGTAAAGTTAGAACAAGGAAATGAGGAGGCCAGGGAATTATGGACTTGGTTTCGAGATGTTAGCTTTCATGAATTTAAGAAGATTTATGATCGCTTGGGCGTAAGCTTCGATTATGTAACGGGTGAAAGCTTTTACAATGAATTGATGGAGGCCAGCGTTAGTCTAATTGAGTCCAAATCTCTTTTAAAGGAATCCGAGGGAGCACAAGTTGTTGACCTCGAGAGCTATGGGATGCCGCCTTGTTTGATTCGGAAGGCTGATGGATCAACTTTGTATGCCACCCGCGATATCGCTACGGCTGAATATCGAATGAAAACTTTTGAGCCCACCAAGCTAGTGTATGTTGTGGGTTCCGAGCAAAAGTTGCACTTTCGGCAAGTTTTTAAAGTTTTGGAATTGATGGGTTACCCATGGGGTGAAAGGTGGGTGCACGTCGATTTTGGTTTGATCAAATCAGACCAGGGAAAGATGTCGACTCGAAAGGGTAATATCATTTTGCTTGAAGATGTTTTGAATCAAGCGGAAGAGCGGGCGCTTCAGATTATTGAGGAAAAGGAACTGACTAAGCCGGAGGAGCGTAGGTTGACACCTGCCGAGAAGAAAGAAGTCGCGAAGCTGGTGGGCCTTGGCGCGGTAATATTTTTTGATCTTAAGGCGAAGCGGACGAAAGATATTATTTTTAGTTGGGAAGATATTTTAAATTTTGAAGGCGATACGGGACCTTACCTGCAATATTCTTATGTAAGATTGGGTTCTTTATTGGAGCGCGCTAAGGCGGAATCGATTAAGTGGAGCAAAGCGGATTGGCCGCTTTTGGCTGTCGAAGAAGAGCGAGACCTTGTGCGGCATATTCTAAACTTTCCAGCGGCCGTCGAAGCCGCGGCTAAAGAGTTTGAACCCTCAGTAATCTCTCATGAGCTTTTGGAGCTAGCCGGAAGTTTTAACCGGTTTTATATGAAAGTTCCCATTCTTAAGGGTGAATCCGATCAGGTCGCTGGAAGGATGCATCTGATTGAAATGACCCGAAAGTTGTTGCGCCAAGGCTTGGAGCTCTTTGGTATCCAATGCCCTGATCGAATGTAGGCGCTAAGTCTCTAATTTTCTTGCCTATAATCATAAAAATGCTGCGGTCTGACGTTAGTTGGGCTATATTGCGAGTCAGAACGGGTTTTGAGGATAGGAAATTGAAGGGGTTAATAAGAGTTACATTTATATTTTCCTGCACTTTGTATCTGGTCTTTAGTTCGGATGTGATGCCTTCGGCGGTATCGACGGCGAGCTCTTGGTGTCGGTGGGGCTTCATTCGACTTCATAAGGGAGCTAAGCGCGGCCAATCATCCATTGATCTGACGGATTTTGAGTCTCGAGAAATCGAAAAATTCGTTCAAGCAGCATTAAGTGTGCACTTGAAAACGTTTGATGTCGCACTTCGCTCGATGGGTTTGAAGCTTGGTGATGTCAATCGCATTGGGTTGCCTGTCGTTCAGGCTGTTGAGGGTGAGGAGAATACGGAAGGTCCCTTTGGCGATGCGATAGCTGGATACGGGATCTTGATAAAAGTTGGGCTCTATTCAGGTCATGGAGACTTTAGGCATAACTTAGAAAGTTTTGAGACGCAAATGGAGTCCATCAATGAAAGACTCAGAAAACCCCGTAAGTGGCACTGGAGAGGCTTTCGTCCTTACCATGTCTTTGTCGATCTTTCGCATGGTCTTGTGATTGGGGTTCGAGATGTCGCTACCGGTAAAGTCGTGGTCGCTGCGCCTGTCGAAGGCACCGAGGCGATTTCACCTCAGACCAATGATTGGATCTTAAGGAATCTTTTAAAGATCACTCCTTAGCTAATCTTTCTTTTTTGATTCACAACATGTTTCAACAAATTGATTGAAAAGCTCTGCAAGCTCGTGAAAGGCATCGGTCTTTCTAAATTTTAATTTTTTATCAGGGAGACTGCGATTATGAATCGCTTTTTCAAGAGCCTTTTGCATCTTAAAAATGGGTCCAGTTAAGCGGTGGGTGTAGACCATCATATAAACCCACATCAGTATTCCAAAAACGACACAGATTCCACCAAACCAAATGGCCAAATCCTTTGCCTGATCTATAAGCAAAAGTTTCGTGGCAAGTTGATCGTGAATTCTAAACTCCGAGGTTCGGTCAGCGACCTCTGCAAATCGAAGAAAGAAAATACTGATACAGGCAGTCAAAAACACAATAAACCAAAGCATGAAAGTCGAAGCGATTTTCATTTGAAGCTTCTTGTGGGTGAAAACTCGAAACCGAATGAACATACCGTTAGTTTGAAGAATCTCTGGCCACGCGTAAAGCCGGGATTGATAGGCTCAAATTTCAACTAGATGGGCGCGATATAGATCAGTTTCGCCTTTTACGGGAATGGCGATCTCCTGGGTTTGGATCTCGGAAAATACGAGATTCCTGGTTTCGGAGCCAATGAGAATTCGGCCTCTTGGGCAGGCTGCTTCGAGGCGTTGAGTAAAATTCACGGTCGCTCCAAGAACTGTATAGTTAAAATGCTTTGAGCTGCCTGTATTGCCGATCATGATGGGTCCGGAGTTTACGCCGATACGTATATCAATTTTTCTTCTAAGACCAAAGACCAATGGATCGTCATTCTGAATCTTCGCAATCCAATTTTGTATTTGTACGGCCGAGCGAACGGCTGACAGGGCTGCTAACTTGGGATCGTCCTTTTCTTCATAGTCGCCGAAAAAAGCTAAAAGCCCATCGCCTGTCTTCTTGTCGATCGTACCTCCGTTTGCAAAAATAATGGGATCAATGGCGGAGAAAAACTTTTTGACGAACGCAAAGACGCGTTCCGGGCCAAGTTCTTCAGAGATCTTCGAGAAACCTTCGATATCCAAAAGTAAGGTTGTCATTTGTCGCATTCTTCCGCTCAAGTCGAGTTGTTCCTTTCGCTTGAGTAGTCTTTTGAGTCGATCCCCACTCACATAGCCAGTAAGAGCTCGCTCCATAAGGTTTCGATCCTCAAAATCCAGTTTTACTCGAGTGCCGATACCCGTAAGGGCTAAAAAGAAAAGCGCGGTGAACTCCTCGATAGGCGTAGTACGTGTATTCCAAAACAAACTTAACAATATATCTATGCCCAGATAGGCCACAAGAACTCCAATGGCAGCAGCGAAACAGGTTAAAGCACGGGCATTCCACGCGATCAAGAGCATGAGGCTGGCCAAAGCGCCAAAAAGACAAAGCTCTAAAAGATCAAGTCGAGTCGATGACCATGGAGAATGGTTTTCCAGCATATTACTAATGGCGGTAGCGACGAGTCGTCCCCATGTAAGTCGTTTGCCATCGTAACTAGAAATATAGGAGGAGGAGTCAATGATATTAACAATCAGAATTTTCGATGATGGCTCTAGTTCTTCGATCTTGGAAAGGGTCAAGAAATCGTTCTTATAAAAAAATAAATCTAAGGGGTTGCTCCATTCGATTTGCTGACCGGACTCCAACAGGCAGGCAACTCTTTTTTTGCGAATCAACTTAAATGCTGTGCAGAGATGGACGGCTTTCATAGCACTTAAGCCAATGCTGGGCAAGTAGTAGCGCGAAGCCTGAAGGGCGAGTGGGTAGGTCGAGACAAATTGAGCTGCAGCGGTAGCGACGTCTTGGGTGTAAAACAGATTTCCAAAAAGCGCCGGGGGCTCATAGTAATCTGGGGATGATGGTTCCAAGCGCACAAAGCGACTCAGAAATGTTGGTTCGGGTTGTGGGAGAGCGCGAGCCGCGATGACCTCTGCAGTCTTGGGACCCGTGTCACCCTCTTGCTCACTATAGGGTCGAATAAAATTGGGGTGGTCTAAGAGAGCTTTCAAATATTTGGAGCTGATTAGTTCATTGGGGTCAAGATTGGCGACAATGGGACCCGGGTATTGAAGAAGCTTCTTTGTAAGGCCTTCCTGGAGCGCTTCGTCCATCCAGATTCGGCTCCGATATGACAACTCCAGTTCGAGTAGTTGAACTTTTGAGGAGGCTCGCATCTTCACGGGCGACCAGTTTTGCTGTAACGATTGCTTCACACCCAGCCAATGCCGATCTAAGAAATTGAAAATACTAGGTTTTTCAATTTCAAATTGAGCGTCAAAAAACTGCCAGCCCGCAAGAGTGCAACTGAGGCTTATAGCAAGGCCCCATAAACCCCCGAATTTCTTAAGGCTCCGTGGCATTTATCTCTCCTCTCCGTGTCAAAAGTACAACGCTCTGCAGGCGACTTGACAGACACTTTGCATGATATTATCAGATGTTGCCTGGCCTGTAACTTTTGTTCCATTCATTTTAATGAACAATTTTAGCATCTTATAACTGTATTGCTGCGTGGCCATTACTTTCGTTTCTTTGGCATCAGTTTTGCAACTACCAGAAATGCGTCAGGCGATTGGCTGAAAAAAGAGCTTATAAAATAAATTGGAACCTAAGGAGAGGACGGTCTTATGAGTAAAAAAATAGTAATTAAAAAGTATCCTAATAGAAAACTTTATAACACGGATACCGCTAGCTACATCTCTTACAAAGATATTGTTGAGATGATCAAAGCTGGCCACAGCGTGATGGTTGTCGATAATCGAACGAAGCAAGACATCACACGATTTACTTTAACTCAGATTCTTTTCCAAAAAGAGCGAGAGTTCTTGAAGAGCTTACCAGAGAGTACTCTTGAAACTGCGATCAAACAAGAAACTGGTCTTATCTCGAATAGCTTAACTCAGTTTGGTTCGGGTTCTGCTGGTGGCAATGCTGATACTGGAAGCGCCGCAGCAGCGGGTGCCGGTTCTGGCTCTGTCGTAAACAACTAATTTTCCAGTGATACCTTGATATCCTTAATCCCAGGGGGCTGAGCGAAAGTTCAGTCCCCTTTTTTTTGCAACGCAGCAAGGATCCTGATAAAAATTTGTGTTAGTATTTGTTAAGGGGGTATCAATGAGGAGGGGATTTGCATTTTTCGGTTGCCTGTCATTTTCTGCGGGGCTTATAGCGCATGAAGTAAATTCATTAGATATCCCGCTTCCACACTCTTACGCGGCGCTTGGAGATAGCATGACGGAAGCTTTGCTATCTGACTACAGCGTCGAGACTGGTATTCCGAATGCTGAACTTGTTCGGATGATGAAGTTTCTAGAGATCAGCGATCCGACTGAGAGACTGGTAAGCTTTCGATCGAATTATGCGGCGCTCGACAAGTCATGGGCCACTGGCGGTGACGAGGAAAACTTAGTTGTTTCACATTTCGAAAGGCTGAAAGCTTATGTTCCGAATATCGAAGCTTTCAATTTCTCAGTAACAGGAGCGGAATCGGTGGACCTTGCGCATCAAGTTGATGCGGTACTTAGTTATCAAGACGGTCAGAATTTTTTATTTGATTATATAACAATCATGATCGGCGCCAATGATATTGGCAGTGAGACATTAGACGGTATTACGGCCGCGCCCATTTTTGTGGGTAGAATTGAATCCGCCCTTCGACGTCTCTTGAATCAGAATCCTGAGCTTGAGGCGCTTATTGTTGGTGTTCCGGATATTCAATCGGTGTTTAGAGAGACGGAAGGTCTTGTGGTCAAGCGAGTGCTCGGAAATGATCTAAGCTGCGGATTTATTCGGCGAACCATCTATGGAGATTTTGCTGTTTTCAAAGTTGAGGATGAAGAGCTTACTCGACAAGTTAGCGAAATTTTGTCTCAGTATCGGACCGGAACGATCGAGATGGTTGCTCGACTTCAAGAAGAATTTCCATCCTCTTATCTTAAAACCATTCAAAATTTGCGAAGTAAGCAGTTAACCAAAAAACTTGTCAGTGTGGATTGCTTTCATCCTTCTGAGTGGGGTCAGGCCGAATTGGCTGAAAAGACTTGGTTAGGCGGTTTTTGGCCCACTATGGGGATCGAATTTTAGTCATCCTGTTGTTTCGGGCTTTCGACGATTGGATTTTTTGTCGCTTTGACGATGCTTTTCTTGAAGCATCTTTTCTTTAGCGCGTTTTGATCGTTTGCGTTTTTGTCGCCGAATCTTTTCAATGGCCTGTTGTTTTTCGGAAGCCCGCTTGTTTTGAATTTGATCCATTTTGTCGCAGAGAATTTGTCGCGCCAAATAGCGATTGTCTTGCTGGGATCTGGTTTTCTGGCATTTAACCTCGAGGCCACTGGGGTTGTGTTTGAGGTAAACGCAGGAACTAACTTTATTGACGTTTTGACCGCCCTTTCCTGAGCTGCGGATAAACTTTTCTTGAAGATCATGCTCGTAAAGTCCAAGTTGGGCCATTTGTTCTTCAAGTTTTTTCCATTTGTCAGGGCGAATCATTGATCTATTATGCAGCCATGGCTGGTATTTGGAGAAGATGTAGTTCTTGTAAGTCCGAGATTTTGCAGGGGACGCCCTACTATGTTTGTTCCGTGTCGACGTGTCAGCAGAAGCGAACTAACTACGCTTTTTGCAGCGTCGAGTGCTGGGATCAGCATATCCCGGTTGAGCGGCATCGAGGCGATTCGGTTTCAGCCAATGAAAAAAGGGCACCGATGGTGGATGAGTCTCAAGAGTCCGTTTCCACTGGTCCAAATCCGCCCGCTCAGAGGCGAACGATTGTGACAAGTGGGGGCGCGAATTCTGCACCGCCCCCCTCCAGCTCCAGCACGAGTGTTGATGGCGAGATTTTGGTAGTAGCTTCAAAAGTGAAAAAATACATATCGGATCGCTCGGGAATGAATACGAGTGCCAGCGCGTTTGAGGGTCTTACGGATCGAATCCGCTGGCTCTGCGATAAGGCGATCGAAAAGGCTCGTGAGGACGGTCGAAAAACCGTTATGGATCGAGATATTCCCTGAGTTGTGTCCCTTCGAATTTAGATTGAAGCCTAAGCCGGGCTTCGTTAAAGGTTTGAGATGCGTTTTTTTAGTACGATCGCTTGTTTTTTGGTTTTTGATATATTTTCAGGTAGTCAAGTCAAAGCTTCCGAAACCTGGTCCTTTGGTGCAGAACTCGGAGGCTTTCATTTTCGAGATGAGGACTTCCTTTCAAATCTCGATGTGAGTTCCGGTGCGTACCTGGGATTCAAAATTAGTATGAAATTGAACGAAGACTTTTCACTATCTCTTAGGGCTGTGAGTCATGCGAGTACAGAGGAGCTTGGAAGTGTTCGTGAGTATATATTCAATAATTTTGTTGGCCTGATAGGCGAGTATCACTTTTGGGATCCATTTTATATAAGGCTTGGTCCAGGGATTGTGGCGGCCTACAACACGCTTAGAAATTCAGATCCCCGCTTTGGTTTTGGAAGCGATATCGGGTTGGGTTGGACTTTTTGGCAATCTACGGCGATTGCCATGGATTGGAATCTTTCTATTTTACCGCAGTGGTATCAAAGTGATGATGGCGGTATGGCGTATCTAGTAGCGACTGGCATTGGTTTTAACTTTTAAAAAAGGGCGAGGGAGTTATCTGATGGAAATTAAATTTAAAAAACTCAATCAAGCTGCACAAATTCCAAGTTATCAATCCAAGGGTGCGTCAGGTTTTGATTTTCATAGTGTTGAAGATGTCATTTTGCACCCGGGACAAGTCCATTTGGTTTCCACAGGACTTAGCGTGGAAATGCCAGAAGGCTATGAGCTTCAGGTTCGCGCGCGTTCTGGTCTGGCTGCTAAGAAGGGCGTTTTTCTGGTCAATGGTATTGGAACGATTGATTCGGATTATCGAGGCGAAATCAAAATCATTCTTTCGACCTGCCAACGCTCGCCTGTGGAGCTCAAGGCGGGTGAGAGAGTTGCTCAAGGTGTCGTTATGAAAATTGAGCAGGCTGCCATCGCGGAATCTGCAGAATTATCCGAGACACTTCGTGGAGTGGGTGGTTTTGGAAGTACGGGTGTTGCTTAAGATTCTACCTGGAATTTACAATGCCATCAGAACCGAACCGCTAGATGCAGGGCCCTTGAGTGCGATCGCGAGTTCTTCCGCGAGGCTAACACCATTGAGGCGAGCACTCATTTGCTGAATGATCCGGGTTGCCGAGTAACATCCAAGATAAGCTCGTTCCCTCAAACTCTTGTTCTTTGTAATTCCATACAAAACACCCGATGCAAAGAGGTCCCCCGCGCCAATCTTGTCGACAAGCTCAACATCCCAGGTTGAAACATTTTCCTTAAGCTTGCCAAAGCCCTCACTCGCCAGTGCACCGCGTGGGCCTGTGCTAATGTAGCAATGATCACAAAGACTCGACAGGCTTTCAAAGGCTTCCTGAACATTCTTTGTTTGAGCCGCCGACAAAGCTTCTGTTTCATTACAAAATAAATAATCTAAAGATTTAGATTTCAATAGCGCCATAAAATCGGCTCGATGGCGATCAACACAAAAAGCATCGCTAAAGCTCATAGCCACTTTCACATTATTTTCTCGAGCGATCTTCATTGCCACTTGGCAAGCCCTTCGAGCCGAGGGCGAATCCCACAAATAACCTTCGATATAAATTACGTTTGAGGACTTGATAAGTTCAGGATCAATGTCGGATTCAGCCAGCTCAATGGCAGCGCCCAAGGACGTCAGCATCGTTCTTTCGGCATCGGGAGTGATCAAAGCTAAGCATGATCCAGTTACGAGTTCTTTCTCCAGTCTTCCGTTAAAACTCACCCCGCATTTCTCGAGGTCTTGAACATAGGTTTTTCCATTTTCATCACTTCCGAGCTTTCCAATGAAAGCGGCTTTGCCACCAAAATTAGAAAAGCCTGCCAGAGTGTTGGCGGCCGAACCGCCCGAGCTAATGCTTATTGATTTATTAGCCTTTTCTTCTCGAAGAATGCTGAGGAGTTTGAGCTGATGCGTGGCTTCGACAAGTGTCATCGAGGCTTTTTTTACTTGAAATTCATCTAAAACGGCGTCCGTTACTTCAAGCTGAAAATCTAATAGTGCGTTACCTATGCCCACTAAATCATACTTTTTCGATGACATCTTAAATTCCCTTCTAAAGTACTTATTGAAGCCAAAGCATGGTGGAAAAGTAAAGACTCATTCCCTTTGCAAATGAATTTGGCCTTCGTTTAGGCTTATGAAATGCAAATTAGGGACCACAAAATAGGCAGTCTTAAGGGAATCTCCGATCGGTCGGTTCAAACTTTGATCATTGTAGGAGAGCTGAAACATTTTGAAAAATCTCGTTCGTATCTAAAGCTGTTACCGATCGCTCTTCAGGCTCGATTGCGAGAAGCACATGAGGTGCAAAAGGAGGAATGGAAAGCTGGCCACCAGCTTTGGCTTCCCAGTTTTAAGAAAGATCAGCCAAACATTTTGGTTCTGACGCTTGGGGAGGAATTGAGCTCCTATGCGTTTTTGACGATGGCTCGGAAAGCTTTGAAGCAGTCATTGGTCTGGAGCCATCAGTGTTTAGGCCTGGTGTTTCTGGATGCCAAGCATGAAGAAAATTTGGCGGACGCATTTGGTGCGGCCTCATCGGCACGGGTTTTTGAGATGCCTCTTTACGGTAAGCGTGAAAAGGATCGAAAGAAATTTGCACTTAAAGAAGTTCATCTTTTTGCGAGCCGAGCGATACAAAAATCTTTTTCTTATGGAATGGAAACAGGAGAGGGATCGAATTTGGTTCGCTATCTAGGAACGCTTCCGGGTAATCGATTGCAGCCGGGTGAATATGGACGACGGATTCGAGAATTTTGTAAGAAATACAAGTTAGGGCTAAAATTTTATTCTAAATCAGAATTGAAGAAAATGGGCGCGGGCGGCTTTATAGCAGTTGATCAGGGCGATCCTGATTCGTACGGTGGCGTATACGAGATCACTTATTCCCCTAAAAAATCTAAAAATAAATCAGCGGTTGCTTTAGTTGGGAAAGGTGTTTGCTTTGACACTGGTGGTTACGATGTAAAAACGGGAGGGCATATGCTATCAATGAAGGGTGATATGCAGGGTTCAGCAGTGGCTTTGTCGAGTTTGCTAACTGCATCCCGCCTCAAGCTCCCGTTAAAGTTGAAAGCTTTTTTGGCCGTAACTGAAAATCATATTTCTCCGAAGGCCTATCATGCCGATGATGTCATCACGACGATGAATGGTGTGACCATTGAGGTCGTGAATACGGATGCCGAAGGTCGAATGGTGTTGGCGGATGCTTTGTGTTTGGCGTCTCGTGCCAAACCGGATCTGATTGTGGATTTCGCGACCCTTACGGGAATGGCAGTCTATTCTATTGGCACCACCTATTCGGCAGGTTTTTCAATTCCCGAAAAATTGCATGACAAAATAAAATCGGCTGGGGATTCCAGTGGTGAGCGAATCTGGACTTTTCCAATTCATAAAGATTTTGCCAAAGGACTTGAGTCCGATGTGGCGGATATTTTGCAATGTAGTAAAGGACGCGGTTGCGATCATATTTATGCCGCTTATTTTTTGAGTCAGTTTGTCGAAAAGGGAATCGATTGGGTCCATATCGATCTTTCAGCTGCCGAAAATAAAGGTGGTTTGGCGCATACGGATTCAGAGTTTACTGGCTTTGGCGTCCGCTGGACTTTGGAATTTTTGAAGCAGCGTTATCGACTTTGACGCACCATATGTTCTAGTTACCTTCAGCGATATGATTGAGATGGTAGAGGCCAACACCGCCAGCGATCATCACGGCCAAAAATTGATCGATGATGGAACTTACGACAATCTGAGTCGAATAGACTTTCATTCGGGCAGCCATAATGTGATGTAGACGAATGCGTTCTGTTTCAGAAAGGCCATCTCCCATATCCAAAATATTTGAAATCTCATTTGTTGTGTTTTGACGTTCTTGAAGCTCTAGGAGTCGGTTAATAATTTGGCGACGAATCTTGGCCATCTGCGATTCAAGCTTGGCGTTTGAATCAAAGCGGATCAATTGATGCCATCTTCGCTTCCAGGCGGGAGCTCTTTGTTGGGATCGCTCGTGAAGGCTCGAGATTTTTTCGAGCAAACTTTGAAGCTGAGGATCATCCTTAGAAATATTCTGGAGCTCTAAAGAATTCTCGATAGGAAAGCGGGTCACGGAATATTCGAGCAGACCTAGTAAGATATGGTCGTCCAACTCGGAGATATTTAAATCATCCGCGCGCCTCCTGCCCGTTTCTTCCAGTGACTTCCAAAAATCAGGAAGTTCCGTTTTGAGAGTCTCGGAGAATTGAATATCTCTAAGGGCAGGGAGTTTTTTAAAGAGAATGGTTTTTGATGCTTGAAGGCTCGGGTAGACGATCGAACAAAGGCCAATAGCCAGGGCACAATGACGAGGATTGATGGCGTAATTTCCGACGGGCAGCCCTTGGGTTTGTAAAAAATTATAGAGAGCCCAAAAGCCAACTATTCCTCCAGTTCCGACGACAGTATTGATAGCGGCCCGCGCCCAAAAGGCGGCGCGGCCCTTTAGGTTTCGAAGACCCGGGGCCTCTGCCAATGAGTTGTAATGTGACACAATCGTAAGACCCAAATCCAAGGGGGCCGTAATCAAAAGCGCAGGTGTTAGATAAGTCGGGCTTGCAACTAGCTGCGTTCGAATGACCTGAGCAGCATTAAGCCAAGCAAAACCAGACACAAGAGTCGAAGGTAGGGATTCGTTAAAGATGTTACGGCTTGGTCGAAAGACTTCAGTCCCTAGAGTCGATAGGGACCCAAAAAGACTCGGGCAGTCCTCCTTAGCATAAGTTAGCTTGGAAGTGGGGGTCGCGAATGCGGCGACTATGAATAAAATAATTTGAAATACGATCTGCTTCATCGTCCTATCGACCTTCTTTACGCGTACCTGCGAGGTTTCTGATTGTTTCCGATCGATGGTCGGAAAAATAAATTTTCTTTTAGCTACAGCTAATTATGAATGACTGCAACTGGAATATTTTCGGTAAAAAACCGAAGGACAACGGTTCCGAACAATCCAGTCCAGAGAAGGCGATCGTAAATAGAGAAGGCCGTTAACTGTTTGAATTTTGTATAGTTTCGGCTGACCATCAACTGATGAAACTCCATGCTTGATTCAACCGAGAAAGGTTCGCCAAGGTATAGAGCATTTGAAATTTCTTCTCTAAACACGCCGGTTTCATAAAGACTTATGAGTTTTCTGATTAAGGCATTTCGATTGGAGCGAAGCTTAGCTTGTTGTTTGAGGACTGCCTTTCGAGCTTTGGCATACTCCTCAGTTTCGGACACTAAGGTTGTGAGTTTTTCACGCATTAGTTGTAAGCGTCTGACCTGCGTCTCAACCTTGCTCATTAATGCCCGAGCTCGCCAAAGATTGTACTTGGCCGAAAGAACTTCTCGGCCCTGCAGCTCAATAGGCAAATTTCCTGTGCGAATTGGATTGTCGGAAGCAATTCTCGCTTCAAAAGGAATTTCGGAAGTCATTACTTCAAATAGGTTCATCAAAAGGTGCTGGTAGCGCAAAGCTGCAGCATCGTTGGATTCCGCTGCTGAGTCGCCTAGCTCAGCCTTTTCAGCTTCTCTAATAATTGCGACAACTTGTTCCATGCCTAGGTTCGTAACTTTGTCTCGAGCCGCTTGTTCAAGCGCTTGAAGTTCGTCTCCGAGGCTTTCTCGCATTCGAGTATAAACCTGATGATCGCGCTCTTGAGGTTTTCGATCAAAGAGCCACATTTTCCAATAGGGGGCAAACCGATAGGACCCGGCAAGAAACCCAACTGTTCCTGCGTACCAGCCCCAGTTCAGAACGCCATTATTGAGCCAAGCCGATATGGAACCTATGTCTGCTCCTCGATCAATCGCTCCCAACACCCACAATGGAGTTGCGATCGTCATAACCATTGCCGTATTGAGAAGCGCGCGTTTTGTATAACTAGCTCGAACATCAAAGAGTTTTCGAACGGCTTCGGGAACTCGTCCCATTGAAATTTGATGCGACATTACGGAAGCTCCGGTGTCGATGCTCGCGTTGGCAAAAAATGCACCATTAAAAGCAATAGACGAACCCGACGCCAAGCGAACGAGTTCGGAGAGAGCATGCCAACCTAGAGTCGCCTTTGTAATAGCACCCAAGGAAGATTCGGAATGTGAAAACAGACTTTGATCTGCGATGGCAATTTGACCAACAACGCTTGCGCAGCGATCGTTTGCAAAGTTTTTCGAGATCGGGGCGATGAAGAGCGCAAGAGAAATCGTAAGAAAAGAAATGGATTTCAATAAATTATGAAAGGCCGACCAGCACCTTGGCTGTCGATGGCATCGCTCTAAAATTGCCACAAGTATTCCCCTTTTCAAAAAACCCTAAAAAACAGAACTCTTGGTCCCTTTTAACCAAGAGATTCAGGCACATTAGCAAGTTTATTTAAAAACTCAATACTAAACGAAAGCCGCCTAAACTCTTTATGTTTCTCGGATTCATGAGTTAGGCTTAGAACTTCATGTTAAATTGGACGGTAGATCAGTCTAGGGCTAGGAATTTATTGGATAATTCCAAATCCAACTTGTTTTTAACGGGTACGCCAGGAACCGGCAAAAGCGCTTTAGTTCAGGACTTCATGGCAACTCAAGATCGAAAACGCGTTGTTGCCTTGGGCAGCACAGGCGCGGCGGCGATATTGATCGGAGGGCGCACTTTTCATAGTTATTTTGCGCTGGGAATCCTTCAGGGAGGAAAGCAAGCCGCGATCGAAAAGGCGAAGGGCAATCGTCAGCTTCGCTCGCGACTGCGAAAAACAGATTTAATTTTGATTGATGAGGTCTCGATGCTCTCTGGTGAGGTCTTGGATTGTGCCGAAACTTTGGCGCGCTTTCATCGCGAAAGCGATGAGCCTTGGGGTGGCATTCGGATTATTGCGGTAGGTGACTTTGCGCAGCTGCCGCCGGTGACTCGTTCGGGTTATGCGAAGGACTGGGCTTTTCGGTCAAAGGCCTGGGAGTTTGCGGAATTTGAAAATTTAGAGTTTCGCCAAGTTTGTCGAACTCAAGAACAAGATTTTGTGGAGATATTGGATCAAATTCGTTGGGCCTACTGGTCGGACGAAGTGGAGAGTTTTTTGGGTTCCCATCAAAATGATCCTGATGAAGATGCGAGTCATATTTTTCCGAGGCGCTATCAAACAGAGTCTTTCAATCGGATGAGTTTAGAAAATCTCGAAGGCATGATGATGGAGTTTCCAACACGTTATTATGGATCTCAAATATATATAGAGAAACTTCAGAAGGAAGCGCCGATTCCGGCCGTTCTCGAATTGAAGGAGGGCGCTCTAGTGATGTTGCGGGTCAATGATCCCAAGCAGAGGTTTGTAAATGGAAGTTTGGGAAAGATAGAAGTTTGTGAGCCACATCGTGTGTGCGTGAAGTTGTTGGATCGAAATCGGGTCGTGGAGATTGATAAATTCTCGTTCTCTTTTATCAATGCGGACGGTGAAGAAGTGGCAGTCGCAGAGAATCTTCCGTTGAGTCTGGCTTATGCCAATACAATTCACAAAACCCAAGGCGCCACCTTGGATAAGATTCATGTGGATTTGGCCAGCCTTTGGGAGCCCGGCCAAGCTTATGTCGCCTTGTCGAGAGTGCGCTCGGCCGATGGTTTGACGATCGGGAGATGGAGTCGAGATGCTTTTCAGGCCGATCCCGAGGTGAAAGCCTTTTATCATGAAATTCGCCAGCGGCCCTCGGTTTTGGCGATGGGCCGATCTTGACAATTCTGGGGCGACCGAGTGAATTGTCCTTTCATTTACTGTATGCGGAGCCGTAGTTCAGCTGGTTAGAACGCCTGCCTGTCACGCAGGAGGCCGAGGGTTCGAGTCCCTTCGGCTCCGCCATTTAAACATCTCTTTAAATTTTGTCGGGCTACCGCTGCGTGCATGTGCCTTCGCACACACATTCCGCTTGCGCTATGCCAAAATTTAAAGAGATGTTTAAATGGCAAAGCGAGGATTTCAATCTTGGTTTGTTGTTGTGACAGGCAGGGGACCTGGCGGCACGCACGGACTGACGAATGGTGAGCGAGTCCTCCGAGCGAGCGAGACGATCCGGTGGATCGTCGAGAATGAGTCAGCTACCCAACTGAATATGAAGCGCGGATTTACATTCTTAAGGAATGTTGCTGGTGGTTCGAGTCCCTTCGGCTCCGCCATTTAAACATCTCTTTAAATTTTGTCGGGCTACCGCTGCGTGCATGTGCCTTCGCACACACATTCCGCTTGCGCTATGCCAAAATTTAAAGAGATGTTTAAATGGCAAAGCGAGGATTTCAATCTTGGTTTGTTGTTGTGACAGGCAGGGGACCTGGCGGCACGCACGGACTGACGAATGGTGAGCGAGTCCTCCGAGCGAGCGAGACGATCCGGTGGATCGTCGAGAATGAGTCAGCTACCCAACTGAATATGAAGCGCGGATTTACATTCTTAAGGAATGTTGCTGGTGGTTCGAGTCCCTTCGGCTCCGCCATTTTTTTCTAAAAACCCATTTAAATACACAAGTCGTTTTTCGCATTTGCTCAAACATCATCTCTTCAATTTGAGGTCACAGTAAATCTAGCGCAGAAAAAACCAATCGATGTTGAGGCAAGCGAGATCTGTCGGGGTGGAAGCTTCGGCTAATTTGACAAATTTTTCGATGAGGCGGATTAATTCCTTTCGAAAGCCGTCAAAGTTTTTTCGATCGATGCTACAGGGTCCGGTATAGAAAATGTTTTCTGGATATTGTTTTGAGTCCATAAATTCGGTTGCTTTAATTCTCCATGAAATTTGTCTTGCCTTGACCCATGGCGACGAAGCCGGAAGATGGGTTGAAGCGACATTGTGTTGGAGATTGCCCTTTTGATCTTCTACGACAAGGCCATTTTCGATAAGAAAATCAAGAATCTCTCGAATTCGGGGCTTGGGTAACTTCAAATATTCACTGATTCCATTCAGCGTTTGATGTTTTTCGATCGATGTCAGCAGCCGAACTGCCGAGTATATCCAATCGGAATAAAATTGGATTGCCACCTTTTCATCAATTCGTTTTGCTTTGGGAATCACCTTTTCAATATTTTCTGTTTCTTTACGAATGGACTCCAATTCCGCTTTAAAGAAAGCTTTCGCTCGATAGTGAGAAGAATTGTTCATTTGAACCAAGCTAACAAAATACTTTATCTCAATGTCTTTAAAACCAAAGTGAAGGCAAAGTTCAAGGGCTTGATCGGTAGATAAATTCAGCTTCCCGGAAAAAATCTGACTAATCGTGACCGTTGTCGTTCGCAACACATCGGCGAGCTGTCTAAATTGTCCATGGCCGGATCGAGGGAGGGTCTTGATATAGTCTCGTACGAATTCTCGATAGTTTTCATATTCAAACAAATGAGCTTGCTGCACCGGGAAATGTTATCATTTTTAATAACAAAACCGTTATTAATTAATTTAATAGATATGGCAAAAATGCATTTTCATTTTAAACTTAGGACAAGGAGGATTTATGAAAAAAGGTTTATTTGGATTTGTTTTTCTTGTGGGGATTTTATTTTCTTTCAGATCTTATGCTGGGAGTTATGATTTTGATCAAGTCATGAAAATTTTGAGAACTGGGGCAAAGGTTCATTTGAACTTCAACGACAAGAGCGAAGGATGCTGTGATGCTTCACAGCTGGAAGAGCTTTTGAAAGCTGGTGCGGAAGTTACTCTAGAAAGTTGCAATTATGGTAGTGACGAAATTCTAGTGGGCTTAGCTAAAGCTGGAAAATTGAACATAGTTGCTAACGCATCCTATGGTTCATGGGATGTCGACCAGCTTGAGAGGATCTCAAGGGCCGGTGCTGCAATAATTATTCATTAATTTCTCTGAAATTGCGATTATCGGGGATCTTAAATGAAATGAGATTCCGGATGTTGGGGGGTGCGATGAAAACTAAGCTTTTTATTCTTTGGATTTTTGCGATCGGTTTATTGGGTTGTAACGAACAGAAGGACTTCGGAGTAGATGCCGGGATAGTAAAACCTGTCAAATCGCCTGAGCATGGCGTCACTACACCGGGCGGTGTTGTCGATGGCTCTGGGGGTGGGGCTTTGAAGTCGGATCAAAGACTTGTTGCACGTGCTCTTCAAGAGCTTCCACTCCATCTTAGTATTGTACTCTATCGGCTACCCGAACTTCAAAAACAGTTGTCTCTCCTGACAAACCATTTGGATAAAGAAGGTATTGCTTTTAAGTGGGGGATGTTTTCTCGAGAGCATTTAACCGCCTTAAACGACGTGTTAGAAGCTATGAATGGGCGTTCAAATATTCATAGCAAAACGGCGTATGAACTTACTCAAACAAGTTATTTAAAATTTACCTTTCGCGATGATGGACCTTGCTATCAAGAAAATGGAGCACCTGCGGATGCGACGGCAAGCATTCGGGGCGAGCTTTGTTTCAGTGTGCCTCGATTGAGAAGAATTCCCCCATCGTCCTTGGTTTCAGAAATTCTTGCTCTGGCTCTCCACGAAGTTGCTCATGTTTTCGGATTTAACGAAGAGAGTGCAGAGGTGCTGCAGAAACTTTTCTCGGAGCCTGGGGTCCAAGGCATTATTTTGATTCCCTTTAATGAAAAGAAGCTGTTGTTGAGTCGGATCTCAAATATCAGAACTGGGTACAGAGATTTAGAAAGGGAGTGGGTTACTTTGAAAGAATTCGGAGTTGAAGCGAGCCCAGTTTTTGCGCGAGCGCAATTTGGAGTTAATAGCCACACACTCGCTGAGAGAATTAGACAATTGAATGATTCTTTTTTTTCAAGACTCAATATTTTGAAAGAATTTCAAGCGGGAATACATCTCGCGAACTGGCTAGAATGGGGAATTTCGAAAAACATCACGCCAATGGAATATGATCCTAATTCGATGGAAATCATCGGCGACGGCGTACCGAGGGTGGACGAGATCGAGCAGCACCTGCTTTTGGGGCGTAATCAATTGGATGCTTATTCATTAGCTGTTTTTTCATGGCTGGCAGGCCGTAGACTTACATTCGAGAACCTGAAAACTATGGATCAGGAGTTGATGCAAAGTGATATTGTTGAGGAATTTTTTGGGGGCGTTGATGAGACTTCCTTGGGAATCCTGGATACAAAAAATGATCGATGGCTTGGAAGTTGGATCAAGATCGTTAATTTAGGATTTGGCGATTGATCTCAGTGTTTACGATAACAACAAAGGCAAGAACTTAGCGGAGGAATCAAAATGTTAAACTTAGGAATTATTACTGCGACGATGATTTTAGGATTTGGCAGCAACACTCAGTCAGAATTCTTATGCTCGGAAAGAATTGTTTATAGCGATGGTCGTGTTCAAATTCGATCGGAATATCAACTTGCATCAGACTCGTCACCTTACCGATCTATGTGGAATCAAGAGGGAACTTTAGCAAATGGATTGCGAGTGATGACGTCTATTAAGTTCATGACTGGTCAGCCACTAGAATTACACGCGGAACTCTTCCAAGTTGAATTAGAATTCGGCCTTCTAAGTATTCTAAAAAAGGCGACTTATGAAGGAAGCTCAAAAGAGGGGTTTGCAATTCAAATCGGTATTGACGAGGGCAAGAAGTACGAGCTGGGATGCAATCCGACGTGATCGTGACAGTGGTGCTTTTTAACGTGCGGGAAGTAAATAACACGTTAACGTCTTAGGAATATCGCGCTGTCACCATCGCTGAATTCCGGTTTAAATTTTATCCTTTCCTCTTGAGGCGAGTGTGTTTGGCAGTACGAGCGGTAGCTCTTGAGATTTTACTTTCCTTGATAAGGAAGGACTCAAAAGATAATCCAGAATATTTATTTTTCTTTGCAGTCTTGCTCTTTCTCACGATGCGGTCTCGAAAATAATTCTCGTTCGCAACTTGAATGGCTTAAGGAAAATATCGAGGGTATCAGGTTTTAAATGTCTTTTGCCCTTAGTAAATTCGACTACACGCGGGGAGGAAACTTTGGCGAGTTTTGCGAATTCTTTGACGCCCATGATTTCAATGGTATGTCGGAGAGCATCTTCCGGAGATAGTCCTTCAGGTCCTTCCATAAGAGTTTCTAGGAAAGTTTGCGCATATTTTGGGTTTTTAAGTTTTTTGCTGATTTCTTCATTATAGCTTTCAGTCCTCGGCATTGTAATCTCTCCAGTACTCTTTCGCTTTCCTGATGTCAGACCTTTGAGTGCTTTTATCTCCTCCTAGGAGAAGCAGAATCATTGTTCGGCCTTTTTCTCCGAAGTAAACTCGGAATCCTGGACCAACATCAATTTTGATTTCAAAAACTCCTTCGCCAACCGGCTCTATGTTTTTCTTGGCAGCGCCTAAAGCTGCTCTTTTAATGTAGGCGTCGATCCGGGCCTGGTTTTGTTCCGTAAGGCTCTGGATCCATTCGTCAAAGGGAACTTTCCCATTGGGAGTTTTGTACCTATAAATTTCTTTCAAAGAATACCTCTATATTACACAAAAGTGTAATTTAACGCAATAGGCCCAAAATAGCTATTTTGTCTCTATTTCTGTCGCTAAATTATCTACTGATTTGGAGACTTGCTAGGTCCAAGGACTGCAATTTCGTGGTATGTGTTCGAGCCTCTACGACTCGAGCATTCTCAAATTTCGACTCCGCCACTCAACTCAAGCATCGGGGACCACTGGGGACCGTGATGCAAAAAAACTGCGGGGACAATTTGGGGACCAGGATTGGCATCTCGGAGCAGATCGGTGCATGTTCATGCATGAATGCGTTTTGAGTAAGTTGTTGAATTGTTTAATTTCCGTGTGCTCTCAAGAATTTGAAAATCGTCAAGTTCGAGTCCCTTCGGCCCCGAATTTTTAAGTGGCGGAAATTATTAAATTTTTTAAGAGCTCTTCACCAAATAATTCTAAATTCCCATGTACTTGCGGATATCTGCAAGTTAAGATATTCTAAGAATGTCTGATAAGACCGGTCGAATATATCGACTAGCAGTGTGGTTCAATGGTTACCGATTTAAAGAAGTTATCGTTGATCCACATTATGAGCAAAAGCATCAAGGCTCGATTGATGACGAACTGATTTTGGAGCTGATTCGAATCTATGTGAACCGTGAAGAGATTCTTCCTGGTTCCGTTAAAGGCGAATACTCTTATTTCGCTCTCCATTTGGTTCATCAATTGAAGAGCTATCGTTTAGTTTTTTGTACGGCCGAGGATCTGGATCAATTTATTGTTATTAATTGTTTCAGAACAAAGGGCATGAAGAGTTTATGAGAAAAGAAAGTAAAAATTCTAAACGTCCGCCCCGCGAAGAAGTCGAGGGTTTTTTAAAAGACGTTGAGTCTGGAAAAATCGAAGGTTCTTATGCACTCCCTTCAGACGCGTCTCAGCTAGATCGCGTCAAATACAGTCTTTGTCGCGATTTTGTGGCGCATCTTCGTAAAGCGAAAATATCGCAGCGAGATTTAGCAAAAACACTTGAAACAGACGAAGCGAGAATTTCTGAGGTTGTTCATTATAAAATATGGTTGTTCAGTGCCGATCAACTCATCGCATGGCACGAAAAATTATTTCCGGAAACAACGAGCATTCGATTCGCTTAGTTCAAATCCTAGATTATTAAAAAGAATGAGAAAACTTAAGGCATTGCTGACCGCCGCTGGAAGTCTGTAGTGGGGGATGATGATACTGTTTATTATCTTGGAGATTTTGCGCTCGCCAATCGTGCTGTTGAAGTTTTCGGACCACGATTGAACGGACAAAAATATCTCATCATGGGCAATCACGACACTTGCCATCCCCGACATAAAAAGAGGGCGCTTCTGGGCCGAGAGATTTATGAAGCTGCCGGATTTCAAATGTTTGAATTGGCGCGAACTCTTGAAATTGGCGGACAGCAAGTTCTTCTGAATCATATGCCTTATCTTTCTGAAGAGCCTTCTCCGGATGGGTATCAACCGAAATTTAAGGAACTTCGATCCAAAGCCGAAGGGCGCTGGCTTCTGCACGGTCATATTCATGAAAAATGGAAAATAAAGAATCGAATGGTAAATGTGGGTGTGGACGTTTGGGATTTCTATCCAGTTCCCATGACTGAGATTGAAAAGATCCTTCTTCAGAGTTAATTCGCTTTTGCTAATGCTTCCGAAAGACTCTTCCAATATCGACTTTCTCTTAGGGCGTCCCGAAAGTCATTTTTGAATTTTTCAATTCCAGGTCTCTTGGGTGGCCAAGTTTCGTCTGCCAATTTTAATGCCAGATCAAGATGGCCGCAGTAACTCAGATTCATCATGGGTTCCAGGAGCTCGTAAGGAACTTCGGGATATTGAGGATCAAATATTTTTTGAATTTGTGATTTTATTCTTTTTATTTCGTTTTTATTAGGCGCTGGTTTCCTCATCAGATGAACCGCTGGTTGATATTCCTTCCCATTGTATTTCAAAATAAAATGCCCTTTAGAAGAACTTGCAAAGCTGGCGAATCTGTAATCTATCGAGCCATCCCAAAACTCAATCTCAGGAACTTTGTCGCCATCCAGGTCTTTCAAATAAATGTCTGAACTTTGCGCATCAACCGTGAGGAGATGTCTGAAAGATTTTCCAATTTCAAAGACATATAAAAATTGGCAGCAGTGGGCTCCTCCGGTCCGCTTTGTAATGACAAGATCCGGCTCTTGATTACCGGTTATATCTTTTCCTGAATAGGGGTCCGTTTCTACATCTGTGCCATCAATCCAATTCCCAAAGTAATAGTAAACATCAAACTCTCTTTCTTTAAAAACTTGCACTGAATTCTTAGTAATTAAGAGTTCTCCTTCGTAGCTGTCAAAAGATTTGAAAATAGTTACCCGGTAATCTCCAAATTGTTTTGATTCGACACGGATATTTTCTGCGGACTGATCGGATGCAGAAACGCTACTCGCAGCGATGGCTTGGAGCGAAAATAAAAGAGGGATAACTAAAAACTTATTTTTTCTTACGAGATTTTTCATAACGAGACAAAATTCTTTCTGCGTAGGCTTTGCCTCCAGCTCCGAAGGAGTAATATCCCTCGATCATTGTTCGTGCATCCTTCGATCGATTTTTAGGAATTTGAGAATATTTATGAGCTAATAGGCGAGTTCCCAAAGCGATATTCACCATCGGGTCGATTTTTTCTTCTTTCGTGACGTGAAGGAGATTATTTTTGCATTCGATATAGCCGTCTTTATTTGGAAATCCCCCCAACACTCGAACGGATTGATCGGTTACTTGCATCAAGCCTTCGGCAGTACTCCCTTTGGGAAGAGGCGGATTGGCTCTGAAGCTCGACTCCTCTGCGATCATGGCTTTGATCATCAGCGGATCTAAATCTTCAGGATATTTGAGACCCTGAGATTTCCAATAGTCGATCCAAAATTGGATGGCGGCGTCATACTCGGCGCCTTTATCGCCAAATCCACTGATGGAATCTAATGCTGAGTATTTTTTCTTGGAATTCCAAAAAAGATAATGAATATTTTCAATCAGGAGTCCGGGTCGAATTTTTCCTCTGTTCTTCCGGATGTGTGCGTCGACCCATGTCTTGGTTCCTGAATGGCAGATTCTTTCGTGTCCACGAACAACATGATAGCCCGGTGGGCATATTTCGGAAGGATTGGGCTTCTTAAGTTCGGCCATAAATCAATATTCCATCTGTATATAATTTTCGCTAGAGGGATTCTAAGAGTGTTCCAGAATTCTCTGGATCACAAAGGGGTGCCATTTTTTCTTTCCCTCTTTTGTGGGAATCTTCATAGCAGTAAGGACCTGAGCAATCTTTCGAAAGCTAAATCCTTGAGCGCGCAACTCTTGCATTTTTTCAATAGTCTCAAGCTCGCGTTGATGAGATTGCGGCTCCCGATTCCTTCGTTTTTCTCCATAAGCAAGTTGGGCTTTTTGGAGTTTATTCGCTTCATCTTCCGATCGAAGAGGAATTCCAAAAGCCTTTAAATGCCAAGCTACCGTCGATCTGGCGGAAAAAATTTGGGCTGCAATTTCCCTGATTGAGAGCTTTTCTTCGAGATATTTCTGTCGGAGGAAACACTCGCTTTTGTAAGACGGGAGATGCTGAATACTGGAAATCATTGTGATTTTCGGCGGCGGAATCAGAGCAGTGTTGGTCGAGTTTGGGCCCGCCATTTATAAACATCTCTTTAAATTTTGTCGGGCTACCGCTGAGTGTATGTGCCTTCGCACACACACTCAGCTTGCGCTATGCCAAAATTTAAAGAGATGTTTAAATGGCAAAGCGAGGATTTCAATCTTGATTTGTTGTTGTGAGAGGCAGGGGACCTGCCGGCACGCACGGACTGACGAATGGTGAGCGAGTCCTCCGAGCGAGCGAGACGATCCGGTGGATCGTCGAGAATGAGTCAGCTACCTAGGTGGCATTGGAAAAGAGATTTTGTGCCCGGGCACAAAATGTGATTGAGATTTTTTAATCGCAGCCTGTCCATGCTCCAGTCGCAAGGACGCTCTCAATTGGACGGACCTAACTAGTCGTGTCTGAAAAAGTCGTAAGTGCTTGAAGTTTTTAGAGCATTTCTTCAAATGGGGTGATAAAAAAACACCAGGTGATCAGGGAATCCATTAAAAATCTGGAGTTTTTATGCGGCCACAAAGT
>Ga0210019_1000084_pt1 | contig 127092 bp, 125 predicted proteins | sample CryGeyCG2114_020_2_FD_183969 | JGI IMG/M metagenome (GOLD analysis project Ga0210019, IMG submission 183969) | Groundwater microbial communities from aquifer - Crystal Geyser CG11_big_fil_rev_8/21/14_0.20 (SPAdes) (version 2) | ecosystem: Environmental > Aquatic > Deep subsurface > Groundwater...
TGGTAGGTTAGGGTTGGTAGAATAGGCCATAGCAGGCCTCCTTTCTGTAATTATGTAGTTGTAAATACAGTATACGGAGTGCCTGCTTTTTTGTTTAGATAGGTTGCAAAGGTGGTGAGTTGTTACGTGTCTATTGCATTTTACCGCTATTTAGTGTATAAATAGTGACAAATGACTTTGCCAGAAAACCAAGTGCTACCAGAAGAACAAATGGTCTATATCGACCGCTATAAACAGATGGACGAAGAAGCCAAAGCCAAAGCTAAAGAGAAAGAAACAGCACCCACACCCGAGAAAAAGGGTTTTATAGAAAATAAACGACTTATTGCTATTATGTCTGGCATTGCACTATTGGTTGTTATTGGTGGTTACACAGCGAATAAAATTTTTAATAAAAACCAGCCGGTTGCGACTGAGATTGAAACCCCAACTACACCAGTTGACACTCCACAAGTGGTAATTGAGGCTGTTCCTGCCGTCGAAAAGTCTGCAGACACCGTTGCTGAAACGATACCAACTGTCGAAAGTCTAGAAATCGACGCTTCTTTGATGTCAAATCCGGAAGAACTAATTAAGGAGTTGATGGAAGATCGCTTCGTCCAATGGTACAATGCCGGCAACACTCAAGAGAATGTCGATGTAGCCTACGCCTCACATGATGAGATTGCTGATTCTGCAGCAAAGATGGCTAACGAATATGACGAGAACTATATTAGTGCACTTTTGGTGCCAGATTGGCAATCTAAAGCACCACTAATAGAATTTGTTGAGAAAGGAATAATTGAACATCGCACTGTTCTCTCACTATTCCTTTTAACCTCGTCCGGAGTTGTCAGTGAAGACAAAAAGCCTTATGAAAGAGGATATGTAGTAGACGAGATTACAAGTTCTAATTTTGATAAATCAAAAAAAACTATGACCATTACAATAATAGGACACTCTTACGACAACGAAGCCGACAACAGAGCGGGTGAAGACTTATCTGAGAATATAGACACAAGACAAATGAACCCGACTCTTGAAATCACGGAGATTAACGGTAAGGCAAAGATAAGCAATATAATTTTCGGCAAAGTGGTTAAATAGACTGCTACCGTAATTTTATAATATAAACAGTGGAACACTGTTAATATGATCATCCCTATGCTTTAATAGTATTAAATATGCTATTTAAATATAAAAAGTTAGTGATGTTTGGTGGCTCCAAAACAACAGATAATATACCACAGAGAGCCAAATCATTCTTGTTGCTCTTTTTGATGCTTTTATCAGTTGCCGCAACTACGACCATGCCTATTTTGCAATATTCCAATGTGTCCGCCGCAGATAGCGATCCCAACACCACTCTAGACCAGCAGATTAAAAGAAATATGTACTATTACATGGTTAGTTATTGTATTCAGAATAGTTATCTACTCAATTTCGGCGTACCCAACAGAACTATGACGTATGACGACGCAAAGTATGGTAGATGGTTCTCAAATAACGGTGCCTGGAATGTTGCTGCTGCTTCAGAAACAACATTTAGTGCTAACCCATATATGTATGGCACCACAGGAGTATCAAATGGTGAAGTAAATTGTGGCAACGAGAGCATGATAATGGCTGCAATGAGCTCGCTGGGGATCTCTAACCCGATTGAAGCCTTGTGCGCCTCTGGATTTGAGCGTGATGATGGTGGCGATGCTAATAGTTGCGAGGGCAATAGAGCAAAAAATAACGCTGATGGTACGCCAGGTATAATATTGGGTAGCACAGAGCAAAAATTTAACTATCAATTTGCTGGCAGCCGAAATGAGAGTGTAAGATTATTTGGAATATATGCCGAAAAACACGGTGTTAAGCAGAGTTTTAGCGAAGCTGAGTTATACTACTTCTATAAACGTGTCCTGAAGAATACCTGCCTCCGAGGCATCGATGGTCCTCCAAGCACTACAAAATACGGTTCGGATAATGGGAAGACGGGGCTAGAAGGTGTCACTGTAGCAAGCATAGGAAGCGATGGAATGGCTTTTCCGGATACGGGTTCTTACACTATATATAAGCCCGAATACACTTGGTATCAAAAAGCTCTGTTCTTCACGCCTCCGGGTAGAATCTTGTGGTCAGCAAATCAAATTGATAAAGCGCTTGCACCAAGTTGCTCTGATTTAGTTAAAAGCATGGACGGCGAAAATAACAAGAACGTGAATGCCTATGTTGACCTACTAAATAAGTTTAAACAGGCCAATCCTAACAGCAAGCTAACAACCGTTGGAGATTTGACCAATGAAGGCGCAAACTCAAGCTCCTGCGGCATCAGCGGTGTTGGTTGGATTATTTGCCCAGTAGTTAATTTATTAGGATATATTGTCGATGGCTCGTGGAATATACTACAAGATTTTCTAGAGACAAGCCCAAGCATTGTAGCCCAAGACAGTGCAACCTACCAGGCCTGGACTGCCATGAGAAGTATAGCAAACGTGGCATTTGTTATTGTATTCTTGATAATTATCTTTTCACAAATTACCAGCGTCGGCATCAGTAATTATGGTATAAAAAAATTATTACCACGAATTGTTATTGCGGCCATCCTAGTTAACGTGTCCTTCTTTGTATGTCAAGTTGTCGTCGACCTTTCAAATATACTAGGTTATTCGGTAAAGAGTATGTTGGATGGCATGGGTGGGTCTGCCACTCCTCCACAATTCATGACTAATACCACAACTGGCGATGGCGGGGCAGGAATAGTGGGGCTTATACTTGCGGGTACAGCAGGTATAGTTGTAATGTATTCTTCACTTGGTCTTTTAATTCCAGTTTTATTAGCCGCTATCGTTGCTGTTGTTATGATCTTATTCATACTAGTAGCTCGTCAAGCAATTATTATTTTATTAGTAGTAATTTCACCGTTAGCTTTCGTTGCTTTCTTGTTGCCGAATACAAGCAGCTTGTTTGAAAAATGGCGAAAAACACTTACAGCTATGTTAGTTTTATTCCCTGTGGTTGCGTTAGTAATTGGTGCTTCTGGTTTTGCTGCAAAAATACTTACGTCCGTTTTCAATCAAGTAAACCCTAGCGGGCTAGCTAATGGTGAGTGGATTGGACAAATAGCCGCAGCGGCTGTGTCAATATTGCCATTATTTATCATCCCTGGATTATTAAAGAAATCGCTCGACACAATACCCGCACTTGGATCACTTGCAAGTAAATGGAGCGATAAAGCGAATTCAAGAGTCAGCTCCAAAGCAGGGGACGCATGGAAGAACACCGACCTGGCACGAGGTATGGCAGCCCGCACCCAATTAAAGCAGAAATACCGTGATCGAGACTACGCCAAGAGGCTGGGTACAAGTGGATTAACACGAACACTATCTGGCGGGGTACCAATGCCTGGCGCAGAAGCTAAATACGTAAGAAGGAGCTTGGAAGGCGCTGCTTTATCAGCAGCTAACAAAGCCGATACCGAAGACGTATCAGCGCAACAGTCGTTGCTTGAAAGTCAAATACTGGCAGGTAAAACCACGTCCGACCAAGCATTCAAAGATGCTGTGGCAAAGAACGATGCTGTCGGGGCAAGGGCTGCTATGTCTATACAGCTACAGTCTGGTGGAGGTAGAGACAGGGCTCACCAGTTAATTAAGGATGCAGCCGCAAATTCACAATTTGCAAGTTCTGGTAACTTATCGAAATTACAAGGACATATCGCAAGCACAAACCCATCACTCAGCGACAAAGATGCCTCACTCGGCAACTGGAGCCATGTTGGTGGCGACTTAAATGCCGTAGAAAAGGACCCTGGAACATTCAAGATTACCGATGCAAACATGGCAGGTCAGTCAGAGGCCACCTTAAAAATGGCAACTGCTGCGGGAAAACTAGACGCATCCCAAGCTGCACGCATTTTAGCAACACCTGCACTTACTGTTGGTCTAAAACCTGGCGAACGTGCATACTTTGAACAAATTGCCGGTGGAGCTTCAGCTCAAAACCAAAGCGCTCCTAGCAATACAAGCCCTGAAGAACTAAAACTAGACCACAACCCCGAAAACTGGAACGACAAAAACGACCCAAAGAATCAGTTCCGAGGTTATTAGCTAGTACCTTATAGTGTTATACTATAAGCATTATGGCAGTGTACAAAGTGCCCCAAGACGTCGAGGCTGATGATAAGTTAATCGGTCCGTTTAGTTTTCGGCAATTTGTTTATTTGATTATTGTCGCACTTGCGATTGCGTTGGCGTGGGGATTGGCGCAATTATTTATACCCCTGGCTATAATCCCTTTGCCATTTATTATTTTCTTTGGCGCATTAGCCCTACCACTACGCAAAGACCAGCCGATGGAAATATACATGGCAGCAATGTTGTCGTTCTATCTAAAGGCTCGCAAACGATTATGGGAGCCTGATGGTATCGAATCATTAATTGAAATAACAGTACCTAAAATCGTTAATGTACAACGTACCAAAGACATATCCCAAAACGAAGCTCAGCGTCGTTTTAGTTATTTAGCTGAAATAGTCGACAGCCAAGGCTGGGCAGTACGCGGACCAGGCGTTCAAGCTCCAAATAGCGCTATGAAAAGTGACGTTTATTTTGCGGCTCAACAGACAGAAGACGTATTAGATGATGAAAACACAGTTGCCCAAGCATTGAACTACAAATTAGATCAAAGCGATGCGCGGCGCCATCAAGAAATGATGGACATGGTACGCGGGAAAGCCGTTGAACCAAAACCATCAACAAATTCATATGATTATTTCAGTAGCACCGCAACATCGCCAGGCGCGGTGCCCGACACAGTTATGCCAGAAAAACTAGAATACAATCCATACCCCGAAAACATACAACAATCAGTCGTTCAGCCAATTAATCCAACCGAACAGATACATGAACCCGAAGTAACCACTAGCGAAAAGGTGGTAGCTGCTGATATACTAAACCTTGCAAGTAATAAAGATTTGTCGATTGAAGCGATAGCGCGTGAAGCTAATCGAATTCATGACAAACAAGACTTGGGCGAAGAAGTAATAATCTCGCTGCGTTAGTTATTCAGCAATCAAAAAGGGAGTGGGGAGCGACAGGACATGCCACCAAACAATCAATTTCCAATCAACACACCTGATGTCGCCAATGCAGGTAGCTCTATTCCACGAGGCTCTGAAACTGCGCAGCCCGCTGCAAAACCACGCAACCCAAATTCTACTCAAAACAGTCTGTTATTATCTGAGGTCCGCGACAATATGGTTATTATGGCCGACGGATCATTCCGCGCCGTTGTAGCATGTAAGTCAATCAATTTTGACCTAATGAGTAGCCGCGAACGCGAAGGTGTTGAATATAGTTATCAGAACTTTTTGAATGCATTGAACCACCCTATACAAATTTTGGTCAGATCTCAACGAATCGATATTGGCCCATACATCGATAGACTAGTTCAAATCCGCCACAACCAAGACAACATGCTGCTGAACGTATTAATGGATGATTATATTAACTTTATCGACGTATTGTCCCAAGAAGCCAACATTATGGATAAATCATTTTTTATCGCTATTCCGTATTATCCAACTGGCGATATGACCAACTTAGTCGAGCAAAGCAAAGGTTTCTTTGGCAAGATATTCTCTAAATCACAAAACAACGTTACAAAAATTGATACTATAACCTATGAAAAAGCCAAGACCGAAATAAAAAATCGTGTTGATGGCGTTATGGCCGGCTTGTTTCAATTAGGCGTTCAAAGTATTCAACTGGATACCAAAGCACTAGGTGAGTTATATTACAACTTTTACAACCCCGATACTGCCGTACGCGAACCTTTGGGCGACTTTAATGATGTGACGGCCACTTTTGTCAAAAAAGGTGTAGGTGAAGCACCAGTTAATCAATCAGGGGGCACATTTTAATGGCACGTAAAAAACTTGATGTCGTCGATATCGCCGCCCAACAGCGCGCTCGCGAACAAACCGAAGTAGAACAAGCCTTTTTGAAGGGCGTAACTACATTACGCGATTTGATTGCTCCAAGCAGCCTTGAAATTCACGCTGCTTATTTCCGTTTGGGGACAAAATACGGTCGAACACTTTATATATACGGTTACCCACGACAAATATACACAGGCTGGCTAAGTTCGCTAATTAACATCGACGAAGTGTTGGATGTTAGTATGTTTATCTACCCAGTTGAAAGCCAAGTCGTATTAAATAACTTGCGCAAAAAAGTAACTCAGTTGCAAGCATCAATGTCGGTCAACAGCGATAAAGGACGGACACGAGACCCAGGGTTAGAGGCGGCTATTAATGATGCCGAGGAATTACGAGACCAATTACAAGTTGGAGCCGAACGATTCTTTCGTTACGGTTTATACGTCACATTGTACGCTGATAGTTTAGATGAACTTGGGTTTGTTCAACATAAAATCGAAACAATCTTTGGTCAACAAATGATATTCAGTAAAGTCGCCAGCAGCCAACAAGAACAGGGGCTTAACAGCACGATTCCACAAATGGCCGATCAGTTACAAATTCGACGCAACATGAATACTGGCGCGATTAGTACTAGCTTCCCATTCACCAGCGCCGATTTAACTCAACAAAATGGTGTTCTTTATGGTATTAATATGCACAATAACGGCCTGGTTATTTTCGATCGATTCACTTTGGAAAACGCTAACATGGTGGTCTTTGCGAAGTCTGGTGCAGGTAAATCATTCACTGTTAAATTAGAAGCCTTGCGCAGTATGATGACCGGCAGTGAAATTATCATTATCGACCCTGAAAACGAATATCAGAAATTATCAGACGCCGTTGGTGGTAGTTATATTCGACTAAGTCTTAATTCAAACACTCGCATTAATCCATTTGATTTGCCACGAGTTATTGATACAGACGAAGCTGACAATGCTTTGCGCGCTAACTTAATTACATTGCACGGGCTATTAAAATTGATGCTAGGTAGCACACAGACAACCGCCGCTGGCATACCACTATCGGCACTTACTCCAGCCGAAGAAGCCGACCTTGATCAGGCATTAATTGATACATACGCCCGTGTTGGAATCACCAGCGATCCACTAACTCACAATTCGCAACCGCCAACAGTCAGTGATTTATATGACACATTGTTGCACATGGGTGGCAGCGGGCCACAGTTGGCTCAACGACTACGCAAATACACAACCGGAACATTTGCCGGCATATTTAGCCAACAATCAAATACCGAAATAAATAACCCAATGGTGGTGTTTAATATCCGCGATTTGGAAGACGAGTTACGACCAGTTGCGATGTATATTGTCCTTAGCCACATCTGGAATATAATCCGAACCGAACAAAAAAAGCGAATGCTGATTGTTGATGAAGCATGGCAATTAATGAAATACGATGACTCGGCTAACTTCTTGTTTAGCCTTGCTAAACGCGCCCGCAAATACTTCTTGGGATTAACCACAATTACTCAGGACGTCGAAGACTTTATGGGCAGCAAAATGGGTCGCGCAATTGTCGCCAACAGTTCTATGCAGATATTGTTAAAACAATCTTCCAGTGCCGTCGACGTTTTATCGGATGTGTTCAAATTAACTGAGGAAGAGAAGAAACGCTTGGCAAACTTCCCAGTTGGACAAGGTTTATTTTTTGCTGGCCAAAGTCACGTTCACATTCAAATCGAAGCTAGCCAAACCGAAAAACAACTTATAACAACAACCCCCGCTGGTCAAAATCAACCAACTCAAAACATACCAATTGATGATTCAGGCGTAAGCAGTTATATTGACCCAGGCTCTAAAATTTAAGGTATAATGTAGGGTAGTTATGGCACTACGAACCGCAGATGATGACCCAACATTAAACCCCGGACAACAACACTCCGACAATCAGTTTAATGATCTCAAAAAAGCCGAGTCGAACGGCACTGCTGGTTCGAATAATGACGATAGTGGTGGTTCAGACAACGTCAAAAATGCCGAAGAAAACCCAAGTGGGGATTGGCAAAATAATGTATCCGGTGACAAACCCGCAACATCAGGCAGACGTTTTGGTTTTGTTAAAAAAAAGGGACCATTAACTGCGATTATACTGACGGTTGTGGGTGGCAGTATTGGCATTGGTGGATTATTATCGCCCGCCCTTTTAACACAAAGCATCTTGGCTAATCTTGTGCAGAAATTCAACCTCCAAGAAACCAGTATGACCATGCGGGCCAACAAGCTTTTGGTAAGCAAGCTAGCAGGTAATGCGACTCAAGGAATATGTAAACCGATAACTATTATGTGTAAATTCACAAGACCGTCAAATCGGTTTTTGTCACAACTCGAAAAGAATGGCATTAAAGCGGTGGGTAGCGGTAGTAGCACAGTTGAAAAAAATCTGCTATTTCCAAACACTCGTCCGAAATCTTATGAATTTACAGATAGCGCAGGTAAAAAGATAACCGCTACGGCAGAAGAATTGTCTAGTAAACTTCTAGACAATGCCGAGTTTAGAGCCGCATTTCACAAAGCATCTAACTCACGTTTTATGAGCCTAACTGATTCTGTCTTTACTAGTATTAAGAATAAGTTCGGTTTTAATATTACAGATAAGCTCAAAAGCGCGAAAAGTGAAGAGGATCTAACAAAAAAGGTTGGCAACGAATTAGAAGCTGAGGGAAGCGCCGCAAAAGCACTCGCCAAGGGCGAAAAGGGTGCAGAAGTTGAAATTAAAAATCTGTTAGAAAAAGAGGTTGAGACTACATCTAAAAAACTCGCTAAATCCGGTAAAGGAGGGTTAGTCGGCCTAGTAGCAGGTGGTGTTTGTTTAGTGGCGGACGCACCTAAACTTATTACAAAAGCAGTCAGGGCTTTCCAGATGGCGCAATTAATTAAATATAGTATGGTTTTTCTATCGGCTTTTGGCGCTATCAAGGCCGGAGATGCCACGCCCGCAGAAGCAAGCACTATTGGTGATGAGCTGACCAAAATAGGCTCCAATGGAAAATCTGCGATGGATTCATTTGGTATGAATAATGCCATTAATAGCACTACAAAACCATCGACTGACGACTACAAGCAGTTTATCCCAGCCAATAAAATTACATCGAACCTAGGGTCATACAACAAAGTAGTCAGTGGCGCAGTCAAGACCAATACTTGCAAGGTTACGACTAGCATAGAATTTGGTGCAGCTGTTGACGTAGCTCTTTCAGGAACTACATTAGTAGGCGGTGTTATTAATATAGCGGCTGGATATGCTTTAGGGGAAGTTATCGCAATGGTGGCTCCTCCAATTATTAAAGCAATAACAGAAGTCATACCTACAGAAAAAATCCTAGGTTGGTTTCTTAATGACCTCACGAAAGACATCAATGGAGAACAAGTTGGCGATGCCCTGGCAAGTGGCGCAAGCCATGTGATGGGTCAAGCCGCCAACGCAGGTGGTAATATGCCCCTATCAGTAGATGATGCCGTTGCGTATAACGGGCTAACCAAGCAGGTGCAACTTGCATATGCCGAAGAGGATAGGGCTACCCTGAGCCCATTCGATATCAGTAGCCCCAACACGATGCTAGGTAGTATCGTGCAAAAACTTATACCATACTACACTAGTGCAAGCTCTGGTGTCGGCTCAATAACCCACAGCCTCTCATTTATAGGCAATTTAGTAATGGGATCGTTCGGTGCAGCTTTACAACCACTTACTGCCGGAGCAGAATCAGCCGATACTAATCAATACCAGCTTTGTCAGGATCCAATGCTAGAGGATGTTGCCGCTGGCCCTTATTGCAATATAATTTATGGCGTTCCAATAGAATATCTAGACAAAAGCCCTACGGACGTATTACAGGCACTTGGTAATGATAATGTAGATCAGTATACAGGTAACCCCGTAGAGGGCTCAGACCTAGAGGCATGGGTGGCATCGTGCACCGACGGAACAACAGACGCGGCTGAAGGTTGTAAAATTACGGATAAGAAGACTGCGAATTATGCCTTATATACAATCGACCATCGCATCCAACAATCATTAGACGGTCCAGATACTACCGCCGCAACAACAGTGGAGTCTACCCAATGACAAGACCTAGACAAATACTGACAACTGTCACTAATATTCTAGTAATTAGCGTACTATGTGCAACGTCACTAACACGAATAGTAGGCGCGACTTATGACGAGCAGTTCTTTTCGGCTAACGATATTCTATTTTACAACCCCGAAGATTGTACAACCGCCAATTCATTAGACGCTCTTGGTGGTGTCGGAACAGCACCACTAAATCAGTCAATAGAAAGTTTTGTTGATAAATATGGCCAGATGGCATTCGATGTAGGTAAGAAATATGGAATACCATACGAGGCTATTTTGGCGCAGGGAGTTATAGAATCTGGCTACGGTAATTCTGGATTAACACGACTAGCAAATAACTTTTTTGGCATCAAAGCTAGCGCTGGATGGGACGGTGAAACTATTAATATGCAGACAGGTGAAGTTTATGGTGGCAACGCAGTTACTGTTGACGCGACTTTTCGAAAATACCCATCGGAAGAGGCTGGCTGGGAGGGTTATGGTAAGTTCATAACGAGTAACCCTAGATACAATAAAGCCCTTAACTATCCGGGCGATCCTATTCAATATATAACCGAGATTAAGGCAGCAGGGTATGCAACGTCTCCAACATATATACAAACCGTCGGCGGTGTCTCTAACGCCGTAACAGCCTACATCGCAAAAGACGGCAAATGGCAACCATCGTCAGAAATAGCTAAAACTAACAAACCAGAGGTTACTCCGGGTACCGATGGCTCTCCAACCGATGGCAGCTCAGCATCCGCATCAAGCACGCCCAACTGTGGCATAGCATCAGTTAGCGGATCGTCAGCACCAGACGGAACAATGAGTTTACAGAATGGCTGGTCATTGATTAGTAATAAAGATTATTCAGATACGAAATGCGCCGACGGGACAACCGACAAGGGCACATATGCTCATCCAACCAGGGGCTTTACAATTAGGCTATGCCAAACAGACCTGGGCAGAGTATCCTCAATGGTATCTCAGAATGTAGCTAATATGATAGCGGCCGCAAAACAGGATGGCACAGCACTAACAAGCAGCGGCGCATTTAGGGATTACAATGCTCAAAAAGCAGCAAGAATAAAAAACGGCTGTCCAGACGTCGACATATCACCGTCCACAAGTTGTAGGGTACAAACAGCCCCAGCAGGCCAATCCGAACATGAAAAGGGTCTAGCAATAGATTTTGTTGTAAGTGACAGCGTAAGCAATTGGCTAAAACAAAACGCATCAAAATATGGTTTTTATAATTTGCCGTCAGAAGCATGGCATTGGTCAACGAGCGGACATTAATCATGAATAAAAATATTAAAGTTATATCCATCGCCACAATAACAATAATAACGTTAATGTCTTTTGTTGGTTTTTATTTAGCGGCCAATTCTAGTCTAATTAACCCCATTGACACGACCCTAGTCACTAATAATGACTACTTTGTACCTACTAGCCTAAAAAAAGTGGCACAGGTTGCAGTTCCGGCTGTTGAGGCCTTTGATACACAAAATAGCGATGAATCGGCCGAAGCTCGCAATAGCAGATTAAGTCTTTATTTTTCTGGCAACAGTCCTGTTTATAAATACAAACAAGATAATCTCACATCTGATATTACAAAAACGTCTTCTAAGGTTACTTCTGTGGAGTCATTAGATTCAGAGGGCAACAGCTTAAATCTTACTGTCAATATCGACACCACTTCTTACACAAAAAACAAACAACCCAGCACGAAAAGGTCATATTGGGTTAAATTAATAAAACTCCAAGATGGGTCATTAATTGCATATGATTTAGGAGTGAATAAATGATAAGCCGCAAATTAATAATACTTCTATCTGTTTTATTGCCAATCATAATGGTCTGTTCATATTTTGCCGCTCAATTTATTTATCAAAATGACAAAAAAATACTCCATGTCTCGGTCTCGCAACCTGACGCATCAATAATGATTAATGGCAGGCAAGTACAATCGGGCGATACCTACCTAAAACCTGGCAAATATATTCTTTCTGTAAATAAGAGCGGTTACTATGAATACCGCAAGATAATAACCATAGATAAAGATAATGTTAGTTTTGAAATATCACCAACAGCCGAGCCAGATAGAATAGTTGAGGCTTTCGAGCTTGGCGATGCTGGCTACAAAAAACTTGTGACTGATAACCCTATAATTAGTAAATTACCATACGAAGACCCTTTATTCACAATTGATTACACAATCTACGGATCGGTAGTTAATGGTTATTCCATAAGACTAACAATTAGCTCTACAACCGCAAGCAGTCGAAGAATGGCTATCCAAGAAATTAGGGGTTTAGGCTTTAATCCAACCGATTATAAAGTTGACTTTCTAAGTTTTAAGAGTGAGATTAAATAATGAATATTAAAAAAACATCCATTATTATATCAACTGTAATTGTCGTATTGATGGTTGCTGGATTTATGCTGTATGACAGCCTATCAACAAAGAATATCCATTTCACTTCAACATACCCAGACACAAAGATATCAATTACTTCACGCAATAATCAAACTACTACCGCCACGATAACTGGAGACCAATACATTAAACTAAAGACTGGGGTTTATAGCGCCCAGTATCAAAACAATGAACTCAACCATGATAGCTTTGATGTAGTAATAAACAATGACACCCAGGATATTAATCTCGACCCTAATTATAGTGGTGTAAAATTATATTCTATATTAAAGACTGAAGATGTAAGTATCAAAAAAATAATATCCACTTCTTATAAATCAAATAACTACATCGTATCCAATGAAAAACTATACCATCGCGCAGAATGGTTTTCTTGCTCATTGATAATATACAAAATAAACCCCTTTAGTGGCTCTGGTCTGGGCGACCCAGACAACTATGATGATTATCATATTGTTCTTAAAAAAGATGAAACTAGTAAAAAATGGGTAGTCGTCGGTAAACCAAGTTTATTATTAAACAAACTAAATAACCCATCCATACCAGATTATGTGTTAGCCGACCTAATTAAGTCCAACTAGAGTTTAACTGAATAATAATCTTTAATAGCCTCGGGCGTATGTGCCGAGGTTATTATTATTTGACCTTTTTGGCTGTCCATTAGATATTTTTGGCGTGAATCATCGAGTTCACTAAATACGTCATCCAGTAGAATAATTGGTTTAATATTTGTTATCTGTTCGATGATATCGACTTCTAAAAACTTCAACGCCAATACAATCGTACGTACCTCGCCGCGTGAGATGACCGTCAAGGCGGGGGAGTAGTTAAATTGAAACACTACGTCATGTCGATGCGGGCCGATACTGGTGAAGCCCATAATGGCGTCGCGGTCACTATGACTATGTAAATCATTTAATAGTTTTTGTTTTATGTCGCCAATATAGGTATGTGAATAGTGAATTGAAACAATATCATTCGTTTTAGCGATGTTATTATAGGCTTCGTTTAATTGGCTGTTTATTCTCTCAATAAATGCAATCCGCTTTTCAATAATATAAGCACCATATTCGCTAAGTGTGACATTCCAAGCAAACAGTTCATCTTGGGTTGTAAATTGTTTTTTTAAAAGATTATTTCGCTGTTTTAATGCACGTTCATATTTGCGTAATGCATTATTATATAGTGGGTCAAGCTGGCTGATAAACCGGTCAATGAATTGACGGCGTCTGGTTGGCGAACCGTGTAATAATCGCAGATCATCCGGTTCAAATAACACTACTGGGTGTTTATATTTTTCGACCAACCTGTACATAGTTTTGTCGTCGACTATAATCTTTTTTCGACCAGATTCTAGATTAGGATCAAACGTAATTGTTCGTTTAATATGCGAATCCAATTCGACATCAATTCGCCACCATGGTGATTTATGACGCAAAACATCACTATCACTACCTTTAAATGAATGTCCCTGTAATGAAATATATAAAGCCTCAACTAGTGAAGTTTTTCCACTACCATTACACCCAGTAATAACCGTTATTGTAGGTGAGAGTTTAATAACAAATTTATCGTGTGAGCGAATGTTTTGGACTGATAGTTTTTTTACCACCGCCATATTTTATAAATTAACTCTTAAGTGGCATAATTATATGATAATAATCGGTTTTTGGGTCAGTCGATTTCAAAATACATGGCGCAATTTTGCCAGAAAAACTAAATTCGACATTTTCCCCGTCAATAACTGATAACGCTTCACTTAGATAACGTGAATTTAGGGTAATTTGACCATCAGCCGTAACTTTTGCTTTAGCTTCAGATGTGTTTTCACCCATCTGAGAAGCGATAGAGTGAACAGATAATACACCCTTGTTACTGTCGGCGGTTAAAGTCACACTTCCACCAGATTCGCGGGCAAATAATCCAGCAATTTTGGTTATACGTACAAAATCTAATTTATTTAACGTCACAGTTGTTTCGGATACCTTTGGCACTAATTGGCGATAATCAGGAAAATTACCATCAATTAAACGACTAATTATCTCGGCATCGTTAATTCTAAAGCGAACTTGAGTTTCATCAAATAAAATATCAACTTCACTTGAATCGTCTATTATATTACGCATTACTTCTTGTAATGTTTGAGTTGGAATAATCACCGAAACATCACTTTTTGTACCAACTAAACGGCGTTCAGATAGACGATACCCGTCAGTTGCCGCCAAATATAGTTGGTTGTTGTATGAGTGCCAATAAACACCAGTTAACACTGGTCGAGTTGAATCGCTACTGGTAGTAATTATCGTTTGTGAAACTGCCTTTTTAAAATCTTCAACTTTTATACTGTATTGGATCGATGATGATTCATTAATTGTAGGAAGTTCAGGAAATTCATCAGCAATATAACCATTAATAACGGAATTATATGTACCGCTTTTAATATGAAGGTTGTCATTTATTACTTTAAGTTCAACAGATTCTTTCGGAAGGCTTGATATAAACTCAGACATTAACCGAGCGGGGATAGTAATTGCACCTGGTTTGGTTATTTTGGCACCAATATATTGAGTAATGGCAATCTCTAAGTTTGTTGCAGCAACCAATAAACGATTACCGTCTGTACGTAAAAGTATATTACTAAGTATTGGTAATTGGGTTTTAGTGTTTGCTACGCGACTAACGGCCGATAGTGCATGGTTTAGATTTTCTTGTGTGACTGTGAGTTCCATTGTTATTACCTTTCTTTATATTTCATTTTTTAGTCTTAATAATAGGTGCTGTGGATTGGATGGATAACTTTTATTTAACAGATTAGTTTTGATGTTTATTATTGTGGAAATAATAGGGGTATAAATAGTGATTATAAAAGCGAATAAGTGTCGTTGTACCCAATTAGTTATGTAAAATTGTAGTTCAGATAGTTTAACTGTGTTTAGGTACCCTTGGCTTATACCAACACCAACTCGCCAGTTGTTCACATTTTTTACCCAGGTATTAAGCATAGAGTTTCTCACGAATTGAAGATACTTGTTCACGGATAAGGAAATCTAATTTGATAGCTTTTTCAATCTTTTCAATTGAATGTATTGCAGTTGTGTGGTCTTTGCGGCCTAATTCATTAGCAATTTTAGGAAAACTTAAGTGTAGTTCACTTCGAAGTAGATACATTGCAATTTGACGTGGAACAACAATATATTTATCACGCTTTTCACTACATATTTCACTAACATCTAATTGGAAGTGTTTAGCGGTACGATCAATAATTTGTTTACTCGATAAGTGCTGAGGGCGTGATTGTCTTATATTACCTAGTAATCCTTCGGCAGTTGATATATCTGGTTCAACTCCACGCATTTCAGCATAGGCAAGTAGGCGGTTCAGCGCACCTTCAAGTTCACGAATATTGGTTTTAATGTTTGTAGCAAGGTATTCGATAGTATCTTTTCGAAGGGTAACGCCCGAAAGTGAAGCTTTGATATTTAAAATAGCACAACGAGTTTCAAAGTCTGGCATTTGAATGTCGATTGCCATACCCATTTCAAAACGGCTTCGTAAACGCTCGGTAAGGGTTGGAATACTTTTTGGTGGTTTATCACTACAGATAATAATTTGTTTATTATTTTGATGTAGGTGATTGAATGTATGGAAAAATTCTTCTTGAGTTTTTTCTTTGCCAGCAATAAATTGCATATCATCAATAATTAACACATCAACGTTGCGATATTTTTCAGAGAAGCCTTTTTTCTTGAATCTAATATATTCCAAAAATTCATTTACAAAAGTTTCACTACTAATATATAAAACCCGCATTTTAGGATCGTTTTTAATAATCTCGTTGCCGATAGCTTGCATAAGGTGAGTTTTACCAAGACCGACGCCACCGTATAGATATATAGGATTATATTTAATTCCAGGATTTGCAGCAACGGCTCGGCTGGCTGTGTAGGCGAGGTCATTGCTAGAGCCAACAATAAAGTTATCGAATGTATAACGAGGGTTGAGGCCGCCAACTGAAGCTGTGACTGGTTGTGATTGATACCTAGGTGAAGTTGATATTAAATCATCAGCGGTAACTTGAGACGATGAGTTAATGGTGGTTTCGCGATTAGATCTGGTGTTTTTGTTTGACGTACTAACAATATAGCTAATTTGTTTTGGGTTTATACCTTGTTTACTAAGGATGCTTTTTATTTGATCATCGAACTTTACTTCGAATTGCTTTTTAGCAAATATATTAGCGACTGATATAACAACGCCAGCGTCGTTTTGGTCAACAAGTTCAGTGTTTTTGAACCACGTCGTGAATGTAGCATGTGGAACCGTCAATTCGATTTCACCGAGCACACTTTGCCACAACGCGTGATACATATTTAAAATTCCTCTCTAAAAAACACACTTTATTGCTTTTAAGTATAACGAAGCTTGAGTTTTTCCACAACCCAGATAATTATTAACACATTAGAATTGCATAGGGGTATCAGTTATGCACAGCTACAGCCCACCTCAATTAATAGGTGGATAATAATACAATTTTTGGGGACAACTTTTATATACCAAAACATTCAATCTAATTAATTTCAAATAACACCTTGCTAAAAGAGACAAATTTGGGTACACTGGTAAAGATATGTCAACAAAACGAACGTTCCAACCACACACACGTCATCGCGCTCGTACGCACGGATTTCGTGCACGCGTAGCTACGAAAGCTGGACGCGCCGTCATTAAAAGACGCCGCGCTAAAGGCCGAACAAGGCTTACCGCCTAAATGACTAAACACTGCAGGAAGCTGCAGTGTTTTTAAAAACAAACAAATTGATATTTACTATCAACTAACCAAATACCATATACTATATATAATGATTTCTTTTACCAACCGATTCCATGGACATAATAGCTTGCGATACGTTTATAAAAACGGCCAAGCTGTTCGTTCACGCTCAATTATTATTAAAACAATATCTAATGAGCATCGCAAAAAAACGCGAGTCGCGGTTGTTATTAGTAAAAAAATATTAAAGAGTGCTGTTGGGCGTAACCTAATCCGTAGGCGAATTTATGAACAAGTAAGGCTTAAATTGCCATATTTGAATGCTACTTATGATATTGCAATTATTGTTACGTCTGGCGAGTTATTAACAGCAACCCATCAAGATATAACAGGTCAACTAAACCAGTTATTTAGCCAAACAGGCGTGCTTTAATAGCCTTATAGATACAAATAAGACTAAAAACTGTTATAATAAGTTAATAAAATGTAGCGTTTTTTGGAGTTTTTAAGCCTGTGGATATTTTTCAAGTATTTGTTGCTCAACCAATATTTAACCTGTTATTTGTAATTTATAGCCTTATTCCAGGTGGTGATTTTGGTATAGCGTTGATTATATTTACAGTATTAGTTCGATTTGCAATGTGGCCATTGCTTAAAAAACAACTTCACCAAGCAATAGCAATGCAAAAACTACAGCCCGAATTGGTTAGGATTAAAAAAGAGACTAAGGGTAATAAACAGCTTGAAGGTGCACAGATGATGGAGCTTTACAAAAAGCACGACGTCAGTCCTTTTCGTTCAATTGGAATCCTATTCATCCAACTACCAATCTTTATTGCCCTTTATGAAGTGATACAGATATTTACTTCTCAACGAGGTCAGATCGCAGGATTTACTTATGGTTTTTTGAAAGATATTGGTCCAATTAAAGATTTAATTGCCAACCCAAACCAGTTTAATGAAAAGATGCTTGGTTTTTTGGATCTCTCAAAACAGGCAATAACATCTAATCCTTTTGCAGTTAATGTTTTTATCCTAATCTTGGCGATTGGCGCGGCAGTAACACAATACATGATGTCTAAACAGACAGCGCCAAAACAGACCTCAAACAAGCGACTTCGTGATGTTATGAACGAAGCTGCTGAAGGTAAACAATCAAGCCAGGGCGAAATGAATGCCATTATGATGAACAAGATGATAAAGTTTTTGCCAATCATGATGTTCTTTATTATGATTAATCTGCCAGGCGCGCTAGTCCTTTACTATACGGTATCTAACATTGTTGCAGTTGCGCAACAAGGAAGTATACTAAAAGGTGATACCAAAGAAATGATTGCGATCGCAGATTATGTAACAGAACCTGTTCAGAACAAAAAGGCTACCGCCAAAGCGCGCGCCAAACAAGCTACCGAAGCGAACATCACTCGCATTACTGCCAAAGACACGTCGCCACGCAAGAAGTAAAATAAGGAGAGTTTATGAATAAAGAAGAATCAGTCCAATTCGCACAGAAATATCTGGAAGATTTACTGTCGTTTTTTGGGGCAAATTTGACCGTCAGATCAACTTGTAACGATGATGTAATTGAACTATCTGTACCTTCGAATGAACTAAACAGTTTGTTGATTGGTCGTAATGCCGAAACTCTTCGTGGATTGCAATATATTGTTTCAACCGTACTCCGCAACAAAGGTTCTTTAATCACTCGTGTAAATATCGACATTGCTGATTACAAAAAACAACGTGCTGATCGCTTGGCTGAACAAGCCCGTGAATGGATTGCAGAAGTCAGACGTAGTGGTGATTCAAAGATTGTTAGCCTTAATGCTGCCGACAGGCGCATCGTTCACCAAGTAGCTAGCGAATATAGTGATATTCGTACATTTTCTGAAGGTGAAGGTTACGACCGCAAGCTTACGATTGCTCAGGCTGGTAGCTAGGATTTATTCTAGAAACAACTATTTTATAGCGTCTTTGTAGACGCTATAAGTTTGTTCAGCCATACGCTTCCAAGAATACTTTTTGATTTGTTCATGACCTTTTTTAATTAAGTTGTTTCGTAGATTATCATCTGACAGAACTTGGTTAATTGCTGATGCTATGTCGTCGGTATTAGTAGGATCGAAATATAGGGCTGCGTCGCCGTAGACCTCCGGTAGACATGTTGCGCTGCTGCTGACAATTGGCGCGCCATATCCCATAGCCTCTAACCCTGGTAATCCAAAACCTTCCATAAGCGATGGGAACATATAGGCGGCGGTATTGGTGTACAGCCAGTCGCGTTGGTTGTTTGGTATAAAATCAGTGAATAATATATTACGGTATTTTTTGTCTGTAAAATACTTTTCATTACTAATTATGCTGGCGTTCTTTTTACCTACTAATATTAATCCCAGGTCTGGATACTTTGATAATAATTTTTGGTGAGCATCGCCCAAACGGCGGATATTTTTATAGTCACTTTGTTGGCCGACGTATAAAATATATCTGTTGAATGGGTGTTTGTATGGTGTTAGTTGGTCGATAAAAACATCAGCTGCTTCGTATGTGACTGTAATTTTGTCTGGCGATACCTTAGCGAATTTGACTAGTTCATTTTTAGTAAATTTAGTTGGGGTGATGATATGTTGGCTGGATTTGGCGACACTTTTGAATACGAATTTACCGACCTGCTGTTTAGTGTGAAAAACAAACCAGTTTTTATCCGAGTTGTAGGTTTGTAATAGTGTTAAATCATGAAAAGTAGTGACATGTTTGCCTTTGTATAAAATGGGCTGTTGAGGCATGCAAAAATGAACTAAATCTGGATGTAGTTTGTCTAAAAATCGTTTAAATCCAATTTGTTCGGATAGGGAATAGTTCTTGAAATCGGCGGTTATAACTTTGAAATTTGTAGCGGTTGGTTTCCAATAATTCACGTCGTTAAAGGGCACGATTACTGAATATTGATTGACTGTATCAACTTCTTGCAAGTAAGTGAGTAGCCGTTCAACGTACGTGCCAGTTGAACTGTTAATAATACGCGCATCAATGGCTATGTGGCTCATCCCGTTAGAACTCCCATGTAATTCTAGTGCTACTAATAACTATTCGTTTAATCTGCATATGTATTTGATGCCTGTGGGTATGTTGTAGAGTTCTAACGGGACTCATATTTTGTCCTTTGTGAAAACAAATTTTCTGTAAAGTAAGTAATTCCAAATCAATGTTGCGATGGTAGCTATGATTTTACCTATAAATAATACGATTGAATCAGGAATGCCTAAATTGCCAATAATATAGGCGGTAGTAGTTATTAGAATTGGTTGAATAATCCAAAGGCCAAATAGTGTAATTGATAAAAAATAGGCAAATTTAGATTTAGAATTTTTACCGGTGTCTTTAAATGTAAACGATTTATTAGCGACAAAACTAAACATTAATGCGATAGTGGTCGATATAAAATTACTGCCAACAGCGGGTAAACCAAGCGCGACAAGAAAGAATAATATAATAAAATCAATTGCCGTATTAAGGCCGCCGACAATTATAAAACGTAGTTTTTCAGCGTGCTTTTTTAACATGTTTTCCACTGTGATAATCCTCGACAAAATAGAGTGGGCGCTGTTTGGTTTCGTTAAAAATTCGGCCGATGTATTCGCCAATAATACCAAGGGAAAGCAGCTGGACGCCACCAAGGAATAGTACAGCAGCCATTAGTGATGGGTACCCCGCAACATCGCTACCGTTTAATGTTGTCCTTATTACAACTATAACTATGTAGATAAATGATATTACAGATACAATAAAACCTACGAATGAAGATATGCGCAAAGGGGCGGTTGTAAAAGAAGTAATTCCATCAATAGCAAAATTAAATAGTTTTAGATAATTCCATTTACTAGTGCCAGCAATCCTTGGGTCGCGATCATAAGTAATTTCTTTCTTTTCAAAACCAATCCAACTGAACATACCTTTGGTGTAACGTTGTGATTCGCGAATTTGTTTTAAGGCTTCGACACAGCGGCGGTCAAGTAGGCGAAAATCGCCAGTGTCTTTTTGAATCTTGATGTGTGTAACTTTTTGAAGTATTTGATAATAAAGTTTTGAAGTTACTTTTTTAAACCAAGTTTCACCGTCGCGACTGTTGCGTTTAGCGTAAACATCGTCGTAACCTTCTTCCCAATATTTAATCATTTTAGGGATTAATTCTGGTGGATCTTGTAAGTCAGCGTCAATAATAACAGTGGCATCACCAGTCACATGATCAAGACCGGCAATCATGGCAATTTCTTTGCCAAAGTTGCGGGATAGATTTACGTAGGCGATACGATTGTCATTTTCGGCATAGCCTTTGATAATTTCTAGGGTTTTGTCGCGACTGCCGTCATTTATAAACAAAAACTCAAATTCATATGCCCTATTATCATTTGCTAATTTACCTAGTCGCTGATAAAGATGCTCTAAAACCTCTTGTTCGTTATAGGTAGGGATTAAAATACTAATCTTTTTCATTAATACTAGTATAACACTTTAGACTTTATCTATGGCACCATGAAACGTTAGTAAAATCCTGATATAATTAATTAATCGGAGGAAAAATGTCAGAATTATTTAATCAATTATCAAAGATGAATACCAGCGAGTTAATTAGCAAGAGCGAGATTGTTAATGGGATAAAAAAATATGTTGACGCCAGTGGTTATACGATTATAGAGCTACGAGACCAAAAACCTTGGGGTGCTTATTTGCGCTTTGACAACAAAGACGCAAACAGGTTTATTAAAGAGTTTTTCCCAGGGTTTAGTATGGATGATATTAGTTTGGGTGGTATTGCATCTGAATTTAGCCCAAAGATATTAATTGTATCGCCGGGTAAAAGACTAAGTTGGCAATGGCACAGTCGTAGGGCAGAAATATGGGCTTTTTTGCATGGTGGATATTATGCTAAAAGTTTGACAGATGAAGAAGTAGAGCTTCAAAGTGCTAATGATGGCGATGTAGTTCGTATGGCTGCGTTTGAGAGGCATCGATTAGTAGGTGATGAGCATAAATACACTTTGGTTGCCGAAATATGGAGTCACACTGATGCCAATAATATCTCTGACGAGGATGATATTGTGCGTATTCAGGATGACTATAGTCGTCAAGCCTAGTTTTTGGCAGTAAAGAATTTTCGCAATTTACGTATACCTGTTTGGTCTGGTGGTAGGTCAGGCCACAACATAGATTTTATGTATTTTGTAGTTACTTTTTTATTTGATTGAATTTCGCGTCGTTCGCCTAGTTTTTTAAAACCCAAAATAAAACCTTGCCAAGCTCCTTTGATGGCTGATTTGCCGCTACCTTTTACGATGGCATTGAAAAACATTAGGGCGTAAGCAAAGTAAAAACGAATACCAATTGATAATAATAATCCGCACGGTACGTTTTTGATAAATAATAATGGTAGGTTCTTAAATGTTTGATAAACGGTAAATCCAGGCATTCTTTTACTGGTCTCGCCTTGTTTGTGGTAGGCGATAGCCTTGTCGGTATAAGCAACTTTCCAGCCCGCTAGTTGCGCGCGGAAGCTGACATCAGTGTCTTCATAGTATGCAAAGAAATCTTCGTCAAATAGGCCAATTTCACGCAACATTTCGGTTTTATACAAACTCGCCCCACCAGTTGCCCCAAATACTAGTTCATCTGCTGGTGCTAATTCACGTTTGTGATTGCGATTGCGCGGGAAAGGCAACCCCCAGGTTGAGTATTGCTCGCCAGTGCTATCGATTTTTTCGCCTAAAGAATTTAATAAAAGACACGTTGCTATACCAATAGATTTGTTCTCGGAGATTGAATCTATAAGGCCAGAAGCCCATTCCTTGTCGGCCATAGCGTCGTTATTAAATAAAGCGATGTATCCATAGTTATCATTCAGGGCATATTCAATCCCTGTGTTTACGCCGCCAGCAAAACCATAATTTATAGGGTTGTATAAAACGTCGACACGGTTTGCGTGTTTGGATTGATATTCAGATAAGATTTTGATGGAATTATCGGTTGATCCATTATCTACGACTATTATTTTTACCGGGATTGATTGTTTAATAAGTGAGTCTAAACATGGGATGGTATCTTTAATGCCATTCCAATTAAGAACTATTACAGCTAGCTTTGGTGTCGACGTATTTGTCATGTTCATCTATAATAATAGCAAACATATGATTAATTATTTATCCAAAGAGAATAAAGCTCTTTTTAGCGAATTGGTTAGAACCGATTTTAAACTAAGATATCAAGGATCTATTTTAGGCTACACTTGGTCTTTGCTTCGACCACTTTTGTTATTCGTTATTTTATATATTGTATTTGTTTATTTTTTACATATAGGCAATGACATTCCTCATTACCCAGTTTATTTATTACTAGGTATAGTTATGTGGAATTTCTTTGTAGAAATGACGATGCAAAGTCTAGGGTCTATTGTTGGACGTGGTGATTTGATAAGAAAAATCCGTATACCTAGGTGGATGGTGGTATTTTCGAGTAGCATTTCCGCAACAATCAACTTGCTACTGAGCTTAGTTGTTGTTTTTGTATTTATGGTTGTGAATCAAGTACCTTTAACTCTCGGTATACTAATGCTACCAGTTTATCTGGTTATGATTTATGTATTCGCCTTGGGGTTGTCATTATTTTTATCAGCTGCTTATGTGAAATTTCGTGATGTCAGTTATATATGGGAAGTTGTCCTGCAGGCTGGGTTTTATGCGACACCAATTATTTATCCTTTGCAGCTTGTAAATAACGAGCTAGTCGAAAAAATTCTATTAATGAATCCAGTGGCACAAGCCATTCAAGGTTCTCGCTATAACCTGATTACGCACGACGCCCTAACAACATATGGAATGTGGGGCGGGTCGTGGTATGTCATTATCCCATCTGTGTTTGTTGGAATAGTTTTTTTGTGTGGGTTATTGTATTTCAAGAGTCAGGCCAATTACTTTGCGGAGAATATATAAATGATAGAAAATAATGACATTGCTATTAGAGTTTCGCATGTAAGTAAGAATTTTAAGTTGCCACATGATCAGCAGAGCTCTATAAAAGGTAGATTAATTAATTTCCGCAAGCGTGGATATGAAGTTCAACACGCATTAGTGGATGTGTCTTTTGATGTAAAAAAAGGTGAGTTTTTTGGAATTGTTGGGCGCAACGGTAGCGGTAAAAGCACACTTCTTAAGTTGCTAGCTGGGATATATACTCCAAATGAAGGGTCTATTGAAATCAATGGCAAGCTTACTCCATTTATAGAGCTAGGAGTTGGATTTAATCCTGAATTGTCTGGTCGTGACAACGTTTTTCTAAACGGCGCTTTGCTCGGCTTTAATCGCAAAGAAATGGGCGAGATGTATGATGAGATTGTTGAATTTGCTGAACTTGAACGCTTCATGGATCAAAAACTAAAGAATTATTCATCGGGTATGCAGGTTCGTTTGGCATTTTCTATTGCAATTAGGGCTAATACGGACATATTAGTACTAGATGAAGTTTTGGCCGTAGGTGATGCAAACTTCCAACGCAAATGCCTAAATTATTTTAAACAACTAAAAGCTAGCAAAAAGACAGTTGTTTTCGTAAGCCATGACATGGCGGCGGTTCAAGATTTTTGTGACAAAGCTATTATTATCAACAATGGGTCTATCCAATTTAGTGGCAACTCTACGGAGGCCGCAGCAATATACAATGAGATTAACTTCTCAGGATCGGCAGTAAAAGGCGAAAGTAAAGATGAGTCTCACCATTATGGGGATGGTTCTGCTACTATTCAAAAACTCCATATCCAAAAAGATGGCAAGGATATTAAACATATATCTCCAAAAGAGGACCTAAACATTTTAGTGGAAGTTATTGCGAACCGAGATGTTAAATCAGCAATTCTTGGTGTTCAGATTCAAGATGCTTCAGATAACATTATATTTTCTTATAACAACATTGAAGAAAAATTAGACATTTCATTAAATAAGAAACAAAGAATGTCGATTAACTTGGTAACAAAAAATATATTCCATAACGGAACGTATACGATATCAGCAGCCCTAAAATCAAATGATAAATCTGTAGTTTACGACCAGCTACTAAAGACGGCAAAATTTGAAATTAGTGGATGGAGAGTTTCAACTGCATTTACACACCCGGAGGTAATAGCTAATTATGTCAAAAAAGATTAACACAACAGATAAAACAGTCGGAATTTTATACGATTCTGTAAGTTTAAATACGGGCGACATCGCTATAGGGGTGGCTTTAATTCAGGTATTAGAAAAGCGCGGCATAAAAGCCAGAATACTGGATCCGTACACTTACAAGAATGATCCATCAAGAACGGTTATCGTAGGTGGAGGTCAACTATTACGCGATCCCGGTGATGACTTTTATGATAAATTTCGCATAAAAGGTAAGCATATATTAAATAGTGTCGGGGTATCCGGGACAAAAGACTTCAGCTATCTAAAAGACTATTTATATGTTTCTACCCGAAGCACTTTTGAGTCGAATGTTATAAAGGGGTATGTTGGTAAAGGGGTAGATGTTATACCGTGCACGACTACATTGCTTGAATCAAAAAAATATACAATTCCAGGCTTAAAATCAAAACCCGGCGAAAAGGTGGTTGGCATTCAATTAGTGCCGGATGTATTAATCACGTGCCCTGATATTATTCAAATTATTAACAATATTCCCCATAAAAAAGTATTCATTCCGTTTACACATTACAATCAAGATGCGAGCTTCATGAAGAACCTGCCTTTTGATAAAACAAATGCAATAATGTTAGACAAACTTGAGCCTCTTGAACTTCATTCTGCAATGTCACAAATGGACTACGTAATAGTCTCATCTTTGCATGCTAGCATTTTTGCGTATACTCAAAATGTGCCTTTTATATCGATGTATCAAAAAAAGGCACATGATTATTTTAAAGATCGAAAGCTTGATAACTTTGTGTATACAAATCAAGAACAGCTTGTCGGCTTAATTGACTTAGTTGAAAACTCAAACATAGATATGAGTGAGAAGATTGAAAAAGATAGGGCCATGGTTAATAAGACGATTGATAAGTATGTTGAGATTATTAATTCAACCAGCACTACGGCGCAATATGAAGAAGGCAGTGATGATATTAAAGCTAGTGCGCTACGCAGGTTACAACTAGAGGTTAAGCAGCTTGAGGGCGTTGTCGGTAAGCGTGATGTTCTTATGCATAATATGATTTATGAAAATATGCGTTCTAGCGAAAAAAAGCTGAATACTCTGAGAGATTATATTAGCGAGCTAGAGAATAAATTAGTGATCGAACAAAAGAAGAGGCTCCTTTCTCGTATGAAAAGGATAGCTTATATGATTGTAGGTAAAAAATATGAGTAGAATAAAAAAATATAGCCGAAAGGCTGCAACTATTCTGAAAAATGAGGGCTTGATCTCGTTTGGCATAAAAGGCCTTCAAAAAATCCAAAAATATCAATCAAAAAAAAGCGACAATGTGGCGTTGAAGAAGAGATTCGTATCCTTAGTTGATAGACAAAGTGTAATGGACGCCGATTGGTCAAAAAATCCATATATTGCTTCGTTGCACAAAACGAAGGCACCCTACACAATAAATTGGGTCATGTCACCCCCCGGTGGAGGAGGAGGTCACCAAAATATATTCAGGTTTATTGAGATACTTGATAAGCTGGGGTATAAAAATAACGTATATCTTTATAGTACCCAGGATGATATGACTATCGCTCAGGCGCGAGATAACGTTAGTGCGTATTGCGAAGCAGATAAACTATCTTTCTACCGATACAAAAAGAATATCATGGAGCAATCAGATATTTTATTTGCTACCGGATGGGAGACGGCGTATCCTGTTTTTAATGAAAAAACGGATGCTCATAAAATGTATTTTGTTCAAGATTTTGAACCATTCTTTTATCCTATGGGAACTGATTATGTTCTTGCAGAGAATACATACAAATTTGGCTTTCACGGTGTAACAGCCGGAGGTTGGCTAGATAAAAAACTTACAAGTGAATATGGAATGGTTTGTGATCATTATGATTTTGGAGCAGACCCTAAGAATTATCAATTGACGAATAGCAATAAAAGAAAAGAGATATTCTTTTATGCTCGCCCTGTGACTGAGCGCAGAGGGTTTGATCTTGGTGTGATGGCACTAGAAATTTTTCACAAAAGAATGCCTGAATACACTATTAATATGGCAGGTTGGGATATATCAGAATGGGACGTTCCTTTCCCATACGTTAACCACAAAATGATGAAGATGCAGGAACTTTCGGACGTATACAATAAATCAGCAGCAGCTTTGGTTATGTCGCTTACTAACATGTCATTATTGCCACTTGAATTATTGGCTTGCGGAACTATACCGGTGGTTAATGATGCGCCAAACAATAGGTTAGTAAGTAATAATCCGTATATTGCGTATACCGATCCATCACCAGAAGCATTGGCAGATAAAATCATAGAGATAGTTAAAAAAGATAATCTAACAACTTATTCCAAAGAAGCCTCAGAAAGTGTGGCAACAAATGGGTGGGATGTGGCTGGTAAGAAGTTTTTGAAAATTATAGATAAGGAACTTTCGTAATGGCAAAAACATTAGTACTAGGAGCGAATGGTTTTATCGGTAGCCACTTGGTTGATTCTTTGGTTGACGCTGGTCATACGGTGCGTGCATTCGATAGGTTTAGTTCTGATAAGTATATGTTTAACAATAGTGAAAACATTGAAGTTATTGCGGGCGATTATCTTAATTTGAATGATTTAGACCAGGCTCTTAATGATGTTGAATATGTGTTCCATTTTATTTCTACTACAACACCAGCTAGTGCTGAAAATGATCCGGTGGTAGATGTCGACACAAATATAAGGATGAGCGTTGAATTATTTAAATTGTGCGTAAGTAAAAAAATTGGTAAGGTTATTTTTGCATCAACAGGTGGTGCTGTGTATGGTAATAATGATAAACTAACATCATTTAAAGAGACAGATACTCCTTATCCTGTATCACCATACGCAATTGGTAAATTAACAATCGAGCATTATTTAAGGTATTTTCGTGTTAAACATGGGCTTGGCTCACTAGTCTTGAGAATCTCGAATCCTTACGGAGAAAGACAGCCATTTCATCGCAAACAAGGAGTAATCCCTATATTTTTAGAGAATATATATCAGGATAAACCAATCACTGTTTTGGGTGACGGCAGTATGACTAGGGATTACATATACGTAAAAGATTTAGCCAACGGTATTGTGTCGATGTTTCAACAAGATACGATTGAGGATACCTATAATATGGGGGCAGGTGTCGCCACTAGCGTCAACCAGTTAATCGAAGTTGCAAGAGAGGTTTCACAAAAAGAAATTTTGATAGAACATAAAGAAGTTCCCCCTACATTCCTACAAAAAGTAGATTTAGATACGTCATCTTTTAATAGAGAATTCGGAAGATTGGCGGTCACGTCGTTAAACGATGGTATGGCGCGAACTTACGACTATATAAGAAGAGAAATCGGAAAGACTGAAAATGAAGAATAATAAGATGAAAGCAACTATATTTATACCGACATATAACGGAGAAGATCATCTAGGGGATATATTAGCTGCTATTTTTACTCAAAAAGTAGACTTCCTTTTTGAAGTTCTAATAATTGATTCTGGGTCCAAAGATAAGACTCTTCAGATTATCAAGACCTACATGAATAAGCACAAAAATATCAAACTAGTCGAAATTGCTAATAGCGAGTTCGGTCATGGCAAGACTAGGAATTATGCTGCTCAAATCGCAAAAGGCGAGATAGTGGTTTACTTATCGCATGATGCAATCCCTGCGCATAATAGTTGGTTATATGAAATGGTTAAGCCTTTTAGTTTGAATGACAAAATTGTTGGAGTTACGGGTAAGCAAATTCCTCGATCGAATTGTTTCCCATTACTTAAATATGAGATTCAAAGTGTTTTTAAGAATTTCGGACCAGATTTTGGAACAACTATCTTTTATAAAGATGATTTTGTAGCAAATCAAGGCATATATGATGCAATTACTTTTTATTCTGACGTAAATTCAGCCGCAAGACGTGATTATCTTGTTGGTGAATTTCCATATAAAGACGTTCCATATGCAGAGGATCAACTATTCGGAAGGGATATTATAGATGCCGGTTACTACAAAGTTTATGCGGCAAGAGCTAGTGTTGTTCATTCTAATGATCTAAAACTGAGTGAGTATAAGAATCGTATGTTTGATGAAACCATTGGCCTCCGTCGTTTTGGTGTTAACGTGGGGTCACCTTCGATAAAATCAATGATTAAACTAATTGTAGTCGGGGTTGCTAAAGATTGGGTTCGCACGATCTATGATGGTCAGTTTTCGAAAAAAAGAAAATTATATTGGCTAGTTGTTAACCCGCTGTTCCATATTGAAAAGTGGCGCGGCGTTCGACTGGCGGTTGCAGCAGATTTGGGGGACAGTGACCTTTTTAATAAACATTCTCTAGAGAAGAAGCGCGTTAAATAAGTAGCTAATTCATACCGTTTATGGTATTATTTATAGTGTAAATAAACTAATTCACAATAATAAAAGTGGGTTTATGAAAATAAATAAAAGAAAATCTAATAAAAAAATAATTACAATAATTACATCCAGTATGATAATTCTTGCTGTTTTATATTGTACTGTGGCTTATTTTAACGATCTCTTTCCATTCAATAGCGACAAAGCAACCAATGAACAAAAGGATGCTGGTGAGGATCAGAAAAAATCAACAGCCGTGCCTGCAGATGGCAAGGATACAACACCCAAAGGCAATACAAGCACAGACGGCATCATAGCAGTTGATTTTACGTCTTTTAATCAATCAACTGAACAAATTCAGATACGCAGTTTAATAGAGGCAGTTAGTAATAGTGGGTCATGCACTTTGACAATGGTCAAAGACGGTGTGACTGTTACTAAAACAAGCGGCATACAAGCTGGTCCGACTACTTCAACTTGTGAGGGATTTAATATATCTATAGGTGAATTGTCGCCTGGTGATTGGCAGACGACACTTTCTGTCGAGATAGGAACTAGGAAAGGAAGCGCGACTAAGACTTACAAGGTACAATAGATACATGAGCATAATAACACCAAAGAAGAGAATAATTACTACACTCTTCGCGTTTATCGCGCTCTCTTTGATTGGGACTATTATTGCAAGTAGTAGTATGGTGTTTGCGACGCCTGTTGTTGGCCTTAACCCGGGGTTTATCATAAATGACAACATTTTCACTAATGATCAAACTATGACAGTAAAGCAGATTCAAGATTTTCTAAATAGTAAAGTTCCCGTCTGCGACACCTGGGGAACGGGTGGTTCAACGGCAACATCTCGTCGTGATTATATACGTAGCTGGGGGTATGATACTCCGCTAACGTGCTTACGTGACTATAAGGAGGGAGGTAAGAGCTCTGCTCAGATTATTTATGACGTTGCGCAAAAATATCATATAAATCCACAAGTTTTAATTGTATTGTTACAAAAAGAACAAGGGCTCGTAACTGATGACTGGCCTGGGCCTTGGCAGTACGAAAAAGCTACAGGGTATGGATGCCCAGACACGGCACCTTGTGATAGCCAGTATTATGGATTAACTAATCAGTTGGATTGGTCTGGAAAGATGTATCGAGCTATTATGAACGATTCTCCTACATGGTATTCACCATATGTAGTTGGTAATAATAAAATATATTACAATCCCGGACCTTATAACAACGCTACGCAGAGTTATTATGGAAGGTTTGGCACGAAAGCTGATATTGAATACTGCGGTAGCTCAACGGTAAATATACAAAACCGAGCAACGCAAGCATTGTATGACTATACGCCTTATCAGCCAAACCAGGCCGCGTTAGACGCTGGCTACGGTTCGGTTTTTTGCGGTGCGTACGGTAATAGAAATTTTTATCTATATTTTAGCGACTGGTTTGGTTCGCCTCAGTTTGGTAATTTAGTAAGAACTAGAGAGAATGCGACCGTGTATCTTATATCTGATGATGACAGATACCCAATTGCTGACGCTAGCATACTTAGCTCGCTTAAGCCTTTTGGTGATATAACATATGTGACGCAGTCATATTTAGATGCAAAATCACTGGGTCGTACACTAGGTAGATTGATTACGTCCAGCAGTGGAACGATTTATTATTTTGATTCTGGTATTAAACTAGCGTTTAAGAGTTGTGCGCAGATGGTCGATTATGGATATGACTGCACGCAACCAGCTTTACTCTCAGATTATCTGATAGGGTCATTATCGACCGGTCCAAGCATGACGAATGTATTTCAAACGACAAATGGCAAGAGGTTTTATATAAAATCAGGCGAAAAGAAAGAAATATATGATGATGCATCTTTACAGAAAATTGGAGTATCTGCCAACTCCAATACGTTAAATGAGTCGGCTATATCAAATCTAAGTTACGGCTCTCCAGTTATAAGGGATGATGTTATCGTCACCTCTAGAGAGACTGGTAGTAAATATATATCGCAAAATGGTCGGTTTATAAAATTATCTGCGTACTTATTAGATTCTGACGCTTTCACTAAATTATCAGATAGCAAACTAGATAGCGCCAGTATAAACGAGTTTACAATCAGTAAAAGCTTTAATGGTTTTGCCCAGAATAGTACGGGTAAGAAATATATTATTGACTCGTACGGCAAAACTCTACTCTCAAACCCTGAAGAATGGTTGGGGTCTTATACAACTTTAACGGATACAATATTTGGTCTAATTCCAAATAGCACACAGCCAGTGAATAGCCGTTTCATAAAAGTCGATGGCGAATCGACAATATATATGGTTATAAAAGGTAAAAAATACTCTATTCCGAGTTGGAATGATTTTTTGAATCTACATATAGACAAATCTACTAAATGGGCGCTCCTGCCAAAAATTACAGCTGATTCGATACCAACAAGCAAGCCTATATATGCTCCTGGTGGCCTTGTAAAATCAAGCAGTAGCGCTGCTGTATATGTAATCAATGGTTTATTACAAAAAATTGCTTTATCGTCGTTTGCTGTTAGTGATGATTTTGGGATAAAAGGCGTTATAACTATACCCCAGGATTATGTGAATATATATGCGACCGATAATGACAAATTGAATAATTTTGTTGTGTGTGATAATAAAAAATATTTAGCTAATCGCGGTGTTATTTATGAGATTGATGCAAAAGCTAGCACTATGTATGGTTATAGTTCAGCTGTCGGAAGCTTATGGGATGATATAGGATGTGTAAATCTTGACATGTCATCAAGGCTATTATCAACGTACTCATTTGTAAAAGAAGATGATAGCAAAACTATATATTTAATAAAAGACGGTAAAAAGCATCCAATAAGCAGTATGGCAAGATACGATGCATTAGGTGGTTTGTCTAATAACATGTTAATAGTATCAAACCGAGTATTAAATACGATTGTTGATGGTCCTGCTGTTTAAATTCAAAGGTAGTATCTAATGTATAATAGGACTATTGTTTATGAAGTTTAATTTTCAAAATACACATAACTTTATCCGCAGGGTTTTGGGTAGCCGTGGTTTTCTTGTTTTTATTATTATATTATTTGCTTTTCAGTCAGCATGGATCGCATTTAGCTTTCGTTACCCGATGTTGTATGACGAATACTTTCATGTAAATGTCATAAAACTGTTTAGCCAACAGTTATCGCCGTTTATAACTAGTCAGCCAACATCGTATGATATATTCGGGGTTCTTTCATATGGAGTGGCTACTCTTTTCCATTATTTAATGAGCTTCCCATATCGTGCTATCTCTGTATTCACAGACAACCTTGCGATCCAAGTAATATCGATGAGATTGGTATGTATTGCTTTTACGGCTGTAGGAATAGTGTTATTTAATAAACTATTTCAAAAGATTGGCATCAAACAAGTATTTATAAACGTTGCGTTGTTATTATTTGTGCTGTTGCCGATCGTTCCGTTTGTAGCCGCTACTGTAAATTATGATAATATGCTGTTCCCATTGACTGCACTATTCTTTATTATCTGTGTGGATATATTATCTAGTAAAAAAATAGTATGGACTCAATACGCTTGGTTTATAATTATCGGTTGTTTTGCCTCGCTTGTTAAGTATACATTTTTACCGATATTTGCAGTCAGTACGATATATTTAGCGGTTGTTTTGTATAAACAATACGGTAGAGGCATATTCTTTAAAGCAATAGAATCATTTCAAGCAACCACCAAACAAGTAGCTATTGGTTTGGCTGGATTGATTATTGTTGCGGTAGGAATGTTTTCTGTGGTTTATATTCAAAACATAATCTTGTTTGGGGCACTTCAGCCGAATTGTCAAAAGGTTATGAGCCAAGAAAGGTGCGATGATAATAGCTTGTTGGTTAGGGATGAACAAGCCGAAGCCACAAAAGATACTCGACCTCTAATTCAGACTCCAGATTATGTATCATTATGGTTTGTCCAAATGGCCGACTGGACTACTATGTCTGGTGCTCGTACGGTCGCCTATGGAACGGTTGTAGGTGAACCGTTGCCAGTTATTTATTCGGTAGTTTTTTTCGGTGGTTTTATAGGGTTATTATCTATGATTTATTCATGGAATTTTTTGGATAAGAATAAAAATTGGTACTTCTTGCTGGTGGTATCACTAATTCTAGTATTGGCGGTATTTATGCAGAACTACGCTTATTATATTAGGCTCCATGCGGCCTATACTATACAGCCTAGGTATTTGTTGACTATTATGCCGATCTTGATAGTGATGACGGTTGTAGCTGTTAATTATATTGTCAGGAAAAGAAATACAATAAAACTACTCATTTTATTTTGCGCATTGGTACTTTTTTTGCAAGGTGGTGGATTAATTACCCATATTATCTGCAGTGATGAGGGCTGGAATTGGGACAGTCACATAGTGCGTCAAATAAATAATTCGACAAGAGATTTTCTGACACACTTATAAAGAATGATAATAAGTCAATTAACTAAGTTATAATGATAGAAGTAGAACAGTAGGATAGGCAATGAATGAAAATAATAACAGATTGAATCTAAAAGCAACTCCCGAAGATGAAGATTTTCGAGGGAAGTATGAAAGTGGTAAAATTGCGAATAGACTGCTTGATGGTTATTTTTTGGCTGTTCGTGGTTTAACCGAAATCGCAAGGATTAAACATAAAAAAGCAGCCGCAATCGAAATAGGCTGCGGTGAAGGTCTGTCAACAAAACGTATCAACTCCTTTCTTCCAGAAAACATTACTATGGAGGCATCTGAATACGTTGATCATCAAATTAATTTTGCAAAGAAAAATAATCCAAACACAAAAATTACTCAAGAAAGTATCTATGAACTTAAGCATGCAGATAATAGTTTTGATTTGATATATTTATTGGAAGTGCTTGAACATCTAGATTATCCAGACAAAGCACTAACAGAGCTAAAGCGCGTATTAAAAGATGACGGATATTTAATACTGGGTGTACCGCGTGAGCCTATCTGGCGCGTTTTAAATGTAGCCCGAGGCAAATACTGGGATGATTTAGGTAATACCCCAGGACATTTAAACCATTGGTCGACAAATAGTTTGATTGACTTCGTAGAGACGAACTTTGGGCCGGTTATTGCAAAAAGAAACCCATTGCCTTGGACGCTTGTATTAGCAAAAAAACATGAAAAGTAATTGGTTAAAAACCGTATATAAAGCTATTAATGTAGTTTTGATGGCTGGTGTATTTTATTTTGCCTATACGTACGGTACTTCTCTTATAAGAGAAGCTGATTTTTCGGGGTTAGATAACAACTGGTGGATTTTGGTGCTAGCCTTTATATGTTTCGTGTTGTTTTATATTATTTTATCATTTCATTGGTTTATGATATGCAAAATTATCGACCCAGACATCAAGTCCGTTCAAGCCTTGGCTTATTTTGCGTCCCAACCATTTAAATACTTGCCCAGTAGTATTTTCTCGTTTTCATTCAGAGCCAAATATGCCAAACAATTAGGCATGTCAATTAAAAAAAGCACGTATGCTCAATTGTTAGAAAATTTCAATATACTCGGTTCAGGGTTGATAGTTTCAGTAACATTCTTTGTTTTTACTCGATCGTTAATACTGGGTATTTTGTGCTTGATTGTTTTTGCCATGGCGGCTTATTTATCCGTAAGATTCAAGATTGAGTCTAAAGTGCCGCTTACTAAAGGCAAGCAGACAATATGTATATATAAACTGGTGCCAAGCTTTTTATTGATTACTTGCGCCTGGGTTATTAGCGGTTTGTCGTTTTGGTTGGTAGGCAACTCGCTTAATTATACGATTGATTTAGGGCTGGCGATTAGTGCTAGTGCAGCTGCTTTCGTCGTTAGTATTTTGGCTGTTTTTGCACCTGGTGGTATTGGTGTTCGCGAACTTACATTATCGTTGTTTGCCGTCCAAAACTCGGCAGTTATAATGTGGCGGCTATTAACCTTTACTGCAGATATGATTGTTGGGTTTACCGCCGTTGTTTATATCAAGATTAGACTAAATATAATAAAACACCAGTCGTAGTGTGACTACTATAAAACAATTCCTTCTGGTATACTTTTATGCAGTTATGCGCGAGAAGATTAATAAAATTGCTAATAAAATTATCCGGATTATTGCAAGCAAATATTTCTTTTGGGGAATTATACTCCTATTTCTATTGCAATCGATCTGGATTGCGTTTAGCGCGGCGTATAGTATGCCGTATGATGAAAGGTTTCATTTTGGAGTAATAAATATATTCGGGCATCAATGGTCACCATTCATATTAGATCAACCGACTGAGTATGATATATATGGAAATTTAGCACATGGTGACGCTACTTTGTTTCACTATTTAATGAGCTTTCCATGTCGTATCGTATCTTTATTCACGAATAATCTTGCGGTGCAGGTGATATCGCTCAGATTATTATGTATTATTATGGTCGCCGTCGGGATAGGGTTGTTTAATAAGCTATTTAAAAAGATTGGCATAAAACAAGCGTTCATCAATGTCGGGATGTTATTGTTTGTTCTATTGCCAATAGTGCCTTTTTTGGCGGCGACAATTAATTATGATAATATGTTATTTTTATTAACTCCGCTTTTTTTGATTATTTGTGTGGATGTATTATCTAGTAAAAAGATAATATGGTCACAGTATGCATGGTTTTTGATAATTGGCTGTTTTGCATCCTTGGTTAAATATGCATTTTTGCCAGTATTTGCAATCGGGGTAATATATCTAGTCGTTATGTCTTATAAGCGACATGGCAAAAGTATATTTTCAAAACTATTAATTTCGTTTAAATCGGTAAATAGATTGAAGATTATTGGTATTATGTCGCTAGTTATACTGGCAATCGGAATGTTTTCTTTGGTTTATCTACAGAGTCTTGTAATGTATGGATCACCTCGGCCAAATTGTGAAAAGGTTATGAGTAAAGATAGATGTGAGAAGAATAGTGTTTATATAACATATTTTTCCGATCAAGCCATCTCTACGAATAGTGCTACGCGTTTAGTTCAAACCCCAGATTACATATCCCACTGGTCTCTTCAGATGGTGGATTGGGCTGCTATGACTGGCGGGGGGAGGGACAGAATATCGTCTAGTTTACGCCAACCGCTTCCCGTTGTTTACATGATGATATTTACTTGTTCTATTGTTGGGTTGTTGTCGTTGTTTTACTCATGGCGATCGATTAAGAAGAAGCCAAGTTGGTATTTTTTAATAACAGTGTCGGTCGCATTGATTTTCGTGGTTTTTTTGCAAAACTACTTGGGCTATTTAGAACTTCATACATATGTTGCAATTCAGCCAAGGTATATTTTAAGCGTTGTTCCAGTAATTATTGTGATGATTGTTGTTGCTTTTAATTCTATACTTAAAAATAGAATGTATTTAAAGTTGCTTATACTATTAGTTACCTTGCTCCTATTCACTCAGGGGGGTGGTATGATTACGTATGTTTTACAAAGTAAGGATTCGTGGTATTGGCATAACTCAAAGGTCATTGAAGCCAATCAAACTGTAAGAAAAATATTACAACCGTTTGTGATAGAAAAATAACATCGATAGACAAAGTGGTGTTATAATTTGGAGTGGTAATACATTCTAAACTAGGGTTTTTATCAGCATTGAGACAGTAAAATGATGCAACTTAGTCGATAGTAATAAAGTAAGGGCTAATTGGGCCCGTATATAAAAGAATTAATGTTATGACATACAATAAGTTATCTGTTTGTTTAGTGACTTGCTATCGGACTCCCGGTTACGTTCGTGTTAAATCACTCGAGGCCGGACTTTTGGCTAATGACGTTGATTTATCTATTGTAAGAAACAAACAACGGAGTTGTTTAAGATATATTGAAGTTGCCTTGAAACTAATAAAGAACAGAATTTTTGTAAATCCAGATATCTATTTTGTCACATTTAGAGGTTATGAAATTTTGCCGATTGTATTATTAGTAGGAATTGGCAAGAAAGTTGTTTTTGACGAATTTGTTAATCTAATTGGTTGGACTGTTTTTGAGCATAAAAAACTTAAACAAAATTCATTTGCCACAAGGTCATTAACCTCTGGGTATAGGTTTTTATTGAAAAGGACAACTAGGATTATTTTAGATACAAAATCACATGCCGAATACTCGGCATCATTAATGAAATTACCAATCGGTAAGTATCAATCTGTACCAGTTGGGACTGACGAAGAGGTATTCAATAGCTTAAAAAGCTTGCGTAAAGATAACGGCAAGTTTCAGGTGTTATATTACGGCAGTATGTTGCCGCTACATGGCATAGATTATGTTATTGAGTCAGCTGTAAATCTACAGAATCGAAAAGATATAGAATTTTCACTAATTGGTGGCGGAACAGCACTTCGTCGAAGTGTCGATGTGGCTATTTCTAAAGGTGCAAATATAAAATATCAAAAGTGGGTGCCATACGCTGAACTACCACAAGTTATAGCAGATGCTGATATTTGTTTGGGCGGACCATTTGGCGGCACTACACAATCTCAATTTGTAGTTACCGGTAAGACGATCCAATTTTTACGAATGGGTAAGCCGGTTATTGTCGGTAAAAATAAAGAGAGCGGTGTGTTTAAAGATAAAATCAACGTATTAATTATTGATCAGGCTAGTTCAAAATCGTTAGAAAAAGCAATTGTATGGGCTTATAAAAATAAAAAGAGTATAAAAAAGATTGGTAAAAATGGCATTAAACTTTATAATGATTGTTTTTCAAACAAAGTTGTAGCCAAAAGTATCGAAAAATTATTAGATTCCATTAGATATAGGTGATGTTTCAATAATAATCTGTTCATTATCGGCTATACTTATAGAGTGATCAAAATAAATAAAAAATTAATTAGCAGAATAATTGCCGTAGGTGTAGTTGTTCTATTCTTGTGGTATTTTATCGCTAACATTAAGGATTTTTCATTATTATTAACCATTAACCCAGTATTTGTTATACTGTTGATGCTGGTTAATGTCTTGGCTATTACCGCTAACGGCATATTTATGAAGTTGTCGATTTCTCTTTTTGGTAAAAAAATAGATTTTAACGAGAGTGTTAGAATATCGTTAATATCATCTGCAGGAAATTTTTTTGCTCCAGCAGGTAGCGGTCTTGGTTTTAGGGCGGTATATCTTAAAAAGCGCCATGGTTTATCATACAGTGATTATCTATCTACACTTTATTGTAATTATGTAATGGTATTTTTTGTTTATTCTACCCTTGGGCTAATTTCAATATTAGGGCTTTTGGGACATGCGTCAGTAAGCATTGTTATTTTGGCGGTGTTCTTTACTGTTTTATTAACAATGTCTATGGCTGCTTTCTTTATTAGGGTTAATGTCAAAAAACAACATAGTGCATATAATTCCAAATGGGCAAGACGGTTGTTGGAAATACTAGTGAGTGTATCAAAAGGTTGGTCTTTGATACTAGCTGATAAAAAGGTGTCGATGCAGCTTTTGGGGCTTATTGTATTTAACGCTTCAATAATGACATTAGGGTCATATTTTATTATGAATTCTATTGGACTAGCGTTGTCACCGGCCAGTCTATTATTATTTAGTATGCTTGGTGCGCTAAGTATATTTATTAATATAACGCCAGGTAATTTGGGTGTTAAAGAAGCAGTTTATATTGCTTTTTCAAGCATAATTGGACTAAGTACCTCGCAGATATTGTCGGCCGCACTAGTAGACAGGATAGCGCTTTTTTTTGTGCTATTCCTGCTTTGGATTACGTACGGCAAAAACTTATATTTGTCTATGTCCAAAGAATAAGAGGAAATTACTTCTTTTTACAAAGTACTAAGTAACCTTCAGATAGGTCATAGCTGTTAAAAGCTCGACTCATATAATAAAAGGGGACAATTGCTTTTTCTATATCAAATTTAGTTAAAGCTTTCGGTAATTTTACGGGGTTAATACCACTATCTTTCGATCGATTATTCATAGACTCATTTTTATTTTTTCGTAGTCGGTTGTTGAAAACGGCTTTTCGCCCGACACGTACAATGTCGGTAAATGGATAGCCGTAATTTACGAATTTAACTATATCTAAATTAGCATCATCAATCATTCTTATTAGTGATGGTTTTTCGTAACGTCGGAAGTGGCCTACTGATTTATCAGATGAATCAAATAGTCTTTGTTTAGCGGGTACAGATATAAGAACGTATTTTTTACTATGGCTAGCCAGTTCTTTTAGGAGCTTTTTGTCATTTTTGACATGTTCAAGAACCTCGAAGCAGGAAACAAGGTCATACTTTTTACCAGATACATGTTCAAGCCCACCTAATTTGAATTGTAGATTCGACTTATTGATGCCTCGGCTATCACGCATTTCGTTTGCAACTTCAATGGCGTCCTCTGAGAAATCAACGGCAAAACCCTTCATCCCTTTTTCGGCTAGTGTGCAAGCAAGTTCACCAGCACCGCATCCAACATCTAGAAATGATTTTATTTCTGGTTTATCTTTTAGCATCGATAAAATGTTATGTTTGCGGAATAAATACCGAGGAGCTTTATAGAACGTAGTTATTTTTGACATCTTTTAGATTCCTATACCTGTATAAATGATAGAGTTATTTTTAAATGCTTCTTTTTGGCTACGTAGAATATTGCGGCCATCAATTAATACTAAATTGCCATTCTTTTTTAATAAACTAGGTGTGATATTTTTAAATTCATCATGTCCTGTGGCAATAACTACAGCTGTAGCACCAGCTAGGGCTTCGTTTAGAGAGTTAGTTGTTGAATCTTCTGGCGTATATGGGTCATATATAGTTAGGTTGGTCTCGGCCTCGACAAGTAGATCGCGTATGACATGGGCTGGGCTTTCGCGTCCATCGCCAACATTCGCTTTGTATGACATACCCAGTAGTGTTACTTTTGTGTCTTTTAGTGGCAAACCAACTTCATTTAAAGCTTCGATTAGCAAGTCGACTGTAAATCGTGGCATTGATTCATTAATGTTACTGGCTAGGCGTAAAAACTCATGCTCGAAACCGTGGTTGTGAGCGTATTCAATTAAATAGTAAGGGTCAACTGGGATGCAGTGTCCGCCAACTCCACAGCCTGGGTGGTGGGGTATAAATGCAAATGGTTTAGTGGCAGCACCATCGATGACGTTTTCAAGGTTAATGCCAAGTTTATGAAAAGACATCGCAAGTTCATTCACGAATGCGATGTTGATGTTTCTAAATGAGTTTTCGACAATTTTGACTGCCTCAGCCTCTTTGATTGTTCCCATTGGCTTGATTTCGGCATCAATAATTTTTTTATATAATTCAACAGCCATATCCAGCTCTAACTTGCTGTTGGCACCTACCACGCGATTTATATTACTGACATTCCATTTTGGATCGCCTGGATTAATACGCTCAGGACAGTGGGCTAGATATACGTCGATGCCAACTTTTTTACCAGATAATTTTTCAAGTAAAGGTATTACGACCTCATCGCATACGCCAGGATTAATAGTAGATTCAACGACGACAAGCGTTTCCTTTTTGATATGAGGGGCGATGGCGGAAACTGCTCCACGAACTGGTCCAAGATCCGGAATTTTTTCTGCACTAACAGGCGTTGGTACGCATATAATAACTGCGTCAACTTCGCTGACTTTTGTTGCGTCAGTAGTGAATGAGGCTTTTGTATGTATAATTTCATCATCTGCAACGTCGCCGATATACGATTTATTTGATGCTAATGATTTAATTTTTTTGATATCCGTATCAATACCTATAACATTAAAACCTTTTTTGCTGGCTAGGAGAGCGATCGGTAGACCTACATAACCCAGGCCAATAATGGCAATTGATTTAATTGATGACATTAATTGTACCTTATAGTTATTCCTTGATATGATATAGGAAGTATATCAAATGGAAGTGTTTTTATTATCAACTTCTATTATATAGAAAAACTGCGAAATAGGAAATTGGAGGTGTTATGAAGCTTGCTATTGTGTCAATCTGTAAAAACGAAGAAAAGACTATTGAAGAGCTAATTAGGAGAATGCCCAAAAAAATAAAAGGTGTGTCTTCAATTGAAGTCATTATTGTCAATGATGGCAGCACTGATAATACTGCCAAATTAGCGGCAAAAATGGGAGCAACTGTTTATGGGGATAACAAATCACGAGGTTTGGCATTCAGGTTTCGTGAAATTACTAACATCGTATTAGAACGTGGCTTTGATGCGATGACAAACATCGATGGTGATTTACAATTTAATCCTGAAGATATTTCAAAATTTGTGGCCCCAATTGTGGCAGATGAAGCTGATTTTACAGCTGCTGATCGATTCACTGACGCTGAAACTGGTGTAGTTCGAAAACCAGCTAATATGCCACCTGTAAAATACTATGGCAACAAGGTTGGTGCGTGGGTTGTCGGTAAATTAAGTGATGAAAAGTTCCCAGATGTAACCTGTGGTTTTAGGGCATATAATCAAAAAGCTTTATATGCGCTAAACATCAATGGCTCACATACTTATACGCAGGAATCATTTCAGATCTTGGCGGCTCGCAAGATGCGTATCAAGGCAATTCCAGTTGAAGTGAAATACTTCAAAGATCGCAAATCTCGCGTTGTTACTAGTATCCCAAAATATATGGTTCTAAGTATTATGAACATATTACGTTCATTCAGGGATTTTGCTCCGCTTAGGTTCTTTATCATTCTTGGATCAGTCCCATTCTTTGTAGGTCTGGCGTGTGATTTGTTCTTGGGTATTTACTGGCTTAACACAGGTGAATTTACCCCATATAAATTCATTGGGTTTACTGGTCTGTATTTAATAACACTTGGTATATTTTTGTGGTCGCTTGGTATTTTGGCTGACATGCAAGTTCGTATTTTGAATAATCAAGAAAAAACATACGAAGAATTGCGACGTCTATCTCATCGTAAGCTTAAATAAGCAATTATCTATTCTTTGACTAGTTCAATTAAGTATTCGCCGTAACCAGATTTTTTTAGTGGTTGAGCAAGGGCAGATAGTTGGTCGCGGGTGATGAAACCTTCGCGGTAAGCAACTTCTTCGGGACTGCCGATGATTTGGCCAGTACGGGTTTGAACTACGCGGACGTAGTCGGAAGCATCGGTCATGCTGTCGATAGTCCCAGTGTCTAGCCAAACATCACTACGATCAAGTGTTGTAACCGTCAATTTACCGCGATTCAAATATTCTTCGTTGACAGACGTAATTTCTAATTCACCGCGCTCACTGGGTTCGACATTCTTTGCGATTCCGACGACATCATTATCGTAATAATAAAGTCCGACTACGGCATAATCAGATTTTGGATCGGTTGGCTTTTCCTCGATCGAAATTGCAGTGTGATTCTTGTCGAATTCAACCACGCCGTATCGTTCGGGGTCAGATACGCGATATGCGAACACAGTGCCTCCATTTGGATCAATGCAGCCCTTTAGTGATTTGCCAAGGTCGCTGCCGTGGAATATATTGTCGCCCAGGACTAATGCGACTTTGTCACGACCAATAAACTTTTCACCAATAATAAAGGCTTGAGCTAGGCCATCGGGTGATGGTTGAACCTCGTATGATAATTTAATACCCCACTGCGAACCGTCACCTAACAAGCGTTGAAATTGTGATTGGTCTTCGGGTGTAGTGATAATCAAAATGTCTTTAATTCCAGACAACATCAAAGTTGTTAAGGGGTAATAAATCATTGGTTTGTCATAAATTGGCATCAACTGTTTACTAATACCTTGAGTTATTGGCCAAAGTCGTGAGCCTGAACCACCTGCTAAAATTATACCTTTCACTTTTTTGCCTCCTCGTTCTTTAAGTATTCAGCCAATGATTGTTGCCAATCTGCTGGTTGAAAGCCTGTTGATTTGATTTTATCAAGATTAAGTGTGCTTTGAAGTGGGCGAGGCGCGATACCTTCTTTGCCACGATAGTACTCTTCGGTTGAAACGCCTGTTATCTCATCCCGACCGTGTCCAGATAATTCGTAAACATCAGCTGCGATTTCGGCCCAACTGGCAGGTTTACCATCACCAGATAGATTGTATGTACCAAAAGGTGATTTGTTGGTTATTAAATGTTTAATTCCTTTTGCTAGATCAGAAGTAAACGTCAATCGGCCAATTTGGTCGTTGACGACGCTTGGTTTAATGTCGCGTCCAGCTAAGGATTTCATTGTACGGACGAAGTTATTTCCTTCACCGATTACCCAACTGGTGCGCATAATGTAGTGTTTTGGAGCCATTGCTGCAGCGATATCGCCGGCTGCTTTAGCCTCGGCATAAACTCCTGATGGACTAAATTTTTCGTCCTCGGTGTGGTTATCAATTGTTCCGTCAAAAACATAATCACTAGATATATGAATCAACGTGATGCTGTATTTAGTAGCAATTTTACCAAGGTTGGCAACTGCACGAGCATTGATTTCCCAGGCAATTGGGCGATCTTCAGGTGTTTCGGCTTTGTCGACAGCTGTAAAGGCGGCGGCATTGATAATAGTGCCATATTGGCGCCATGGTCTGGCAGAATCTAGGTTTTTGCTGGTTATATCCAGTTCGACTGAATCGGTAAATTCGGCGTCAGGGAATTCAATCTGCAATGCACGACCAAGTTGTCCGTTTGATCCAGTGATTAATGTTCGTTTAGGTTTCATTGGTATAACATTAGCTAGGCCAGGATGAATCTTGTCTTTGTCGGACAGGCTAGCCTGATCAAGAGGGATTGGCCATTTAATGTCGATCGTTTTATCTGCAAGGTTTACAAATGTATATTTAGATTGAGCTTCGGCTGACCAATGTTCATTTACTAAATACGTATAAACTGTGTTGTCTTCGAGCGCTTGAAAAGAATTACCAACGCCACGTGGAACAAATATAGCTTTGGTTGGATCAAGTTCGGCAGTAAAGACATTTCCAAAACTATCACCAACCCGAAGATCTACCCAAGCACCAAATATCCGACCAGCACCAACTGAAATATATTTATCCCATGGCTCAGCGTGAATACCACGTGTTACGCCTTTTTCGGCATTAAATGATATATTATTTTGAATTGGTCCAAATTCGGGTAAACCCAGATTGGACATTTTTTCATTTTGCCAGTTTTCTTTGAACCAACCACGCGCATCGCCATGAACAGGCAAGTCAGCGATTAAAAGACCGGGGATAGTAGTTGTTTGAAATTTTAGTTCTTTGCTGAATTCTAATTCACCTGTTTTTTCTGACATATAGATTATTGCCCTTTCTCGGCGTAAGCTGCTTCAATTTTAGCTTTTTCGTTCTTCCACCAAGCTTCGTTTTCCGTATACCACTTTATAGTAGCCTTTAAGCCTTCGCGCAGGTTTGTGTATTTTGGCGACCAGCCTAACTGAGTTTGTAATTTAGTGCTGTCGATTGCATATCGTTGGTCATGACCCGGGCGGTCATTAACGTGTTCGTAGGCTGTTTTGTCGCGACCCATTAATTCCAAGATAGTTTCAATGATGTATTTGTTGTTTTGTTCGCCGTTAGCGCCAATCAGGTATAATTCACCTGATTTGCCTTTGTCTAAAATCGTGTGAACAGCGCTGTTGTGATCATCAACGTGAATCCAGTCACGAACTTGTTCGCCTGTACCGTAGAGTTTTGGCGAAATACCACTGAGGATATTAGTAATTTGACGAGGAATGAATTTTTCGATGTGCTGGTATGGCCCATAGTTGTTTGAACAGTTTGAGATAGTGGCGCTAATGCCAAATGAGCGCACCCAAGCTTTGACCAATAAATCAGAACTGGCTTTGCTACTGGAATAAGGGCTACTGGCGTTATATGGAGTGTCTTCGGTAAATTTGGCAGGATCGTCGAGTGCCAAGTCACCATAGACTTCATCAGTACTGATATGATGTAGGCGTTTGCCATATTCACGAACTGATTCAAGGATTGTAAATGTGCCCACGATATTACTTTGGATAAATGGTTGTGGATTACGTAAGCTGTTGTCGTTGTGTGATTCGGCAGCAAAGTGGACTACTATGTCATTTTTGCTAACTAATTCGTCCATTAGTTCGCTGTCACAGATGTCGCCTTTAACAAATTCTATTTTGTCCATTACGCTTTTTAGATTGTCTATGTTGCCAGCGTAGGTTAATTTGTCGATAACCGTGATTTTATATTCAGGCCTATTGGTTAGGGTGTAATGCACAAAGTTTGACCCAATAAACCCTGCTCCACCTGTGATAAGTAGTTTAGTCATACATTAATTATAGCGTGTTTTTTATAAAATGACGCTACGGGTGGGGTAGATTAGTGTCATGAGTTATAATAGCGTCATATGATTACGGTTATTATTGCCGGTGGGTCGGGGACTCGCCTATGGCCACTCTCAACTCCACAGTATCCAAAACACTTATTAAAATTAACTGGTGAGCGAACATTATTACAAACAGCCTATGACAGGGCATTAAAAATAGGTGATACGATTTATGTAGTTACCGAGGCAAGTCATTCAGACCATATTCGTAAACAATTGCCAGAATTACCTGAGTCGGCTTTTTTGATTGAACCAGGACGACGTGGTACAGCGCATTGTATTGTTTTTGCGTTGGATGTTATTGCGCGCAAACATGATCATGACGAACCAGTTGCGTTTATACACTCAGATCATCATGTTCGAGATATCGGTGGATTTGCACGATCATTTGCAAAGGCTGCCAAAGTATCACAAAAAGATAATCAGATTACGCTAATCGGTATCGAACCAACATTTCCATCAACAGGATTTGGATATATTAAACGCGACGGTGTTATTAGTGCGAATGAAGGTGTGTTTAACGTTGAATCATTTAAAGAGAAACCTGATTTTGAGACGGCTAAGAAATATGTCGAATCGGGTGATTATTTGTGGAACTGTGGCTATTTCGTTGGTTCAGTTAACACTTTCTTGAGTGAAATGCGACTTAGTGCGCCCGATTTGTTGAAAAGTTTTGAAAGTTTGGCGTCAATTGCCAAAGTTGGATCGGATAAATATAAAGAAACTTATTTGGCATTAGATAACCAAGTAATTGATATTGCCTTAATCGAAAAAGCCAAAAGCCTAGCCGTTGTTGCAGCCAACTTTGACTGGATGGACGTAGGGTCATTCAAAGATTTACATGATGTTGTGCCGAAGGATGAAATTGGTAATTATTTTAGTGGTGAAAATATTCATGTTTTGGATAGTACAAATGTTTATATCCGCAACGAAGAAGACAAACCAATTGCAGTGATTGGTTTGGACAATGTTGTGGTAGTAAATACGCCTGATGGTATTTTGGTATCGCGAAAAGATGTTAGTCATAGGACTGGTGAAATCGCCAAAAAATTACAGGCGTGATGTTTTGTAGATTGTAGTTAGTAGGTTGTATGAACTTTGCGAGGTTTATCCTCGCAAATTTAAATAATGTGTTATAAATGTGTTTTTTTGAGTTATTTATTGGCTAGTTCGTGTTTGATATCGTCAAGTGTATATTTGTAGTCTTCATAATCAGCAATAAATAATTCGTATTCATTAGGCGATGAAAAGAGTTCTATGATTCTTTTTGTTTGTAGCCATTCTGGTGGGGTTTTGGCTAGGTAATACGTAAGGCTTGAATACTTATATGTGCGCCAGTCTTTGGGGTTGATGTGAATATAACGAGAGATATGAATTAGATACTTATTTATCGAAATTATTGAGGCTTTATATGTTGTCTCAAACAAAGCGCCCGATAATTCGTACTTTTTATTAAAATATCGACTATAGCCAGTCATAATAAACCTCATTAATTGTGTCATCGCATGTTCATTGATTTGATATAGTAACAGATGAAAATGATTTGGCATCAAACAATAACAATTAAGTTCGATCTGTCCATATAGATTTGCATAGGGTCGGCCACTCGAGTTATTTATGATTATGATATCTAGGTATCGTTTGAGTAGATTTAAAAACACTCTATAATCCTCGTCGTCACGAAAAATTAACCCCTTGTTATGTCCTCGTGCATATACATGATAAAAAGTGTTAGGTATGTCAATCTTTACAACGTTACGGCTTGGCATAAGCTTATTATACACTTACAAAATAATTTGCAAGGTTTATCCTCGCAAATTAAAAATAGATGTTTTAATATGGTTTTCTATTAACGATAGTGAGGTGGGGATTTATAATTTTTATATTATTTGATCAGAGATAATTTTGTGAATTTTTGAAATAAATAAGCTTTTGTCAAATCTTTTTGCCTTGCGACGTAGTGTGCCGGGCAAAAAATTTATTTTATCAGCACGTTTAATCGCATCAACCACCGACTCGACTGATTGTTCATGAAACAATACTCCGCTTTCACCGTCCTGAACAATATCCAATGCACCACCTTTGCCAAATGCAATTACTGGCGCACCAGCAGCCAAAGCTTCGACTTCAACAATTCCAAAGTCCTCTTCGGCCGGGAAAATGTAGCCCTTTGCACTATTTAAAGCTGCCGTTACCGCATTATTTGATGCATCGCCAAATCTGTCAGTAAAAAACTGAATTGTTGGCCCAGCCATTTCAACTAGTTTTTGATGCTCGCTGCCACTGCCATACACGCGAAGTTTTATACCAAGTCGATTTGCGGCCATAACTGCTAAATCAACACGCTTGTACGGCACCTGACGGCCTAGTGCGACATAATAATCACCACGTTCCCTTGCTGGTTCAAAACGATCAACATCAACTGGCGGGTGAACTACAGTTGAATTTCTGTTGTAATACTTTTGAATACGTTTTTGAACTTCGGTACTGTTAGCAACAAAAATATCAACCTTTTGTGCAGCTTTGTAGTCAGATTTCTTAAGTGCTGGAATCATCAATGGCATTGCTAGACGAACTAGCCAATTGAGTTTTCCAAAACCAGGGTCGGCCTTGTATTCATTGTAATGACTCCAATAATATCGAATTGGTGTATGGCAATAACAGATGTGGATTTGATTACCGCTGGTTTTACGGATCTGTTTTGATTCAGCGCTAGAACTGCTGATAATTATGTCGAATTCAGACAAATCTAGTTTTTGGAATGCTTTAGCGCGCAACATTGGAAAGAACTTGTGAAGTTTACGCAGCGGCTTTGGCAGATTTTGTAATGATGTCATTCTAACGTCCAAACCCTTAAACGCTGGCATATTTTCGGGCGTAAATGTTGATGTGTAAATCGGAGCATACGGAAAGGCCTCATGCATAGCCAAAACTACATTCTCGGCACCGCCCATATTGGTTAGCCAATCATGGACAATGACAATCTTTGGATTTTTCACCTATTTCGCTCCGCGTTTACGCAAAACAACGCCTACCGTCTTAAACAAGATTTTTATATCTAGCCAGAAAGTCCAGTTCTGAGCGTAAAACAGCTCCAATTCAATTCGCTCATCAAACGTCAATTCACTACGACCTGATACCTGCCACATACCAGTTACGCCAGATTTAACACTGTGTAACAATGCTGTGCGTCCATGCGCTAATTTGGTTTCTTGAGGCAAGATTGGTCGTGGACCAACTAGGCTTAAATCACCTTTGATAACATTTAATATCTGAGGCAGTTCGTCTAATGATGTATCACGCAAGAATTTTCCAATACGGGTAATGCGTGGGTCGTTTTCTACCTTACGATTTTTTTCGTATTCGCGCGCTAGATCATCACGCCCCATTTGGTGAAACTCGTCAGCGGCATCACGACTGCCATATTTAGCATCCATACTGCGGAATTTAATCAAATCAATTGGTTCCGAAAAACGGCTTAGGCGTTTACTAATGTAAAAAGCTGGCCCTGGGTCCGCATTTTTTTTTATTATATAAATCACCAGTAAAACTGGCGACAAAATAACTAGCAAAATTAGGCTAACGACGAAATCGAATATACGCTTAATTATTGCGCCCCAACCAACTAACGGCGTCTGATGAACAGTTATTATTGGATAGCCCAAAAATACATCGACAGTATTTTTGCCCGAATAAAACTCTGCTTCACCCGGGATAAAACTATACCCAATATGATGTGATTGAGCAGCACCTAAAATTTTTTGATTGCGTTCAGTTGAATTATATAAATCAGTCTGAATAATCGCAGTAATCTTGTTAAGTTTTATATCCAGCAGCGCTGATTCGACTAATGAATAATGACGAACGTTAAGTTCTGGTGGAACAATTTTCTTTGGGCCAGCAATAGCAATAATTTCGTAACCACTTTTAACCGTGTTAGCCAGATTACGAGCGATATCACTAGTGGCATCTGTGGTGCCAATTAATAGTACTCTGTTTACGCCCCTACCGTATCGGAACATCATGCTGCGCGACAAACGCATTACTTCTCGTTCAAAAACTATCAATCCAAATGCTGCCAACATACCATAAACCGCGACCAGACGTGCTGGTAATATATCGTCGCCACTGGCGTATTGCCAACCAATAACCAGCAAAATCCCAATAAATGTACCTAGCGCAATCTTTGCCCATTCAACTAGTCGTCGGTTATAAGTACCAGACTGATATAAACCCAACATTGCAAACACTAAAATCCAAAAAGGAATAATAAATATAAATGCCCTCAGGTAATCATAGGCATGGACATTGGTCAAAAGTGGACGTGGGTCATATTGAACACGGGCGATGTAAGCAATCGTAAAAGCCCCAATCAGTACAAAAGTGTCTATAATTATTAGTATAAGACTGTAAAATTTGGTGTTTTTGCCTGGCATAAGTAAGCTAATTATAACATCTTTGGGGTTGTTAAATGGTATATAGTAGTTAGCAGATGGTAGTTAGCAAAACTCAAAGCAATACACTAGAAAAAATATACATCAGTATTTTGTTGGTTATATTTGGTGGCATTATTTTACATGCTCCGATAAGTGTTGGTTTTGGTACTTTGTGGCCAGATTATGATTTGTTGATTAAATCTTGGAAAGAAATTTTGATGTTGGTTGCTGGGGTTATATTATTGATTACATTATATAAAACTAAACAATTCAAGATTTTGCGTGACCCAATTGTGATATTAATCTGTGCTTATGCGGTGCTACATCTGGTGTTATTGGCTTATAAACCCACAGGGCTAGCGTCTAGTTTGGCTGGTTTGGCAATTGATTTGCGTTATGTGTTTTATTTTAGCCTGGTTTATTTGGCGATGCGATTATATCCAAAATATCATCAAATGTTTATACGGGTTGGTATAGCCGGTGCATTGGTAGTATTGATATTCGCGCTGTTGCAGATTTTCTTGTTACCAAAAGATGTATTGAAATATATTGGTTACAATATTAATACAATTAGTCCGTATCTGGCAGTTGACCAAAACCAAGATTTTATTCGTATAAACAGCACATTTAGGGGCCCTAACCCATTAGGTGCATATGCTGGTATGGTACTGACTTTGATAGTCGCTGCAGTTGCCAGTCGAAAGGTCAAAAAGAACAAATTAACCTTAGTTTTGGTTAGTATCCTATCTGTTGGTGGGTTGGTCGCATTATGGTCTAGTTATTCACGGAGTGCACTGATTGGAACCAGCGTTGCGATTGCTATTGTATTGACTGTAGTGACTGTGAAAAATAAGATATTATTTAAGCCTTGGTTTGCGATTGCCGCAGTTTTAATTGTCGCGGTCGGCAGTTATTTGGCATTAAATAACTCATCATTTGTGTCGAATGTTATATTGCACGAGAATCCAAATGGTGGCAGCAGTGAAAACTCAAACGAGGGACATATTAGTTCGTTACAAGATGGTTTTGGACAGATGGTTCGTCAACCGTTGGGCGATGGAATTGGCAGTACTGGGTCAGCGTCATTATTTGGAAGCCAGCCAACAATAATTGAAAATCAATATCTGTTTACAGCGCACGAAGCTGGATGGTTGGGATTAGTCTATTTTGTGGCTATATTTGGCATGGTAATGGCTGGTTTATGGAGATTACGAAAAGACTGGTTTGTATTAGGCCTATTTACAAGTGGTATTGGTCTGGCATTAATTGGTCTGTTGCTGCCGGTTTGGGTTGACGATACTTTGTCGATTATCTGGTGGGGGCTGGCAGGGATTGCGGTAGGCAGTAGGTCATATATAGTAGGTAATAGAAATGCAGAGAAAATATGACAGATAAAGTACGGTCTAGTAAACGTCAACGAGAATTGTTGAATTTTGTTGATACTTTTATTCAAGGTCATGGGTATGGTCCAAGCTATCGTGAAATTATGCGCGCATTAGGTTATAAATCTGTTTCAACTGTTGCAGTACATATTGATGGGCTGATGGCCAAGGGGTATTTACAAAAACGTGATCGTTCAGCCAGATCGCTCGAGGTAGTTACGACTCATTTTGATGACGTCCCAACCAAAAAAGGTCCTAGCCCTGCACAAGAAAAGTGGTTGATTAACGCCGTAAACGATAAATTTAATAGTTTTGAAAATACACGCAGTCCCGAAGCGCTAGACGAACTATACGTTTTAGTCGGTGCATTGAAGGTGTTAGGGTTAAATGGTGCGCATGTTTCTATGAAAGCGCGGCTGGTTGATTATCTGAAAACTCAATCTAAAACGTAATAATTGATAAGTGACTGGACATTGCCTTCGGCTCCTCCGCTCAGTCACAAAAATGAGCAAGCTATTTTTTGTTTCTTCGCTACGCCGAACTAGTAACTATCGCCAAACAAGCTGGCGAGTTACTGGTTCGAGGGCAGAAGTTACGGAGCCAAATAAAAAAGACCTATACGGGTCTTCTTTATTTGGCTCCCTATACAGGTCACGGACATTTACATGGGTCGCGGGACACAGAACACATATATTTAAAGTGTCTTATTGGTAGACTGTACTTCTTGCAACTTACGAGCGATCACATCAATAAGTTCCGTTACATCATTAATTTTTTCGAATTCGTTACTACTCACCAATATCGATATGGATTTGCCTTCCTCGATTAATACTGCGGGAAGTTTAATGCCCATATTTGGGTACGACTTAGCAAATTCATTACGGTGCAGAAATGTTGAGGACATGCCTAAGTTCTCGATATGCTGCTTCCACATTTTTTTCATATTTGCTCCACTAAAAGTGACCATACACAATTTGCAAGGATAGGTTTCGGGTCTAGCTGTTTTATGCACTAGATTCATCACCCCTTTTAGGAAGCCTGTATCAGCATTGTAAACAAACAGTAGTTTTTTATTGGTGGTGTTTGCTTGGTTCATTTTCTCTACCAGTCTTAAGTACTTTTGCCATCCAAATAAGCTCTGCCCACGCCCCCTTAACGTATTCACGATAAGCCTCATTTTGTAGAACGCCATTTTCATCAAAAAGTTCTTGGACTTTAGGGAATTGCATATCGGTAAAAGTGGCGACAAGTCCCATTTCACGAACAGAGCCAACTAGCTGTTCGATTGCACGGACTCCACCCCACTGGCCAGATGATGCGCCCGCAAAAGCTACAGGTTTGTGTATATAGTTTTTTAGTTCGCTATCTAGCATGCGCTTTAAGCTACCAGGAAAACTATGGTTGTATTCGGGAGTAACAATAAAAAAGCCGTGTGCTTTCTCTGTTATCGCCGTATAGCGTGCATCTTTCCCTTCAGGGTCATTGCCGTCGCCTGGAAAATTGAAATCTTTAGGATCAATCACTTCAGTTTCTACGTCTTCGAAAGTACTTCCTACTTCAGCGACGAGCCTTGCGGCAAAAATACTTTTACGCTGTTCACGAGTAGTCCCTGCGAGTACGGGTATATATAGTTTTGACATATTATTCTGAAACCTCCACGCCGCGCCAGACGGCTACGTAATTAGTGAAATCTTTTTTTACACGTTCAACGGAGCCGTCCATTGGGGTGGGGTAATACCAAGCACCGCCTGAATTAACGTTACCTTCAACGTCAATGTCATAGTAACAGGCCAATTCCTCCCAGATGGCTTTCATATGTTTAGGCGATTCCTAGTACAGAGTTGATCTTGTTACGGTCAAAACCAAGTACCTTTTCCACAGTACCGTCTTCCTTCTCTATGATCGTAAACGGTACGCCAAGTTGACCGCTCTTCTCGTAAAGCTCTTCGGCAAGTTTTTGGTCTTGATCAGCGTGCTTTTCATCGTAATCAATATCCTTACTCTGTAAATAGCTTTTTAGCATTTTGCAGTATCCGCATGTCGCCGTACTGTAGATTGTTATCTTTGACATATACCCATTCCTTTTATGATTTACGTTTGTTCGCTACTTTAATGAGCTCGCTGACGAGGTCATCATCACTCCTCAACGTATAACAAATCTTTTGCCCCATTCGCTCTTTGTCAACCAGCCCTAGTAGTTCAAAATTACGAAACTGCTGGGATATGGCCGATACGGTGATCTTAAGTTCATCAGCAATCTCAGTAACGCACATTTCATCATGCGACATTAGCAACTTAAAGATCTTATAGCGGTTTTTATCGCCGAGCAACTGCATGGCGGATATAAGACGTTCTTCCTCGCGTGTGATGTCCACAGTCTTTTTACTAAATAAGTTCATTGTAGTATTTTAGCAAACACTTAACTATAATGAAAGCTATGCCTAATAAATACACTCACGACATCATCGTTATCGGCGCAGGCTCAGGTGGCCTGACCTGTGCAATCTTCATGCAGCGAGCCGGTTTTAGGGTATTGCTCATAGATAAAGCACCGGAAACATTCGGCGGTGATTGTCTAAATTACGGTTGTATCCCTTCTAAAGCACTGCTACATGTCGCCAATCTTTTTCATGATATAGATACATCATCAAAATACAGCTCTCATGATCAGGCCCATACTGTAGATATACAGAAAGTGATGGACTACATTAAGGAGCGTCAAGCCGTCATACGCAAACATGAGAACCCTGAGTATATCAAGACTCTAGGCATAGACATTGCAATTGGTAATGCACGCTTCTCAGGGGAACATGATGTGATTGTGGATGGTAATCATTACACGGCTAAGCATATTGTCATCGCCACAGGATCAAGGCCGAGGACGTTAGAACTAGAAGGCCTTGAGTCAATTCCGCATTATACCAACGAGTCTATATTTAGTATCAAACGGTTTCCAAAAGATTTTGTATTCATCGGGGGCGGTCCTATCAATATTGAACTAGGACAAGCTTTTTCGCGTCTGGGTTCGCACGTTACAATTCTGCAAACGGGAGAACGTATACTCCCCAAAGAAGAACCAGAAGTATCAGTCCTACTACAGCGCCTGCTTGAAAAAGAAGGCATAAGTATACGTACTGGAGTAGCAGTGGAAAAAATAGAGAACGGGCAGGTCTTCGTGAAGACCCCTGACGGCTCAGTATTAAAAATATCCGCCGATGCAGTCTTTGTGGGTGTAGGTAGAGTTCCAAATATAGATTCTCTGGCTCTTGAAACAGCAGGAATAAAACTTGACGATCACAATAATTTGCAACTCGACAAGTATTTGCGGACAACCAACAAAGCCGTGAGTGCCGTAGGTGATGCAGCTGGGCAACATATGTTCACGCACGCTGCTGAGCTTCAGGCCAGCGTAGTCCTACGCAACTTCTTTTCACCTTTCAAAAAGAAATATACTGCCAAACACATGGCGTGGACAACATTCACCAGCCCCGAAGTGGCTACGTTCGGAATCAATAAACTGCAATTGGGCACCGAAGCTGCGAACTATGATGAGCTTATTGTTCATCTTGATGAAGATGATAGAGCCATTACCGATGACTCGACGGAGGGGTTCCTAAAGCTCTATCTCTCTAAGCAAGGCCTGGTACTTGGTGGAACCATGGTTGGTCCACGTGCTGGCGAGATTACGAGCGAGCTTATACTTATGATGTATGAAGGCATAAAGTTAGATGCAGTGCTCAGCAAACCCTTTCCGTATCCAATTGGTTCACGAGTAATTCAAGCTGCGGCACGCCAATATTCTGGCAAAAAGTTACAATCTCCATTCGCAAAACGGATATTAAGGCTCCTTTACCATTAGGCAAAATATGCTCAATCTCAGTAGCGACCCGACGAAGCGCAACAGCATTATACTAGCTGTATTGCTACTAATTGTAGTTGCTGTCGTATCTTCGAGAGGTATAAATTCTATTGAGCAACTGCAGCACGGCGTTCAGCAGATTATTACACACCTTGGGTTCTGGGGACCACTCCTCTATACACTGGCCTATATAGTCATTGGTCTTACAGGCTTCTCGGTGACGGTACTGACGCTAATTGCACTCGGCGTATTTGAACCTATCACTGCATTTTTCGTTATCCTTGTAGGAGCATCATTTTCAGCTTTGTTTGCATTTATGCTCGCCCGCTCTTCGCACGTTGGCATACTGACGCCTGCGACAAAACCGTCCCGTAACAAAAAGCTCATTCCCATACTAGTAGCAAGAATTGAGAATAACCTATCCGACAAGCCGTTTCAGACGGTATTTTTGTTACGCATGGCTCGGTTGCCGTACATAGCTCTCAGCTACGCTTCGGGTCTGGTCGGTGAACTGCAAATTAAACCATTTTTTGCTGCCACACTGATTTCGAATAGTCTATCAGCACTCGCCTATGTACTGGTCGGTGTCGCTCTTATCCAATATGCCGCAGGTGCCAGCCTGCTCCTGCTCATCGGTATAGGCCTTTATTATGCATGGTCCTACCGACGTCAATCGGGATAAAATGAACGAGTGAAATACAATCATAATTATCTAGCAAAGGAGTATCACAATGACAGACGACAACACGACAGATTTTAGCGATCTAACCGCAGTCTATATAAACTGTTCGATAAAGAAGGATAAATCTAAGTCTCATACCCAACTGCTCATGGATAAATCCGCCTCAATCATGCAAGCAGAAGGCGTTCACGTCGAACAACTATACGCACTTGATCATCCGATTGCCTTTGGCATTGTCAAGCTCCCACTTTCTCGGACACCTTGTCTCTTTCCAGCGTAGCTGGCATGAGGCTGGCAGCGTAAGCTGCCGGACTCATCTTTAATGCTAAGTGGATACGTTCGGTATTGTAGTAATGCACAGTTAGTGCAATCGCTTCATGTAATTGACCTAAATCTTTGTACTGCGACAGTTTGCCTAGTTCTGGTTTGAAACTGCCAAAAAAGCGTTCCATGAAGCCGTTTTGCCAGGGGCTAGCTCGTTTACTGCAACTGAGCGTAATCTCATATTGGTCACAGATGAGTTGGTGTCTGTAGCTTAGATATTCAGTGCCTTGATCGCTGTGCAAAATAGTTGGAGCGGGGTATTTTGTGAGGGCGTCTTGCAATGCGGCGAGTGTTAGTTGGCTACTGTGCCTAAGCCCCAACTTCCAACCCACAATCCGCCTAGTCTTGAGATCGAGCACTACCGCTAGGTAGTGCCAGCTACGCTGGAACCATAAGTAGGTAAAGTCCTGTACCCAACCACCAGAGTCGACCATGCCAGCATAACTCATGCCATCTTGTGGCCGATGTTCATTACGGTAATGTGCAAAGCGTTTTAGGGCATTAGGTGCTGCCAAGATTTCGGCTGGCGCGCTACTGCCATAACGCTTCTTTTTGCTGGGTCGAACAATGACTACGCCCGCCAGGGAGCGGATACGCCTGGTTTTATTCTGGCTCCAACCGAGATGCAGAGCGAGTCGGCGAACACCGTATAGCGGATGTTGCTCGTGAGCCAATGACAAAACTTGAACCGCTTGTTTGTCCCTGGTTTGTAGAACTAGTGGCTGCTCATAGTAGCTACTGCGGGGATACCCAGCCTGGCCACGAAGTACTTCTGCCATCCTGAGTCGACTTCCTCCAGGATGGCTAATCTTTTGACCGTTGCATTTCAGCGGTCGCTCGACCGAGCAATTTATATAGCTGCTCAATCTCTTTTTTGAGCTTGTTGTTTTCAAGGATTAAGTTACGATTACCATCAACAACTCCCTCGCGTAACCATGCGTAAATAGTTTTACTGCTCAGTTGGTATTGAGCGCTCGCTGCGCTCACACTCAAACCGTGATCACGAATCTTAGCAACGATTTCATCTTTATGTGTGCGATCTGCTGGTATGCCTCGGGGCATAATAAATCTCCTTATTTAAACTAGTATATACGTCATTTCTAGAATAGACGATGTGTCCAGTTTAATGGGAGCCTGACAACCTTCTATTATGGCGTAATGAAATATGATGGTAGTTTATACCCTCATAAGTACGAACCGATTATTAGTAAACACACGTTCGATACAGTACAGCTAGTAAATGAAAATAGGACAAGAGATAAAAATAAAACAGACACGAAACAGACATTCGTATTTAGTGGCATACTAAAATGCGCTAATTGTGGTTGTAGTATTTCATCATACGAACAAAAAGGGCGTGTTTATATGCGCTGTACTAAAGCCAAAAATATACCCTGTGACTAACCACACACGTCCGAAGAGGAACTTCTGCCTCAAGTTATTGAATTATTGGATAAAATAAGCATAGGAGAGAAAGCCGTATATCAAGTACTTCATACGCTAAAATCCGAACATGAAAACATACAAATGTTTTATAGAAACGCCATCACGCAAACACGCACGGAATATAACAAGCTTCAGAAAAAACTAGACGTGCTTTACGAAGATAGGCTTGATGGGCGTATTACTGTCGATGAGTATGACAAATATGTAACAAAAACCAAAGCAGAGATGGACGAACTAGATCGAAAACTAGTTGAGTTCACAAATAACGACAAAAGCTTTGAAGTAACTAGTGAGTATCTGTTACAACTTGCTTCAAAAGCAAAACAAATCTTTGAAAGTTCGCAACCAGCAAAAAGGAATAAGATTTTACGTATGTTACTTGCGAACGCAACTTTGGATAAAAAAAGGCTTCAACTCAATCTGTTGAAACCTTTTCTGGCATTCGTTACCAATGCCGATTCACAAAATTGGCTCCGACGACTGGGCTCGAACAAAGAACAACTACCGCCTACATAAAAGGCTCGCTGTACTTTAGCTTACATCCGTTAATTAATCAAATTCAATAATCAGTACACTTTATCAAAATAGAACCTATTTGTACACGCAGTAATCAATAATTCATACTACTTATAATTCTTCAGTAGGCTGCTAGGCTTATCCCACTTTCCAGTTTCATTATTGAGAACTGTTATTTGAGCATCCGAGCCACCGGTATAGCCATTAACCTCTCTCAATCCATATTGCATTCCGTTTATGAAGTATTCCTTAATCTTTCCATCTTTTGAGGATTGAGGCGTTAGAAAAACAATATAGTATTTATCTGTTTCGATGTCTATATCATCCTTGAACTTATCTTTTATATAGTTTTTTTCGTTCGGCCTCTTTCCATTGTTAAGGTATAGTATTTTATCTTGTTGCTCCTTGTTTAAACTACTCCAGTAGTCGTCGTAGCTAACTATACCTCCAAGACGAGTATAGTTGAGTTGATCTCCTTGTCTAATATCGCCTTTATAGACCTTTTGTACAGTTAACTTGCCAAAAGTTTGCGGAAAAACATATTGCTCATAGACTGGACTATATGTACGCCCTCCATTAATAGAATCAATATGTACGAGAGCTACTATTGGCGAATTGTCATAGCCATAGTACGGGTCTACCGTATTCCACGCAAAGTCGCCCTCAACTTTAGCTGTCTGGATTTCGCTCACTGGAATATTGTCATATGCATTGTTAGATCCTACCAAAGTATTCTGGTTTAATTGTTCAGACATACCGTTAGACGGTGTAGACGTGAGGTTATATGCCACACCTACTCCTGAGACGAACACGATCGCAGCTAAAATACCATAGATTTTTACTTTGTCTATTTTATAACTATTTCTTGTCGACATATTTCTACTCCTTATATACTAAAGATATTTAATAAATAGCGTTAACTGCATCATTATCGACCTTTTGTACGGTTTGCGCAATTCTTCCGTATGCCGTTTGACACATAATGCTGTTTGGATTTGAGTTGTAGTGAGCTAACCCAAAGGCATGGCCCATCTCATGTATTGTAGTTCCCTTAGCTTGTGTATTGGTGAAATTTGGGCTGCTATACATATCATGATTAATGTGAATTTCTGTATAGTACCAATTTGAGGCAGTTGGACTTATCTGAGTTCCATTACTAGAATAGAACTGCGTCCATGCATATATATTCATACCACCACCAAAATATGCATCATTATTTCGATGGAAATCCATATTAGACCCATAGTTACTACTAACAAAAGTTATATAGATAGGATTGCTCCAACCGGGATACATCCAATTATTTGCACCGTTCGTGATGTACGACTGCCAATAACCAACACCTGAATTATAGTTTAACCATGCCGTAACATTGCCAACGCCATTCTGATATTTGTGCCCAAAAGTAGGCGTCGCCGCGTAAGTATTTGTTACGGATAACAGACTTAGTACGGTAATACTAAGGGCTGTGAGTATCAAGTTCTTAAACTTTATCAACATCTATTATTGCCTTTCCTGATATTATTTCGCTTAATAATACTCTTCTTTTTATGTTGCAACAACAAGTGTCGCTAGGGTATCGCTCTTACTAGTATTATATACTTACATATATAGAAAAGTAGACGCGTCGTCTCATATATATCATAGGTTCCAGTATTTATATTAAATCGTTATTACGTTTGCTATAAAATAGCATACTTAGTAGTCATGGAACCGAGTCAGCTTTTCAACTGTCCAGCCACCATATAGTACACTGGTCGACTTTAGAACCAAACAACAGAGATGAAATAGAAAGAACCGCCCTTTTGGACGGTTCTAACCTTTTCGCCAGTTGTTAAGTCTGACTTCTTTTTATGTCTAGCTAAAGAGTTAATTAGGGGAACTGGTCATGGAACCTGGTCACCCTTTTTCACTGCTCAGCTTGGCTCCGACGACTGGACTCGAACCAGTAACCTCGAAGTTAACAGCTTCTTGCTCCACCATTGAGCTACGTCGGAATACAAATGGTATTATATACTTTACCCTTTGGGTTAGTCAACTATTAAAAACTGTCACAAAGTATAACCTATAGAGGAACGTCCTCTGGGTTCTATTTAGACTGGTCTTCGTATTCCAAAAAAACTCGAATCAAGAAAGTTAAAATGTTCTTGGTCTCTTGATGTAAATTTTGCTGAGAAACGGGGAGGGCTGTATTATATGTAAAACTTTTTTCGCTTGTGGAATTACAGTGTTGATAAAAATAATTAATAATCTCTCGTGGAAGCTTATCGTAATCTGGTTTTGGGATTTGTTCCAAAAATTCTACGACTTCGTCGCATACTTCTGCGGAATAGTCCATTTAGCATTCGCCTTTGTTTACTTTTTTTTGCCTCATAATCTCGGCAATAGTAAACGTACCTCTGTCTATGTTTAAGGCCGTGTCGTCGATGCTATTTATTGTCCGTTCTAGTTTATGAAAGTCTATACCTTTTTTATATTCTTTTGGCAGATGTCGAAAGTATTTACGAAACTGGAGCAAGTCAGAAAAGCTTTCCGAAAAAGTACTGACGATTTGTTCGGTAGTCTTTCCCATTAGGATCCAGGAAAATATTTCACAGTTTTGTTTTTGATCGAATTCATCGAAGTACGCTTTTGCGATGTTATCTTTGAACTCTATGCATATTCTATCCTTTAATTCAGGGGTAAGAAAATTCTTTGCATAATTTATCGTTTTATAATCATTAAATGGTTGATAAGTCCGGACATCGTTGATAGTTTTTTCTATCTGGCTGATTATATCTTGTTTATCATAACTTTCAGTAGAGAATCGACAAATAAATTGAGCCTCTTTTTCTGGCGTTGTTTTGTTGAGCAAAAGTTCTTTTATGTTTGGTGTCAAACGAATCGTCGCATTTTCATTTTCTCGCTCTACAACATTCCATTCGAATAATTTATCAATACTGTATTCCTTATTTTCTACGCCAAAGTTACAAAAATAAACCTCGCCTTTATCAAAATAACCTTTACGACCAGCGCGTCCGGATAGTTGTTCAAATAGATTTTTACTGATAGGGCCATCATAGTATTTGGCTAATTGTGCAAAAACTACTTTTTGAACTGGAAAATTAACGCCGAGTGCTAGGGCGTCAGTTCCAATGACCGCATCAATCAGGCGTTTTTCAAAGAGTAGCTCAACCATCAACTTTTCTTTTGGTAGCAGCGCACCATAATAATAAGATACGCCGCGCTTGCAAAGCGCCAGCAGGTCCTTGTTCTTGATTTTCATTTTTACCGCGATGTCATTGATAATATCTGTTTCTTTTTGGTCCTTGTCCTTTCGACCGTGGAAAAGCGAGCCGGCAATATGTTGACAATTCTTAGCAGAAAAAGTTACTACCAAAGCATCGCTAATATCTTCGGAATTGATTCTCCCTTTATATTCTAATTCAGTAATGCGCTCTTTATTCTCGTAGTTATAAGTATCGCGCTCAGACACTTTATCAACATAGCCCTTAAGCTGATCGGTGTTGCCGAAGGTGGCCGACGCTAACAATATATTCCTTGCCTTAGAACCATACAGGGAATCTATATAGGTTCGAGCGCGATTACCATCCTCAAAAACGTAGTGAAACTCATCCATGATAAGAGAAGCGTCTTCGTCGTTAAGATATTTGTTAGTATAGATTTCCTGGGTGCAGCAAATATAATCGGCTCCATTTGGGATGTTTTTTATATCGCCCGTCTCAAGACCGACATTATAGCCCTGTCTTTCGAGTTCACGAAAACGTTGGTTGGATAGGGCTTTTACGGGTGCGGTAATGTAGGCTGTGTGTTTGCGACCACCATTCTCTTTATCAAATTTTCTGATGTTTGCCCATTCCAAAAAGACGCGGGTCTTGCCCGAGCCAGTCGGTGATGATAAAATCACGTTTCTTTCGTTTTTTATTTTTTCTAGGCACTCAGACTGCCACGGCAGAAGTTCGTGTTCTGTTTCTAAGTTTAATCTACTACCAATCTCGAATAGGTTCTTAATATAAAAGATTTCTTCGGCGCATTGGTTTTCGGGCAGAGGATGACGAGCACGAAAAAAATTACCCCCCACAGATGATTCAAATGTATCGCCTTTTTCTATCGCCATTTTTACTGTGGATCGCGCCTCTCTTCAGTATCTTATTTTATTATAACTAGTTATCAATCAGATATACAATAGCGAAAAGTGCCGTGTCGGTGTTATGCTTTTAGTATAATAATGACAAAAAGATATGATCTTATAGTAGTTGGCGGTGGCGCATCAGGAATGATAGCGGCTGGGCGTGCTGGTGAGCGCGGACTTAGCGTGCTACTGCTTGAGAAGAATAAACAGCTTGGTTGTAAGTTGCTTATATCTGGTAATGGCCGCTGTAATATATTAAATGCCATAAAAGATGAACATATGCTGCTGGAAAAATATGGCAGTTCAAAGCAGTTTTTGTATTCGCTTTTTGCTCAGTTTGGAGAAAAAGATGCATTTGATTTCTTTAATTCACACGGATTGCCTTTGGTAGTTGAGGCATATAATCGGGTATTTCCAAAATCGCAAAGTGCAGCTGATGTTGTGCAGTTTTTAACTGACTATATGCGAAAAGGTAATGTAGAAGTGCGAACTGGGTGTGTTGTTTCAAGTGTGCAAATTAAAGACGATAGTATTGAATCTATTTTGTGCGGAGAAGAAGCGCTGATTGCTACGGACTATATCTTTGCCACCGGCGGTACGTCTCATCCAGAAACTGGCTCGACAGGGGATGGTTATAAATGGCTAGAACAGCTAGGGCACACGGTTATTAGTCCAACTCCAAGTCTGGTACCTATGGCGATTAAAGAACGTTGGGCGAAGGAGCTATCGGGTATATCGCTGGAAGATATGAATATAACTTTTTTTGTTGACGGTGAAAAAGAATTTAAATTGAATGGCAGATTATTATTCACTCATTTTGGTATTTCTGGCCCGTTAATTATTAATAGTGCACCTAAGGTTTCGAAATTATTACTTACAGGAATTGTTACTGCCCAGATCAATATGTTTCCAAAAACAGATTCTGGAGAACTAGAGCGCCAAATAATTAGTATTTTTGATGTAAATAAAAACAAGGCACTTAAGAATATCGTTAGTGAATTAGTGCCGGCGGGGATGTCCAAAGGGGTATTGTTATTACTTTCTGAGCATATGGATATGGAAACAAAAGTTCATTCAGTAACAAAAGATAATCGAAAAAAGATAGTCAATTTATTCAAGGCTTTGCCGATTACAATTACAGGGCTGATGGGTTTGGATCGGGCTATTATTGCTGATGGCGGTTTGCCACTAACCGAAGTAGATATGAAAACTATGCGATCAAATAAGGTGAATAATCTTTTTGTAACTGGTGATTTGTTACATATCAATAGGCCATCTGGCGGATTCTCGTTGCAATTATGTTGGTCGACTGGTTACGTGGCAGGATCTAGCGTCGGTAAAAGAGATTATCCTATATTGTTGTGAGTCAAATAAAGATATACGGGTTTTTTTGTTTGTCTCCGCTCCTTGCGCCTCGAATCAGGAACTCGTTACCGGTTGCTTTTAATTTCTTATAGTGCTAATACTATAATAGTATACGTATAAATTTAACAGGTATTTATCAATATGATTCATAAAAAAATAATACTATTCGTCGCATTTTTTGCCGTCATAGGTGTTACGGTGCTCGGTACTCAAACGCTCGCTAATGCGATGAACAGCGGTCGTCCGGGTATGTCACTAGCTCAAAATCAAGTTGTTACAGATAAAAAAACAGAGATTCAACAAAAGCTCGCTACGATGAAGGCAGCGCGCACCGTGAAGCTCGAAGCTAAGCGTCTAGAAGTGTGTCAACAACGCCAACAAAAAATTAACAATATTGTTGCCCGCGGAACTGAACAAAATAAAAAACAACTGGCTGTATTTCAGAAGATTGAAGCTAATGTCAAACAATTTTACATAGATAAGAAACTTTCGAGTGATGGATACTTGACAGCAGTTGCTAACGCTGACACCGCGGAAGCTAACGCAGTTGCAGCAATTGAAGTTTCAATCGAAACGACATTTGATTGCACAACAACTGACAGTACCAACCCAGGAAGTATTATTAAGGAAGCAATGACATTGAGACACTCGGCATTGGCGGCGTACCGCACTGCAATCAAAGACCTGATTGTGGTCGTAAAGAAAGCCAATGGCGAACAGAAAGCAGCTGATACGACTACAACAACTAATAGCACAAAGGAACAATAATTATGAATCGTAATAGCAAAGGGTTTGGAGTTATCGAGATTATTCTAATAGTCGCAGCCATTGCTCTTGTTGGGTTCGTTGGCTGGAAAGCATGGGATGCCTTTTCCAACAATAAAACCGCAGATACAACAGTCAATGTAGACCAAGCACCGGTAGTGAATAACACTGCCGATCTAGATAAATCTGCAGCTGTACTAGACGCTACAAATATAGATGGTACTGAGTCGACTCAGCTAAATTCAGAAATTAATCTATAATTTTTCCGAGTTAATATATTTCTTCGATTGCCCGCCTATTACCCTCATGCTATAATATATCTAACGAAAACAACAGAGAATAAGGGAGATATTTTATGGATGAAAACGTATCAGCTCGAACGAGTGTTGTGAATCCTGTAGGACGAACAGGCGCGCCAACTAATGGTCGTCATGGTAAATTTAAAAAGTTCAAAATGAAACATATTACGATTGCTGTTGCAGCTGTCATAGCCCTAGCTATACTAACTGCCGGTGGTTTGTTCTTTTTCAAATCAAGTACAACATCGACAATTGATAGTAATAAATACCAAGCATTGTTCTTGTCAAACGGACAGGTTTACTTTGGTAAGCTATCAACCCTTAACAGCGAATACATTAAGCTTACCGATATCTTTTATTTACAAACCAAAGCTGCTGATGCATCAGAGAACCCACAAAAAACTAGCAGCGCATCAGATGTTCAATTGATTAAATTGGGTAGTGAAGTTCATGGTCCCGATGATCAAATGATTATTAGTAAAGACCAGGTATTGTTTTTTGAAAACCTCAAAGCAGATGGCACTGTTGCCAAATCTATTGATAAATACCACAAGCAATAATCTTAGTGGTGACGGAAGGTGATATATGAGGCCACGAGCTAATAGGTCAATCCGTAATATATTAATAAGCGCCGTAGTATTATTGGTGTTGTTTGTTGGCGCTGGGATTGGCTATACGTGGTATATGGGACAGAATACTTCGCCGGGGACTGCATCAGTAGTAGAGAATAAATCCACAGAACCAGTGGTTGTTAAACAGACTTTGCCAGCTGCAAATACGCCAGAAAGTGCATCTGTTCAGTCATTGGTTTCGCCAGTTTTGTCTGGATCTAACTCAACTATAACGGTTAGAACTAAAGCAGATTCAATCTGTAAAATATCAGTTATTTATGACAAAACAGCCAGTACGGATTCGGGACTTTATAACAAGACAGCTGATGAATATGGAATGGTCAGTTGGTCCTGGAAGATTGAAGATTCAGTGCCACTAGGCAAATGGCCAGTTAGTGTGACCTGTACGCACAACAAGAAATCAGCGGTTGTTGTCGGTGATTTGAAAGTTGTGAGTCAGATCGAACTGTAATCTATTGCATCGCACTGATATATTTAACCCACTGATCACTACTAATTGGGGCATTTGATTTTATTAGAATCAATAGGTTGTTTTTTGTGAATATAACAGATTGTGGGCCTTTGGCAGAGGTGCCGATGTGAACAATTATTCCGTTGACGGTTATTTTCTCGCTGGCTTTGAAACCCTGGGATAATAATTCAATTTGTCGGTCAGTATCAGTTTTGAAATCTTCGGGTAGGAGCTGCTCGCTGACATTTATACCGATATTACCAATTTTGTCTGAATAGGCGAATACTGGGTCTGAATCTGGTGGACTGATACGAGTCCAGCCGCCTAGATCATTAACTTTTTTATCAGTTGGTGATATTGTAGTATATCCTGGCGTTCCATGTTCGAGAACAGGAGTTGAAGTGTCGGTTGATTGGTTGTCGGTATTGGAAACATTATTAGTTGGCTTGAATAAGCCAGAATTAATTGCGTAATAAATACCACCACCAATCACAACTATAATTACTATCAAACTGATGATTGCCGTCTTTCGAGTAATCTTTGGCAATCTTATTTTTATTTTTTTGAATGCAGGGAACTTGAACAGCGATTTTATTCTGGCTGTTTTTTTGGGTTTTATTATCGGCTGTTGTGTCTCGACAGGCTTAACGGGTGCAGAAGCAGGTTTAATATCCTGCCACATAACACGTTTTTTGGGAACCCTCTTAATATCCATATTATCTATAGTATATCAGGTGATGGCGACCTAATGCGTATAGTAAGGGGTATCGATTGGTTGTTGTAACCCGCCAGTAAATGTACGGCCGTGCATTAGACGTTTGCTTGGGTCGGCGGTAAATTGTAATGTAAGGTCGGTAATAGTCGGTCCACGAGTCACGTCATCTGGGTATCCAAACGCTTGCGAGCTGTCGACGGTAACTCCGAAGTAATAGAACCTAGCACAGTTTGTAGTGACGCCACTGGAATCTGTTGGAGTGTAAACCCCAGGCAGTCCAAGTGTGACGTTGCCAAAGTTTGTTTCACTTCCCCATGTTGTCATAGCGGGTGACACGCACGATGTGGTGGTATTAGGCATTGATCGATATTTCAATTGCCAATATGCACCAATTGAGTTGTCGACACCGTTTAGGAGCCATTGGTTAGGAAAGACATCCGAGTCGGTATCAATCATAATTGAATATTTAGCTACCTGTGGCTGAGACAATAATGTAGTTTGTTGAGTTACAGGGCTAGCGTAGGTAAGTGTAGCACCACAACCTCCACCTAGAACGTAGGCTTTGCCGTCATGATATGCTGCCGCTGCTCCATATCGTGCACCCGTAAATCGTTGGTTTGTTTCATACCATTCACCAATACCGGTAGGATTATTGCCAGTAGCAATAGTCGTATTTGCGCTAATTGGTGAAACGAGCGTGATGGGATCACAGGTCGTAGCGCTGGATCTGCCGCCGGTTAGGTAAATATAGCCGTTGGCGGCAAACCCCTCAGGTTGAGAAAGTGGCATAGGGAGGCTTGTCGAAAAGGTCCAACTACCAACTGTGCCGTTGGTAGCGTCGTCAGATGATATGATTTGGGTATATTGGCTATCGCTAAGATAATTTGTACCATCATAACCGCCAAATATATAGAGATTATTAGCGTAGGCAACAGCGGTTAGTTCACTTCGAGCGACATCAAATGATGTGCTGGTGGTTAACCAGGCCGATGTTATATCGCCACCAGAACTTAATTGAGGGCTAACATAGACCGTTGCGGTTGGTGCGGCGCTAGAATTTAGCCCGCCTACAACATAAATCCTGTCGTTCCAGACGGTTGCTCCGAATTTTGTTCGGGCGGAAGGTAAGGCATTACTTGCAGCTGCCCAAGTAGCAACGTCTCCCGAAGATGGCGTGCCATAATATATCTCGGATCGCTCATCTGTTGCGGTGCTGCTTTGGCCTCCAATATAATAGAGCGTTCCTCCGGCTGCCTCTAATTTGCCCCATGTTCTGACGGCACCGGACGGCCATGTGCCTGTAGTGTTTGACCATGTACCTAACGCGCCGTTGACATCAATCGGCGCATAAGAGACGGTATTAATAGCAGTCGTACAATCAGTTGCACTGGTACAGCCCCCAGCTACATATATATACCCATCTAGGATTGTGCTACTGGCACCAATTCGATTTGGATTTGTGCCGTATGTATTGGCTGATGTTGAATATCCGGCCGGCGCACCACTGTCGTTATTGTAAATCTGGAATGTCTGAATGATATCGGTGCGTGCAGTACAACCACTCGGTGCAGATCCGTTGGTACAGCCGCCTATGACATATGCATATGAATTTGATACCGGGACGCTAAGTCCCCAGCGTTGGTTAATCTCTACGGCCGAGACATTGAACCCATCAGTAGCACTACCTAGGCTACCGTCACTGACATTTACTTTAATAAATTCGATATCTGGTAAAACACCAGCGGTTGCATCGTATCCACCAACAACGTATATATAGCCGTTATACCCGAACGATGAAGCGCGTCGGCGACCGACGGCCATCTCGTTTGGTGACTCAACCCAAGAGCTTCCACTAGCGGCTACGACGTTGTTGTTGTCGTCAAATTTTGCATATCTGACTGTTGCCATGTCGACAAGGTTGGGTGTAACGCCACCAATTAAGTATATGTAGTTTGCATATGACGTGCCGCTGTGGATTGCTAGACCGGATTGCGTGTCGCCTGGTACTATACCAATTTGCAATTGTCCACTAGTGCTGCAACTTGCCAAAGCTCCACTTGATAGGATATTGCATTTGAAAACATTATCAGTATATCCCGAACAGTCTGCGCCCGAGGTAACTGTACAACCACCAAATATAAATAGATTACCTGGTGCTGTGCTAGCTGCTGATGGGTTGGCGCGGGTGTAGGCAAATGAATATGAAACGTTTGTTGCTCCGATACTTGACATGGTCTGTAATGTCCATCCACCAATACTTCCGTCATTATTTAAAGTGGTGTAATAGCAGTTGCCTTTATTACCCGCACCACCAAACCCACCGATTAGATACAATCGACCGCCAAAGACAACCGGGCTGGAACCAGCTATACCTCCGGCTATTGAGTGTGTATTGTCTACACACCAAGATCCGCCTTGGTAGCCACCATTTGGACAGGTTGCTGGTTTTGTCATTTCACCTGTAGAGGATATTGCTACATATGCTGTGTCACCTTCTATTGTGTTGCAACCATCATTGACGCAGCCACCTATAACATAAAGATATCCGTTAGTTATTATTGTTTCGTTCAGCAAGTTGCCAATATAAGAGGTACCCGGAAGGTTGCAATCTATTGGAGATGTCCCGCTGCAAGGCGCAGTACCATTTGCGACTGATTGCGCGACGGTTGATGTATCACCGTCTTGGTTTATTTCGCCATATACAATATCATTTAGCACGGTTGTGCACCCGCCAGTTGATACATTTTGAGTCGAGCAACCACCAACTTCATATATTCTTTCGCGCCAGGCTATCATACCAAAGCCCATGCGCTGGTTGGCGACACCTCCAACTGTGTTCCATGCATCTATACTTCCGTCAGCATTAATACTGGCGACCTGTGTATCTGAACTTATAGCGCTACAGTACCCGCTACCGTTTACCGTATTACACCCACCAGAAATATACATATATGCACCCCAAACAACCGAGAAGTTTCCGCCATTAGTAATACGCCCAGTCGAGAAACTAGTAGGGTTTAGTACCCAGCTGTTTAGCGTTCCATCGCTATTAATCTTGTTGTAATACACATCGTCTAATGGGGCACCGGTCAAGCTAGTAGAACCGCCCAGAATATATAGCCGATCGTTATATACTTGAACGCCCTCGCCAAACAAGCCAGTGTATGGAAGATCAGTCGAAGCCGTCCATGCGCCTAATACACCTGTTGGTTTAATGTCGGCAATCTCAACAGTGTTAACCGCGTTGCCACTGGTGGACTGTCCGCCCAACAAATACATTCGGTTATTATAGGCAACGGCGCCCATATTAGAACGAATCGAACTTAGATTTGTATCCTGGTACCAATATACCCAATTGCTTTTGTTTGAATCGGTCGGATGCCATAATTGAGGTTCACCGTTGGCACCAATCTTAGCTACATAGACTGAATTTTGTGCAGTGCCGCCGACCGTATTGATACCTCCCATGGCGTATAAGAAACCGTTATAGGCAACTAGTGAAAAGTTTGACCGAGCAGAGGGTAAGTTATATGCGGCGGTTGTGCACCAGCCACTACACGTACCGCCGCCTGGATTTGGGCTGTCGATTGAGCCAGTCGTAGTATTAAATTGTGCCCAGTTGACAGACTGAGAAACAACTTCACTACCAGACCCGTAGGTTATAACGACTAATCCGTTAGTACCGCTAGTGCCGACGCCACCAACAGCACCACCATTGCCGCCAGTGCCGGCGCCGTTGCGATAAGAATCGCCAGATTGTCCTGGTGATGTGCCGCTACCGGCATATGATGTAAGACCAGAGGGAGCATAGCTTGATCCACCACCTGCGCCAGTACCACCGCTATTACTGGTAGATCCTGTACCACCACCACCACCAAAGTATCCAGCGCCGCCACCACCGCCACCGGCACGAGAGGTATTTATTACTAGGCCACCGTCACCACCATTAGCTAATCCACCGGCAGCACCGCTGCCATCATTTCCGCCGCTAGTACGACCATCACCACCTAATCCTCCTGTTAATGATGTGCCGGCTGTTCCAATGTTACTACCTCCACCGCCAGCGCCACCACCGCCAGTTTGTGTACCACCACCACCACCAGTTATACTGCCTGAAAAGTTAGTGCCGGCTACACCGTTAATTCCACCACCAGCACCACCAGCTGTGCCAAAGCGGGATGAGTTATTAAGACCACCGCCGCCACCACCACCACCGGCCGCAATAGCTAGAAGACTTGAATCAGAATTACGATTTATTGTCGACGATCCACCACCGCCGCCACCACCACCAGCAGTATTTCTGGCACCCGCTATACCACCACCACCAACATAAATATCTAGAGTCTCACCGGGTGTTACTGAAATAGTACCTGCTACTGCGCCTGCACCACCACCTGCACCACCAACTCCGCCACCACCACCTGCACCACCACCTGCACCACCACCCCATATTTTGACTGATACACTGGTTACTCCGCTTGGTACAGTGTATGTGTCGGAACCTTGAGTGCTATATATCTGTCCACTAAATGAAGTTCCACCGACTGAATAAATCTTGCCGCCGGCTGCAACTGTGCCGCTACCCCATGAAGGAGCGGGGAGACTAGTCGTAGTATTCCACGCGTCAAATCGCGCGCCAGTGGTGCGACCTTTTTTGATTAATTTATTCGCTACATCAAAGTCGATGTTGGTTTCATTATTTCCGTTCATGAACTGTTGGGCGGTCACAACATAAATGCTTGGGTCAATTGAAAGTGGGTAAGTGGCTTTATTTAAACCAGTAATTTTAATCCTTAAATTGTTTCCATTTAACTCATATGTGGCTTTAGCAGATGAGGTTTTGCTATCTTTTTCGATAATTACTGGTTTTGGAATAACAAACAATAAAGTGTTTTTGGCAGCATTTTGTCTAGCTTTTTGTAACAAAGCAGCATCGCTATCACTTGAGGTAGTGATGTTACCACTTAACAAAGTATTGCCATAAACACCAATTCCACCATCTGATTCTATGCGAGCTTCTAAATTGTCACCTAATTTTAGCGTGTATCCGAATGTCTGAGTATCGCTATCAGATTTAGTCAATAATATGTCTTCTTTAACGCCAGTTCCCTCAACGGTGTATACTAACCAGCCTTTTTTGTTGGTTAACGGAAAAACAATGCGGTTGTCACTTTGTTGGCCACCAGTTAAGCCATAATTTGGTGTTGCGATGAAATCAACTTTGTTAGTTGAATCGGTGACTGTAACGCCTTTTGATGGGTCTTGATCAATAGTCGCAGCTATTTTTTGAGTGTTATTGGCAACAGAGACTGAATTGTATGAATCTTGGCCATTAGCAAAATTAAATTGTCGTTTTAGCGAGTCAAAAGTCAGCTTCTTGGCCATAATATCATTTACTTCGGTCAGCAACAATCTAGCAGTGCCGAGTTTGTACGAAGGTGGCGTAAGTATAGGTATCACAATAAAGAAAACTATCGTAAATACCAAGGCGACAGCAGAACCGCCAACCCCAAATCTGACCGACCATTTCTTTAGGCAAAAGAAGTTGGCGTTTTTTTGTTTGTTATAGAATATAGTTGATTTTTTTAGCAAAGATTTAACATAACATCGCATTCCAGACAGACGCTTACGCCATTCGGATTTTATGTCTTTTATTTTATTCATATTTCCATATTTCACTACTGTTATTTTATCATAGTTATGTTAAGAATTTAAGAAGCAGAGTAGTATTGTGATGCCCCTAGTATAGAAGAATAGAATAAACCTAAATACAAATGATAATCGTGAGTTGACGACTACTTATTTGTGAAGGTGAAGTTAAGGTTGCCGACGTATGCATTTGCGTTTTGGTTAGCGATCATATCAATTTTGAACACAATACTATCACCAGCGTTAAATCCACAGGCTGACGGATCGGCTGCGCCATTTTCGCCAGTTGTTGTACCGATTTCCCATGCAGTAGATGTTCCGGTTGAAACTGTAATTGCGGATCCGCATTGCGTTAGAACAGATCCGGTAGAGTTTCTGAAAATAGAATATTGAACTGTGCCAGTACCTGACGAAGGACCATTATCAGTACGTCCCATGAGTGACGTTTGTCCAGAAGTAAATGACTTGAATGTGCTTGGTAATTGGTAGGTAACATAGATGCTGTATGTTTGTGCACTAGCTTGTGGAGATGTCCATTTATAGAAGTTGTATGTTTCGTTTGTTCCGCAGATTGTTGCTTGAGATGAGCTACCGTCATTGATATCCAAAGTATCAGAACATAGGTCTGATGTCATTGTACCGACACCAGTTCCGTGTAATACGGCATTGGTGTATTCTGGCGAGATTGTAATAACGTTATCAGGGCTTGAACCACAAGCACCCCAACCATCAGATTCGTAACATTGCAATTTGCCCAATGTTGTATCGTAGTACATTGAACCTAGTAGGGCATCATTGTTGGCTGCGATTGGCGCAGACGCACCTCGGTCCAAAGTGAATAGTGTTAGTGGGCTACCAGCTAAACCGCCACCGATTTGAACGTTTGGAACGGTGTTGCTGGATAGGTTCATCGAGAACGTATCAACATACCATGTTCGAGCGCTGCCGGCTGCGGCTGTTTGTGTGAAATAAACGTAAGGTGTTGTTATGGCAGTATTGTCAGTCGTTATGTAGCAAGTTATCTTGGCAAAATCACCAGGCGAAGTGCTGACTATTTGAGTATTATAATCTTTACAGCTGATAAAGTTAGTACCTGCGTTTGGTGAATAACGAATCGTGAAATCATTAAATGGAGTGGTTCCGGCAGATATGTATGCATAGACAGTTACTCGATAAAGCGTACTACCTGTGAATGGATTAATGGATAAAATATTGCGTATTCCATTTCCCGCTGCTGTACCTGCAGTTACTCTGGCGCTAGTATTTCGTTCATTTCCTACAGATGCATCGGCTGCTACTGATGCGCTACCAACAGCAGTCCAGTTAGTAGCAAAGTTCGCAGTATCATCTGCACCACCGTCAGTTGCATAGTTGACGTCAGCGCTTAGTGAAACGCTAAGGTTGTCGATATAGAATGTGTGGGCAGTTGCACCGGTTTGGACGATAATAATTGAGTTTGTTGACGTTGCTCCTGCTGGAATTGAAACTGTACAGTTTATTTTAGACCAAGCACTAACTTGTATAGTTTGCGTACTATAATTGACACACTGTGTCGTCAAAGTTGAACCGTTGACTGAATAATAAACGGCTAGATCCTGGAAGGCATTGCTGGTTGATAATAGCTTAGAAGTGAACGACACGTTGTAGCGCATGTTTTGTGTCAATGTTGTCGATAGGCGATTAATTGCGCCGGCGTTTGCTGTACCGGTTGTAACAACTGAAACAGATGCCATACCAGTTGAAATCTGGGCATTGGCATTGATAGTGGTTGTTGTACGTGAAACAGTACTACCGGTTGCAGTTTGTGACCAAGTTGTTGCAGGGAAAGTTGCATCGGTTGTATCGCTGGTACCGCCGCCAGTCTCAGCACCACCATCCTTGGCATATTCAGTTGTATTGTTATTAATCGAGAATAATTGACCTGCGGTGGAGGTTTGTACTTCCAATAATGCGCCATTAATTGGCGTAGTTGGATTATCACGAATTGTTAATCCGTTTGCATTAGCGCTGTTGCTTAGAACTAACTCGGCACCACCAGCTGTCGTCAAAGTGTTGTCGTATGCAGATTGCAAAGTTGTCGAACTGGATGCACCGGCTGCAGTCCAATCTGAGCCGTTCCAAATCATGGTTGCAGTAGTATTTTGACGCATGGCGATTGTATCACCAACGCCACCACCGTTTACTGATAAAATAAAGTCTTTGCTGGAATTAGCAGCGGTAATGTATATAACTCGTCCAGCCGTAGAAATTGTAGGGTCTGGTAAATTAGCAGTTTGGCCAGTAGCACTAAAGCCAGCCAAAATAGCGGCTGAGTTATTAACAGATGCATTTGTGAATGTACAAGTAGCAGCAACCAATGCTCCGCCAGTGTAACAGTTGGCGTCGTTTGCTGTTGTCGAGAAGGTAGGCGTACTCATGACCACTAAACCGTTAGACCCTGTACCAAAACCAGTACCACCGCTTAGTGTTAAATTGCCGCCGTTGGCATTACCAACGGTAGCGTTTCCACCTTGAACGGTAATTGTGCCACCTGCAACTGCGGTTGTAGAACTACCAGTGCCGCTAATAGTGAAATTGCTTGGAGCGCCAGCTGTTACGCCGTTGCCTAGATATAGATTCCCGGTTGCACTATCAAATGTACCGCGGGCAACACCGGCGGTGCTAATTGTGATATTCCCTTTGGCTTGTAATGCAGTTGTGCCGGTAGTTGCAGTATTTCCAGATCCGATTGTGACGTTTGTTGTTCCACCAGCGGTATTGTTATTGCCAATATTGATGGTTTGAGTACCAGCTGCAAGTGCGGTATTGCCAACTTGGATAGTATTAGTATTCAGATTTCCAATATTTATGTTGCCATCAACACCAGCGCCAAATTTAGTACCAGCGTTAAGTGAAAGGTCTCCGCCGTTTGAGTTTCCAGCGGTTGCATTTCCACCCTGAACGCCGACTGCACCACCAGCGCCTGATGTTGTTCCACCGGCACCACCTTGCAAATTCAATGCACCACCAGCTGAACTTGATCCACCAATGCCACCTTTGACAGTCAATGCGCTACCGGCGACTCCAGCAGAGCCATTAGTTGCGCTTACTGTGAATGGATTCAAAGCTCCGGTTACTCCAGCACCTAGATAAAGTCCATATGATGCTGAGTCAAAAGTTCCACGAACAGCGCCGTTGGTTGTGATGGTAGTGGCACCGTTGCTTACTATGCCAACTGTTCCAGCGGTGCTAGTGATAGTTGTGTTTCCGTTACTGCTAAGGGCAATAGTTCCACCGGTGCTAGTCAGAGATGAGTTTCCGCTGCTGCTGACTGTCATTGTGCCAGCACCTGCTGTTAATCCCATATTTCCATTGCTGGTAGTTACGGTTAAATCGTCTTTTGAGCGAACAGTTGTTATACCGCCAGCTGCTGTGCTGCCGGCACCAACAGTAACGTTAGTTGTTCCACCGGCAGTATCGCCGTTACCGACATTGATAGTTTGGGTGCCAACTGCAAGAGTAGGGTTACCAATCTGCACGGTAGATGCGTGAGTATTACCGATACTTACAGTTCCATCGGTGCCAGAACCAAACAGTGTACCAGAGTTAATTGCTACGTTACCGCCATTGGCATCACCAACAGTAGCGTTTCCGCCTTGAACATTGATTGATCCACCGGCGACAGCTGTTGTGCTGCTGGCAGTTCCGATGATTGTAAAGTCATTTGGGGCTGCTGCGATTGTACCGTTACCCAGGTATAAATCGTTTGTTGTATCAAAAGTTGCACGGGTTATGCCGTTGGTGCTGATCATAACGTTGCCTTTGGCTTGTATCGTAGTAGTACCGCCAGTTGCAGTTCCGCCGTTACCAACAGTAACGTTGGTCGTACCACCAGCTGTGTTGGCGTTACCGACGTTAATTGTCTGAGTGCCGGTAGCTAATGTTGCATTACCAATCTGGATTGTACTAGCTAAACTATTGCCGATACTGATTGTGCCGTCAGCACCACTGCCATTTTTAAGCCCAGCATCGATTGTTACGTTGCCGCCGTCGCTGTTTGTTCCACCAGCTGCACCACCTTGTAATACCAAATCGCCACCAGCTAGTGCGGTAGCGCCGGTACCAGCTGCACCACCGGTAATGGTCAATGATTTTCCAGCTGTACTCGCAGCGGCTGTAGTTACTGAAACGGTGTGATTGGCGTTGGCACCAAAATTGATGTCACCTGTGTTGTTGATGACGAATGAATCATTGCTGCCAGATTGTAATGTAACCAAATTGCCAGTTCCGGTCTTGTTGACATAGATGCTGCTGGTGTTGGTTGAAGCATCAGTTTGAACGCCTTGAGCAAGCTGTAAAAACTGAGCACTCGATAGTCCGCCTAGTAACCCAGAATTTAGAGAGTAGGGTGTTGATGACAAACGTTTCATAGGTAGCATTTCACCGTCAGGTGTACAAGCAGCAAAGGTTGCGCATGTTGGATTGATGCCTGCAATGTTCATTGATAGGTATAGCGTGTCTTGGTTCCAGTCAATGCTTGTTCCAAAAGCTGTTACAGAACCTAGTTCAACTGACATAAAACCATTTTTAACCATAACGCCGTCGCCGTTGTTGTTTAGCCAATCCTCAGTCCATTCTGGTGTGCCAGCAGGTGTACCAGTAGAGGCTACAGTTAAGCCATCGCCGTCTTGGTAGATTTTAAATTCGATGTTGTAGTATCCATCGGGAACAGTTGCACCCTGAGAATTCAATAAACGACCTTGGAAATTAATTTGCTTGTTTATACCAGGAGCAGCTTTAACAGGGTTGGAAATTAAAATGAAGCCGCCAGCCAACAAGCCCAATAAGAGGGCATATGCAGTTAGCTTGCGGCAAACTTTTAACACACCAAAATACACTGTTTTGTTTTTGTCCCTATACTATCTGTTAATGGCAAAAACCGATTGTCTCACACATGCTCTTTACCTAGTCTAATCATAAACGCTATAAGGTATTTTTACAAGGGTAAATGCGCATTTTTTGATTGTCTTTTTGTTAACTATAGGGTCTGTAGTAAACCATGCTTTATCAGAACGCGTTTTTCGCGTTTTTCGCCAATGAAAAAGCTCATAACAACAGCAACTGCGCTGACATAAAGTGGCCATAATACCAATAGTTTGTTTTCAGCCGCACTTCCAGTGCCAGTAGCAGCTGCAATAATAGGTTGTCCGTTTACGATTGAGGCGACTGTCAGAAAGGCAACACGACCCATTGCGTCGGTTGCTTGGATTGAAATCTGGTATGTACCTGCTTTTAGGTAAGTGTGTCCGACTTTAAATGTCATATTGTCACTACGCGATACGACTTTGTTAGTAGCATCTCCCCATTGAATGTTGAATGCGTATGGGGCAGTACCACCGAGGATATCGATAGGAATGTTCAATTCTTGGTTAGGAAAAATTCCACGAAAGGCTGCATCAGTATTTAACAATAATTGTGAGCCACCAAAATTTAGCGACGTTAATGGGCCAGCTTGTGGAGGCAAAGCGTCGTAGAACGCTATTAGCGGTGTTGAATCAGGGCCTGGTTGGTTCAAAGCATCATAAACCCGGGCTTTTAGAATGTTTTGCCCAATCATCAAATCAATACTAACCGAATAAATCCCAGCGTCAGTACACGGAGTTGATCCTGCAAAAATATCATTTTTAAATATTTCTACCAATGTATTAGCTGGACAAGTTCCAGTAAATATAACGGGTGAATTGGTAAAACGTTCCTGGTCATTTGTGGATTTGATTGTTGCGGCAATTGTCGGCGGTTTGCCAGGCATAACGCCGGTCAAGCTTATTGATCCAGCTTCGGGTCCTGTATATGGCGTTGAGGCGTATGCAGTATAAGCAGTCAAAGCAAGGCCGACTATTATCAGTATCAGTCCTAGTAGGGCATAAGAGGTATGTTCATGAGGCCTTAAACGACCGCTATGATGATGTTGACTTAATTTCAACCATGTTAGCATAATCTGTATTATATCACGCATACTAGGCAATATACACCGTGCCGTAAGTGTAAAACGACTTGATTATAGTATTACTTTTTTGACTTTTTAGTAGTGCCGAGTACTTGGTCGCGAATGTGTTTGTTGTAACGTTTGATTGCATAGCGTAGACCAAGGAATGCAATGATTAGTGCGGCAATTGTTGCGCCAATTAGCGTATATGGTATAACCCAGAATGTAATCTTTTGATTTAATACGGTGTTATTTGCACCATATGTAATGCTGAGGTCAGCTGTATATAGCCCAAATAATATCTTGTTGCCAATTACCGAACTATCTAATGTTTGATCGTATTTACGAATACTGCCTGGCAAAATATTGGTTGGCGGTTGATTAATACCTAAAGTAGCAGTTTTATTACCGAACATGTCAGTTATAGTTACTAGGCCACTTGGTTTTTCGTGAATAGTACCATCATTTTTTAAACGTTCAGAAAATTGCAATGGAGCTGTTTCAAACAAGGTCCCTTTGCCGCCATTTTTACTAACAAAAAACTCTTCAATTGATAGTTCTTCTTTTACGTCGCCATTAACTCTCAGCAATATCAATGCCCCTAAGCTAGCTGATAGTGATACGCCTGTATCTTTTAGTTCGGGGGGTGTGGCCGTAAAACGAATTACGCCATAATAACCACCAGGTGCTGCATTTGTCGGCACAGTTATAGTTACTGGAAGGTTTTCTATCTGTTTAGGTTTTAATGTTAATTCTGGAAGAGGACTAATCCAATCCTTAATTGAGTAAGGACTTTTATCGGTTTCTTCTAGCAACACTTTTGGTGCGCCACCTTCGCCGCTAGCTACGAAGTCATTAATTTGACCGGTTACAACTAAATCTCCACCTGAAACGTCGCGTAGACTAATCTTTGTATTAATTGTTTGTCCTGGATCAGCTGTTAGTGTAATAACTGGTGGTGCAATTTCAAGCCCTTGCCCAGTTGCATTAGTCTGAGCGGCAACTTGAGGTGTTGAATATATCAATCCGAAGGCTAGAGCTGTAAAGCTTAGACAAGCTGTAATAAGTATTTGGTTCTTTTTCATAGGCTAGAAAGTTGCTGTACAGATGTAGGTTAGGGTAGTTGTGTATGTACCGGCTGCCTGGCTACCTGCTACGTTGACGATATAAGATACGGTCATGATCTGGGCGTTTGTAGGGCCCGCTCCACCGTTTGCGCTGTCAGCGACACTTTCACCTGGTGTGAATTTGAATGTGCCATCTGTGCTATATCCTGCTAGGGCTTGCGCTCGTAAATCTGTACCGTTAGACGCTGCTGTAATTGCAGTACCTACGTCTGGAGTGACGGCATCTGGTGTGTTATCCATCAAGTTAAGACCGAATTGGCTAACGCTTCGTCGGCTGATATCAGCTGAGTTCATAGCGGTAACTGTATTTGAACCGGATGTCATTGTAGTGCCATTTACAGTAATGTTATATCCTGACCCAGCATTAGTTGATGCAGCCATTTGTGATGTTGCATATGCAGTATCGACAGGAGAGAACAATTGGTTAAAGCTGATTGCGCCGCTAGTTGCAGTTGAACAGTCAGGGATTCCGCCTGGAGCTGATATAGTTGCACCAGCACAAAAGATTAGAGATTCTGGCATTTGTCCAGTTAGGATAATCTGTGATGCGGTACTGGCGGCCACGACGCCGGCGTCAGTACTGGCGCCACCTAGGTCTGCTAGTGTCCAAGTAGATATACGGACATAAAAGGTTTGGTTTGCTGTTGATGGGTTTGTTATGCCATCTAATTTATATGTAACAACTTGGGGACCTGTAACGCTGGATGGAGCGCGTGTTATATATGGGGCACCATCAACCGTAGGTGTGGTGCCAAGTGTAAATCCTGTCGCACCAGTTTGTGTTCCGTTTAAAGTAGCTGCGGTAGTAGCTAGGCCTGTAGGGGTAGTACAAGTACCGCTAGCTGTTGTGCAGTATAAGAATTGAATAGATCCAACGTTTCCAGTGGTAGGTATAGTGAATGTGTAGAAGTGATTTACGACACCACTGGCTTTTGAGCCCCCATCAGCAACACCAGCCTGAAGCTGAAGACTACGAGCTGTAATCTGCGCAGCTAAAGCCGATTGGCCTCCAAATGCGGTACTAACAGTAGTTACTAATAATAGAACGCTGACAAATAATCTTAGTAATTTATATTTTCCACTCATGTTACCCCTCACTCTCATTAAGAGGATTGTAACATAAGCTTTAAATAGCCGTCAATGATATTGACGGCTATTTATCCACAGTTTTATTAGAATGTTGGTGTACAGATGTAAGTAAGAGTCGAGGTGTAGGTACCAGCTGGTTGACTACCAGTTACGTTCACAATGTATGATACGGTCATAATCTGTGCGTCTGTTCCACCGGCTCCGCCGCTTGCACTGTCGGCGACGCTATCACCAGGGGTAAACTTGAAGGTTGCGTCTGTGTTGTATCCTGCTAGGGCCTGAGCGCGGAAGTTTGTTCCGTTTGAGGCTAGCGAGATTGCAGCACCAACGTCTGGAGTAACAAGGTCAGGTGTGTTATCGACTAGGTTTAGTCCGAATTGGCTAACACCGCGTCGGCTGATGTCGGCAGCGTTCATTGCTACTACGGTATTTGATCCTGATGTTAAGGTTGGACCATTTACAGTAATGTTATATCCTGACCCAGCATTAGTTGATGCAGCCATTTGTGATGTTGCATATGCAGTATCGACAGGAGAGAACAATTGGTTAAAGCTGATTGCGCCGCTAGTTGCAGTTGAACAGTCAGGAACGTTTGCGATTGGGGCAGAAATTGTTGCTCCTGTACAAAAGACTAGTGATTCTGGCATGATACCCGATAGGATAATCTGAGTTGTAGTGCTAGCAGCTACCGTACCTGTATCGGTCTTAGTACCAGTAGCATCCGTAGAAGCAAAGGTAGATACACGGACAAAGAAAGTTTCATTTTCGGTAGTTGGGTTAGTGATTGTATCTAATCGGTATTGGGCGACACCCGGAGTAATAACTGCTGTAGTGCGAGTTAAATATGGAGCACCATTGGTCGTGTTGACCATTGTAAATCCGGTTGCAGCACCGCTTTGGCTACCTATAGTAGCTGAAGTAGTATTAAGACCAGTTGGTGTTACGCAGGTGTCTGGGTTAGGAACGCCAGCGGCAAGTGTACAATATTCAAATTCGATTGATCCAACAGTAGTACCACTTGGTAGGGCAAAATCAAACAAATGGTTTACGACACCACCAGCCATTGAACCGCCGTCGGCGGCACCTGCTTGAAGGGTTAATTTACGAGCTGTAATTTGGGCAGCTGATGCGGTACTGAAGGGTAGTACTTGTGATAGCAATATTGAAACCAATACAGCTATACTTATAATTTTCGTTGATAATTTTTGTTTTGTTGCCATTGTTTTTGTTTTCGTTTTCTCAATCTATTAAATTGGTTTTGTTAAGATAACAATAGCACTAGCGTTATAACATGTCAACAGGTTGGGCTATCTTTATTGCTAAATTGTGGATAACTATGCCAAAATAGTGGACAATTAATACGTACCAGTTATTATAATTGTTTGATCGCTGGTATATTTTCCACCAGGAGTAATACTGGCAACGTTAACTATGTAGCTAATTGTGTAGACGGTTATACCAGAACTTTTAGGGGCTGATGCAATCGTTTCACCAGCGACATAACGATAGCTATTCGGAGTATTGTAATTCGTTTCGACAGCTCCAAACCCGAATTGTCCATTGTCTGGGTTGGCACCGATAGAAGATGGTAGAGTATTGGCAACCAGATTAATCCCAAATTGTTCTTGGCCGATTTGTGATGTGTCGGTTGCTAGCATTGGTGTAATCGTATGGGCTCCGTTAGTGGGCGGATTGCCGAATATTTGGACTGCGTAACCATAGCTGGTGTAGTTCAATACTGAAAATGTCATAGACTTTACGGATGTTCCAGTTGGTGTAAAATCCGGAAAATCAACGTCGCTATTATTAATCGCAAATGATAATGTCGGGTCAGGAGTTGTTTTTGATCCAGTATCGATTTGATAACCGCCAGAAGCAGTATTGCCGACTACTAAATCACCGGTTGAACTGCTGCCTTGATAGCTGCTTGATGACGAATCAACTAATCCACCAGCGCCGACGACACTTTCGTCGAATTTATAATTGTTTGATTGGAGGGTTTCGGCATATACGGTGGTTGCACCGCAAACAATAAAATATGTCAAAATAACCGACATACGCACCCACCAAATTAACCTCTTTGACATAGTTCTATTGTTGATTAAATAGATAGATTTTGCAAGTTGACACTATGGGTAATGATTATTGTTTGCCTACGGTAAGTATAAGCGATATACTATACATCAGTTAATTTAGGTAATTATGAATAATCATCCATCAACTGATAACAAGAATAAATCAACGGAGCCGCCAGCTCCTGAGTTATTACGAGTTCAAACCGATAATAAATCTTCTGAACCAGAATCTTCTGCTGCTGCGGCGTCTCCACGGGCGGCTTTGCGTCCTCGTCATGCAACGTATCGTCCTAGCCACAAGGCAACTTTCGTAGGTCTGGCTGTAGTTGCAGTTATTTTGGCTGCAAATGCCGGCATTATTATTTATTTGATGAATACTCAAGTTCAAAATGAGCAAAAAACAACTCAGGGTGAGGTGACGATTAGTTCTGATGTTTTGGATACGCTAGGGGTCAGCCGCAATCCAGTAGGTGATTCTAATACCGAACTGATTGTCGGTCCTAATTCGACATTTAAAGGCAAAGTTACGGTTGGCGGTGACGTCAGTGTGGCTGGACTATTTAACCTTAGTAGTAAATTCTCGGCCGGTGATGCTAGCATAACTAAACTAGAAGCAGGTGACACAACGCTTAGTCAAGTAAACATCAGTGGTGATGGCACGGTATCTAACATGAATTTGCGTAATAATTTAATAGTTGCTGGGTCTTCTAGTTTGCAAGGTCCGGTAACCATGAGCCAGTTATTAACTGTTAATAATAACGTTAATATAATAGGTAATTTGGCTGTTGGTGGAACTTTATCGGCCAGGGGATTTCAGGCTAGCAGTCTGGTATCAGATACTACACTGACTATCGGTGGTCACGTGATTACTCGCGGCGTAGCGCCCGGCGTTGGTCCTGGGCCAGCGCTTGGCAGTAACGGTACTATATCGATTAGTGGTAATGATGCTTCGGGGACAGTAGCTATTAATATCGGAGTTGGCGGCGGTAATGGCATTGTGGCTTACGTAGCCTTTATCAATCAATATAGTAATATACCTCACGTTGTTGTTACTGCAGTTGGACATGTTACAGGTAGTGCGTATGTTAATCGCGATGCAAGCGGATTTAGTATAGGAATCAACGGTTCATTGGCGCCTGGTGGCTACGCATTCGATTACATGGTAATGCAATAATTAGATATTAACGAAAAGATATACTTCGTCGTCTCGGACTGTGATGATGCCGTTGGTGACATTAAAGCTGACAGGATTAGTCGCGGTTTCAATGATTATTTCACCAGGATTTAATATCGAAAAAAAGTCAGCGTGACCTGGTAAAACGTCAAATTTGCCAACTTTGTTCACGGCAGTCACAGCCTCGGCCGGGCCTTCGTAATAAACGTTAAAAGGTGCGCGAGCAATTACGTTCAAGCGAGATGTACTATCTGGCTGGCGCATATTTTATTATTTCTTTTCCTCTTCCGCTGCCTTGCCTAAAAGAATTTTTTCGATACCATCCAAGGTTTGATCGATAGTGTAATATTCGCCAGGTCGTCCGTTGTAACGTTCGGCAACGGCGAAATCTTGTGAAAAGAACTGGATTAATCTTTTAGCATTTTGATAATCGGTGCGGTCGGCAGGTGATAACTCGTTTTCACCAACGATGGCGATAATGTTTTTCAAAGAGTCATATTTTTGCATGATAGCTTGGACTTTGCCTGCCAATTGATAATGGCGCTCACCAACGATTGTCGATGTCAGTAGCGAAGATGTAGTTTTAAGCAAGTCGACGGCTGGACGTATACCGTTTTCAGCAACGGAACGCGACAAAACCAAAACTGAATCTAGCTGTTGCGAAATTGCTTGCACGGCAGGGTCGGAAAGGTCATCGGCAGGGATGTACACGGCCTGAACTGATGTAATACTTCCTTTGTCGGTGGAACTGAGTCGATCTTCGAGGCGTCGCAGTTCGGCAAAGACGGTAGGTGAATAGCCACCTTCGGAAGGAATAAGTCCCAGGTTAGTTGAAAGTTCAGTTAAGGCTTGAATATGGCGATAGATGTTGTCCACGAAGAATAGAATGTCGCGGCCTTCAACGTCGCGGAAGTATTCGGCGCTGGTGGCAGCGGCTGGTCCAACCATTGAACGAATTGCTGGTGTCGAGTCCATTTGTCCAAAGAACATGACTGTATTTTTCAACACTTCGGTTTCTTTTAATGTTTCGTATAATTCATTACCTTCGCGGATACGTTCACCAACTCCACAATAAATTGACAAGCTTTTTTCACTGCGTGTAACGTTGTGAATCATCTCCATTGTAAGGACTGTTTTACCGACACCGGCACCACCGACAATTCCAATTTTGCGTCCCTTGACGAATGGTGTCAAAAAGTCGATAACTTTGATACCTGTCTCTAGCAGTTCAAGCTTTTTGCCTTTGTGATAGTTTTTTGTACCTGACGGTTCGCTAATGGCGCGTCGATTGTCATTAAGAGCTGGACCATTATCAAGCGGTTCGCCTAGGGCACTAAAGACTCGTCCCAGAGTTTTTGGTCCGACCGGAACGGTGACTTTGGTGTTGCTGCGTGACACTTTTTGGCCGCAACAAAGAACTTGGCTATTAGTAAGATTAATACATACAGCTGTATCGGTTTTGAATAAGCTAACTTCCAAAAATACTTCTGGGTGATTTTCGACAATCAATAGTTCTTTTACGTCAGGCCTCTCACCAGTTATTTGAATTTCAACCATCAAACCTCTAAGCGACTTGATAACTCCAACTTCGGATCCTGCTATTTTGACGGCATTAGTTCTCATCGATTTACTCCTGCATGTTTTCGTTTTTTCTTGAGGCTTACCATGATTTCGCGCATACGGCCGTCACTTTCGCTTCGTTTTGCTCGGTGAAACTCTAGCATGTAATCATTCAATAATTCACCGGCGCGCTTTTTTGCAACTGCCATGGCGTTAAATCGGCTAGCGGCCTGAGCAAGACTGGACTCCAAAATAGTTTGACTTAATGCCAGTGTCATCATGGTTACTTCCATCTGATCAGCAATCTCGTCTAGTGATGGTTCAAAAATAGTATTTCCAGCGGTCATAACGTCTTCTTCGACATTGTCATCCACGTCTTCGCTCATTGAACGGACACTTGAAATTAAGTCGATAGATTTTATTTCCTGAACGCCTAGCGATACGTATTCCTCATAATAAACGATTGTTTTAGAATATGGCAAAATTGCGTCAATGACTGGACTTACATCAATATAATGGTCGGATTCTGGAACCTGAAAGAATCTAACGTAAGGTATATTTCGTTGAGCTAACTGATTGGCGCCGTGCGATCCCAACACAATAATGTCAGTTGTATTCATATCTAAATCTTGTTGCATGGTTTCGATAAGGTGCTGGTCGATGTCGCCGCTTAGACCTGCTTCGGCTGAAATGATAACAAAGACTTTTTTTGCTTGTTCGCCATTGGCGTCACGATTAGTAATACGCAAACTAGGGTCGATCCTGATAGAGCTGTAACGCTTCCATAATAATTGGAAAAATTCTTCGGAAAGTGTAACTTTGTTCTTAATTTTTGCAACCTGAGTACTAGCCAGGCTCTCAAAAACACTGGTCAAATCCTGAACAGTCGTAATTTGTTCAGCCTCGCGCTCAATTGCACTAGCTCGTCGCATGGTCGCCACCTTCGGATTTAACGGTATGCTTTTTTAACAATTCGGCTTCAATTCGATCGAAATCTTTCTCTTCTTTGACTTTAGAGCTGACTGATTTAGCAGACTCCTTTATGCCAGGAACATCGATTTCGATTTCGCCACCGCTTAATATCACGGTTTCGAGAATTAATTGCTGTTCGACTAATGAGTGAAGCTCTTCGGGCGGTTGTTGAAGTGCTGCGTAAATATATTTACCAGTGATTAGGTCGATAGTAGTTTCTTTGGATAATTGGGAACTAAAGTGTGAAAACTCTTCAGCTTGGTGATATTTTGCCAGTGTCTTAAATAATGTCGTTGACAGCCGTTTTTGACGATTGGTTTGGGCCTGGCCACCAACACGCGAAACAGATAGGCCGGCGTTGACGGCTGGACGAATACCTTGTCGAAAAACGCGAAGGTCAAAGATAATCTGTCCGTCAGTAATCGACATAATGTTGGTTGATAGGTAAGCGGTAATATCGTCATTTGGCGTCAATACTACTGGTAGGGCAGTTAAGGTTTTGCCATTAGACAATAATTTGCCAGCGCGTTCTAGTAGACTTGAGTGTGAATAGAACATATCGCCAGGATAAGAATCACGCCCTGGGTCGACCTCTTGCAATAATGATAGCTGTCGGTAAGCTTCGGCATGGCTACTAAGGTCGTCGTACATAATAATTACGTCCTCGCCACTATTCCATAGGTATTCAGCCATGGCACATCCGGCATATGGGGCCAGGTATGATTGCGAAAGCGAATCAAAAATGTCAGCCAAAACTACGATAGTGTGATCCATAGCACCTGAATCTTTTAGGCCAGTTAATAATTGTTCAATGTCGACTTTACGTTTACCAATCAAAACGTAAACGACGATGCGGTCGGTACCTTTTTGGTTGGCGCTGAGTTGGCTTAAAAAAGTACTTTTACCTGATTTACTATCGCCCAAGATGGCGATACGCTGACCTAGGACCACTGGGAAGAAACTATCAACTGCTGAAACACCACTGGCTAGTTGTTCGTTTAGCATGCTGCGGGCCATAATGCCCGGAGCGGCGTTAAAGATACCGCTAGTTGCAGTTGTTCGGATTGCGCCTTTGCCGTCTAGCGGTTGTCCCATAGGCGAAACTACTCGTCCAACTAGTTTTTTGCCAACAGGTATGTTTAACATGTCGCTTTCTACGACCGCCAGTGTGCCTAGCGCCATTGTTTCGGAGTCAATGTTGAATAAGATCACTTTGTTGCCATAGGCTTCACGAACCATTCCATGTTGGCCGTCTTGGAATAGAATACTTGCGCCTAAACGCACGCCTTCTAGGCCGCGGACTTCAATAATGAAACTATTGACAGCAACTACTTCGCCGGTTAGGTTGTCAGCTTCGACTAGTTTTTGAAAAGTTGGGTTATCAAACATTACGCAGTACCTCTGGGAAATGTTCACGAGCAGCTAGTATTTGACGTCTGAATGACCAATCGAAAATATGGCTGCCATGTCGAACTACTATGCCGCCTAGTAGAGTGGTATTAAATTGAAAGGCAACTAATATGTCGGGCGCAATATTATCGCGACACCAACTTACCAAAGTTGATTTGACGGTAGTTGTTGGAGTAGCTGCTAGTGTCAGGGTAATTGATGGCGCGGAGTTTTTGTATTTTTCCAAGGTCTCAATTAATGATTCAATACTATGCTGGTCGATGATTTTTTTTAAATCGTAATTACGGAAAAGCTCTTTGATGGATGATGACATAACCGGCTGTTCGGATATATGTTTGACATTAACCTGCTTTTTTATAGACTCGTGAGCAAGCCATTTTTGATATTGTCTAACTTCAATCAATAGGGCATTTAAATCCTGTGGTGAAGCGACACTATCTGGCAGTCTAAGCTTCATCGTTGACGCCTTTTATAATTTCGGCTTTGTGTTCCTCGAGCATTGACGTCAAATATGCATTTTGTGCACCCAAATCGACATTGTGTTGCAGAGTTTCAGTCAAGAATGATGCAACCGCATCGGCTAGTTTAGTGTCAATATTTTGTATTAACATTTGTTTTTCAGCAGTAATATCTTCAGCCATTTGAGTTTCTAATTCAGTTTGGCGTTTTGTTAGTTTTTCTTTGATTTCAGTTTGATGTAATGCAATTTCAGCTTGGGCGTTAAGCATGGTCGTTTCTGTTTGTTTGCGTAGTTGATCAAGACTAGCATGATAACGTTTCATCTCGTCGCTAATAATGTCAGTCCCTAGTTTCCCTAGTTGTTTATTTAAATGAAAGGCAGTAGACTTTAGATCTTGTTGTAACTCTGCAGCCGAATGATTCAAAACAGCTTGAAAATGAGCTTGAGATGCTTGTAGTAATCGTTCTTTTACGGCTGGTGGTAGGTGAGCGCTTTGAGCTTGAATATGTGGATGTGACTTTTCAATCTCATCGTTCTCTCTAGGTCTGAAATGAGCATACGCATGACGGACAGCAACAGATACTAGTATTCCCATGATAAATACATTCAGTAGTATAAATGATTGTAATAATATATTGTTCATATGGTTACATCTTTGTCAGCACTAAATAAATTGCTATCATACCGACCGACAAAATTGCCAATACTAAGGCCGATAATTGGATAAGATCGCGATAAATTGCTGATTGTGACATTGGGTTGCGGCCGACAGAGATAATACTGCTGCGAACCATCGCAAAAACAATACTTACAACTACTATGATTGTTATGATAAAAATAGCTGCACTAATAACTATCGGAAGTGTACTAACTTGTTTTCCGGCAAGAGCATTGGCTATGTTTTGTAGTGCGGATGGAATCAATGTTTTTTCTGGCTCTTTGAAAAAGAATGAAACGTTTACCAGGATTGGAACTTCACCTAAAACAACGGATTGTTTTTTGCCGTCGCTATCGGTGTAAAATTGTTGTTTGTTGCTGTTTGTGGGAATGTCCTGAGCAACTCCAATAACCTTTGTATTATTGGTGGCTCTCATACCAACACCCTTAATTGGTGATGCTGTTATCTGATCGCCCTGAACAATATCACCATTGATGTTAGATACCAATACGGAAGCTAATTCGCTAGTGGCGACTTGGACTTGGTCTTCTTGGCCATTCGTCAGTGATAATATAGAGCTACCATTGTTAATGACTACACCCAGAATGCTATCGATATTATAGGTTGAGGCAGCGACGACTTGGTCGGTTGTATTATTTTTTAAACTGACAATTGAGCCAAGCGATAATTTGTCAGTCGTAGCGTAACTTTGAGAAATAGATGTTTTGGCACTGGCATATATAGATAAGAAAAGGCTATATATGACCATTACGGCTAGGAGTAGCGGAATATATCGTAAGTGACGACGGGTGCTAACATGTCTGTTATGACTTGCTTTAATCGTGCATGGTTCCACCATAGATATTACAATACTCCTTATAATGCTTAAGTATAACAAAAAAGCCATCATCAAGCTACCTAGTTCGTGTTATTATATAACTATTAATAAATGAGATCTTTTATGTCAAAATTGCACAAGCATCAAGATGGTTTTACGGTTTTGGAACTAGTAATAGTAGTTGTCGTGATTATTATTTTTGCGATAATTGCTTTCTCTTTTAGTAACTAAATTGTGGGTTTAAAGCGTTATGTCTGAACTTCAATCATTCGGTCCAATTATTAATTGGCAAGATATAGAAAAAAAATTGGATAGCATTCGCAGCGCCGAGGGCGGTTTTAGTCAGGTGAAAAAGGGTTTTTGGATTTAGACGACGGCAGTTAAGTATTTGTCAAAATTGGGACAAGTGATAATACTCGTATAACTTCTCATTCGTCTAGTGATAGTTGGGACTGGAAAAATAACTGGTCGCACGAACGACTAGCCCAGACACTGAATGCTATGGATGATTTGGCGTTGATTAAGACAGTTGGAGATGACGAGGATTATTTTTCTGAAAAGTCACTCGATGAAAGCAATGATGGATGGGAGCCTTTGTCTCAGTCGATTAAACTGCAGCGAAGTTTGATTGAAAAACTTTGTGACGCAGGACGACACAATTTGGCAGACAATGTCGATTTTGATAAAAGTGCAATCAAAAGTAAACAATTTGTATTTTAAAATGGCACGTTAGTCCATAACGATATTCGTGCCGATAATTGCGCTTGGAACCAAACGACTAATGAAATTTGCTTGGTAGATTGGAATTGGGTCCAAATAGGCGATAGAAGAACAGATTTAGCGGCAATGTTAACGTATGTATACCGATCTGGGCTAGATGTTTTACCTACATATGCCAATAGATTGGATGCTGATGCTTTGCATTGGATCGCTGGTTTTTGGTTACATGCTGCCACCAAGCCTTATTTGGGATGGTGGTCCAGAATATTTGCGACAACTTCAACTTCTGTCGGGAATTGCGGCTTTGGATTTGATGAATAGAATTATTGCCAATAATAATTAGTCACGGTATACTACTTTTCAGTACATTAATTTAATAGTATCCAGAGTGCAGCGAGAGATCTAGCTTTATGACCTGCCGGCAACCGACCACAATCATGTGGAAGCGGTGCCAATTCTAGCCCTAACGGGAAAGATAAATGTAGGTTAAAACTTCTTCCATCTTTCCCTAATGGGTGAAAAGATACGCGAAAGGAGTTATTTTCATGTCAAATTTTAGAACCGCCGAGAGTGTTTCGCCGAAGCATCCGGACAAAATCTGCGATCAAATATCAGACGCAATTTTGGATGCGCATTTTGCGCAGGACCCGAACGCTAGGGCTGGTATTGATATTGCTGGTGGACACGGTGTTGTGTTCGTAACCGGTGAAGTCACATCCAAAGCGACTGGTATTGATGTCAAAGGTATAGTCAAGCGAATCGCTGGCAGCGTTGTAGTTATCGAACATATTGCAACCCAAAGTTCCGAGATTGCCCAAGGAGTTGATATTGGTGGAGCTGGCGACCAGGGAATTATGGTAGGTTATGCATGCAGCGAAACGCCCGAAATGCTACCCCTAGAAACTGTATTGTCTCGTCGATTGTGCCAATATATTTATAAAACTTGGCCATTTGATGGCAAGACCCAAGTCACTTTAGAAGGCGATAAAATTGCATCAATTGTCGTTAGTTTTCAAAATGCAAAACACGATGAATTACTGAAAAGTGTTGAGGCTTGGCTAAAAACCGAAAAACTTGCCAAATACGATAAAGTTGATTTTCATATTAATCCAGCAGGTGATTGGCAAATCGGTGGTTTTGAAGCCGACGCTGGCTTAACTGGCCGCAAACTTATCGTTGATAATTATGGTCCACGCATTCCAATTGGTGGCGGTGCATTTAGCGGCAAAGATCCTAGCAAAGTTGACCGATCAGCTGCATATATTGCACGCAAGATTGCCGTTGATTATTTGAAAAAGCGTAAAGCCACAGAGGTCTTTGTACGTTTAGCATATGCAATTGGTTATGACCAACCACTTGAAGCATCAGTGATTGTTGATGGTGTTCAAGAAAATGTTGTCGGCTATGACTTGTCACCAAATGGTATTATAAAAACCCTTAATCTAAAACGACCAATTTATGAAGAGACTGCCCAGTGGGGTCACTTTGGTCACAAAAACTTTAGTTGGGAATAGATAAAACTATTTAGATTGAGCGGCTTTAAAGACTGCTTCAAATTTTGGCCTATCAAAACCAAGAATCATTTCTACTTGTTTATCGCCGTACTCAACCGTGCTGAACGGAACGCCCATTTGACCGCTTAGTCTGACCATATTCTGAGCGGCAATTGGGTTTTCGTCGACATTGTAATTTGTATATTCGACTGACTTTTCATCAAGCCAGCGTTTTAACATAGTGCAATATGGGCAAGATCTGGTGCTATAAATTGTTATTATCATAAATGTTACTCCTTGGTTATTAGATTTCCCCCCAGCGACTGAACATGTGTCATGGCGCCAAGATTAATGATATTAGTAAACCCAGCAGCTTTTAGGACTGTGGTGGATTGTCCCGAACGATTGCCACTATGGCAATACAGATAGATAGGTTTGTCTTTGGGCCCCGATGGAATTGATCCGGCCAATATATCTACCGACGATAAATTAATTGCTCCATCGATATGTGAAATTGCAAATTCTTCGGGCGTTCGAACGTCGATAAGTTGTCCGCCGACTGCGATGTCATTTTTTATTGTTTGCATTGATAAAGTAGCAGCAGTATTTTTCGGTTGATTATTATTTGCAACAAATACTAGACCGCCAAAACTAATCATTATAACGACGACAATTATCAATAACTTAAAGTTTTTTATTCTTTCATACATTTTTTGCATACCCCCGTTATTATTAATTGACCTGAAACCTTACAGCCATCAATCGATGATTCCAAAATAGGAATTACTTTGTCTTTTACATTTGTATCTTGCAGTAATCCACATGACGAACATTCAAAATGGTCATGAGGCGTCATATTGGCGTCATAGCGCATTGAACCATCTAGGGCTTTAGGTGCGGAGGCAATAGAATCACGTAAAGCTAGTCTGGTGGTAGCACGATGCACGGTTGTTGCACTTAATTCCGGGTAAGATTTGCGTAGGGAAGTAAGTAATTCGGCATTAGTTGCATGACCTAACATTTTTAATGTATGCTCAATTGCTTGGCAGTATTTTGTTTGTCGTTTAATTGGCGCCGTAATCATTAACTATTATTATAATTGGTTTGCTTGCTAATGTAAACAATTTACATTAGAATAATAACATATGAACATAGTATTTATTGACGTACGAGAGCCTTATGAATTTGCGACTGGACACGTTAAAGGCGCAATTAACATTCCACCAGCAAAACTTATGAGTGGCGATAAAAAGCTAAATGAGGTCCCCAAAGACGCTGAAGTTGTTTTATATTGTCGCACTGGCAGTCGATCAGCCGTTAGCGCTCATATTATGAAATCTATGGGTTATACAAATATTACCAACGGCATTAACAAAGATCGAATCAAAGCAAAATACGGTATTTAGTTTTATGAGTTTCATCGATCTACTAGTGAAATGTAAGCTATAATAATACTTATGGTAAAAAGCCTTTCTTTTAAGGAGGTCAAAAAGCTTCGACTTCAATATGGACCAAACTTATTACACGAAAGCGGTAGCCGTGGCAGAGTATTGATGGCATTTTAAAAATCCCCTGGTGATTATCTTGTTACTAGCGGCGTTTTTATCGCTTTTCTTTGGTGATAAAGCCAGTTTCTTTATTATTGTCGCGATTGTAGCGCTAAGTGTTGGTTTGGATTTTGGCAATACATATCGTTCTGAAAAGGCAGCCGAAGCATTGAAGGATAAAGTTCGAGTTAAAGCTCATGTTATTCGTGAAGGCAAAGAGCATATTATATTAGTCGGCGAATTGGTGCCTGGCGACATCGTTTTGTTGACCGCCGGCAAAGTCATTCCGGCAGACGGCATAATAATCGAAGGCAAAGACATCTCAACTAACGAGGCGGCCTTGACGGGTGAGTCATTCCCTGCAGCTAAACCAGTTAATGCCGAAGTATTTATGGGTAGTGGAGTTATCAGCGGATCGGGTATGATGCGCGTAACGTTGACTGGTCATCAAACAAAATTTTCACATATTGCTCAGGATTTGCAATCTGTCCATCGCGTGACTGAATTCGAACATGAAATAAAAGAATTCAGCGTTTTAATTATCAAGATTACTTTTTTCTTGGTGATTTTTGTACTTCTTATAAACGTAGTATTACAGCGTGATTTGTTGGAATCGATATTATTCAGTTTAGCCTTAGCTGTCGGCTTAACACCCGAACTATTGCCATTAATTATTACCTTAAACCTAACTAAAGGTTCGCTCAAAATGGCCAAAGAAGGCGTGATAGTAAAACAATTATCGGCTGTTCAAAACTTTGGCAGCATGGATATTTTGTGTACAGATAAAACTGGCACATTAACCGAAAATAAAATTGCCTTAGTTAAATTTGTCGACGGACGCAATAAAAGTTCAGACGACGTTTTAAAATTTGGATATTTAGCTAGTGCATTTTCGACCAGTTTCGGTAATCCTTTGGATGCAGCTATTAGGGCACATAACGGTGTTGATATATCAATGTACGAAAAGATTGATGAGATTCCTTTTGATTTTGAGCGCAAACGTGAAGCCGTCGTCGTCCATCATACAAATGACAAGCGTCGTTTTTTGATTGTCGAAGGCGCACCCGAAGAGATACTAAGTATATCGACTAAATATCGTACCGGACGTAATCATCTAACAAAATCTATTCGTAGTATAATTCAGGCGACTTATGACGATTTAAGTAAAAACGGTTTTCGCGTTTTAGCAGTTGCATCCAAAGAAATTGAACCCGAAAAACACTATGATCCAAGCGATGAAACCGAACTATCTTTCCATGGATTTTTGGCATTTTTGGACCCAGCCAAAGCATCAGTATCCGAAACATTAGAGCGAATGCGGTCAATGGGGATTAGCACCAAAGTAATTACTGGTGATAATTTGTTCGTAACCGAAAAAATTTGTCGTGATATTAATTTGATTGTTGAAGGTGTATTGACTGGTGACCAACTGGAAAAAATGTCTCGACAAGAACTGGCGATAGCGGTTGAAAAAACGACAATCTTTGCACGAGTTAACCCAGAACAAAAAATGCAAATTATCGAAGCTTTGCAGGTTAACGGACATATTGTCGGTTACATGGGCGATGGTATTAATGACGCGCCAAGTTTGCGTACGGCTGACGTTAGCATATCTGTTAATAATGCAGTTGATGTCGCCAAAGATGCTGCTGACTTTATTTTATTGCGCAAGAATTTGCATGAACTAGTCAACGGTATTATTGAAGGTCGGAAGACATTTGCTAACACTATGAAATACCTGCGTATGAGCCTTAGTTCGAATTTTGGCAACATGTTTTCAATGGCTGGTGCATCATTGTTCTTGCCATTTTTGCCAATGTTGGCGACTCAGATTTTATTGAATAATTTGTTGTATGACACATCACAATTCGCAATTCCACTTGATAATGTTGATGATTCAGAGGTGTTGCAGCCACATGCACTCAGCATCAAAGAAATCAAGAACTTCATGTGGTCGTATGGTTTACTAAGTTCAGTTTTTGACTTCACAACTTTTGGAATACTGTTGCTGGCTTTCCATGCCGATCAATCAGTTTTTCAAGCCGGTTGGTTTATAGAATCAATCATGACGCAGATTTTTGTAATCTATATTATTCGCACTAGGCTTATTCCTTTCAAAGAGAGTAAACCATCAGTTGTACTGGTCGGCAGTACAATAATGGTAGTTGTCGTAGCACTGCTAGTGATTTTATTGCCAATTAGGTATATATTCCATTTTGGACTTTTGGCGCCAGCTCAAATTGGAATCTTGATATTAGTCGTTGCAGTATATCTGATATTTGCAGAAATTATCAAGAATAGGTTTTATGGAAGCGGAACTAAAATTAGTTTAGTTCGTAAGTAACTTCGACGCTAAAGCTATACTCGTTTAGACCTGGTTGAATGGTATAAGATGACGTAGAACTTGGGCTTGAGACGGAGTCACCAGCAAATCCTTTTTCGGCGTTCATCATCCAAGGTAAAGTTGTAATACCACCAGATGTCATGTCGCTAACCTTGATTACTTTGCCTACCCTAGCACCTAATTGTGTAGCACTAGAATCAGCTTTGGCTTTGGCATTTGCTAGGGCGGCATCACGAGCTTGAGTTTCTAATACTTTTTGCTTTTCAACCGAGAATAAAATTTGTGGAGTAACAGATCCTGAAGGCAATGTTGTTACCAAATAATCTTGGACTTTTTGAGCCAGTTCTTTATTTTTTATAGTTACGGTGATGTAAAGGGCTGTAGTTGCTTGACCGTCTGGGCCACCATAATAATAACTGTATTCATAAGAGTTTACGTCGGTTTTAATGGCCGAATCAGCAACTCCCAAAGCTTTTAACTTTGTAACTATAGTCGTCGATAAGTCACTTAGTTCTTTGTTTACAACAGTTTTATCTGTTCCTTCTTTTTGATAATAAGGGCTAAAAACAAATTGATCAGGCGCAGCCTCGATAGTCGTCGAACCTGTAATTACAATTGTTCGGTCACTAGTGCCGGTGCCTTCCCATGGGCGCCAAATGCCGATAGTTACTAGGTTAGCGATTAATAAAACGGCACATATAATCCACGCGTTCAATTTAATAGTTATGCTTTGTTTCATAACGCACAGTATACTCTAAATAGTTAGTATTGGGAAAACGATAAGTTAACATTATTTACTAGTTACACCTCTATTAATTTTTAAAATATATGCTATAATCGATTAATTGTGTAGATTGCTCTGATAAGCAATACACCTTATAAAATGACAGTAATAATATTTCTTGTTGTATCAATAATACTGATAGTGGTTTGCGGTTTGTTTGTAGCAGCCGAATTCTCTTTGATTGCCGTCAATAGGTCGACTGTTGATCGGTTGGTCGCAAAAGGTGATAAAGGTGCACTTGGAATTCATAAAGCATTGAGCGAACTCAATTTACAATTGTCCGGTGCTCAAGTTGGGATATCTTTTACTAGCCTAGCAATTGGTTTTTTGGCTGAGCCTTCCATCGCAAAATTAATTGATGCGCCACTTAAAGATTTAGGTGTATCGAGTGACATGTCCCATGTCATCGCCATAGTATCTGGTATCTCAATCGCTACTGTCATGACGATGATATTTGGTGAGCTAATTCCAAAAAACTTAGCGATTATAAATCCATTAGGTGTAGCCAGATTAATTCAGCAGCCAATCAGGGTTTTTAGTTTTTGTATCAAATTTCCAATCAATTTACTAAATGGCAGCGCTAATTTGATTCTTAAAAAGTTTGGCATCAAGCCACTTAAGAAGCTGGCGTCGGCTCGTTCAGCTGATGAATTATTATCTTTAGTTCGTCGTTCGGCCAAAAAAGGCACATTATCCAAAGACACAGCATTGATGTTGGAGCGATCATTAAATTTCGGTGATTTGACTGCCGTCGAAGTTATGACGCCACGTGTTAGGATGCAAACCATTTCAGCTGATGTATCAATTATCAATGTTTTGTCACTGGCGAAAACTACTGGATTGTCTCGTTTTCCGGTTTTCGGTAGTAACCTAGATGATATAGTCGGTGTTATTCATATTAAACACGCTCTAAGTGTGCCAAAAGCTGATAGGAAAAAGGTACTAGTAAGTTATGTTATGCAGCCACCAGTGTTAGTGCCATCAAACATTCAGCTGGATACATTATTAGAAATGTTACGCAAAGGTGGTCTGCAAATGGCTATAGTTATTGATGAATTTGGTGGTACTGATGGGATTGTAACTATTGAGGATTTGTTTGAAGAGCTAGTTGGTGACGTTCGCGACGAACACGATCGTAATAAATCGATCGTTCGCAAGTTGAACGATGGGAGTTGGACATTTTCAGGTCTTTTGCGTCCAGATGAAATTAGTGAAGAAATCGGTATTTTTCTACCCGAGGAAGAGGATTTCGACACTATTGCTGGCCTGATTATCTATTACCTAGAACGTATGCCTCGAGTTGGCGATACTATTCAATCTAACGCGATTGGCCGCGACGGTAGTAATATCACGGTCAAATTACGAGTCGAAAGAATGGACGGCCACCGAGTCGATAGTGTTCGTATGTCGGTCATAAAGCAGCCTAAAAATACAGAGTTAGTGTCATGAATATCTGGGTAGCTATTGCGACAGCGTTGTTTATGTTGGCAGGAAACGCCTTCTTTGTTGGTGCCGAATTTGGTCTAATATCCGCCCGTCGCAGTAGAATTGAACTTGAAGCAACCAAAGGCTCGTTAGCCGCCAAGATAACTCTAGGTGCCATGGAACAGGTATCTTTGATGTTAGCTGGAGCTCAACTGGGCGTGACTATATGTTCGCTAATTTTCGGTGCTGTCAGTGAACCTTTAGTGGCTCGGTTGTTAGAATTATCGTTCCATAATCTTGGGCTTTCAGAAGTGTTAATTATTCCGGTTTCACTGTTGGTTACAATGACGTTAATGGCGTATCTGCATATCGTAATTGGTGAAATGGTACCAAAAAACTTGGCTTTAACCGCACCGGCTAAAGTTGCTTTATTCTTAATCCCACCACTGGTTATCGTCGTGAGTGTATTCAGGCCGGTGATAATTGCTTTAAATGCCGTTACCGCTGCTATATTAAAATCTATTGGCTTTCAGCCAAAACACGAAATAGCCAGCAGCTTTAGCCGTGACGAAGTCGCAGGTTTTATTAAAGAATCAGTTCGCGAAGGATTGCTTAGCTCCAAAGAAGAGCAATTATTATCAGGTACTTTGAATTTTGACGATGCAATTATTGATAAAGTCATTATTCCGCTCAATAAAATAGTATCTACTTCGTGCAATCCAACGCCGTCCGAGATAGAAAAACTATCATCAGAAACTGGTTTCTCACGTTTCCCAATTTTAGGTAAATACAACCAAATCAGAGGATACGTACATCTGAAAGATGTGTTACGAATACCTAATGAAGAATATAACAAGCCGCTACCTGTAAATTTATTCAGGCCATTATCAAGTGTTAAATCTACGTCTACATTAAAAAATGCTTTGGCAGTTATGCAACAATCGGGCGCTCATTTAGCCAAAGTATCTAATCATGAAGGCAAGGTTATTGGTATGGTTGCGCTGGAAGACGTTTTAGAAGAACTAGTTGGCGAAATCCGTGACGATACTAGAAAAGTAATTGGCTAACAGATTGGCATTTGACATACTTTTCATACTTATATTATAATATATTTAATATGCATGAAAAGAAACTTTATGGCACAACGACTGTCGGCACAAAAGGCCAAATAGTTATTCCAGCATCAGCTCGTGAAGAGTTGGGGATTAACACTGGGGATAGACTTTATGTCGTCGGATCGCCGCATAAAGGCGCTATCATGTTGCTCAAGGAAGATACATTAGAAAAGTTTATTGAACAAATGAATTTCCAAGTTGAATCATTAAAGGCTATGAAAAAAGCCAAAAAATAAAAAATAGTTTTTTTAAATTTCAACTGGTTCACTACTGTTATTTGTTGATAAATTTAATGCTTGTGCATACTATAAAAGTATTCTATAATAAGTAGCACAAGCGTTTTTAAATAACGCACGTCTTGACGTGTTACTCATATTTTGATACTCTAATTGATGTACCTCGCGCCGAAATTTATAATTTTAAAGGTCGGAGCGCGTGAGGATGTACTTAGTACAAGGGAGTTAAAATCACATGCCAATAGCCGTCGAATTTGTGTCGTCAAGACGCAAAAAGATAGCAGTGGATGTGGTGCCTGCCGAATGGCAACTGTATTTGCAACAGTAAGAGTCGTCTGACTCAAAATCCAAGTCCTGCGTGAGAGCAGGACTTATAAAATCAGAAAAACACCCCAGGCACCGGGGTGTTTTTTCATTTCAAAAATATTTAATTATTTAGGTAATGCAATGCTGGCCTTGGTAAGCTCGGCGTCGATTACTTCCTTTAACTTAGTACTAAAGTCAGCAGTGCTCCATTTGTCAGAATCAACCTTGGTTCCATTCAAAAAGAACGTTGGTGTAGCTACGACATTAGCTTTTTTACCAAGTGCGGTATCATAACTAATCTTGTTAGTAATGTTCGCGCTAGCCATATCGGCTACAAATTTAGTAGCATCTAAACCGAATTCACTGGCATATTTTGTAAATTGATCGGTGCGACCTGTGCCAGATAGACTTTCCCACTCTGATTGACCAGCGTAGACCCTGGCGTGCATTTCCCAATATTTGCCTTGTTGTCCGGCAGATTCAACAGCAGCAGCAGCAGCCTTGGCGTTTTGGTGGATGTTTGTTAATGGGAAGTTGCGGAAAACAAATTGCAATTGGTCTTTATAGTTTTCAGTTATAGATTTGATGGTTGGATTGATAGTACCGCAACCTGGGCATTGGTAGTCTCCATATTCAATCAATGTTACCTTGCTACCAACTTTGCCGAATACTTCATCGGCTATGTTGCCGTTTTGGTTATTTGCTACTTGAATAGCATTTACATCAATACCACTAACATCCAACTGATTGTTTTTAGACGTCGCAATCAATATTCCAAAAATACCAATCGTAATAACAATAAAAATTATCCACTTTAGTTTACTCAAAAAAATCTCCTCAATAATTATTATGTTAATTATACCAAATAATGGTATTACTCGACAGTGTAACCGCAGCAGTATCTAGGGTACAATGGTTTTAGTATGTTAATCTTTTTGTCAATTTTGGCAGCCATAATCTTACTAATTTTGATAGTCGTAACCGCCATTAATCCTGTTCGTAGCCAATTTAGTTTATTTGAATTGGAACGTCGGGCAAAATTGGGCGACAGAGAAGCCAAAAGGTTATTAGTCCGTGAAAATAAATTAAACGATGTAATTTCACTGCAACGAGTTGTCGTAGCAATAGCGTTAGTTGTATTTGCCTTGTTGGCTGTTGGCACCTGGGGCTGGTTGATTGGCTCGACTATGGCCGTCATTATCGCTGTTTTATACGGATCAATTGCCCGTTTTAAAATTGTTAGAAAAATTGCCGGGAAAATATATAGTCGCTTGGATGCGGTATCGATTGATTTTATTAGCAAAGCTCCTTGGTTGTTTAGGGTTATTCGAAGTTTATCAGGCGAAGTCTATCAGCAAAAGCTAGGGTCTAGCGCTGAACTGCGACATTTGGTTGAAGTTTCGGATAATATTTTGATGCCTGATGAAAAAAAGCTAATTATTCACGGATTATCATTCAACAGCCAATTAGTTAGTTCGATTATGACGCCACGCGAGGCGATTTATAGTATCGATAAATATGAATTTTTAGGTCCACTAGCGTTAAATGATTTGCATAAGATTGGTCATAGTCGATTGCCTGTTGTAGGCGGTGATATTGATCATGTTGTAGGAGTTTTAAACATTCAAAATATGCTAACTTTGGATGTTAAAAAATCGATGACGGCTGAAAAGGCAATGGACTCAGGCATAAATTATATTCGTCACGACCAAACACTAAATCAGGCGTTGGCGGCTTTTTTAAAAACGCATAAGCATTTGTTTATAGTTGTCAATGAATCGCGCGAAACAGTCGGTCTTTTAACCTTAAATGATGTCATCCAAGAACTAATAGGTCATCCGATTATTGATGAGTTTGATACACACGATAATCTACACGCCGTCGCAAAGCGTAAAAAAGTCTAGTCTTATAGAGGTGATAGTGTTAAAATAGAACCCAAGATGATGATGTGGTTTGAAGGCGATAATAATCAACGGGTCGGCAACTAGCCAGGCGTTGCTAGTTGTGCTATCGACCCAGTCCAAGCCACAACATATTACTACTGAATAAAGGAATAAATTATGGCACGAACACTATCGCGAGAACTTGTATCTAAAATCGGCCAAACCGTTGAAATGAGCGGTTGGTTGCATAAAAAACGTCTGCTTGGCGGACTAAACTTTATCACAATCCGAGACCGAAGTGGAATTACTCAAACACTAATTGACGACAAAGAAGAGCTTGAAAAACTTCGCGGTTTGCAAATTGGTACTGTTTTGACATTGACTGGTATGGTTATTGCTGATGACCGTGCACCTGGCGGAGCTGAACTTCATGAGGTTAAAGTAACTGTCGATGTACCAGTAACCGATGAACCACCAATCGAAGTTGATAAACCAATTTCACACAAGTCTGAACATTTGGAAAATTTGTTTGATAACCGTGTTTTGAACATTCGTAACCTACAAGAACAAAAGATTTTCAAAATCCGAGCCGATCTAACTTATTATATTCGCGAATTCTTGCGATCGAACGAATTTATCGAAATGGATACACCAAAACTACTAGCCGGTGCAACCGAAGGTGGTTCTGAAGTATTCAAACTAGATTATTTTAGTCAAAGTGCAACACTAGCTCAAAGTCCACAGTTTTACAAACAAATCATGGTTGGTGCGTTTGAGCGCGTATTTGAAATAGGTCATTCTTATCGTGCCGAACCAAGTGCAACTACTCGTCACTTAACCGAGCTTACAATGTTGGATATCGAAATGGGCTTCGTCAAAGACCATGACGAAGTATTAGACATGGTAGGCGCTATGACTCATTATGTCCTAAAGCGCGTATACGAAGAGCATGCCGCAGATCTAAAGAGCTTTAATGCTCCAGAATTAGTACTATCAGCTGATGGTAAAGTTCCACGCTTTACGATTGCCCAGATTCACGAAATGTATACCAAGGACACCAAAATTGAAATTACCGATCTAAAGGATTTGACTCCAGACGAAGAGCGTTGGATTAGCAGTTACGCTCGTAAAAACCTCGGTACTGACTTAGTCTTTGCTGTTCGTTTCCCAATTACCGCTGCCAAATTCTATCACAAGGTTGACGTCGAAGATGGAACAGTTCTTTGGGGTGATTTATTGTTCCGTGGTCTAGAGATTTCGACTGCACCGCTACGCGAAAACAACTACGAAAAGATGATTGAACAAATGACAGCTGCTGGCCTAGATGTTGAGCATCCAGGATTCAAATATTATCTACAAGCATTTAAATACGGGCTACCAAGACATGGCGGTTGTGGATTCGGCGTTGACCGTTTAGTCCAAAAGACAATCGGCCTTGCCAACGTCAAAGAAGCTTGTTTATTCCCACGCGACATCAACCGTTTGACACCATAATTACGCAAAAAGGGGACTATGGAAGATATAACTACCGACCAACAAATCGTAGCTATAGCCGAATCAGTTAGTACTGCTTCGAAACAGCGGCACTTTCTGGCGGTCTTTTTCCTAAGTTTTATTTGGGGAGTTTTTGGTGTTGATAGGTTCTATTTGGGTAAAATAGGAACTGGCATTTTAAAACTACTAACATTTGGTGGACTTGGTGTTTGGGCAGCAGTTGACTTGTCGCTGATTATGTCTGGGCTAATGCTCGACAAACAAGGCAATAAAATGCTGGAATACGATAAATACAAAGGCTTTGCCAAAAAAACCGTTGGTTTGTTTATAACTATCTTGATTATTACAGTCTTGATTGTTGGAGCGCTTACGACTTATGAATTAATTCAGTTTTTTCAAAATGGTGGATTCCAACAATTACAGGATTTTATTACTGGCGGTAGCATACCCGGTATGAAACAATTACAAAAACAACTAGAACAGTTGCAAGGTTCAAATATCAACAACTTAAATCTACAATAAGGCTTAATCATATTTGACCTATTAGACTCCGCGTTAGATAATAGTAAGGTTATGAAAATGTCGAAAAAGATATTAGCTGTTTGTCTGACGTTAACTATTCTTTTAAGTGGTGTGGCAATTATTAGAGTTGCCGCTGAAACCACGCCAATGACTGCAGGCCAAATTGATCAAATTCGTAACAACTGCGTATCAACAAAGAACACCCTAAGTCAGCTGCATGCTAGTGACGCACTTTTGCGTGTAAACAGGGGTCAGATATTTGAATCGATGTCGACAAAATTAATGGACCGATTTAATAGTCGAGTTGCAAATAATGGCTATAACAATACCGGTCTAATATCAGTCAGTATAAGTTATGGCTCGATGTTGGACACCTTTAGGTTGGATTATAAGACTTATGAGGAACACCTGTCAGCGGCTATTAATGTCGATTGTTGGAACCAACCCGCTGCATTTTATGATGCTATTGCGTCAGCTCGCGCTTTGCGCAACGTCGTACATACTGATGTCGTAAAGTTAAATCAATATGTTGATCAATATCAATCAGCAATTATCCAATTTGAAAATGATTATCAAACAGTAGTTAAAGAGGTAAAACCATAATGGACGAACCACAAGTACCAGCAATTACCGATGAATTTGCCGGTAGTAGCAAGCGTCGTTTCTTGGTATTTATTTCAACATCTATTTTGATTGCGTTTGTTTTGGTATTTATAAGTATGTATATGTACAACAGCAGCGGGGCGGCCCAGTTAGACCTGAGTCGACCTGGCTATGTTAGCGTCAGGTCTCAGGCAATTTCTGATGATGGTGATTTTAAAAATTATTCCTCAACTGGGACAATTGATCAATCTTCAATCACCGAATTTAAAACGCTTTATTCTACACAAGCTCAAAAAACCAAATCAGTTGATGCCTTTGGTGGTGATCCACTTAGTCCAACGGCGCTAGGTTTAATAGCTAAATAGCTAATCGTTCGCGCAACCAGCCGTCGATTTTTCCAGCACCCATACACAAAACTAATTTGCCCTCAGATTGGGCATTTTTTATTGTGTTCCAAAGTTCATCATTAAAGTTGGCGATATGGATATCACTGATATTCGTAATGTTTTTGATTAATTCACTTGGTTGTAAAATAGGCAAATTTGAGTCTTCACGTGACAAATAGGTAGGCAACCAATATATTTCATCAGCCAGTTCAAATTGGTCTATGTATTGATCGCGAATCTCGTGTTGTCTAATATTTTGATGTGGCTGATAGACTAAAACGACATGGTCGGACAGTTCACGAGCTAATTGCAAAGTAGCCGCTATTTCGACGGGATGATGTCCATAATCGCTGTACAAATTTGGGGATAGTTTTTCAAATCGTCGATCAGTACCAGGGAAATTCATAAATATATCGTCAGTTTTTTCGATGAAACCAAGTTGTCGGATGGCGGTCTGGGCGATAGTCGCGTTGCGACGATTATGAAGGCCAGCAATCTTTATATTGGTGTTGATGTCCAGTATATTCAATAAGCTAACGTGAATCAGATCGTCAAATATCTCTTCGTGTTGGTCGTCCCAGGCTATTACTTGGTCGCTGTTGGAACTAAATTGTCTAAAGGCATCCAAATAGTCATCGGCAGTTTTGTAAGTGTCTGGGTGGTCATAATCAATCGACGTGATGATTGATAAGTATGGTTTGAAATTTAAGAAATTGCGGTCAAACTCGTCACATTCGTAAATAAAATACTGGCTGGCTGGATTAAATTTGCCACTCGGTCCAAAATTTATAGTTGTCCCAATCGAATAGCTGATCGGAATTTTTAATTGCAAAAAAGCCCATATCAACATTCCGGTGGTGGTGGTCTTTCCGTGCGTACCGGCAACTGCGATTAATTTTAAACCTTTATCGTCGATGATTTTTGCCAACAATTCATCTCGTTTGGCGGTACGGATTCCAAGTTTTTGTGCCAATACTAATTCTGGATGATTTGATGGCAAGGCAGCGGTATGAACAAACCAATCAATTGTTTTTGTGTTGTATTGTGATTGTAAAAAACTGCCATCTTGGCCGATGTTAATTTTGATGCCATTTTGACGTAATTGTTTGGTTACTAGTGATTCTTCAAGGTCTGATCCGGCAACTTCATATCCGGTATCATGTGCAATTTCAGCCAAAGGTCCAATCCCAACGCCACCAATACCAGAAAAGTATATATTCATAAATTTTAGTATAACACTTCATCTTTGGGGCGATTTGTGGTGTAATGAATAAGCATAATAGCGATAAAACAAATATGATAAAAACATTTATTTACAGCTTATTGGAACGCCGCCATTTTTGGCGGTATGCTTCGTTTGATGAAATAGCTGAACTGTATTTGTCACGCACTATCAGAATTATTGCGATGAATATAGTGTCAGGTTTTACGTCGGTTTATCTTTACGAAGCAGGGTATAGCTTGGCATTTATTATGGGATTTTGGCTATGTTTTTATTTGCTAAAAATTCCTTTAACCTTTTATTCTGGATACTTTGTGGCACGGTTTGGTCCAAAACATGGAATTTTAGTTAGCAATCTACTTTATGTCCCATCAATGGTGGCGCTTGGATTAATGCCAAAATTAGGCATGGTGAGCATTGTTTTATGGGGCATATTTATGGCCATATCGGCATCTTTGTACCACATATGCTACATAGTTGATTTTTCGAAAATCAAGAATATCGAACATGCCGGTAAAGAATTGGCATTTATGAATATCCTTGAAAAAATCGCAATTGGTATCAGCCCAATCGTAGGTGGTTTGATTGCGCTTTGGTTTAGTTTGCAGGTGGTAATTTGGGTAGCGGCTTTGTTGTTTGCAGTTTCGGCTTTGCCGCTTTTAAAAACAATTGAACCAGTCAGAACCCATCAAAAGCTTGAATTTATAGGATTCCCATGGCGAACGACTATTCGTAGCATTTTGGCTCATACTGGAGTTGGATTTGACTATGTCACCACGGGTATAATTTGGAGTCTATTCATTGTAGTTGTTATATTTCCAGGTGCTGGTTGGGATATTTACGTTAAATTGGGTATTTTGTCATCAGTCACGATCTTGGCTGCAATAATAGCATCGTATGCTTATGGAAAAATAATTGACAAAAGTCAGGGTGGAAGGCTACTTATTTTTAGCGTTTTTGCCAATGGTCTTGTTCATGCCTTTAGACCTTTTGTGACGACACCAGCCATAATTGTCGGTACTAATATCGCTAATGAAGTTGCGACTATGGGCTATAACATGGCGTTTATGCGCGGCGTGTTCGATACGGCTGACTCGTCAGGCCATCGTATTTTTTATATCTGTTTTAGTGACATAGTTTCTAATATCGGTGCAGCTATTGCCTGTGCGATATTGATTATTTGTACTGCATTAAGTGGTGATGTCGAGGGGTTAAAGGTATTTTTCTTCTTTGCTGCTGGATTTGTTTTGTTGATTGGCACAGCCAATTTCAGGCTCTATCGTAAATAGTTCGCGTGATATACTAGTGTCAATAGTAGAGGTGGGGTTCAATCGGTGGTTTACAAGAGGCAAGTGCGACGAAATATCAAACAACTGCAACGTGTAAAAACGTGGCAGCTAGTTGTTTTGTTGATACTTTCTGGCTTTATATCGGCCACGTTACTGCGGCTGAATAATATCGGCATGGTTGAGCGACGATCGGCTGTAATCGCCGCTGACAACGTTGGCACAAACGGAATAACTCAAAGTAGGTTGTATGACTTACAACGCTATGTTTCCGAGCATATGAATACTGACATGGGCAAGGGTGTGTACCTGGAATCGACCTATAAACGTGACGTCCAAACCGCCTATGCAAACGCTTCAAACGGTGATAATCCTAATGGTAATATTTATAAAAAAGCACAAGAAGTTTGTGCCCCTCAATTTACGCATTATTCGTATGCATATTTGCAATGTACCACTGGAGAATTGGCAAAATATCCCGAAGGTTCTAACCTAATAAGTTCAGCAAATCTGCCGATTGCAGACGCCTATTTACACGTCTTTGTTTCGCCTCTATGGTCACCTGATTTTGCCGGTTGGTCGGTACTGGTTTTTGTAGTGATTTTGATAATGATAATTGTTCGGCTGACCAGTGTTGGGGTTCTAAAATTGTTACTTCGCCACCACTATAAAAGCATATAACCGTTGACACCGTGAGCCTCAGGTTGTACTCTAGCTTTTGGATAGAACTAACAGGAGGTATAGGATATGGCTTACAAGCACACAAATTCAAAAGGTATCACTTATTACTTGCACAGCACCGAAGTAACACTTCGTGGTGGCAAACAACAAACAATTTACTTCTTTGCTAAAGTAGCAAAGAATGCAAAAGGTCAACCAGTTGAACTTCCAGCAGATCGAATGGTCAAAGAAAACCCACGAAATGGTTTCTTGACTGTCTCAAAGAAAAAATAGTACTTGCAACATAAGCACGTTTGGTATTATAGTAATAGCAAACAAACAGGTGCCAAAAATGCCCCATCAAGGGGCATTTTTGTTTGGTTTTAATTGCAGTTACAATATGAGGTTTATAGTGGTGTTCTGGCATCGCTACGACCCTTGTACGCGTGCGATGACATGTTTTTTGGACAAAATATAGACAATGAATCCCTTGGGGGTGCGGGCAAGGCTCTGCTTAGTTAATCTGAAACAAAAAGTCACTACAGTGCAATGGGTGTTGTAATAACAACATATTATGTGGTCTAGTTGTAGCGATTGACTAAAGATAGTGTATATGCTATAATATAACTATATGAAGAATCCCGAAATTGTATACTATAACGCAACCGAAGAACAAGCTGAAATGGCTTATGAGCGATCTCAAAAAACTGGTCGCAGTATAGATCAAGAATACAAAATTATGGGCATTTTATCTGTTGAGTCTGAAAAATCATCTGTTTCAGAAAAATCGCAACAATCCAATGATCGTCAAAAGAATCTTAACCTGAAAAAAGCTATAACGGCATTTTCTAAAGCTTCAAAATTAGACGGTTTGATTCGTGGTATTGAATCTGGGCATCCAGGTATAGATGTAAAATATGGTACCGAAAAACTTGATACTATTAGCGAACAAGAAAAACGTTATCGCAAATTTGGTAACCAAATGCTACGTGGTGCAATCGGATCTAGTATCCTTAGTGAATTAGGTTATCCAACCGAAATTGAATCAGACGAACAGGCAAGTGCTGTTGCTGATAGTTTCTATGGTGAAATTACTGGTCCTCAGAACAAAAAAGTTCGTACTAGTTTAAATCGAAAACTTACAAAAATATTAAAATAACATAACCAGTTTGACACTGGTTTTGCTATAATATTATTGTGAAATATTTCTTTGGATTACTAAAGCTTGTATTAATTGTCTCGATAATAGCCTTTGCTGTCACTTTTTATTACAAAGATAAATTAGTTAGTATATCGTCTGACGTTCATCCAGCTACATTAAAGGATCCGGTGCAAACTCCGCTCAAAAGTTCGTACAAGATTACTTTTCCGTATAACCAATACAGCTATGTCGTAAACCCGCTTTATGATTACAAGATTACTGGCGTTGTTGTCAGTAAATTCGATTACGATCCAGCTGAAAATGATGCCGAAAAGGTGATTAGATATGATTTGTGTATGGCGTGGGGCAAGAACGTTTCAGACAGTGTTTACCTGTCCCCTAACATCAGTTTTTCACAAAATCAGCGTTTTTGTAATTACAAATACTCGCAGGATATTGGGTTTAATGCAAATCAAATGTCGAACAATCACCTAGTTACGACAAATGAATCTATTTTGGAAAAACTAAAAACGATTAGTAATGGTGATGAAATTTCGATAACTGGTCAATTGATAAATATGACAGCATCTGGTACTGGCAATGACAATTCGGGACTAAAAAGTTTGACCTGGAATAGCAGTACAACTAGGACTGATACGGGCGCAGGAGCTTGCGAGGTGATTTATGTTGAATCAATCGACATTTTAACGTCTGCACACGAACAGGGCAATCAAATCAATACATACGCGATGTATGCAATTGGTGCGATATTTGCTCTGCTCTTCTTGAAACTATCTTTCATAGTTTTATTCTTGAAACCTGATAAAAATATAGTGAGGCCGTAGAGGTCTGATGCGCAAAATAGATTCAAGGTTGGCTGGTTTTACTATCGTCGAGTTACTGGTTTTAATAGTAGTTATTGGTACTTTGGCTGCCATAACGATTATCTCGTATACAGGTATTAAAAATAAAGCTACTGTCGCTTCATTGGTGTCTGATTTAGATGGTGCATCTAAACTACTATCAATGCATTAAGTATTAAATGGAATTTATCCAGCTAACCCAGCTGGTGCAAACAATGGAAATGGTATACCAGCTAGTTCGGGCACAACATATGGTGACGACTTTACGACATCAACAGGCTTTTGTATTACGGCCACTAAGGACTCAATTAACTATAGAATTACTAATAATAGCGTCGCAAGGTTGGGCATTTGTTCGGGTCCAGGACGAGACAGATTCTCGGTGATAAAGTGGGCTTCTGGTAATGTGGGCGCTGGTGCTGTGGCTGGGTATAATTTAAATGGTTATGGAAATTATCGGATTACTGACATAAATCCATGGGGGGGTATCGGGTACTGTTTGGGACGTTAGTAATCAAGATGTGGCTAGCGATGCTGATGGCGGATGGAACGGCACCAGTTTTGCTATAGATAATACTAAAATGTATAGGTTCTCTACATTCGTACGGCGAAAAACTATTGGCAGCGGCAGTTTCTATCTTGGGTTACATGGTACTCCTAGCGCAGTACTAAACAGAAGCGACGGTGTGTCAAATGCTAACCCGTACTTTTGCAACAGAATATGGTGGGGTAATACATACCAATGGTATCTTGTTACCGGGTATATCTGGCCGGCTGGTAGTGGTACTGGCGCTGCAAATGCGGATTCGGTCATATACACAATGACTGGAACTAAGCTTTATTCTAACGGGGACTTTGTCTGGCAACCAACTACAACTTCATCAGATCATCGTTCGTACCTGTACTATTCAATCGATACCACGACAAATCAACAGTGGTATCAACCGCGCGTTGATGTCGTTGATGGGACCGAACCGTCGATTAGCGAATTATTAAACGACGCGTTTTAGCAAAATAAAATAGCGACCGAAGCCGCTAAAAATTCTAATGTGGTGGGGGCGGTTGGAGTTGAACCAACCACCAAAGCGTTATGAGCACTCTGCTCTAACCGATGAGCTACGCCCCCTCGTCGAAATGGGCTAAGGACATTCCTACATCGTTGCGTACAACGATGTTTTCATGTCGCCGCCATTTCTTCTCTCAACAAAACAAACAGCCAAAGCTTGGTTTGTTCTGTTGTATATGGATATTATAGCCTATTAACCGTGGCTGGGCTATAATAACAACAGGCTAATTATGAAAAAAATAAAAATTCGTCATATCTATTACGTAATTACGCACAAGTATTTAACTGCTAACAATGCGGTTATTGGAATTGCATTGATGATTGCAGCTGGTTTCGTATGGGGATCGATGGGCGTAATGCAGCGAAACTATAATTTGCAAAAAGAATTAGACGACAAATCGCGTCAGTTAATCGTGGCACAACTGGACACAGACAATGCCAAATTAGAACAACGTTATTACAATACAAATGAATACAAAGAATTAGCAGTGCGTGAACGATTAGGTTTAGGAACGCCAGGTGAGAGTGTGATAATTTTGCCACCAAATACAAGGGCGGCCAAAGAAGCCGATAAAAACTTGACGTCTGCGACTACGGTAAAACAAGCACCTATTAGTAATTTTGGACAATGGATGAACTTTTTGTTTGGCCGAAATAGCAAAAGCATTTCCGGCTAATTAGGTTGCAAAACCAAATCATATCTGTTAATCTGGTATATGTATCGCGGGGTGGAGCAGTGGTTAGCTCGGATGGCTCATAACCATCAGGTCGGTGGTTCAAATCCACCCCCCGCAACCAAGAAAATACGATCACGAAGGTGGTCGTTTTTTCTTGCTTATATTTTTCTGCGAAGTTTATCTTGATGTTGGTTGTGGGGGGGTGGATTTGAACCACCGATTTCTGATTTTTCAAATCAGAAATATCGCAGGTATCGCTCCATCCGCTGAATAGCGGATTCCGCTCCTCCGTTCAAAAAGGGTCGAAAGTAAACTTTCGCTTCCTTTTTTCACTTCGCCAAATCCTGATTAAATAACCAAAATAGAAAGTAAAATTTGTAGGGGACGGTTCCCTATTTTTTCTAGCTTAACTTCCCTGCTGCGACTCGTACAGCTTCACTCCAGCTCAAAAAGGCATGTGGGGTAGAGGCTAGATCGTGAGCGGTTAGGTAAAACTTAACAGCTAATGTAAGTTCGTGAATGATTTCAGCGGCGTGTGGAGCAACAACTGTTGCGCCGATAATAACACCTTTTTTGTCGGTAATAATTTTGACAAAGCCATCACGAAAATCAGATGTATTGCTGCGGGCGATAATGTTCAATGGGGCAATTGCTTTATTGATAGGCAAGTCGCGTTTAACGCAATCATCCTCGTTTAGCCCAACAGTCGCAATGCCAGGGTTGGTGAATATGACTTCGGGTGTGGCGGTGTAGTCGGGTGTGATTTTGTTGCGATGCAAAATGTTATTTGCAACGACATGGCTTTCCATAAGTGCGGTATGAGTATGGCTATTATTACCTAATACATCACCAGCGGCAAAAATATGCTTAACATTGGTTTGCAAATATTCGTTTACATCAATCCCCTTTGCCGAGAATTTAATTCCAGCATTTTCCAATCCCATATCAACATTCGGTACACGACCAGCGGCAATTAAAACTTCGTCAACACGAATCGTTTTTTCCGTACCAGCACGTGAAATTATGACACGTTTTCCTAGTCCTTCTTTTTCAACCGAAACGACGCGTGAATGGGTTAGGGTGGTTACGCCTTTCTGTTCAGACAAAACTCGCTCCATCAATTCGCCAACTTCGTTGTCATGGTGGGGTAATAAACGACCAGCTTTTTCGGCAATGTAAACTTTTGTGCCGAATATCGCCATCATCTGAGCAATCTCAACACCCGTATCGCCTCCACCAATAATCATTAAACTTTTTGGTGGGCGAATAGTCTCTAAAATTGTACGAGGTGTTAGGCATGTAATTGTGTCTAGTCCATGAATGTCTGGTATAGCCCATTTCGTGCCAGTTGCTATTAAAAAGTGATTAGATGATAGATGGCGACGATTTACGCTGATTTCATTTGGTGACAAAAAGTGAGCTGTGCCGCTAAGAGCGTCGATGCCCATATTTTCATAATAATTACGATTACCACCAGCACCGGTTCGTTTGACAGCTAGCTCTTTCCAGGTACGAAGCGAAGGGTAATTATAGCCGATAGTTGCTGTGCGTAATCCAAATCTGGCGCCGTGCCTGGCTTCGTCGAAAAGGTTAGCGGCGTGTAGTAATGCCTTGGTTGGAATATCACTCCAATTTGGTGAATCACCGCCAAATGTATCTGATTCAATAATAGCTACGCGCTTGCCTTCACGTGCAGCAATTGTTGCGGCTGCGCTACCGCCGGCTCCACTTCCGATTACAATTAGGTCATAGTCAAATTCGTATTTTTTAGCCATATTAATTTCTCCTTTTTGGTTAAATGGTAATTCTATGTTGTTCATATAAATAGGCAGCCTCGGGATGATAAATTTTCAGATGACGGGTAGTGACGATACGAATATCTTGACTGGTCACTTCGGGATGTTGTTGTAGCCATTCGATAACTTTGTCGCAAACTGCGGCTGCAGTAGATTCGGCGTGACCTTCGGGCGTACGAACGCTTAGGCAGGCAGCAACTATACTGGCGTGTAATTTGGCACGATTAAATCGTTCAGATTGACGCTTGCCACCGCGTTTAATGATATCCACCGCCAAATCCATATTAAATGCCCCCGACGACAGTGCTGCCTAAGATTTCATAAACATAAACAAAGAACACCAACACTAATAGGCCAGAACCAGCAGCAAACTGCAAGAAATATTTGTTGGCTTCGCGCCATTTTTGAATTCGTCCAAGTGTATGTCCGCTGCCAATCATTGCCCAAACTACAACCAGTGACATCATGGAGATAACAGTGTAAATAACGATGCCAACCATTTGCCAAACTGCAGGTAATTGAACTAGCGTTAAGGCGCTGATGATAATTGGTGCAACGATGAAGAATGCTTCGCCAATGACACTGCTAAGGCCCAAACCAAATGCCTCGGCACTAATTTTAGTCGATTTAGTTCGCTCGGTTAGATAAGCGGCTACACCCCGTGGAATCCATAGCGTAGTCCCCTTTTCACGGCGATAATAAAATAGCCAAATCGATATGGCGTCGCCGATTAGTAATCCGCAAACAGCAGCCCAAACAACTTGTGGTGTATCGGTACCATAAAGACTTAACATTACAAATGAAGTTGACGACAATAACAAGACGGTCATAACTCCAGCACCAATTACAAAACTAGTCGTTAGCCGTAATAATTTTGCGTTTGATCGTTTTGATCCAATCGTGTGTCCGCTCAGTAGTGTTAGTACGCTAACGCTCAATTGAAAGCTGGCATGAATAAGGCCGGCGAGAGCTACGATGGCAAGTGAGACGGGGATATCCATATTGTTTATTTTTTATTGTTTTCCTTATCTCTAATTTAGCATAACCACCACTAATAGACAAAAGATATGGTCGAATATGTCAAAAATGTATTGCTTTTTTATGCTATTTATGCTTAAATAAGACTATAAAACAATAAAAACAAATAAAAGGAAACAGCAATGGAAATGGAAATTCAATCAGGTGTTATCGAAGCGGTAACTAAGAGCGACATATTGGGGCTACAGTTAGCCACATGGGAACGCGAACGAAGTTCCGAAGAGTTACGCGAACGCGTCACTCGCCGATTAGCTGAACTTGCGTTTGTTGAAGAAGATTTATAAAAACTGCGAGTCAGTAAAAAAATAATCTCATCGCTTGGTGGGGATATTCTAATAGTAACGACAAGAATATCGGCCTTCGGCCTACTCCGCTCATTCACTAAAAAATGTAAACATAACTGATTATTTTATTCAAGAATTGGTCACGATAAAATTCGTTCCGAATTTTTCTCGACCTCGCCTCAGTTGGTGACGTTCGTCATCCGGCTTCCGGCCTTGCGAACTGAAGACTTGCAGTTCTCACTTGTGACTTAACGCCGTTTCACGGCGAGTCACAAATTCAATTCTTGTCGCCAGATTACCAATAAAATAACCCCATCTTTTGATGAGGTAATTTTATTGGTAGTAGCGACAAGAATTGAACTTGTGACCTCAGGCTTATGAGTCCTGCGCTCTAACCAACTGAGCTACGCTACCTCGTCGGAATGGGCTATGGTCATTTCGTTTTGTCGCAGGCGACAAAAGCTTCATGACACCGCCATTTCTCCTCTCGCTAAATCAAACAGCTAAAGCTTGGTTTAATTTAGTGTAAAACTACAAATCGCAGGTTTTACGAATTGTACTAGATGATTGTAACAAAAAACAGATAGCTTTTCTAGACGTGTTAAATTTTGCAGGATTTAATCCTGCAAAAGAGGTCAGAGGCCGATATTCTTGTCGTCATTTGATAGGTGCTAGCAAAGTGTTAATTTTTTGCAAGGTTAAGCCTTGCAAAACTCTTGCAAAAATTAATAAAAACGAATCTAGACTTACGGTAGTGACTAAGCTGTTAATTGTTGCAAGGTCGGACCTTGCAAACAGGGAAAATGTGGTGGAGTATGTTTTTTGGGAGGGTTTTGATGGTGTGATGAAGGGGGGTTGAGTAGTATAATGGGGGTATACCACGTGATACTCACTGGTCTGTTATGCCGAAGGGTAAAATGGATTAAGCGTCCCTCGCGAACGGTCATTGTTCAAACTTGTCTTCGGATATTTTGCCAGAAACGGGTGAAATAGACGGGCAAAAAATCAGATTTCGTTTCTCAATTAAATATATTTGAGGACTTTTTGTATGAATGATGAACTCTTTTTGAACGAACGAATTAAGGTGTTGGCGGTGTTTGGTGGAGGTTTAAATCCTTGTCGCCCATTACGTTTTAGGCGAATCAACGGTCGGGAAGTTGATATAACCGAGATTGGCTTGCGCCATCCTAATATGAAGGGCAAACGAATGGTGCATATTTTTGACGTGACTGACGGGCAGGCAGATTATCGATTGGAATTTGATGCTCAACAGCTGACTTGGCATTTAACTCGTGAGGCCGATCATGAAATATAATCCTGAAGAACCTCAGGTCATACATGTTGATTTAAATTCGGCATTTGCGTCGATTGAACAACAGTCTAGACCACTGTTGCGCGGTCGACCGGTTGCTGTGATTAATCGTCGGGTTGAAAACACCGCGATTGTAACTGCCAGTTACGAAGCCAAAGCGCGTGGTGTCAAAGTTGGCATGAGATTTGCGGAAGCGGCTAGATTGGCGCCAGGTTTAGTGGCGATTGAAAGCGATCCATTAAAATATCGTTTTGTTTATAAAAAATTAATGGCTATACTGAATGATTATTCGTCGGATGTTGTGATGAAAAGTATTGACGAGGGTGTAATTGATTTTCATCATATCCCCAATCACCGTCCGCTAATTGAAATTGGGTACGAAATTAAACAGCGTTTGCGTGATGAAGTCGGGTCGGCGATGCGTTGCAATGTTGGAATTGGTCCGAATCGTTTTTTAGCTAAAACTGCCGCAGGATTACATAAACCGGATGGGCTGGATGTGATTACGGCTGATAATTTAAGGGCGACTTATGAAACGATGAAACTGACAGATTTAACTGGCATAGCCGAACATATGCAGCAGCGATTAAACGCGGTTGGGATTGACACACCGATTCAGTTTTTGGACGCAAGTGCGGTGGCTTTACAAAAAGTTATGTTTAAAAGTATATGCGGTGGGCAATGGTATGAACGATTGCGTGGGTTTGAGGTTGATAATTACAAAACAGTAACTAAAAGGGTTGGTCGGCAATATGTTTTAGAAGATCGTAATTTAACGCATGCAGAAATAGCATCCAGGTTGCATCATTTGTGCGAATCAGTTGGTTCGCGGTTGCGTGGGCAGCATAAATTGGCACGCGGTGTCTATGTTTACGCCAAAACTATTCACCATCAATACTGGCACGGCAGTCAGATGTGCCAATTGCCATTTTATAGCGATCAAACAATCAATTCGATTGCTCAGCAATTGTTTTTTAAGGCACCTGGTTTAATCAAAGAAATTGGTGTTCATTGTTATGGATTAGTTGATGATGACGACAGTCAGATGAGTTTGTTTGGCGACATTTTAGCTCGCGAACATCAGCTGGTCGATGCGATTGATGGTATTAATCAGCGATTTGGCGATCGGACTGTTCATTCAGCTAGCACGCTGGATACGGGTGAGTTTGTGAAATCAAAAATACCGTTTGGCAGTACTCGTTACCTTTAATTATGGTAAAGTATTATTAAACATAATCAAAATGGTGGATATCAATTGATCAAACGATTAGCTCGCAAAATCCGAAATCAACACATAGGTTTTACTATCGTTGAATTGCTGATTATGATGGTTATCGTCGGGATTCTAGCCTCATTCAGTTTTAATCAATACACTGGTCTTAAATTATTAGCTCAGAATACCAAACGCCAAAATGATTTGAGTGGACTCAGGACTCAATTAGAGGCCTATGCTGCCGAACATAATGGGCTTTATCCGGCTACTACGACTAATCCGACTACCAATTGGAAAACAATCGATGTTCGAACAGATTCCAATTGTTTCAACGGGTCTAAACAGGTTGATTGGGTGCCAGAATTGGAACAGCCATTGCCACAAAGTGTGTCAAACACTGGTTCGGATGCTGGAGTAGATGATAGCCCCGGTTGTTATTTGTATGCCAGCAACGGTACTCAGTATGTGTTGTCGGCTTGGAATATGTTATCAAAGCCCAAAACTAGTACATTGTTATACAGGCGTCTGGGTTTTAGATCGTTTCAAACTCCAACCTCAACTCAATTTTACAGCTGTAACGACAACGCCATAGGTGGTATCAGTCAGGGCCATTATGATATTGAAAAAGATTATTACAAATTTTCTTACACGATTTCAAATATAACTGATTGCGATGAAACTCCGCCACTAGGCGTATAAGGAGGTATTAAATAATATGAATAAAACTGTTATCCTAACTTTCGCGATTATTTTTGAATTGGCGGGGAATTATGTGCCAATGTTGTTTGGCGAGACTGATATTTTCAGCGCTTGGGGAATTTTGGGCGGACTAATCGGTGGATTATTCGGTGTTTGGGTTGGTGTAAAAGTTTCAAAACGATTTAGTGGATACTAAATAAACATAAGCTTGTATACTATAAATATGGACAAGTATGTCGTAGCGGTCAGTGGTGGGGTGGATTCGGTGGTTTTGTTAGATATTTTATCTAAACAGCCGGGTCTGGAATTGATTGTTGCCCACTTTGATCACGGCGTTCGATTTGATTCTGGCATTGATGCTATTTTTGTGGCGGGACTGGCTAAAAAATACGGTTTGCCGTTTGTGATGAAACGTGAAGAATTGGGTCCAGATGTTAGTGAAGAAGTGGCGCGTAATAGGCGATATAAATTTTTGCGTTCGGTTGCCAAAAAATACGACTCCAAACTAGTTACGGCTCATCATGCCGATGATGTGATTGAAACGATTGCTATTAATCTGGTTCGCGGTACCGGTTGGCGTGGTTTGGCAGTGTTGGATTCGGACGTCGTTCGTTTACTGACGGGTATAAAAAAATCTGAAATTATTGAATATGCTGAAATGAACGGTTTGAAGTGGCACGATGACAGTACAAATTTTGAAAACAAATATCTGCGCAATCGCATCCGTCACCATACCAGTAAACTACCTGATGATAAAAAACAACAATTATTGAGTCTGTGGACTAAACAAAAATCACTAAAAAAGCTGATTACTATAGAGTTGGAAAAGCTAGTTGGCGATGGCCCTACGTATAGTCGTTATTTTTTTATTAGCATTGATTCATCAGTTGCTACGGAGTGTTTGCGTCATATCGTTAATGCGCGTTTAACTCGTCCACAATTGACCAAGGCTTTGCACGCTATCAAAACAGCTATGCCTAGTAAAACATACGATGCCGGAAATGGAGTTAAAATTAACTTCACCTCTCGTAATTTTACTGTTGAACTGATAAAATAGGTAAATAATATCCAACTGAGATGACTTATTGAAAGGAATACTTAATTAATTATGGCAATGAAAATACCTGCGGCAAATAAAAAACCGAGCAACCTGGTGCGACTATCCCTATTTTGGTTTATAGTCGCTATGGGGATTTTGATTGGTATTACTTATTTGTCGCCACAAGACAATCTAAAAGTTGTTCCAATTTCGGACGTAATTAATCGGGCTAATAATGGCCAAATCGCAAAATTAGACATTCAGGGTGATGAAATAAAAGTCACTGTTAAGGACGGTAAAACAGCAACTGAAAAGACGACAAAACAAGCTGACAGTAGCATTCAGGCTCAGGGCTTAAAAGCCGATGCACCAGTAGAGATTGCAATTACGCAACCATCAACAACAGGTGATACATTATGGAATCTGGCAATCATTATTGTTCCGACAATTCTAATTATTGGTTTCTTTACATTCATGATGCGTCAAGCTCAGGGTCAAAACAATCAGGCACTTGGTTTTGGTAAATCAAAAGCAAAGCTTTATGGTTTAGACAAAGAAAAAGTTGTGTTTACTGACATTGCTGGTAATGAATCTGCAAAACAAGACCTCGAAGAAGTTGTTGACTTCTTGAAACATCCAAAAAAATACGAAGCATTAGGTGCCAAGATTCCACGTGGCGTATTACTAGTTGGTAGCCCAGGAACAGGTAAAACTATGTTGGCACGTGCTGTCGCCGGTGAAGCAAACGTACCTTTCTTTTCGATATCTGGTTCTGAATTCGTTGAAATGTTCGTTGGTGTTGGTGCTAGTCGCGTACGCGATTTGTTTGCCAAAGCTAAAAAGAATGCTCCAGCAATTATCTTTATTGATGAGATTGATGCCGTTGGGCGCCGACGTGGTAGCGGTATGGGCGGTGGACATGATGAACGCGAACAAACATTGAACCAGATTTTGGTTGAAATGGACGGATTTGATACAGGTGCAAACGTTATTGTTTTGGCTGCAACTAACCGGGCCGACGTTTTAGACCCAGCACTTTTGCGACCAGGACGATTTGACCGACGCACGAACATTTTGTTGCCAGAACGACGCGATCGCTTAGCGATTTTAAAGGTTCACTTTAAAAACAAACCGGTTGATGCGACTGTAAACATGGATGCATTGGCTGCAAAAACTGCTGGTTCATCAGGCGCTGATTTAGCTAACATTACTAACGAAGCTGCCATTGTTGCTGCTCGTCGTAATTCTAAAAAGATTAGCAATAATGATTTAACTCAAGCATTCGAAAAGATTGCAATTGGTCCAGAACGCAAAGCTAAAATTATGAACGACCGAGAAAAAGAAATGACAGCTTATCACGAAGCTGGGCATGCGATTGTTGGACACGTATTACCAGACAGTGACCCTGTTCACAAAGTAACAATTATTCCACGCGGTGGAACAGGTGGCGTTACTTGGTTCTTGCCACCCGAAGATAAATCATATACTAGTATTATTGAGTTCAAAGATGTTTTGGCACGTGCACTAGGTGGCCGTATCGCTGAAAAACTTGTTTATGGTAAAGACAGGGTCACGACTGGTGCTGGTTCAGATTTGCGTCACGCAACTGGAATTGCCCGTGAAATGGTTATTGAACAAGGTATGGGCACAAAATTGCGCGACCAAGTTTTCCATGAAGACAATGGCGGAATGATGTTTGATCGTATGACTCACGAACGACCATATGGTGATGACACGGCTCGTGAAATTGATAATGAAGTTGCTGATTTAATCAAAGAATCTGCTAAACGCGCCGAGGCTGTGATTACTAAAAACCGTGCCAGCCTAGATAAACTAGCAAAAGCATTGCTAGCCGAAGAAACCCTTGATGAAGAACAAGTTGTCAAGATTTTAAAGGATACTGTTCTCCCCGAGGAGGCTAAGCTTTACTAAGCAAGGCGGTTAAAAAAGAATGGGACGCATACAAAGCACTGTAGCACGGGCCAATATAAAATTACCTGTTAAATTAGCAGCAGTCTTATTGGCTGGCTCGGCATTGCTTTCTAGTGTCTTGGGATTGATTCGTGATCGTCAATTAAACGGTTTGTATTACAGCACATACCCACAGGGAATTGACGCATATACAGTCGCGTTTTTGATTCCAGATTTCATGTTTTTTATATTAGTATCTGGTGCGCTGAGCGTATCTTTTATTCCAGTATTTAATCAACGACTAGCAGATGGCAACAAAAAATCTGCCTGGGAATTGTCGACCAGTATTTTGAACCTGATGGCAATCGCGACATTGATAACAAGCGTTTTGATAATTATATTTGCTGATCCATTGGTTCGATTTGTGGTTGGTCCAGGCTTGGACGAGTCAAGTCGCGCACTAGCAATCAGTATGATGCGAGTAATTGCGATTAACCCATTCTTGTTTTCAATTGCTACTGTAATTACCAGTATGCAACAGGCTGTTGGACGTTTTACGTTCTTTGCAGTTGCGCCAGCTGTTTATAATATCGGCATCATTATTGGTGCGTTCTTCTTTACAAACGGTATCAACCTATTCGGATGGCAGATATTTGAAGGCGGAATTATGGGCGTAGCGCTGGGTGTTGTGTTGGGTTCGGTCATGCAATTACTAATCAGTTGTATTGGATTGTTTGGTATGGGATTTGATTACAGGTTCAAGATTTATTGGCGCAATAAAGGCTTTTTAAAAGTCTTGTCATTGTTGCCAGCTAGGTCATTGAATCAGGGAATTAATTATGTAAACAGCATTGTCGAAACTAACTTGGCATCACGCATGGCAGCTGGTTCGATTCGTGCTTATCAACAGGCGTCTAACTTGTCGTATGTGCCAACCAGTTTAATCGGTGTTGCTATCAGTACTGCTGCTTTTCCAAAAATGGCTGAACGATTAGGTCAAGGCCGACCCGATTTGTTTAAAAAAGAATTGCAGGCAGTTTTACGCGTTATTATTTGGCTGACATTACCAGTGACGATAATCGCATTCTTTGGACGTGGCTATTTAGTAAACTTTATCAAAAATGGTGGTGATGTATTGATGTCTGGTATCTTGGGTATTTTGGCAATTTCAATTCTGTTCAGCTCGATTTACCAGATTGCTGCGCGTAGTTTCTATGCTCAGCAGGATACCAAAACTCCACTTTATATATCATTCGTCGCAATTGCGCTAAATATTGTGTTGGCGTTATGGTTCACATTCGGTTTGCAAGCAGGTATTTATGGGTTGGCATGGGCAGCGTCGATTGTTTCAATCGTACAAGTTGTTATATTGCTAGTCATAATGTCTAGACATATCAAGGGACTGTTTGATTTAGTTTTTGTACATGCGGTTGCACGTATGGCTAGCGCAACTGGTTTTATGGCAGTTATAACATATATTTGTGTTACGGTATTTCCACTTAGTGCAACCGACCACAGTTTCTTGGCTAGTTTTCCAAAATTCGGTTTGATTGTTGTGATATCTGGACTTTCTTATATTGCGCTAAGCCGAATGTTGAAACTGGGTGAAGTTATGCCGGTTATTACCCTATCGAAGAAAATTTTATTCGGTGGTTTTAGGAAAATAAAGAAATGATTTCTAAAAACATTCGCAATTTTTGTATTATTGCTCATATCGATCACGGCAAATCTACACTTGCTGATCGCATGCTGGAATTAACCGGCACTGTCGAAAAACGTGATATGAAATCACAGCTGTTGGACAGTATGGATTTGGAACGCGAAAAGGGAATTACAATTAAATTAGCGCCTGTTCGTATGCAACATAAAGTTGCTGGTGAAAGCTATCAACTAAACCTTATCGATACGCCAGGTCACGTTGATTTTAGTTACGAAGTTAGTAGGTCTTTGCAGGCTTGTGAAGGTGCAGTGTTGGTCGTTGACGCCAGCCAGGGGATTCAAGCGCAAACACTTGCGAACGTTTATCTAGCGCTGGCTGTTGATCTGACGATTATTCCAGTACTGAACAAAATTGATTTACCAGCGGCTGATGTGCCACGTGTCAGTGCCGAGATTATTAATTTATTGGGTTGCAAAGAATCTGACATTTTGAAAATTAGCGCCAAAACAGGCGAGGGCGTAACCGAAGTTTTGGACGCAATTGTCGATAAAATTCAACCGCCACAAGGTGATGCAACTGCGCCAACTAGGGCACTCATTTTTGATAGTTATTATGATGATTATCGTGGCGTTATTTTATACGTTCGCATTGTTGATGGTATGGTCAAAAAAGGCGATACGATTGAGATGATTGCAACTGGCGCACATGGGTTGGCATTGGAAGTCGGCATATTACATCCATCTAAAAAAGAAGTTGAAGGCTTGGCAACTGGTGAAATTGGCTATATTGTAACTAACCTTCGTACAACTCGCGATGCTAGGGTCGGCGACACAGTTACAACTAAACGGTCATACACATTGTCGCAATTGCCTGGTTATAAATTAGTGAAACCATTTGTTTATGCAGGATTCTTCCCTGTTAGCAACGATGATTACAAAGATCTCAAAGATGCTATTGAAAAACTAAGCCTTAGCGATTCGGCGCTGCAATTTGAACCTGAAAACTCACCAGTTTTGGGATTTGGTGTCCGAATTGGATTCTTGGGATTATTACACATGGACATTATTCGCGAACGATTGGAACGCGAATATAATTTAGATTTGATTGTTACTAATCCATCAACGGATTATCATGTTACACTTTCCAGTGGCGAAGAACTGGACATTAAGAGTGCTAGTAACTTGCCAGACGCCAGCAGAATCCACGAGATTCGCGAACCTTGGATAAAAGGCGAGATTGTTGTGCCCAAGGCTTACATCGGCGCAGTTTTGCAATTGATTATTAATAAACGTGGCATTCAAAAAAATCTTAGCTATATTGATGAACGGGCGCTAATTAGTTTTGAAGCTCCACTAGCTAATCTACTAACTGATTTTTATGATCAATTAAAGTCAATTACTAGCGGTTATGGGTCATTTAATTACGAACTTGATACGTATAGGACTGAAGATCTTGTAAAAATGGATTTTTATGTGGCCGGTAATATGGTTGATGCGCTTAGCATTATGGCGCACCGCAGTGAAGCTCAACGATTGGGTCGTGAAATTGTCGATAAGTTAAAGGAAGCTATTCCGCGTCAAAATTTCCAAGTTGCGTTACAGGCGGCAATTGGCGGTAAATTTATCGCACGCGCAGATTTGTCCGCATTCCGTAAAGACGTTACAACTGGTTTGTATGGTGGTGACGTATCACGCAAGAAAAAAGTATTAGCTAAACAGGCCAAAGGCAAGAAGCGTATGAAACGCTTTGGTAAAGTCGATATTCCATCCGAAGCCTTTACGGTAATGCTCAAGCGCGACTAAAAAGATAATTCATAACAATTTTCTATTAGCTATCACATTTATTAAAATAAGCTTAACCAGGGTCCGACCCTGGTTAGAACAATTTAAGGTGAAAATAGATGGTAGGCCTATTATTATTTGTCTGTTAGAGTATGTTAAATATATAAAACTTGTTAAAAACTTAAGAATGGCTGTATTATATATCTATGCCAGGTCGTAATATAGTAAAAAGGTATGATACTAACTCTTATTATCATGTCTACAATCGCGGGGTTGAAAAGCGAGTTATATTTTTTGACGATCAAGATTATGCTGTGTTTGTAGCGTTATTGAAAAGGTATCTCGATACAGGCACAGATGATGGCAGTAGAGGGAGACCATATATTGACGTAAAAGATGGCGTCGAGGTAATGTCGTTTTGTTTAATGCCTAATCATTTCCACTTACTGTTGTATCAGATTGAACTTGGTGCAATAACAAAATTGATGCGCGCAATTTGCTCGTCCTACGCAACATACTTTAATAACAAATATAGCCGCGTAGGTGCGCTTTTTCAAGGTAAGTTTAGGGCGGTGCCTATACTTAATAAAGATTACTTGCATTATATTAGTCGATATATACACCGTAATCCTATTAATTATCTTAGTTGGGAGTGGTCAAGTTTGAGATATTGGCTGGGTGACAAAACTGCTTCTTGGTTAAATCCTGACAGAATAAATGACATGGATAAAGAACGTTATCTTGATTTCATACAAAATGACGAAGATTTTATTAATAGTATTGAAGAGATATCTGAAATTACTTTTGATATTGCCTAAAGTGTAGCCATTAATAAATCATATTTGTTATTACGTGGTGTTGTCTATTCTAAATAAGTCCAACCAGGGTCGGACCCTGGTTGGGAACCTGGCTGGAGTAGTGATGGGGGTTACTAGGAGTTGGGAAATAGGAAATAGGAAGAAAAAATGGGAGTTTGAAGCTCCCATTTCCCATTGCCTAATCCCTAGACCCTAACTTGCCATTGCGCGTTTGACGCTGGCGCTTCGATGTACGTCTGAAAATGTACGAGCTTGTGCAAACAATGCTTCACGTTTTAGCTTGCGTTCGATAGCCCAGGCTGGTGGTTGAACTGGCTGTGGTTTGACACGTGTGACATATCTTGGATGTGCAATTGTTGGCGCCGCAACTGTTAAGGTTGGCGCGACAACGGTTGGCTTGTCCAGACTAATTAGTTCATCGGCAAAGTTCTCTAATGCTAGTTCTGTTACTGCTAATTCAGGAGCGATTACGGGTTGAATAATGACAGAATGAATAGCACGACGGGCTTTACGTGCAACCTGAGCGCGTCGAATCAGAACCATGACAATCGATAGGTTGTAAAGGACGACAATAGGTAATGCTATTAGCAGGCTAGTTACCAAGTCATAAGTAAATGGCGCTAACAATGCAATTACTAGGCTACCAAGGATAATCCATTTTTCAAAACCAATTAGTTTTTTTGGTTTTAATGGTTTAATATGATCGATAAATGTAATTAACAGTGGCAATTGGAATACTAGGACGAATGTAATGATAATGTTTGTAATAAATCCTAAATAACTGTCAGCTGATATTAATGCGTTTAGCCCGCTAACTTGAAAGCCTGCAAAGAATTTCAATGATTCGGGCAAGATTACGTAAAAGGCGAATGCTGCACCGGCAATCGCAAGCAATGATGATATAAACGATGTTGTGTACACGCGTTTTGTCGATAAGGCTTGGCTAAACGCCGGCCTGACGAACATGATTAAGTTATAAACCAAAACAGGGATAGTAATGGTCAATGCACCCATGAAACAAATCTTCATAACAAAGGCAAAGCTGCCCGCAGGGCTACTGTAATAGAGGGGTGCGCCTAGTGGAGATCGAAGCAAGTTCAAGATTGGTTCATAAAACAAATAGACTAATACGCCGGCACATACCATTGCGATAACAGAAACTAAAAGTCGCATTCCCAATTCGCGAATGTGATCTTGCAATTTCGTCGCTGGACGTAAAAGCTTTGCTGATTGACCCACTAAACCACCACCTTTAGATTATTTTTTAGAAGTTTTTTCTTCGTCTTTTTTGTCGCTGTCGTCACCGTCGCGGAAACCTTTTTTAAGTTCTTTGCCGGCTTGGCCAACGCCACGAGCTAGTTCTGGAAGCTTTTTGCCACCAACGAACAATACAACTACCGCAAGTACGATCAATATAATGATTTCAGTTTTTCCTAGCACAATAATCTCCCTCTTTATGTATATTACTACTATAAATTATAGCAAAACTAAAAGGTTATGCAAGTGACGATGAAGTTTGCATAACAGTGGTAATTTAATCGTATAAAACTCAAGACCTTTGCAACATGCTGATCGGCACTCGCATCTGTATGCCTAAGTGTACTCGTTTTTGGTTGTAATAGTCTAGATAAGCGGTTAGCTTATCTTGCTGGCGGGAGAGCGGAAC
>Ga0210019_1000086_pt1 | contig 126281 bp, 120 predicted proteins | sample CryGeyCG2114_020_2_FD_183969 | JGI IMG/M metagenome (GOLD analysis project Ga0210019, IMG submission 183969) | Groundwater microbial communities from aquifer - Crystal Geyser CG11_big_fil_rev_8/21/14_0.20 (SPAdes) (version 2) | ecosystem: Environmental > Aquatic > Deep subsurface > Groundwater...
ACGAGGGCTGCGACGACGACAATGACGGCTACTGCGATAGCGGCATGGCCGTCGGGCCGTCGGGTACGCCCACGTGTCCTCACACGCCTTCGGGTGGTGTCGGCAACGACTGCAACGACAACAACCTAGGGATTCACCCCGGAGCTGCGGAAACCTGCGGCGATGGTGTCGACAGCAACTGCGACGGGAGTGATCCCGTTTGCAGCCCGCCCGTCTGCACGCCGACTAACGGCGGAGTCGAGACCTGCGATGGTATCGACAACGACTGCAACGGCTGGGTCGATGACGGTGGCGTATGCGCCACAGCGTGTTCCGAGAATCTCGGTGGCACACTGACGGTTCATCCGAGCACTTCGCTTCGTGCGAGCTGCTCGCGTGGTCTCGTCATCATCGCCTGGGGTCCCGGTGGAACGGAATTCCGTTCCACCGCCGGTGCCACATCATTCTCAGTGCCAATGTCATCGGGCTGGAGGGGATACGTCTTCCTCCAGGCATTCTGCCCCAACCCTGGGGTGGATGGAACGGTCGTGGGCGAGTGGCACGGCGGTGTCACCGACTGGAGCTCGAGCGCCGGACGCACACTTCGTGCGATTGGTCTCATCGCCGACATCGACGGGCGCGACGTCTCAGACGCCGGCCTCATCTGTAGGGACACGGGCAGCGGCGGCTACAAGCCGGTGACGCCCCTGGACGAATGCTCTGCATTCACCTGTCCTTCCTGAACCTTCTAGACCCGATGTAACTATCTGGGTCACCAACTTCGAGTGAGCTCCCTGGATTCTCCAGAGAGCTCCTCCCCTACGATTTGATCACTCGTTGGTCGAATCATAGGGGAGTCCGAATGTTCGGCTCCTTTCATATTCAATATGGATATTCGAAAAAATCCTGAGAAATGAATAGGGGAATCTGATATATCGGAAACCCACTCAACCAAGAAAGAAAGAGAGGCCTATCATGGCCACGCGTTCCTTCCAGTTCATGTTCCTCGTTCTCGCCTCGGTCGTTCTGACCCTGGCCGGCTGCAGTCTCTCGACTGCGCCCAACCCCTGGGCGGCGGATTCCGCCACGCCCATGGACACCGACGGTGGCATGGTCGACGACGACGGCGGTCAGACCGCCGACGACTCCGGCCAGCTGGCAGTCGACTCCGGTACGCAGCTCGACGGCGACGTCGATGCGGCGGACACCGATTCCGGTTCCACCTTCGAGTGGCGCCATTGCGATGGCGCCTACTACGCACGCATTCGCGTGCAGGTAGACGACGACCTCGCGAACACCCAGTTCGGCGCTTGTGCCTCCGGATGGGACCCCGTGCTTCTCACGGTGACCCGTCCCGACGGGACGGTCGGCAACATCTTCGCCGATGGTGAAGATGTCGATCAGCTCATCCCGGGCGATGGAAGCTGGGGGGGCGAGGTGCGCCTCGGCGCGCACTGTGACTCCAGCAGCCGCTGGTTCAGCGGCTGGGCCGCTGATCGTACGGTGGGAAGCTACGGCTTCATCGTCACGCTATGGACCGCCGCCGGTGATCAGGCGGACGTGTCCGCCTTGATGACCATGCCAGGGGACGACGGCTACAGGCCCCAGATCCCGATCCAAGCGGGAACGGGCTGCGAGTAGCCCCACACGGTTTTCGGTCCGAATAAAACCGAATAACTTCCTTACTCTCTGAGTTCGGAACTGCCCCCAGTCTCTTCGGAGCTGGGGGTTTTAATTTGTCGCAAGTTTTAGCGGAATGTCTTGACAAAAACAGCTTTCTTGTGTTAAGGACGACCATTACCCGTGGGTAATACTGTCCGTTTTTCCGATCGCTCGGCTGAGTTCCTGCGCCCTCCTCCTTGCAGGAATTCGCCGGACGATCGGAGGGACGGATCGTTCTTTCAAAACTGGCACTCCAAAATGGAGGAGATAAAAATGGAAAAAACGAGTCAAGTTCAGATTATCGTTCTCCTGTCGGCCCTGCTCATGGCATCGACGACAGGATACGCACAGCGGGCTCAAGAGGCCGACCGCGTCGCTCAGATGGGCGCATGCGCGGATGCATGTCTCGCGCGCTTCCGATCGACGGAGAGAGCGAGTCAGTCTTTGGCCACGTGCATCACGGACGAAGTTCCGGAATGTCGCGGTCTCGAGCAGGCTCGTTCTCAGATCTGGCATGCTATCTGCGATGCATCATCTCGTCTTCAAGAGCAATGCGCTTCGGGTCCGCCCGAAAGCACGGTGAGCGACACGTCGGGATCTCCCGATGGCGTCATTCTACCGATACACGTGACAACGCATCGTCCGCGAAGGCTCGTGCTCGAATGCCGTCGTCCCGACGGATCAACCTTCGAACCGAGACATGACGGAAATTCAAGCTGGCGCGATCGCTGCGAATGCGGCGAGGGCTTCGTTGGCGTGCCCGCGTCGAGATACGCGGAAGCGGCAGGTGAACGCGCGCATCTTCATGGAGTGGAAGCTCGCGGGGAAGTACATCGCATTGTGCAGTGTCTTCCGCGCGGGGCTCCCAGATCTCTCGTCGAGGGAACGCGCAGTCAGCTTGATTTCGCGCTTGCTAGCCGCATCGAATATCTCGAGGACCAGCAGGACCGAAACGAAACGCAAGTTGCGGATCATGAAGAGCGTCTCGCCGCACTTGAACAGGCTCCGGAACAAAATAGTGGTCTCGGAGAAGATGTGGTTCACCGCATCGTCGATGAACGCGTTGGTCCGATTGAGGATCGTCTCGATATCGGTGACGTTCCTGAACGCGATTCGGCGCTTTCGCAGCAAATGGATGCCCTGACCTATACGACGGGGCGCGCCTTCCAGAGACTCTGGAACCGCTCGTCTTCAGCAGCCGGCAATGTCGGTGTTCGTATCCAGCCGTTCTTGCTCGTCGGCTTTGCCCGTCTATCGGTCGCGCAAGGATCACGAGCTCCGCTCGCTCTTGGAAGCGAGATGGATCTCATGATCTCGCTCGGTCGGGATTGGCACTTGGAAGCCGGCCTCGGCATCGGATATGCTCTCAGAGATGAAGCACTTTCCGCTGCGATGCAGGGCGTCTATCACGCGGGCGTTGGCCTGATGGTCAAGCACCTATTCGGCATTGGTTTCGGTGCGATCCTCACGGAGCGTTACGGGCACATTTCGGGCCAGGCGTTCACGTCTGATCACACCGTGCTCGGCGGCTATATCGAGGGCTTCGGAGTCGTGAGACTCGGAAGCGGTTGGGCATTCACGCCTGGCGTACGCCTCTTCAGCGGCGTTGGCTTGCGCTTCGACGGACAGTCGGATCCGCGGATAGCTGACGGTGGGCTCATGCTCACCCTTGGCTTCTCCTACTTCGGTGGGGGATCAAACGGGTCGGCACCGATCATCTCGGACGACCAAGCAGAGCGCACCCGCGCCTATCGAGAAATTACGCATGATCGTCAGTGACGCATAGCGTTTTTCTCTTCTCCTTCTACCCCTGTTGAGCTTCGGCTTAGCAGGGGTGGTTTTTTATGCCAAGATAGATCCATGTCTTCTTATTTTGATTCCGTTATCGGTCACGAAAAAATTGTGCGAGTTCTTCAGGACGCTGTGAGCCATCCCGGGCAAGCCTATCTTTTTCATGGCCCCGGAGGCGTTGGAAAGCGAACGGTTGCGCATGCATTCATTGCCGAACTCTTAAAAATAGAAGCGACTCAATCTCTTGAATCGCATCCGGATTTTATCCGCCTTCGTCTTGAAGTGGGTACGCGCCTCATTTCCGTCGAGGCGGCGCGTGATCTTGCAACAAGAATGAGTAGAAGCGCCGCGGCAGGGGGATTCGTCATTGCGCTCATTGAAGATGCGGAACGATTAAGCGAGAGCGCGACGAATGCGCTTCTTAAATCCGTCGAAGAACCTCCCAAGGGAGCGATCTATATTTTTCTTGCAGAGGAAGCGAGTCGACTTCCCGTAACCCTGCGTTCAAGACTGGCTCCGGTTGCATTCAACGCCGTTCCGATGGTGGTCATGAAAACTTGGCTGGAACAAAAAAACATTTCCTCTGCTATTGCCGAAGAAGCTGTGAAGGCCGCCTACGGATCCCCGGGTCTTGCGCTGACTATCGCGGAGCAGCCGAAAGTCTGGCAAGAAAAGATGGAAAAAGTGCGTAAGCTGCTTACAACCATGCTGCACGGTCAAACCGGAGAAGCGCTTCTTCTTATTGAAAACCTTGCCAGAGCATGTGATTCTGAGGAAAATTCAAATGAAGCTTGGCGGGAAATTTTACGCATTTTAATGGCAGAATGGACCTGCTTGCAGGAAAAAACAGTAGCTTATGCCAAGGTCGGAGAGGGGCTCGCGCGTGCGTGGAAAATGGTCGGTTCATCTCTTTCCCCAAGGCTAGCCCTTGAATGGACGCTTGCGGAGCCGTATCTTATAGATAAGTCTTTTATTCCTTCCTTTCTCAAACCAAAGTATTTATGAACATTTTTTTACGCCTCTCTCGCTGGAGTCTTCCGGTTTTTGCGCTCGTCTTGCTCGGTCAGGGATGTTTAGGAGGCCAGCAAACCGCACAAGGACCAGATGGCGGCGTGTTTGAAACAACTACCGGGGAGACTTGGACGCAACAAAGCGTATTGAACCTCGGCACGAAGTTAGGGAGCATAGCTAATGTTGGTATTGCAAGCTTAGCCGTCGATCCGGAAGACAATAATGCGATTTACGCAGGCACCGTAGAAAACGGTATTTTGTATTCGCTCGATGGAGGCAAATCTTGGTCAAACCCCGAAGCGCTCAAATCAGGCCGAGTGGATGGGATCGCAATACATCCAAAAAGCAAATGCACAATCTTTGCTCTTCGTGCGAATCAAATTATGAAGACAGAAAACTGTAATCGTGATTGGACGCAAGTTTTCTTCAATCCAAGAACGGATACAAAATTCACTTCCATTGTCATCGACTGGTTTAATCCGGCAATCATGTACGTCTCTACCGATGATGGAGATATTTTGAAATCAGAAAACAATGGCATGACCTGGCGCGTAGTAGATCGTGTTGATGGCGTACGCATGAATAATATTGCTATGGATCCAAAAGATTCTCGCACGGTATACGTTTCTTCTTTTGGACAAGGCATTCTTAAAACAACGGACGGGGGAGAAAACTGGACGCAGATTCGCGACGAATTAAATACCTTTGATGGAGCGCGCAAAACAACCGCAGTTATTCTTGATTCAAATCAAGCAAATCGTGTGTATCATCTTTCAAAGTACGGTGTTCTTCTCTCTGACGATGCCGGTGCAACCTGGCAATCGGTTGCTCTTCCTTCTCCCACAAACTCTATTGATTTAACTGCATTCGCGGTGCATCCGAAAGATTCGAAGAAACTGGTTTATGCAACGGATAATTCTGTCGTCTTCAGTTCCGATGGAGGGTTGACCTGGACATCGCAAAAACTTCCGACAACCCGTTCTGCCGCTGTGCTGCTTTATACGCCGACAGATCCGCCGACGCTCTATCTCGGATCCGCGGCCGCGAAGAAAAAATAAGACAAAGACGACCCAAATCAGGGTCGTCTTTGTATTGACGCAAGCCCAAGAGCGTGGCACGCTTCGAAAAACAATGACTTTATGGCAAACAGAATTGAAGAATACAAAAGTGAGTTTGAAAACACGATTACGCGCTTTCAGCAGGAGCTTCAAAGCATGCGGACGGGTCGCGCAAATGTGGGACTTGTTGAAGATATCAAGGTTGAAGTCTACGGTCAGATGATGCCGCTCAAATCAAATGCGAGCATTACGATTCCAGATGCAAAAACCATTCAAATCGAGCCTTGGGACAAGGCGATTACTAAGGACATTGAAAAAGCGCTCGTCGATGCCGACCTTGGCATGATGCCGAATATGCAGGGCTCCATTATTCGACTTGCTCTCCCTCCGATGACGGAAGAGAACCGCAAGCAGATGGTAAAGGTACTGCATAAAAAAGAAGAACTGGCACGCATTCAACTGCGTACGGTTCGCGATAAAGTAAAAGGTGCCGTTCTCAAGGATGAAAAAGAGAAGCTCATTTCCGAAGATGAACGACATCGTTTGCTTGAGCAGCTTGATAAGGAAGTGGCGACGTGGAATACGAAGCTTGGCGACATGGCAAAGGATAAAGAAGAGGAAATCATGAAGGTATAAGCTATGGCTATTGATCCGAAGAAAAAAATGGAGGCTCTCGTCGCGCTTTGCAAGCGTCGAGGTTTTATTTATCCCGACTCAGATATTTACGGCGGGTTTGCAAATGCATTCGATTACGGCCCGAACGGTATTGAATTGAAAAACAATATTCGCGACGCGTGGTGGAATCGATATGTGCGCATGCGCGACGATGTGGTCGGTGTCGACACGCCCGTTATTCAAAATCCGAAAGTATGGGAAGCCTCCGGACATCTGCAGACATTTTCCGATCCGCTTGTGGAGTGCAAAAAATGCCACCGTCGTTTTCGCGCAGATCATTTATTGGAAGAGAGATCAGCGGAACCTGGCTATGACAAAGAGCGTCCGGTAGAGCTCAAGGATATTCGCTGCCCAGAGTGTGGCGGAGAATTTACGGACATCAAACATTTTAATTTAATGTTCAAAACCTTTGTCGGTGTCACGGAAGATTCGACGGACACAGCCTATTTGCGCCCGGAGACGGCCGCGGGCATGTTTACCTCGTGGAAAGATATTCGAGACACCATGCGCAAAAAACTTCCCTTTGGAATTGCGCAGGTCGGACGCGCCTTTCGAAATGAAATCACGCCGGGAAACTTTATTTTCCGAACGCGTGAATTCGAACAAATGGAAATTGAATATTTTGTGAAACCGGATGGAGCGGAAGCGGCATTTGAAATGTGGCTTGGCGAAATGAAGCATTGGACGGAAAACATTTTGAAAATCGATCCATCACATGTCGACTATCGGGAAATCGCAAAAGAAGATCGCGCACACTATTCCGCAAGGACACTCGATGTTGAATATCACTATCCCTTCGGAACGAAGGAATTGTATGGCCTCGCAAATCGGACAGACTTTGATCTTAAGCGACACATGGAAGCTTCCGGAGAAGATTTACGCTGGTTTGATCAGGAGGCTGGAGAACGTTATATCCCGTACGTCATTGAGCCGACCTGGGGTCTTTCACGAACCGTTCTCGCCGTCCTTGTCGAACACATGGATATGGATGAAGCACCAAATACATCAGAGGGGGAGAGCGAACGCATTGTGCTTCGTTTACCGCCACGCCTCGCTCCGGTCAAAGCAGCGGTATTGCCTCTCGTAAAGAAAGACGGACTTTCGGAAATTGGAGAGGCGCTCGCCAAAGCGATTCGAGAAGCCGGTATCGTCGTTGAATACGATGCATCCGGATCCATTGGAAAACGCTATCGCCGTCAGGATGAAATCGGGACGCCTTGGTGTTTCACTATCGATCAAGATTCAAAAGAAAAAGGAACGGTAACCGTGCGCGATCGCGATGCGATGTCGCAAGAACGTATTGCGATCGAAGAGGTTCCTGCGTGGATTGTAGAGAAACTCAAATAAGGAACATTCGTTTTTCCCATTGTGAAGAAAGGCTTCACGTATTTAAAAATAGCAAAATCAATCTATGAAACCCATCTCAAAAAAACTGAAAAATGGCATGCAGGCAATTACAATTCCGCAAAAAGGTGCGGCATCGATGACGGTCATGGTTTTTGTAAAAGTTGGTTCTCGTTATGAGACCGTGGACATAAACGGAGCTTCACATTTTATTGAGCACCTGATGTTTAAAGGGACAAAGCGCCGCCCCACGACGCTGGATATTTCAAAAGAGCTTGATCGCTATGGCGCAGAATATAATGCCTTCACGTCCAAAGATTTGACGGCTTACTATGTCAAAATGGATGCTGAGAAAACGGAGCTCGCTGTGGATCTTCTTCATGACATGCTTTTCCATTCCAAATATGATCCGAAAGAAATGGATCGGGAGCGCAATGTGATTGTGGAAGAAATAAACATGTATGAGGATAACCCGCGCATGCATATTGAAGACATGCTCGAAGAGGTCTTGTTTCCCGATTCGACGCTTGGCTGGAATATTGCCGGTCCTCGCGAAGTCATTCGAACGATCCCCCGCAAAAAACTAATTGACTATCGCGATGCCTATTATGTTCCGGAGCGAATAACGGTTGTCGTTGCCGGAAAAATTCAACCAAACATTTGGGAGGTACTTGAAAAGACATTCGGTTCCGTAAAAGCTCCTGCCAAAAAAGCGGATAAAACATTTACTCCCTTTGCTCTGCCGAAAAAGCTGAAGAAAAAGATTGTTTTTCAAAAGAAAGAAACGGAGCAAGTGCAGCTTGATATTGGTTTTTACGGCGTCTCAATTACCGACAAAGAGCGCGCGGCTGCCACATTGCTCGCAAGTATTCTCGGCGGCACCATGTCTTCAAGACTTTTTATTCAAGTGCGCGAACGCCGTGGCCTCTGCTATTCCGTGAACGCCTCGCATCAACCAATCGAAGACACGGGCATTTTTAGTGTCATGTCTGGGCTCGATAAGCGCCGCGTAAAAGAAGCGACCGAAGTTATTTGGGAAGAATTAATGAAGACAATGAAAACGCTCGTAAAACCGGAAGAACTACAGCGAGCAAAAGATAATATTCGTGGAAAATTAACGCTGGCATTTGAAGATTCTGCAACCATAGCAAATTGGTTTGGAAAACAGGGGACGTTTGAAGGGAAGCTTTCAACGCCAGAAGAGCGCCTTCAAGAAATTGAAGAGGTAACGGCCGCCGATATTCGTCGCGTGGCAAAGCGTATTTTTCGTCCAGAACTCTGTACCGCTGCCGTAATCGGCCCATTCGAAAATCAGAAAAGCGTTCAAAAACTCTTCCCGTTTTTATCGGCATAAAGCGGGCGAGGCTTGATATTTTCCCAGATTTAGGGTAGGAATATAGGACGTATGCGCAAGTTAATCATAGCGAATTGGAAAATGCATTATGGCCCCGTAAAAGCTGGAGCTTGGATTCGGGCATTCCGAAGGGAACGACTCCCTAAGGAAATCGATATTGGTGTGGCCGTGCCACATACAAGCCTTGCTGCAGCTCGATCAAGTTTGGGTCGTGCAGGTGTGCCGCTTCTTGGCGCCCAGAATAGTTTTTGGGAGAAAGAAGGCCCGTATACGGGTGAAACATCTCCAACCATGCTTGCAGAATTCGGAGTAGAATTCTGTCTTGTTGGGCATAGCGAACGTAGAACCCATCTTGGAGAAACGGATGAAATGGTTGCGAAAAAAGCAGTAGCTCTTCAAAAAGCAGGGATCCAGCCGGTAATTTGTGTGGGTGAATCGGAGGAAGCACATAAAAACGGCGAGGCAGAAAAAGTAATAAAAGCACAAATGAAAGCCGCGCTCGCGCAAGGTGTGAAGGCGACGGGGAGTGCTCCTCTTGTTGTAGCCTATGAACCAATTTGGGCCATCGGCACGCGCAAACCTTGCAGCCCGCAAAATGCGCGCGAAATGCATGAAGTTATTCGTGAAGTTATTGCCAAAAAATTTAGCAAAAAAGTTGCGCAAGATGTTCGAATTCTTTATGGTGGATCCATTGATGAGCGCACCGTCGCAGAATATCTCTCGACAACGGGAATCGATGGCGTTCTCATCGGAGGCGCTTCGCTTGATCCGCGCGTCTTTGGGCTTTTGTGTCGTTCAGCCGCGCCGGCTTAACCAATGATTATCGCAGTTGTTTCGTATTCCATTGCCGCCATTGCGCTTATCGTAATGGGGCTTCTTGTTGTGAAGCACTGGAAGGAAGTTCGTTTGTTAGACCCAATGTCTATCAAAGAAGAACAGACGAAAAAAAAGCGCGAAGATATGCTTCAGCGTCGCTTTGAGCGCATGTCATCGGATCGTGTTGAAGCCGTCAAACGCGCGGGGCGTCAAATCGGACGAAGCGCAACGCAAAGCTATCGCCGGCTCTATCGTCGTCTTCAGTCTTTTGAAAATATTTATCGCAAAACATCCAATCCGCTTTCCACGATGGCGCCGTCTTCGCGCGAGCGGATTAAAACTTTATTGAGCGACGCCCGCTCACTTATGCGTGATTTAAAATGGGCGGACGCGGAACGTCGTTTGCTGGAAGTGCTTGCGCTTGATAAGCGCGATGAAGATGCGTTTCGACAATTGGGTCAGATTTACTTAAAACAAAAACTCTATCCGCAGGCGAAAGAGACATTTGAATTTTTACAAAAAATTGGGAAAGCGGATGACGCGAACTTTTCAGGTCTCGCTGAAATTGCGGAGGCGGAAGGAAACTTAGCTTTAGCAGAATTAATGCGAAAGAAAGCTGTTGAGGCTAGTCCGCGCCAACCGCATCGCTATGCGGAGCTTGCGCAGTTTTATTTAGACCAAGATAAGCCTGAACAGGCATGGCCAAATGCCCAAAAGGCATCCGAGTTGGAAGCGGGGAGTGCGAAGTATCTTGAACTCTCGCTCGAGACTGCTATACTGCTCGGCGATCAGGAAGAAGCTCGTGCGCGATATAATCGCCTACGTCTTCTCATTGATGATCAGGCACGTTTCCAGACATGGAAGGAGAAAATCGACGCGCTCGAGACCTCCTAGAGCCGACTAGCCAAAGTTCTTTGACTTTGCTACGATCGGGCTCTCAAGTGCTCTATTCGTTCTTCACGTCTATATTCGCCGTTGTAGCTCAGCTGGTAGAGCGCATCCATGGTAAGGATGAGGTCACCGGTTCAAACCCGGTCAACGGCTCCACGGGTCGGTACCGAAGCGGTCAACCGGGGCAGACTGTAAATCTGCTGGCATTTGCCTTCGCAAGTTCGAATCTTGCCCGGCCCACCATCAAAAACACCCTCTTTTCGGAGGGTGTTTTTGTATCTGCTTGCGAAGGAGTATGATGCGGACGATGTTGAAAATAGGTCATCGCGGAGCCGCTGGCTATGAGCCCGAAAACACGCTCCGCTCTTTTGCCCGCGCTATCGAACTCGGCTGCGATATGGTCGAGATGGACGTGCGTCTTTGTAAATCCGGAGAAGTTGTTGTTCTTCATGATGAAACTGTAGATCGGACCACGGACGGCACGGGAAAGGTGGCACAGATAAAATTAAAGCGGCTCAAATCTTTAAACGCGGGGCTGGAAGAACAGATTCCTACTCTGAAAGAGACACTTGAATTTCTTCGGGGGAAGGTGAAGGTGAATATTGAATTAAAAGCCAAGGGAACAGCCAAGCCGGTCGCTTTCATTTTGGATATGGCTGTTCGTAAAGGCGGCTGGAGAGAAGAAGATATCCTTGTTTCCTCTTTTTTTCGTCGAGAGCTTTCAAGACTACATGCGCTCAATCCGAATATCCGACTTGGGTTGCTTATCAAAGTACGCGCTTGGCGATTCAATGGATTTCTAAAACGCGTGCATTTATATTCTCTTCATCTTCCAACGAAGCTCGTTACGAAGCGCCTTGTGAAAGGTGTACATAAGCGCGGCCTTCGGGTTTTTTCTTATACGGTAAACGCGGCGCGAGATATTCGTCGTTTAAAAAAAACGGACATAGACGGTATTATAACGGACTTACCAGATAGGCTCTGAAGTTCGTTTATTCTTGACGCGTAGAGCGTGAGTTGATAGCCTCCGCAAGCTCAAACAGGAGAGCGAAATGAATTGGCAATTTACAAGCACACAGTCACCTACGGAAAGCGTCTTCTTCACGATAGCTTTCGCACCCGATGTCTCCACATCGCAAATCGCTGAAGAAGCACGCAAATCATCCGATGAGAAAGATTATAAGGGCATCCTTCGCGCCACGGCGCGGCACTATGATCTGTCTATCGCGGATATCAAGGGGAGTCGTCGCTTTCGACACATCGTTCGTCCGCGCCATGTCGCGATGTATCTTTTGCGCGAACAAGGACTGTCGTTTCCGTTCATCGCAAAGCTGCTCGGCGGTCTCGATCATACAACGGTGATGAACGGATGTCGTTCCATCGAAGCTCTTCAAACAAAGGATGAACAGGTGAAGCGGGCTCTCAACATCATTCGTGAGACGCTCTGAAGATCCGACAGCCTCCTTTTCCTACGCCTCGAAACATCGGGGCGTTTTTCTTTTGGAAGAAATTACCCTATATTGTCTTCCTTCGGTGAGAAAAGTATTCTGTTGGCATATGAACGAAAGAAAAATCAACAAGAGCGAAGAAGAGTGGAGAAAACTTTTAACACCCGAGCAATACGAGGTCTTGCGTAAAAAAGGCACGGAGCCTGCGTTTAGCGGCCTGTATGAGAATGAACATGCACCGGGCGTGTACACCTGCGCTGCCTGCGGGGCGCCGTTATTTTCCTCTTCAACAAAATATGACAGTGGCTGCGGCTGGCCTGCTTTCTTTGCCGCGTTGGGCGGTGATCGCGTAAACTTTCATGAAGATGATAGCCGTGGCATGCATCGCATTGAAGTAAGCTGCGCGAAATGCGGATCGCATCTCGGGCATATTTTTGATGACGGTCCGGAAGAACATGGTGGAAAGCGATTTTGTATTAATTCCGTCGCCCTTCAGTTGGAAAAAATGGAGCATCCACCCGGCGAAAAAACGGAAAAGGAAACAAAAGAGGCCTCATAAAGCCTCTTTTTTCTTATGAAAGGCTTGCTTTTTTAAGGAAAATCGGATACACTTGCCACTCTATATGGAACAAGGAAACGTCATTCTTCGCTTCGAAGACCTCACTTTCGGGTATACGGAAGATCGCCCGCTTCTTGAAAGCGTGAATTTTTCGGTACGCGAAAACGCTAAGATAACCATCATGGGGCAAAACGGAGCTGGAAAAAGCACTATCTTCAAATTGATTCTCGGAGAAGAAAAACCGAACAAGGGGAGCGTACATATTCGAGACAATTCTTCTATCGCCATTTCGCGTCAGGTAATGCCGAAGGACAAACTGGATCACAGTATCCGCGCGTTTTTCGCTGAGGCATTTTCCGAAGAGCGTTTTGATCTCGATGGGAAGATTCGAGAAGTTCTCGACGCGGTGGATTTACCTCTCACGGACTATGACAAAAAAATTCGGGAATTTTCCGGCGGTCAGCAGGCGAGGCTTTTGCTTGCATACGCTTTGATTCAGAAACCGGATATTCTTCTTCTTGATGAGCCGACGAATAATCTCGACACGGATGGCATTTGGCATTTAACAGCTTTCCTCATCGGCTACGAAAAAACACTCATCGTGATTTCGCATGATGCAAACTTTTTAAACCAGTTCACCGATGGTGTTTTGTATCTTGACGCGTATACGAAAAAAGTTGAGCAATATGTTGGCGACTATTTTGATGTGCTTGAACAAATCAAATCTCGTATTGAGCGCGAACAGATGCAGAACGCCCGTTTGCAAAAAGCGATTCTTGATAAAAAAGAAAAAGTAAACTTCTTTGCGCATAAAGGAGGAAAGATGCGTAAGCTCGCTTCCAAGCTTCGAGATGAAATTGGGGACGCAGAAGAAGATATGGTTGATGTCCGTCGTGAAGATAAAGCGATTCGTGAGTTTACCATCGAAGCACAGCTTCTTCCCGAGCCCGTTGCAAAAGTCCAGCAGCTTTCTTTCATGAAAAACGGAGAGCCACAGAAACATATATTCGATCCGGAACTTGTTTTATGGAAAGGGCAAAAAATTCTTATTGAAGGCCCAAATGGCATAGGAAAGACAACACTTCTTCAATCCATAGCAGAAGGAACTGCTGAGGGCGTTGAGCTACATTCGGACGTACGTGTGAGCTACTATCGTCAAGATTTTTCCGGCTTGGATGTTGGCATGAGCGGACATGAGTGGCTACGTGAGGCGCAGGGTGTTCCGGATGATGAAGACCTTTTTGCCACAGCGGGTCGGCTGCATCTTTCTTCCAAATTATTGCAAAATAAAATCGGGACGTACTCGGAAGGGCAGAAAGGGTTACTTTGTTACGCAAGATACATGCTTGAAAAGCCCGGCTTGCTCATTATGGATGAGCCGACGAATCACATTAATTTTCGCCACCTCCCTATTATTGCCAAAGCATTAAAAGAGTATAAGGGTGTCCTCATACTCGTGAGCCATATGCCGGAGTTTATCGATGATATCGGCATAACGGAGAAAGTAGATCTTGGGAAATTTTAACAAAACGGCCTTCGGGTCGTTTTTTTGAATCGGATATATAATATGTTACTATTCAGCCAGTCTTAGACGTTTTCATGAAATCTCCGATTTTTGTTGTATCCGTTTTGATACTTGGATGTCTCGTCTATGCGAGGCCTGGTTTTGCGGCGGTCGTGGATGCACCCTTGCGCGCAGATCATGCGCGGGTCGCAGAAGTTTCTATTTGGCAATCGAATTTTCAAGAAAGAGAGCGATTTCAGACCTTTGACGCCTCTCGGCTTTCCGGCGGAAATCTTGCCTCGGGAGACATTGACGGCGATGGGAAGCCGGAAATTATTATTGGCTCCGGTATAGGCGTCTCTCCGCTTGTGCGCGTCTATGACACAAATGGAAAACTGATTAAAAGCTTTTTGGCATATGCACAAAGTTTTCATGGAGGCGTACGCGTTGCCGTAGCGGACCTCGACGGGGATGGCAAAGCGGAAATTATCACGGCTCCCGGCCCGGGCATGGAACCGCTTATTCGTAAATTCCATGGGGACGGAACATTTGAAATTCCAAATGGAAGTCTTGCATACGCAAAGAACTTTCAAGGAGGCGTACATATTGTCGCGGCGGACCTCGACGGGGATGGCAAAGCGGAAATTATTACAACACCGGGTCCCGGTGGCGGGCCGCATGTCAGAATATTTAATGGACAATTTGAAAATCAGAACAAAGATTTTTTTGCCTTTGCCAATGACATGCGAGATGGAATCATGCCAGCCGTTCTTCGTACGCCCGAAGGCCCCGTGATTGCCATTGCTATTGAATCTTGGTCAGAGCCGATTGTGAAAATTTTTCAGCGTCAAGGAAATGGTTATGTTCCTAAAAATGAATTCTTGGCTTTTGATCGAAATTGGCGTTCAGGCGTTTCTATTGCCGCCGTCGATTTAAACGCGGATGGTTTTGATGAAATAGCCGCGCATGGAAATGGTGGCTCAACGGCGGAACTTCGTTTTTTGGATCGTTCCGGAGCCGTCCTCGGGAAATATCTTGTACAAGATCCGAATTATCGAGGCGGTCTTTCGGTAGCGCAAATCGATGCAGATGGCGACGGGCGCATGGAGATCGCAACTGTGGCAAATGCGCCCGTGGTTTCAGGTCCGCTCTATGAGGAAAAGTCTGTATACGTGAATATTTCACAGCAGCGTCTCTATGCGTATGAGCACGGCCGTCTTGTGAACACATTTCTTGTTTCAACGGGCATAAGCAAGTATCCGACTCCGGTTGTCACGACGACAGTTCAAAATAAAACGCCCGTGAAACGCTATACGTGGAATTATGGGCCGGGCAATCCCGATAATTACGATCTTCCGAATGTGCAATGGAATATGAATATTTATGGATACATTTATATTCATGGAACATATTGGCATCACAATTTCGGACACCCGATGAGCCATGGCTGCGTAAACCTTCGCACATCAGACGCAGATTGGATTTATCATTGGGCAGATATCGGCACACCGGTGCGCACGTTTTACCACCCACCTGCACAAAACGAGCAGCCGGAAGGAACGACCTTGGCGAGACAATGATTTCGAAAACGGTTAGGGCTTTATTTTAATTTCAATTTCCGCTGCGGGTGGCAAAAGAAGTTTTACAAGCCTTTGGATTTCTTCTTTGCTTCGTTCCTGTGCATTCGTAAGGATGGATTCATCTTTTGCAACGCCCTCCGCCAAAGAGGTGAGTTCAGCGAGAGCAGCATTGTAGCCGTCATCCGGTTGGAAGACGCGTTTGATAATTCCTTGAGAATTTTCAACTTCGATATCGCCGATAAGCCGCGTATTGAAAAGCTTCGTAGCGGGGATGAGTACCGTGATATGTGAGCCATTAACTTGAACGTCTTCCTCGGAGAGTTGTGACAGATCTACGCCAAGATTGGTTTCCATTGTGCCGCGCGCTCGAATAGTTTGCCCGACAAAGAAATCTTTCAAAGCGCTTCCCGTGGATCGTTTAATGGTTGCCTCCTGCGTGGAAATGATGGATTGCGTCACTAGAAAACCTTGGTCCTTTAGCGCGGTGAGAATGGTTTGTGCGTGCACCGTTTCCGCTGGTTGAACGGCTTTTTTTGCCGGCCAGCCGGAATATCCTGTAAACAGTCCGATGCCGAACACAAGGACAAAAGCGAAAAAAACGCTGAGAATAAGCCAAAGGCGCGTTCGAAGAGATATCATAGGCCTTTATGATTGAATGCCTGGAGAAAATTGTCCAGAAAGAGCCTGGAAATGCGAAGGGATTTCAGCCATTGACGAATATGACATTTTTCACATATACTGTTCGGGCAAAAGCGACCTCTTAAGGCGTGCCGGCGTAGCTCAGCTGGTCAGAGCAGCTGTTTTGTAAACAGCAGGTCGTCGGTTCGAATCCGACCGCCGGCTCCATACCGCGCCGTTCAAACATATTGAGCTTCGCGGCATGGACTTAATCATGATATTGTATGTCTCAAGATAATCTCATCAAACTGGAATGCACCGACTGTAAAAGGGTGAACTACCATTCCACAAAGAATAAGAAGATCAAGGTGCGCTTGGAGCTGCAGAAGTTCTGCAAACATTGCAAAAAAGGCACTGCTCATAAAGAAACCAAGTAACACGCATGACGCAAACCCGTGCGAACCATCCCAACGGCCATTTGAAGGCCAAGGGTGCTGCGTTCGTGGCGGGTTTTGTGATTATGGCAATTGAGCTCCTTGCGGCGCGTATTATGGCGCCGTATCTCGGGAGCTCTTTGTATACATGGACGGCTGTTATTATGGCCGTCATGGCCGGAGTCGCGCTTGGAGCTTGGACGGGAGGAAAACTCGCAGATAGAAAAAACGCATCGCGAAGTCTCGCGGTATCGCTCTTTCTTTCTGCTATTTTTATTTTTCTTATTCCCATCTTTTCAGAGGTCGCCGGAAAAGCACTTTCAGGAAATGGCGTCTCGGTTCAAATACTCGCGCTTCTCTTTGCCTATATTGTTTTCTTCCCTTCTTCTGCGCTTCTCGGCTCGCTTACACCGCAGCTTGTAAAAAGAGAATTGAAACAGATTCAGGAATCCGGATCGATGTATGGAACGATAAGCGCTTGGAACGCAACGGGAAGCATTGCCGGAACGTATGTAACGGGATTTTTATTTATCGGATATCTTCACGTAAAAACGGCGATCGATCTTATGGCAGGAATTGTCTTTATTCTTGCCTGCATCGCATGCTTCCTGAAAACAGAAAAAGATTCGACGATATGAATAAAACCTTTTTACGTTTTGTCGTTTTTTTTTCCGGTTTTTGTCTGATGCTCGTGCAGCTCGTTTCAGGGCGAGCACTCGCACCATATGTCGGCACTTCAATTTACACATGGACAAACATCATCGCGACAACTTTATTCGCAATTGTTATTGGGTATTATCTCGGCGGACTGTTAGCGGATAAAAAAAGCGGGCGCTTCACACTCGGAGCGACGCTGGCAGCAGGAGGCGCAGCAGCGGTTCTTTCAACATATCTTTTAATTATGTCAGACCAATTTTTTGGAATGGCAAATTTGCATATTGCAACGCGAAGCCTCTTTTATGCTTTCGGTGCTTTTTTCCCAGTCGCGCTGCTCTTGGCTGCTGTTATGCCACAAGCGGTAAAACTTGAACTTGTTGATCTCGCACACACGGGTCGTACGGTTGGTTCGCTTTCATTTTGGAATTCACTGGGGAGCATCGCAGGAACCGCTGTAGGAGGTTTTGTATTGATTCAAGCCGTTGGAACCAAACAGGCGCTTTTTCTTATAGCTGTCTCATTAATGCTCCTTGGCATTATCGTCGCGAAGAGCACAAAACTTTGGAAAAGCCCTCTAGGATTTTTAGCGGGGCTTGTGCTCATCGGCGACTTATTTCTTCCAAGCGGCTGCGTGAAAGAAACAAACTATTATTGTATCCGCATTCTAAAAGATTCGACGACCGTTCCAGGTGAAACACGTTTGATTCTGCGCCTCGATCACCTCGTCCATTCCTATGTCTTGCCGGATGATCCTGGAAATCTTGGCTATGGATATGAGCAAGTCTACGCCCGCTTGCTGGTAATGAAACATACGTCGGGAGATACATTTAAAACATTTTTCATTGGCGGTGGCGGATATGTATTGCCAAGATATTTGGAGGCTTATTATCCGAATGCCGCGGTTCGTGTCGCGGAAGTCGATCCGGGCGTGACGAAAATCAATTATGAAAAACTGGGACTCAATCCTGAGACGAAAATCCAGAGCGTTAATTTGGATGCGCGCCAAGATCTTGAAAAAGGCGGAGGGCCGTATGATCTTGTGTTCGGTGATGCCTTTAATGATTTTTCCGTTCCCTTCCATCTAACGACGGTCGAATTTCATCAGCTGCTTAAATCGAGAATGTCTGAGAAAGGAGTCTACGCGCTGAATATTATCGACGATCGCAGATATGGAGCATTCCTCGCCTCTATGGTGCGCACGCTCAGAACGGTTTGGAAAAATGTCTATATCGCCCCGCAAGCTGAACAACTTGAAGATGGGCGAAATACGATTGTCCTTATCGCAACGGATGAACCGCTTGATCAAGAAGCTTGGAATAAAGCGATTCCATTTTCGCATGGGAAAAAAACGCTGACGCTTGATTCAGGTTCCGATATGACGAGTGTTATTCTTTCTCCGGAAAAAGTGGATGCCTTCCTCGCAGAGCACGCCGAACCGGCATTAACGGATGCATTTGTACCGGTTGAGCGTTATCTTGCGCCCGTATTTCGAGATGCATACTAGTCGTTGCCACCTTCGCTCGGCTTTGTTACGCTCGGCAACATGAACCCGGTTCCGAAGGAAATTTCGCGGCTTCGCGCCACAGATTTTTATCGATTTCTTCAATGTCCTCATTGGCCCTATTGGGAGCGTTTTGGTGATCCTGCCGATCGTCGACCGCTTACCTTGGCGGAAGAAGAGCGTTTAGCGGATGGACTCGAACATGAAAAACGCATTGTGCACGATTTATTTTTGACCGCAGAAGACGTAGAGACCAACTCACCGGAGGAGGGAGCGAAAAAAACGCTTGAGCTCATGAAGCAGGGTGTTCCGGCAATTTATCAGGGTTGGCTCTTACACGATGATTGGGTCGGTCGTCCGGATCTTTTGGAGCGACAGCCGGGGAAAAGTGCTTTTGGTGATTGGTATTATGTGCCGGTTGATATAAAGCGCGCGGTGCATTTGAAAAAAGAGCATAAAGCACAGCTCACTTTTTATGCGCTGATTTTAGAAAAACTCCAGGGGATTTTTCCGGGGCATCCGGCCGTCATCAATTCCGATGGCGAACGCATTGCTTTTGACGCGGAAGAATTCCTTCCGCAATTTCAAGCGCTGCTCGATGAATTGAACAAAATTCGTCAGGGAGAAATGCCGCCGCCCGTCTATCGCAAATCTTGTGAGGATACGTCTCCTTGGGGGAAACGGTGCCGTCAGATTGCGGAACAACAGCATGATATCGCGCTTCTTTTTAATATTGATGTGAGAAAATTAAAAGCGCTTCGCGAACTCGGTATTCACTCATTTGAAGACGCGGCGAATATCGACGTAGATGCTCTCGAAGGGAAAATGCCGGGACTAACAAGACGCGCCCTTGATTCCGCTAAGCGACAAGCGACTTCTTTGCGTGATAAAAGCGTCATCATTCATACGCCGTTCAAGGACAAGACGCGTGGGCTGGAAATTCATTTTGATATTGAAAGCCATCCGCCGACAGACGTCGATTATTTGTATGGATTTTGGATCGGGGATTATCACTCGGGAACCTATCAACGTTTTGTCGCGGAAACACCGGAAGACGAACGAAAAATGTGGCGCGCATTTCTCTCTTGGACGGAAACGCTTCCGGAAGAATATACGGTGTATCATTATGCCGCTTATGAATTGCAGCGCCTTCGCCAGCTCGCAGAACGTTATGGCGATGAAGCGCATCCCGGTTTCGAGCGTTTTGTAAACGCGCTTCAAGATGTGAAAGATATTATTCGAGCGAGCTGTGTTTTTCCTGTTTATTTCTATAGCTTAAAAAGCATTGCGAAATTTCTCGGAGCTTCCTGGGGAAGCGACGTGAAGGGCGGGGGAGAGTCGGTAATCGCTTTTGATCGCTGGCTCGAAACAAAAGATCGCGCTATTCTTGAAGACATTATTGTCTATAATAAAGATGATGTTCGCGCGACGGCATTTCTGATCGATTGGCTGCGAACCTATGGAACATCACAAATCGTCTATGAACCTCCGTATCCGTGGAAATAAAACACTCATCACCGTTCTCACCTGTTTTTTTGTATTCGGCTGGGCTCTGCCAAGCTTCGCACAGGAGAATGTATCATCCACCACAACAGAAGCCGCGGCTTCGTCTACCGCGACGCCAGTCTTTGCGGCAGGACAGGAAGGGCTTTATGAACGTGGCCAAGTTATTTCTGTTCGCCAGGGAGAAAAAACAGACACGACAGGGGGCGAACAAGTTGAGATTTATGGCATCCGATTTCTTTCGGGTCCGCTGAAAGGCGAGACGCGTGATGTAGAGAGTTCCGTTCAAGAAAATCCGTATGGATTAAAACCAGCGATCGGGAACAGCGTGGTTTTGTTTATGCAACAGGCAGATGAAGCCGGTTCCTGGCATGTCTATATTGATTCCTATGAGCGAAGAGCAGCAATGCTTTGGCTTTTTGTCGCCTTTTTTATCACGCTCATTCTCCTGTCGGGTTGGCAGGGCATGAAAGTGGGTATCAGTATCGTAATCAGTATTTTTGTCATTGGTTTCGTTTTGATTCCGCTCTTTATCAAAGGCGTAAACCCCGTGCCTGTCGCTATTATTCTGATGGGTTTGCTTACGTATTTAGCGTCGGGCTTGTCTGGCGGCTGGAATAAAAAAGCCGTCGTAACGGCTTTGGGAACGATGGGCGGCGCGCTGGCCGGGTATTTGCTCTCAATAGTTTTTGTGGAGTGGGCGCATGTCTCCGGCTTAAGTACGGAAGAAGACAGACAATTTTTTCTAAGTAATCCGATGTTGAACCCGCGGGGTCTTCTTTTTGCCGGAATTATTATCGCCGCAGCGGGAGCAGCGGAAGACGTCGCCGTTTCCATTGCTTCAGCGGCTAGCGAGATTAAGCGCGCAAAACCGCATGCGTCATTTAAGGAAGTTTTTTCCTCCGCCATGACGGTTGGAAAAGATCATATGGGAGCGCTTTCCAATACGCTTATCTTTGCGTATGTAGGAGCCTCGCTTACGCTCTTGCTTCAATACACACAGTTTGGCGGTTCCTGGTTGAAATTTATAAACTTCGATTCTGTCGTGGAAGAAATCATCCGCTCTCTCACAGGAACGATCGGCATTGCCTTTACGGTCCCGATTACAGCTCTGCTGTCCGCTTGGGTTGTCATGCATGGTGGCCCGCTAGCGGGTAAGGCCTCCGAGCACGAACATCTACATCAGCATCATTAAAAAACACCTCGGCATTTCTGCCGAGGTGTTTTATGGTCGGGCTGGCGGGACTCGAACCCGCGACCTCACGCACCCGAAGCGTGCGCGCTAGCCAACTGCGCTACAGCCCGTAGGACTCCTAGAATGAACGACGGGAATGTATCAGTTCTTAAAGCCATTGGCAAGCATAACGGAAGCGTTTTTGCTCTTGGAGCACCGGGGAAATATTGCTATGATCTGGCCTATGATGGAACAAAAAAACTTCTGGATTCAGAATAAAAAGAAGGGGCAAATCCTTTTGCTCATTATCGGCGCCATTCTTTTATTGTTTGGCCTCAATTGGTTTTGGTCGCTTGGAGCGGTAGCTTCCGTGGAAAGAAAGTTTATCCGCGTGGAGGCTGTTGAAGGACATGTTGAATGGAAACGCGCGAATGAAAGCGAGTGGCGAGAGCTCACAGCTACAACGGAGGTCAGTACGGGAGACTCTGTCCGAACGGATGCGAGTGCACGCGCGCAAATTCTTTGGGGAGATCGGGGAGTAACGCGTCTTGATCCGGCAACGGAAATCGTTCTTGATGAAGCTCCGAAAGGAAATACAATAGACACAGCTTTTTTACGCGTGCGTCTTGAGAGCGGTCGTGTTTGGTCGCGTATGCTGAAAATGATTGATATCAACGAAGGTATGCAAGTACAAACGAATAATGTTGTTGCTACCATTCGAGGTACGTCATTTGGCGTAGCGAAAGAGGAGGACGGATCAAAGATTGCGATTACCGATTCGGTTGTAGATGCGGCATTGACGCTTGTAAGAGAAGGGCAGTGGGGCACCTTTGATAAAGACGGTAAACTTGTTGAAGTGCGCCAGTTGACGGACGCGGACGCCTGGGCAGGAGAGAACAGAACATTAGATCGCGCATTTGATGACGCAAAACTGCATGAACTGGAAACGCGATTTCAGCAGCGAATAAGCGGTGGAGCGCAAGCGCCCATTTGGATACTTCAGTTATCTGAGCAACTTCATCTTTCTTTTCTTGCTGGAGACAAAAAAGAAGCGCGTCGCGAGACCTATGCACTGCGCCATCTTGCGCTTTCGAGCGAATCGAATTCTTTTGACGCACAGCTTAAGGCGGCGGAGAATCTTTTTGCGGGAAAATCCGTATCCGGAGAATTTCAGAATGAACTTCATGCCTGGATTGCGCTTTCCCTCAGCGCACGCGACGCGGGTCAAAATATAAAGCTTTCTTCAGATCAGCTCGTAAGCTTGGAAGGTCTACGGCTCCGCCTGGCGAATTCGGAGGAAGGCGCCTTCACAATAAAAGCTGTTGAGCTTGATGAAAAAATTGATCAGCTGCTTTACGGAACTCCGCCGGAGGGAGTGACAGCTGGAACGCTCCTTGCTTCCATTGCGGATTTTGTTGATCAAGTAAAACGAAGTTCAAGCCTTCAGCCAAAAAGTGTGGAGCAACTTGTTCGTCGTGCAGAAGCCATGGGCTACCGTTTGGGTTTTGAAGGTTTTGGGAAAGACATCTCTTCCGACACGCCAGAAAAACCATTTGAAGAAGGAGAGCCTGCTACGGATATTCAAAATCAAGATGAAAACGCGGCGCAAGCTACAAGCTCAACGAGCCGCATATATCGGCAGCTCTCGCTTTTTGCGAGTCCTTCACGCGTAAGTGTCGGCGACGAAGTCCGGCTGACGCTTTATGGGATTACCGTTGCGGGCACAACCGCCGTGCTGAATGAGAATGCGACTTTTGGAATCGTTCCGCCCGGAGAAGGAAAGATTGTCTCTAATACAACTTTCATCCCATCGGTTCCAGGACAGATAAAAATATCCGCAACATATGAAGATCCTGAGGGAATGCGTACGGTTTTCGCAACGGTACAAGTAGAAAAACCGGTAGCCGTTTCTGGGTATTCTGGGCTTACCTTTGTTTTTCAAACAGATCTGACGGCGCCCTGCGGTGCGAAATTACCATTCAAAATCAAAGCTCTTTATAAAAACGGAACACAAAAAGATGTAACCTTGCAGGCGTCGAAAAGCGTCTCCGATCCGAATCTGATCTATGTTCAATCGGACTCCGTGGTCACGTATTGTCCGGCGCAACAATCTTCTGCGGAAGTATATGCAACGTATATGGAAGACGGTATTCGTCAGACAACGCAGGCAACGATTACCGTCGTGCCAGATCCGGCTCCGGGCGGTGGAGCGAACGCGCCTGGCGCCGCAGCGGGAATGCCTCTTTTACTGTACTAAGAAGAAAATAAAAAGGCCCCGCCTCGACAGAAGATGTCGAAGCGGGGCTCAGTTGTAGTTGGGGACTCAGCGTTGGCGATAGGTAATCCAATCGCAGTCGCAGATCGCTCTGCTACCGTCCTCGTTTTCACGAGGGTGGTGAGCACAGGCCCAGTGAGGGGTGCGTTCTCCCACGGCTGTCTGGACATGTCTCCAGTCTGCCTGAGAGAATATTCTTGCGCCCGGACGTGCCAACGAGTACCGCTGGCAGTTCGGACGTCCGGCTGTGCCGGGCGGGTGGCGCACTTCCTCGTAGGAGACGGGGGCGTCTTGGTTATGCGGCTCGACGGAGCCGTTCATCGTGAGTAGTTCGTGCGAAGCCTCGTGGGGAACCGCGGTTCCCTGCGAAGTCGCATCCGAAGAGCGGGCTTCCTGAACTGTCTGTTGACACACGCTCATAGCGAGCATGCCCAAGAGAATGAGGATCACGCCGATCCAGAGGGCCAAGCTGAGCCCAGAGAACCGCCTGGAGATCCGCTTGTTGCTGGGAAGCTCTTGCGGCTCCGTCTTTTCGGCGGCGCGCGCCACGAACCCGGGGTCCGCAACCTTCCCCTTTGAAGACATATTGGCGGCGTTGTCTATGGCGACCTGCTTCTCAGCATTCGCCTCATCGGCTTGACGCTGAACCTCGTTGTCGAGCGCGACAAGGGCCTCCCGTTTCCAGCCCAAGAACTTCTTGGTTCTGAAAGTGGTCGCCCCTAACTCTCCTCGGAGTTCGAGAAGCTTTCTGAGGGATAGCCCTCTCAGTCGGCTCAGGTCTTTCGGGTTGTCCCAGAAGCGGACCTCCATGAACGACCGAGTCAGTTTCAGCTCCAGGACCTTCTTCTCTTCGCGCGTTAGTCGCGTCAGTCTTGTTCCGGCGGGCTTCTCCGGCGGTGAGGACGCAGCACTGGCTGCGGCTTCCTTCGGCAGTTCTGCCTTCGGCAGAGGTTTGACTGGGGGCTGAACGCCCTCCGTAGATGTTGGCACCGTCACTGAGGGCAGCGACGACGTCGACGCTATCGCGCTAGGAGCGCTTTTGCTCTTCGGCTTGTCGGCTGGATTTTCCAGCTCGACATCCTCGAGGTCTTCTAGATCTATTTCCACATTTCCTCCAAAGATCACCCATCTTTTGGGTAAAAAGGCCGCGCTTGCATCGATATGATGTAAACGATCCCTGAGAAGGGAACGAGGAAATATACCAAAAAAAGGGCTTTTTGTCAAGTATTTTTGTTAAGCCTGACAGCAGCGGGAAAACACGGTAAAATGAGGCCTATGCCAAGAACAAAACCCGTAATTCTTCTTATCCTGGATGGGTTTGGAATAGCTCCACCCGCAGCTGGAAATGCCGTAGCGGACGCAAAAATGCCTGTGCTTCGAAAACTTATTGATAGTTATCCGGCGATGACTGTTCACGGTTCCGGCGGTGCTGTCGGCTTGAGTTGGGGAGAAATGGGGAACTCCGAAGTCGGCCACTTAACGATCGGTGCCGGTCGTATTTTTTATCAAACGTTTCCACGCATCAACTTAGCTATTGAAAGCGGAGAATTCTTTGCAAATCCTGCCTTCAAGAAAGCGGCGGCGCATGTAAAAGAAACGGGAGGAAAACTGCATCTCATGGGACTTGTTTCTGTTGGAAACGTGCATGCAGCGCAAGAGCATTTAAACCAGCTTCTTGAATTCTGCCGTCGGGAAGGCATAACGAAGAATGTATATATTCATGCATTTCTTGATGGTCGCGATACAAAATTTGATAGGGGCTTGCAGTTTATAAAAGATTTGGAAGCAAAAACGGCAGAACTCAAAATTGGAAAAATTGCGACCTTATCCGGCCGCTTCTATGCCATGGATCGTGACCATCACTGGGAGCGTATCGAAAAAGCATATAATGCCATCGTGAAAGGCGAAGGGGAAACAGCTTCAAGCGCGGAAGCGGCGATTCAAGCTTCGTATGATAAAAAAGTGTATGACGAAGAATTTGTTCCAACCGTCATTTTGGAAAAGGGCCAGCCAATAACACAAGTCACGGAAGGGGATTCGGTGATCTTTTTCAATTTTCGACCGGATCGCGCACGTCAGCTTACAAAGGCTTTTACCTTGCCGGCATTTAACAAATTCCCGAGAGCATACATAAAGAATTTGTTTTTTGTAACTATTGCGGAATATGAGAAGGATCTTCCGGTTGAAGTTGCCTTTCCACCACAGGTTCCAAAGACTTGTCTTACGAAAGTTATTTCTGAAGCTGGGCTTCGACAATTGCATATCGCGGAAACGGAAAAATACGCGCATGTCACATTCTTTCTTAATGGCATGCGCGAAGACGAATATCCGGGAGAAGAGCGCGTTATTATTCCGAGCCCGCGCGTTTCAAGTTATGACCAAAAGCCGGAAATGAGCGCCTATGAAATCGCTGATCGTATTGTAAAAGAAGTTGCAGGCGGACAGTATGATTTCATTGTTGCAAACTTCGCGAATCCCGACATGGTCGCGCATACGGGAAATTATGAAGCAACCGTGAAAGCGAATGAGGCCGTCGATGCATGCATAGGAAAGATTGTAGACGCGGCGCTTGCGGTTGGCGGAGCCGTCCTTATCACGGCGGACCACGGGAATGCGGAAGAAGTATCAAACCTGGCTACGGGCGACATGGATAAAGAGCACTCAACAAATCCCGTTCCATTTATTATCGTGCGAAAAGACCTGGAAGGACTCTCCGCTCCTTCGGGAGATATTATTGGCGGAGATCTTTCTATGACAGAGCCCGTGGGGATGCTTGCAGACGTAGCTCCCACAGCGATCCATATGCTTGAATTGCCTATTCCTGCCGAGATGACAGGAAAGCCTCTCATGTAATATGGCTAAGAGCATGACGAAACAGAGAGATGAAAAGCAAGAAAGGGTCATACGGAGTTTGCGCATTCTTGGAAAACTCTACAGGGAAAAAGGAAAGACGACGGATCTTGGAAATCCAAAAGATACGCTGATTGCAACGGTTCTTTCTGCGCAAACGACTGACGCACAAGTGCTTCGCATTTTTCCTGATTTAAAGAAGCGTTATCCTACATTTGAAAAACTTGCGCAGGCGCGGATAAGCGATCTTGAAAAAAGTATTAAGTCGATTGGATTTTACAAAACCAAATCCAGGCGACTCAAAGAGCTTGCGCGGGATATGCTCACGCGTTTTAATGGGCGCGTTCCAAAAACGATGGAGGAGCTCGTCACGCTCCCCGGCGTCGGAAGAAAAACCGCAAGCATTGTTCTCTCTTTTTGTTTTAATACGCCGGCAATCGCGGTTGATACGCATGTCCATCGAATTGTACGGCGTCTTGGTTGGACGAAGTCGGACACGCCTAAGCATATTGAACAGGACCTCAGAAAGCTGCTTCCGAAACAATACTGGTCTAAAATCAATAATGTCCTGGTTCCTTTTGGCCGTGATATCTGCAAGTCACGAAAGCCGCAGTGCTGGCGCTGTCCTTTGCTTCACGATTGTCCCTACGAGCCAAAAACACCAAATCCATAAAAAAAAGAATCTTTATGATATTGTAGTTCCATGTCACAAGATCTTGTGGGGGTTTTACAGGTACAACAATGGCTTTCCGGGCCATTTGGTGTTTTTGTTTCCGTTTTTTTATCGAGATATCTTATTTTTATTTTGGGAGGCTTCGTTGCAATTCTTGGGTATCTTCCCGGGAGAAAATTTTTTCGATCGTCTACTTATGAAGCCGGCTGGGCTGCGCTTATATCTTTTTTTCTGGCATACGGTCTCGGAAAGCTCGTAGGACGACAGCGCCCGTTTTTCGCTTCTCCACTTGTTGAGCAAAGAATTCCTATGCCGCTTACAACCCATTCGTTTCCTTCTGCGCATGCGACGGTCGCGTTTTCCCTTGCGATGTCGCTTGCGCTCGCGCACCCAGCTCTCGGAGCGCTAGCCTTTGTCCTTGCTATTCTTGTTGCTCTGGGCCGTGTTGCGGCAGGCGTGCATTATCCAAGCGACGTGATAGCCGGCGCAGTGCTCGGCGTCTTTTCAGCTTTCTGTATTCACTGGTATCGTCTGAAAATGCTGCCAAAGATCAGGCGCCGTTCCTAATGTATGCGACACATAAAAATCCTTCTATTTTTATTGACGGGGCTAGGCATTTTTTTTGTGTATGCCTTTATTCAGCAGGCCTATATTGGGAAGGTGGTAGCGGGCGCGCCGATTCATATTCAGATTGAACAAGGTCTTGCTCCCGAAGGTGTTGCACGGCTTCTTGAAAAGGAAGGTATTATATCTTCCGCGTTTCTTTATAAAATCTATGGTCGTTTTGATCGTGCATACGAACGTCCAAAGGCGGGGGAATATGATATTCGTTCACAAACCAGTTTTCAGGCGATCGCGAAAACGCTTGCAAAGGGTCCCGCTCGACGAGAAGTACAAATAAGAATCATCGAAGGCTGGAGCGTAAATGATATTATTGACCATCTTCAAAAAACAGAAGGTATCGATCCCGCGGTGACAGCTTCTCTTGTTGGTCAATCGGTGAATAAGAAAAGTTTTGATCCTGCATTACGCAGCGCCTTTCCATTTTTGGATTCCTTGCCGACGGAGCGTTCTTTGGAGGGCTATCTTTTTCCGGATACCTATCGTGTATGGGCCGACCAATTGCCGGATGCGCTTATAAAAAAACAGCTGCAGGAATTTCAGAGTCGTTTTGCCGATGCAAATATTTCTTCGGACGTCGCTCCGCTTAAAACACTCGATGATGTCGTGATTTTAGCTTCTCTCGTGCAAAGGGAAGTTCGTGATCCGCAAGATATGCGTATTGTTGCGGGAATATTCCTTAACCGACTAAAAGCCGGGATGCGGCTTCAAAGTGACGCAACGGTGAGCTATCTCACGGGTTCCGGAAATGCGCGCTCAACGCCGGCCGATCTTCAAATCGATTCTCCATACAATTCTTACAGAAATGCCGGCCTGCCGCCTTCACCGGTGGGAAACCCGAGTGAAGATGCTCTGCGGGCAGTCTTAGCTCCAGAAAAGACGAATTACTATTATTTTTTAACCGATCAAGATGGCGCGGTTCTCTACGGGCGGACATTTGAAGAACATCAACAAAATCGCATAAAAGCAGGGTATTGAATTGACAGACCCGGCTTTTTATGCTCGGATGAGTTGTTCTCCTATACGGAGACCAGTGTTTTAAAAGATTGGAGGAACCCATGCCAGGATCGGATCATGTTTATCATGAAGATCCGATGGGAGATGGATCTTACAAAGAAGAAGATGAGAAAGAGGAAGTAAATGCAGCGCAGATCTATGGTTGGACGCGTCGCCATTTTATTGAGCGGGACAGACTTGTCCTACGAACGCTCGAAGGATTTCTCGAAAGGCATACCTGGCGGCTACAAGATGAAGAGCTGCTAAACCGTTTACGCTATAGCGTGGATCCAAAACGCGATCTCAGAACCTTGGTTTCGGAGAAGGCCTACGCTACGCTGGGATTCGTAATCGAATCGGTGCAGCAGAGGGCCGGGGTTCCTAAGTCCCTGCGAACACATGTTCTTGATTTCGCCGAAGCCTATTTTACAGGCTGGAGGCGAGGGAAGTTTCAGAACAATGCTCGTCACAGAAGCCAGCCGGACAGGCGCGCACTAGCTGTACGAGCGCTCATTCGCATTTTGCGAACGAAGCAGAAAGAAGAGCACCGTGTCCGTGTGCGACATATGTTGTCTTGTGCGGACTCGCATGACCCTGATCTTCTCAATCTTTTTTCGGAGGAAGAACTTCACGAACTTCGTACGCGGTTGCACGGACCAAGATCGAATGAGGAAGAGATCTCCCCGGACCTGAGCGGCCTGTGGCGCGTCTTCGAAGAAGCGCGTTATCGAGTCCTGAGCACGCAGAAGGATTTCAAGCTCATCGCCCTCATGGAGTGGGCATTTCAAGAAAAATAGGTCTTTCGGCCCGCGAGCGTTCTGCTCGCGGGCTGTTTTTATTCCGTGAGAGAGCTTGCCATGCTACCCTGCGTTACATGTCCGTTTTTCAGCTACAGGGTGCCGAAGGGCATCCAATAAAACACATTAATTACGTCGCTAAACTCAATCAGGAACAGCTTGCCGTTGTGCTTGGAGGCGATGGAGCGCATCTTGTGCTCGCCGGAGCGGGATCCGGAAAAACCAGAACGCTCACATATCGCGTGGCCTATCTTTTGGAGCAGGGCGTGGATCCTTCGAGCATTCTTTTGCTTACGTTTACGAACAAGGCTTCCAAAGAAATGCTCTCTCGCGTCGCTTCGCTCCTTGGCGTCGAGGCAAAAGGTCTTTGGGGTGGAACGTTTCATTCAATCGGTGCGCGTCTCTTGCGACATTTCGCACGCGATGTCGGATACGAACCGAACTTCTCCATTCTCGATCAAGAAGACAGCCGCGTGTTGGTAAAAGCAGTAATGAAAGATTTAAAAATCGATCCCAAAGCGAGACGCTTTCCTAAAGCATCGGTCGTGACGAATATCCTGTCCTACGCAAGAAACACGCAGCAATCTATTCAAGAAGTTCTTGAAATAAAACATCAAAACTTTTTGGAGCTCGCGAGTGATATCGAAGAAATCGCGCAGCAATATCAAGAGCGCAAAAAGCGTTCCAATGTCATGGATTTTGATGACTTACTTACAAACCTTGTTCGACTTCTTGATGACGCGACGCTTGGTCGCCGCATCTCCGAACGGTTTCGATATGTGCTGGTGGATGAATATCAAGATACGAATATGCTGCAGGCACGCATCGTCCATGGCTTTGCTCGCGTAAATAAAAATATTCTTGTCGTCGGCGATGATGCGCAGTCGATCTATGCTTTTCGAGGAGCGGACGTAAAAAATATTTTAAACTTTCCGAAAGAATGGCCGGGAAGCACTATTTTTAAATTGCTTCACAATTATCGATCAACGCCGCAGATTCTTGATCTGGCGAATGAGTCGCTCAGTCACAATGTTGAGCAATTTAAAAAAGAGCTGTTTAGCACGCGCGAAGAAGGGGCGAGTCCGCGGCTTGTTCCCTGTTCCTCTGCGGCGCAAGAGGCGAAATATATTGCCGAGCAAATTCTTTCTCTCCGTAATGAAGGAACGGCTTTGGGAAACATGGCTGTCTTGTTTCGTTCAAGCGCTCATTCCCAACAACTAGAGTTTGAACTTTTAAAACGGGATATTCCCTATGAATATCGAGGCGGACAGAAATTTTTTGAACGAGCGCATATTAAAGACATCGTGGCCTTTCTTCGAATTTACGAAAATCCGGAGGATGAAATCGCTTGGTTGCGTACGCTCGGCTTACAGACGGGTATCGGAGCTGTCGGCGCCGGAAAAATTCTTCAACTTGTTCGTCAAAAAGATTCGATGGAGTCTGCGGTTGCTGAACATGCCCTTTCTGTTCCGAAGCGCACCGAAACGGGGTGGAAAGATTTTTCATCCATCATGCGCGCCCTAGTGAAAGAAGCGAGACTTCCCGCGCAAATGATTCGCGCAATTAATACTTCAAGCTATCAAGATTATTTAGAGCGTGAATATCCAAACTGGAAAGATCGTTTAGAAGATCTTGAACAGCTCGCTCTTTTTGCGGAGAGCTATGAAGATCTCACGGCATTTCTCGTGGACACTTCGCTCTATGATGAAGTGGTCGCCACGCGCGAAACGGATATGCGGGGAGATGATGAGCGCATGGTTCTTTCAACGATTCATCAAGCGAAGGGACTTGAGTGGGACACGGTATTTGTCATTCATTTGGCGGAAGGCTCTTTCCCAAACCATCGGGCACTTGCGGAAGAAGATGGACTGGAAGAAGAACGCCGCTTATTTTATGTCGCGGTAACGCGCGCAAGAAAAAATTTATTTCTCACATATCCAATGACGGTTGGACACGAATCCTTGGCATTTAATCAGCCTTCAACATTTATCGATGAAGTGTCCACGCGATTATTTGAACGCATTGAAGTGCGAGAGCCTTGGCAGCGCTTCGGGCGGGGAGCGAAAAACGCAGATACGGATGACGCTGGAGAAGATACGCATTGGTCTTGGGAAGGAACAGGCTGGGAAGAGCCAACCATCGAAATTAATCAGAATGGTGAACGCCAAGGTAATACGGGGTCAAAAAATGTCTGGAAAAGCACGCCTTCAAATGAGCCAAAAACAAAACCAAGCTCTTTTTTACGAGATATTGATGAATTGTAGCTCCTCCATTAAGGTGCGGCTATGCCTCAAGCAACGGTTTTTGGCCCAGGAAGTCCTGAAAAAGCCTGCGATCTCATCGCAACGGCTATCGTTGAAGAATACGTAAAACGCGATCCAAACGCGAAAGTTGATATTCGCGTATCGGGCGGGTATGGCGCCTTATTTGTTTCAGGGGAAGCGAAGTCCGAAGCAGATTTTGATATTTCAACGGCGGTAAAGCGGACTGCAGCGCAGATTGATCCGCGTCTTGCTCTTGAACCTTTTGTAGCTATTGAGCCGGCTTTGCTTGCGCGAGGTCCGATCAGTATTTTTGGATATGCAACCAGTGAAACGGATTCCTTCCTTCCTCCGGCTGTTGATGAAGCGATGCACATTGCACGGGAGCTTGAACGTTTTCGAACGGTAAATGAAGATGGCTTTTGGCTTTCGGGAGATTACGATGTCACGGTTACGCGCGAAGGGAAGGAACGTATTGCCTGCATTCAGGTCAGTCACATGGAAGAAAAAAATGTTGAAGACGTCCGAGCACAAATCACGGATATTGCGTCTCACGTATTTGAAGGAGGGCTGCGTATTAACCCAAACGGAGCGGACCACAGACAGGGTTTGCAAAAACGCGTGGGTTCGAGTGGACGCCTTACGCAAGAGTGGTTTGGAGCCAAGCTGCCATCTTCAGCAACCGGTATCGGTTTTGAATTAAAGCACCCATCAAATTTGGGACGATGGTTTGCACGCGCTGCCGCAAAAGAACTTGTGATTGCGAAAAAGGGAAAAGCGGTTTTTGTGGAAATGCAATGGCTTCCGCTTGAAACAAAACCGCGTATCTTAAGTGCGCGCAATGAACGCGGAGAAATCCTTTCTTCCTATCTCGATCGCGACCGTTTTGATTTGACGGCGCCACCGGAAGCCTGGACCGCCCCGGAATTGCTCTCAGGAGAAGCTCAGTTTCTTACAAATAATGTAAATATTCTCCCCTGGGAGAAGGAGTTGCAGCCCAAGGATTGAAGGCGTAAAGTATAAATTCAAAAATTACATTTCTCTATGAATACAAAAATTTCTCTTTCCATTGTTTCTCTTTTCGCCTTTGCGCTTTTCGGTGCTGGGTGCGCCGGGAACACAGCGACCGATTCTACATATCCAACGGTAGATGACCTAAACAATGCGCCGGCAGCGGTCGAAACCGCACCGGAACCGCAGGCGCAACCGGAGAGCTCCGAAGTAAGTACAACGACTGATTCAAACACAACAGCTGATTCAACCTCTACAACAGATGTCTCTATGAATAAGACCTATACCTTCCCGGGTGTTCTCCCGGCACAAGAAGTCGATAAAAAAGTTCGCATTAAAACAAACAAAGGCGACATCTTGGTCCAGGTGGATTCAAAAGCCGGACCGAATGCCGCGTCGAACTTTATCTATCTTGTAAAAGAAGGATTCTATAATGGAACGATTTTTCATCGTGTGATTCCGGGATTTATGATCCAAGGAGGAGACCCAACCGGAACAGGCACAGGAGGCCCGGGCTATCGATTTAAAAATGACCCTGTAGCCGGCCTTCCTGAAAAGACCTTAACGATTCAAGGAACAACGATGTCGGCGCCGGTGTATGAAAAGGGCGTTCTCGCCATGGCAAATGCCGGGCCGGATACGAATGGATCGCAATTCTTCATCATGGTTGCGGATTACCCACTTTCACCGGATTACTCCATTTTTGGAAAAGTCATTGAAGGGCAGGACGTCGCTGATGCGATATCGAATCTTCCACGCAATAGCCAAGATCGACCAAATGAAGAAGTAAAAATGCTTTCCGTGAGCGTAGAGGAATAAATAAGTAGAGAAAAATACAAAAGCCTCGGCCAAGCGCCGGGGCTTTTCAAAACCCTCTTTTTATGTTAGTCTCTTCTGTTATGAAACGTTTCGCTTATTTCGCAACAGCCCTCGTCATCCTTTTAGCGGCTTTGTTCGCCTACGTAAATCGTGGGTCGATTCGCGATACGCTAAACGTGTGGACGAAGCCGAAGCTTCCAATTGCACAAGAATACACATCCTCTACAGGAGAAACGTCAAAGCAAAACACAGAGAATATGAAGGAAGCCCCACAGAAGGTTTATGCTGAAATTCAGCCTGTTGCGGTATCCGATACGCTTGTCTGGAAGGGAGCGCTACCCGCGGAAGTGAATCTTGCCGTACCGTTTCTTTTGCAGGCGCCGCATCAGAATTGGGTGGAACCATTTGAGGATGCTTGTGAAGAAGCTTCGTTGATTATGGTGGACGCTTTTTATCAGGGTCGCCATACAAATTTTGCTGCTGACGAAGGGGAAGCTGCGCTCTTGAAAACGGTTGCGTATGAAGACAGTATTTATGGCCACAATAAGAATACGAACACGCGGGAAGTGGCGCGAACAGCTGAAAATTATTTCGGATATCACAATGTCATTATTCGAAAAATAACTTCCGCTTCCGATATGAAGGCGGTTCTTGCGAACGGGTATCCTATTATCGTTCCAGCTGATGGAAGAGCACTTGAAAATCCAAACTTTCGAAATGGCGGCCCCGATTATCATATGCTGGTTGTGAAAGGTTATACGAAAGACGGCCTTTGGATTACAAACGATCCGGGAACGCGAAATGGACCGGATTATCTCTACAAACAAGATGTGCTTTTAAACGCGATTCATAGCTTTGTTGAAGGGAATATGGAGGCGGGCGCAAAAGAAATAATTGTCGTGCTTCCGAATTCATGAAATAATGGAGGTTGATATGCCTCCAAAACGAAAAACCACAACCAAAAAAAGTTCAAAGAACGCACCAAAAGTCGCGCAGGCACAAGATCTGACGATTCGTTTGGTGCTTTTTTCTTCCATCATATTCATGCTCACAATTGCGTTGGTGTTTGTTTGGTCACAACTTCCGCAAGCGACGAAGGTTACGCCTGAGCCGGCGCCAATCGTCCAAACAAGCCAGCCTCAAGCACCCGAGTTAAAAGGGGATAATGGCATCACAAAGGGAGCTTGTGAAACGGGGGGAGGTCATTGGATTGATTGCGGAAACCCCTGCCATGGAAATCCGGGAGAGGTCTGCACGCAGACATGCGAACCGCAGTGTGAATGTGGCGGCATTGCAGGATGGAGCTGTCCAAAAGATTTTACCTGTACCAATTATGAACCGGCAGCAGGAACACCGGATGCGCTCGGCGTTTGCCGCCAGCAGACGGCTACCCCCGAAGAGGTAGTCGTGGAACCGAGCGCGCCTATTCGCGAACAGCCGGCCGGCATGGTGTGCGACGATTTGAATTTCATTTGTGTCGATGATGCTGTTCGAAACAGTTTACTTGCGAACCCATTTACGGTTACGGGATCTGGAATTGTATTTGAGAATACAATTAATTGGCGCTTGCTGGATGGAAATGGAAAACTTTTGGAAGAGGGAAACACGAATGCAGCTGCGCCTGATATTGGACAAGCGGGAGATTTCGAAATACGAAACTTTATTCTCAGCGTGCCTGAGACCGCAACGGGAACACTCGAAGTATTTGAATATTCGGCAAAAGACGGAACACCTACGCACGTAGTGAGTACGCCGGTGCGCTTGCCTCAGCGGGCGATGAACGTCCGCCTATATCTGAGCCCGTTGGAAATGGGAACGAATTGTAGCGAAGTTACGCAAACAACAGAAACCATTGCGCCAACGAATTTGCCGGTTGAAGCTACGCTTCGCAAACTTCTTGCAAAAGATCCAGCTGTCATTGATCAGCAGGCGCAGCCCGGTTATGGCACATATATTCCAAAAGGAACGCGCCTTATTTCACTTAAAGTCTCCGGCGGAACAGCAACGGCCGTTTTTAGCTCCGAGCTTGAGAATTATGGAGGAGGCTCCTGTAATGTAGAAGCAATACGTGCAGAGATCGAACAAACCTTAAAACAATTTTCTTCGGTTCATCAGGTTGTCATTTCTGTCGAAGGAAAAACGCCTGAAGAATCCCTTCAGCCCTAGGCTGGAAAAAGCGAGCGAAGAAGACTAGGATACATATAGTATGTGGCCAACTATTCTTGCAGGTGTTTATGCTGGTATCGGAGCGGGAGCTATTCTAACGTTTTTGTCTTATGTTGCGCCGCATTTTGGGGCGGGAAGCTATGTTCGCGATCTCGATCCGCCTACGATTTCTGGAAGAAAGCTCAGTAAACGTGAAACGCAGATTGCCGGCTTATTGATTCATCTTGGACTCTCCAGTTTTTTTGGCGCCGGCTATGCCGCTTGTGTTGAATATCAACTTGTTCCCAATTTTTCACTCCTGCCAATTCTTGGCTGGGGCATTGTCATGAGCCTCTTAGCTGGATTGATTGTTATGCCGTTAGAGGGACATGGTTTGTTTGGACGTAAACATGACGCGTGGTTCATGGTGGATGCAATCATAACGAATACGCTTTGGGCTTTCCTATTTTTTGCACTGATACGTATATGGGTGATCGGCGCTTAAAGCGGCATGGTTTTGTTCTCTTCTCCGTTGCCTTTTGCGGAACAAGTCTGAGCTTAGTTGCAATCCTGTCCGCTGCGAAAATCGCTATTCCTACCGTTTCTTATACCCCCGTAACAGCGACAGTTGTTTCGTCAGGAAAGAGTATTACCGGTCTTGATCGAGGTATTGAGCTTCCAATAAAAAAAGAAACAACGTCTACGCACTTGCTCTTTGTTGGCGACATCATGCTCGATCGTGAAGTAGCTAACCGCATTCGCCGATCAGGCGACGCAGCATATCCGTTTGAAAAACTTCCGCCCGGATGGATTGCTTCTTTTGATTATTCCGTGGCAAATTTAGAAGGTCCGCTCACAGACAAACGGCTTCCTCCGGTAAAAACGATTGATTTTCAATTTTCTCCCGATAATATTCCCGTATTAAAAGCGCAGGGTTTTGATGCATTTTCCCAGGCCAACAATCACGCGCTCGATCAAGGAAACGCGGGCTATGCGGATTCCGTAAGCCGTCTGCGCGAGGGAGGGTTTCTCGTCTTCGGTCATCAAGTGCAAGATAATGAAATAGCTCGCGCAACAACGACGCTGAATGGATTGCACATCTCTTTTCTTGGATTTAATACAACAGATAATGCGCTTGATCGAAAACAGGCCGCCCGCGTGCTTCAAGAGGCGAGAGAGACATCCGACAAAGTCATTGTCTTGATGCACTGGGGGCAAGAATATCAGGATCGTCCACAAGCAAAAGAAGTTGAGCTCGCCGACTGGCTCATTGATCACGGAGCAGATATGATTATTGGAGGCCATCCACATTGGGAGCAGGGATTTTCTATCTATAAAGGCAAACCAATCGCCTGGTCGCTTGGGAACTTTGTTTTTGATCAGGATTGGTCAACGCGTACGAAGCAAGGTTTGGCGGTTTCACTGACTTTTCAAGCGGACGAAACGGATATAGAGCTCTTTCCGCTTTTTATCGAGAAAAGCCAACCGCAGCTCGTGGAAGGAGTCGAATTGGAAAAACGTCTTAACCGTTTAGCGGGCGTGTCCGATGATGTGCTCGCCCCACAAATCCGCGAAGGTATGCTACGCTTTCCCTAGTATGGGCCAAGCGAATCCACTAAGGAATCCTTTTAAAGAAGACCCGAACAAGCTTAGCTCCAATCCCGCTGAGGATGTGAGCCCGTTTGAAGATACGGCTCTCGCAAGCCCGTTAGGCACGCCCGAAAAATCTGGCGTACACAAGCGTCCCGAGCGAAGTTTAGAACAGAAGCTGGGTTTTGCTGATGTAGAACGCGCCTTGTCTGAAAAATACATGCCGCATTTTCTCGCAGAAGGCGGAGAAAATATCGTGTATGAAATCCCGGGGCATCCTGACATTGTCCTCAAAGGGAGCAAGAAAGTTCTTTATGACATCCTGTCAGATCCAAAGGGCGAGACACATGCATTGAACGAAGCAAAAAATCGCATTGATCGCGAACGGATGCTTCAAGGTAAGCTACGTGAGCACTTCGGTGCTGAACATTTATTACGGCAAAAACAATTTCTCATGAAAGTTCCTGTGACTCGGGAAATTCTCGCGCATACAGAACAGAACTATCTTCGATTTTTCCATCGTACGATTCCGCAAAATAGAAGAGAGGCATGGACCTATGTCACAATTCAAAAAAAGCAGGAGCTAAAGAAAGGAAGCTATGAAAATCCAAAAGCGGAAAATATTAACCCACAGGAACTGGGGAGAAATTCAATAACGGAGCTTTCTTCAATGGACGCATCTTTTTTCGATCCGAGGGTGCGAAAAGATTTTGAAGAGGTGAGCGAAGGTTTACTCCGCGGGGAACGCGCACAGCGTATTAGCGAGGCAGACTTTTCAAAGCTCATAGGCTCACGACCACTTAACCGCCTTCTTCATCGCATGAGAGGAGATGAGGGGCTCCGTGAGGCAGTGAAGAGTTTTGTAGAAAATTGCGTGCATTTTGCAGAAGATACAGGCGAAATCATTGATTTTGTTGGAAAGGATAATATTGTTTTTCTAAAAGAAGATGATAGTTGGACCTATAAGCTTCTGGATCCGCTCTTTCCGTTTTATGATCACGTTCTGGAAGACGCGCGTAAAATATTTGTTGAAACAAAAGGCGAGGGGATACATGATATGGATACAGATAAATCAAACAAGCTGACGCAGGCATTTGTTTTTGTGCGCCTGATTAATGGGCTCGCTGTCGCGTCAGGCGCGGAAGCCTCGCTCGACTTTCTTCCGGAAGAACTCTTGAAGAATGACACGCTTACAAGTCGCATTATTCCTAAAGCAACGGAGGAGTCTGGACGCTAAACACGAGATACTATGCAAATTCTTTCCGTCAGTGAATTCGTTAACTATATCAATGAAACATTCCGCGCTATTTGGGATCCATATCAAGCGGGCGTGGAAGGAGAGGTGAGTGAATTTCGCGTGTCGCAGGGCCAGTGGGTTAATTTTAATCTGAAAGATGAAGCGTCCATGGTGAGCTGTTTTATGGTATTGCGTAATCTGAATGTTCCCATCGAAGATGGCATGCGCATTCGCGTATATGGATCTCCGCGCGTATATCCGAAATGGGGGAAGCTGTCTTTTAACGCGGATCGCGTTGAACCGATTGGAGAAGGATCGCTTCGTCGCGCGCTTCAACTGCTACGAACGAAACTCGAAGCGGAAGGATTATTCGATGCTTCTCGAAAGCGCACGCTCCCGCGTTTTCCAAAAAAGATTGCGCTCATCGCTTCAAAAACAAGCGCCGCATACGGCGACTTTATTCGCATCGTGAATGAACGCTGGTCCGGCTTGGAAATAGATCTCTATCATGTTGTTGTGCAGGGCGATCGAGCGCCCAGAACAATTATGCGCGCGCTCGAAGCAGCGCAAACACACGACTATGACGCTATTGTAATCACACGCGGCGGCGGTGCCTTTGAAGAGCTCATGGCTTTTAACGATGAAACGCTCGTGCGCGCGATTTACGCATCAAAAATTCCAACACTTGTTGCCATTGGTCATGAACGCGATAAAACGCTCGCGGAAGAGGTTGCGGATATTCGCGGATCGACGCCAACCGATTGCGCAAGAATACTCGTTCCCGACAAACGGGACGTGCTCTACGAACTCTCCGCGCTGGAAGGAGCAGTAGCGGCGGGAGTGAAGGCCCTTATCGATGAAGCGCATACGCGCGTGCAGCGTTCCCTTGAAGGCTCTCTCCATTGGATTTCTTCGGTGAAGCTGCGCGTGGAACAACGCACAAATGAAACGGAAGAAGCCTGGCGAAGATGGTTTGAAGGACTTCGGACGCGTGTGGATTCGATTACGCGGCTCATTCGTTCCGTTGATCCGAAAACCGTTCTTAAGCGCGGCTATGCCATGATTATGGATAAAAAAGGAAAGGTGAAAACCGATGCGGTCTCAATGAAAGCGGGGGATATGGTTTCGATCCGCTTGCACGATGGCTCACGTGATGCGACTATTTTACCAACAAATCAAACTTTGTTTTAAAAAATATGCCACCTAAAAAGAAATCCGAAATTGATTTTGCAAAAGCCTTTGATGAACTGGAGGGAATCACCGCATGGTTTGAGCAAGGCGAGCCCGACCTTGAAAAGGGACTGCAAAAATTCGAACGGGCAACCGAACTCGCGAAAGCGCTTAAGACCAAGCTCGAAGAGGCAGAAAACAAAATCAAAGAAATTCGTTTAAAAAGTGATAGCTAAACATCTATTTTAAAACACATATGTATCTCATTGCTCGACTTGTCCTAAATGCACTGGCGCTTATGCTGGTTGCCTATGTCATTCCAGGCGTGACCGTCACAAGCTTTGGCATGGCCCTGTTTGCCGCCATTATTATCGGTTTGGTAAATGCGTTGATTCGTCCGCTGCTCCAAATCCTCTCACTTCCAGTGACGATTTTAACCCTTGGTCTTTTTACGCTGGTCATTAACGCACTTATGTTCTGGCTCGCGGCAGCGCTCGCTCCGGGATTCAGCGTTTCCGGATTTGGCCCAGCCTTCTGGGGTGGACTTGTTTTCTCCGTTATTGGATGGGCAACAAACACCGCTATTTTTGATCGTAAACACAATTAAAGAAAAACGCCTCGGCATCGGCCGAGGTGTTTTTATATAAATTACTTTCAAGAAGTTGATATTTTAAAAAAAATGTCAATGCGCGAACAAAACAGATTTGCCTAAGTTCAGTGCAGAAATAGGCATGTATATCTGGGAGAAATCTTCCATGTTATGATAGATCTATAAGAAATAAGAAAAAAACCCCATTTTATGCATTCCAACCATGTTTATAATTTAATGAACCAGCTCACGATTGAGCATAAGAGTCTCTGGCGCATCAAGAAACATTATTTGGAGGACGCGGGTGACTGCGCCGATTGTCGTGCTTTTTGGGAGAAAATGGAAAAAGATAAAGAAGAACATATTAAAGACCTCACGGAGCTTATTAAGAGCCATCTTTCATAAATACCGAGGACTATTGACGCCTTTCCGCTGATGTAGTCTACTAGTGTTCGAACAAACGCATAGTCCTGAGACAGCAAGGGCCTGTAAAATGGCTTAAATCACCACCTTGCCGAGGTGAAGCGAACCCCGAACGTCATTCCCCGTTAAAACGGGAGTCCGGTCCAAAAGACCTGGCTTTCCGCCACGCGGCGATGATGAAGAAGGTGCAGCAACGCAGGACTCGTCTCCTGCGTTTGTTTATACCAAAAATCCTTCCAAGCCTTCTGGTTTTTGGAGGGGAAAGGTCGAACTCTTAAAATTCATATCGAACTATGCCAAAAACACGTGTTCAAAAAGCGGAGTCGATAGAACGGCTGATCAGCGCCCTGAAAAGCGGGAAGGCAGCTGCTTTCGCAGACTATCGCGGCATGAATGTCGAAGCTGTAGCGACTCTGCGTAAAAACTTACGCGCAGAAGGCGTTGATTATATCGTCGCCAAGAAAACGCTTTTGTCTCGAGCTGCAAAGGAAGCCGGTTATGACATCGACTTCACAAAACTCGAAGGCATGCTCGGCGTAGCCATTGCCCAAGAGGATGAAATGGCTCCTGCCAAAATCATTGGAGATGCAAGCAAAGAACAGCCGATCAAACTTGTCGGTGGGATCTTTGAAGGCCAGGTCGTTGACCAAGAATACATTATGAAGCTCTCAAAGCTTCCTTCCAGAGAAGGACTTTTGACCCAGCTTTTGTATGTCATGAATGGTCCGGTTGGATCATTTGTCCGTCTCCTGAATGCCTATAAAGAAAAGATGGAAGCTGGTGAGCCTGCTCCTGCCGCACCTGAAGAGGTGAAGGAAGAAGTGAAAGAAGAAAAGAAAGACTAATTTATCAAAATGCAATTCCTATGTCCGAAGAAGTAAAGACAGAAGAGAAGAAAGACGTCGAAATTCCTGCAAAATTTAAGGATCTCGTCGCATCCATTGAGAAGCTCTCCGTTATTGAGCTTTCCGAGCTGGTAAAACTCCTCGAAGATAAGTTCGGTGTCTCTGCAGCCGCTCCGGTCATGATGGCCGGTGGTGCAGGTGCCGCAGCCGCAGAAGAAAAGAATACCTTTGATGTTGAACTCGCTGAAACAGGCGGCAACAAAATCGCAGTCATTAAGGTTGTTCGCGAGATCACTGGCCTTGGCTTGAAAGAAGCAAAGGACATGGTCGACGCAGCCCCGAAGGTTGTGAAAGAAGGCGCAGCGAAAGCCGAAGCCGAAGAAGTCAAAGCAAAACTCGAAGAAGCTGGTGCAAAGGTGAACTTGAAATAAGTTCCTCGGCACAGAGAGTCAAAAAAACCCCGCCGATTGGCGGGGGTTTTTTTAATATCTTTTTAAGGAAGATCGAGCTGATACAAACGATTCCCATCAATGATATAGAGCTTCTTATTTGCAGAGTCTCCCGTAACAAATCGCGGACCCTTGAATTCATTGCTAATGATTTGTGAAACAAGGCGAGCATCTTTTCGGAAAATGACCACGCGCTTTCCATCTGCGTCGGCGATAGCAACACGATCCGTATCCAAGTTCGTCCAAATAGAATCTGCGTGCGTGAGCGCTGGGTCGATCGTGGCCGGATTCCACTGCTCCTCGGTGCCGGAGAGGTAGCGCTTCAGCGTTCCGTTAGAAAAGGCGATATAGACGCTGGCATCAATTGCTATACCAACGGCATTCGAGAGATTCTCGCTATTCTGTTTTAGATATTGGCTTCCGGCGCCAACGCTATTTCCTGTAACGGAATGGCGCCAAATCATATTTCCTGATGAATCAAGAATATAGAAGCGCTTATTATAGACATTAATATCCTTTGGGTTCTCTGTTGATTCCGGATTATAGGATAATACCGTTACCTTCGCACCGCTAAGACGTAAAATCTTTTTGTCGTTGGTAAGAAAGACAGGGCCTGTGGCCGTTTCCGAAGCGGCAATAATAGAACCGTTTACGGTGCTTGGAATGTCATAGCGCTGCACTTGCTTACTTATTGGATCAACTTCAAGAAGCTGCTTTGCTGCATTGTCGGCCGCGTAGAGCCTGCCATTTGCGAGTACAAGTCCATTTAAAGAATTCTCTGGAGCATCAATGGCAAGAGAGGCAAGAAGCGTAGGATTATCGACGCGCTGCTCTCGACGCAATTTATTTTGAACATCATTCAGGTCATTGATGAGCGTTTCTTTTGATGTTTTTTGCGTATCGGTTTTTTCGTCCAATCCCGCGAGGAGATCCTGGGCTTCTTTTACAAGCCTTCGTGTTTGATCTTCATTTCCATAGACGAGATCGGCTTCCGCTCGATTTTTTCGATCTACCACCTGGTCGTATACAGCATTCCAGAGCTCCTGCTCGGCTTTGGCTTTACGCGAGAGATAACTCCATCCGCCCAGAGAAGCGACGGCAATGACAGCGATTAAACCCAGAAGAACCATGCGCTTCTTTTTCGCGGAAAAAAAGGATCCATGCCCGGCATCCATACCGCGCAAGCTCGTCATGGAAATGGGGTCTTTTACTTTACTGCGGAGATTTTTTGTATAATTGCGAAACTCGGCGAGGAGTTTTACAAAGCTGAACGAAGACGCCTGTTTTTTTTGCGGTAGCTTGTCATGAGTAGATTCAGATTTTACAACCGGCTTGATGGAGGCAGAGAGGAGGGCCTCAGTCTGCTTTTCTTGGGAATACAATTTTTGTACGGACTCCGTGCTTTTTGCTTCTGTTTGATGCGCCAGTTTTTCGTGAATGGTTGGCGGAGCACTATTGGGAGCCTTTACGTGATTAACAATAACGCCGGCAAAATCTTCAGGAATGCCAATACGTTCAATTTCCTGGCGAACTTCCATGGAGGCCGTGACGGGCGGAAGATTTTTAATGCGATTAATCAAGTCGAGATCTGTGCGCCAGTGATCAAAGTTATTCGTTCCAACAAAGAGAAGATCGCCCATTTTTAATTCCCCGCACAAAACGGAAGAAAAGACTTTTTTTGGATTAACCTCGGGGGGCTGTTCAAGAGATCCGAACAGATCAAAGCTTTTGAGCGTTCCATCCGGCTGCTTTTGCAAAAGGATATTTGAAAGGCACCCAATGCCACTCACGCACATATGTCCATCCAAAAACTCCATCACATAAATGTTCACGCGATTCCAAGCGATTTCTGAAGGCTCACGTTCCACGAAGCTTTCAATCGCCGTATTTAGACGTTCAACTAATTTTTCAAAGCGCGCCATCGGATCCGCATCGACGGCGGATGTTAAATGCCTCGTTTGTTCCGCGGTTTCATTGAGAACATCGAGAAGCTGTTCATACACATAAAGCATGCTTGAAATTTCGACAATCACGACAAGGAGCGGCGTTTTGCGTCCTTTGTTTTCTGATTCATAGCGAAAAAGCCCTACAATGTGTTCATCATTCGAGGCATTGTTCACTTCAATATCCGTAATGCGAAATGTGGATTCCATGTGCGTCGTCTTTGGCTAATATTCGTATAGAGTATACGGGGGCTGGCGCCTGATAGTCCAGCCTATATATTCACCCTATTTCGCTTGTCAAGAACCGTCAATTCGGGCACGATGAATCTGCGTTTCTATGCTTGAACACCTATTTGGTTCTAGAACCCGTGTAAAACTGCTCGGCCTCTTCCTACGGAATCCCGATGAGCGGCTTTTTGTTCGGGAAATCACACGCCTTATTGATACGCAAATCAATGCGGTCCGGCGCGAATTGGCGAATCTTGTAAAATTGGGACTCCTCATCGAAGTGGAAGAGAAAGCGGAGAAAGGGGATGAAAAAAAGAAAAAAACCCCGGGACTCAAACGAAAATATTACGGAGTAAATCCAGATTTTAAACTGCTGAGCGAATTAAGCCAGCTCATCTTACGTGCCCGCGTTCTCTTAGAAGGACGTCTCGACCAGGAGATTGTAAAACTTGGTGACATCCACTATCTGGCTTTCTTAGGATCTTTTCTCGGAGAGGGTCGCGCGCCAGTTGATCTTTTTATCGTGGGAAGCATTGAAGAAGAACAGCTCAAGGATCTTTTACGTGGCGCGGAAAAATCACTTGGATTTGAAATTAATTTTTCTGTAATGTCTCTTGAAGAATTTCGATACAGAAAAGACATGACAGACCGATTTTTGTACGCCATTTTGGAAGCGCAAAAAAATGTGGTCATCGATCGTCTTGATGAAAAACCTTTGTTATAAACATTATGTGGCTCTTTCTTGACACACACGCATCGCGACTCTCCCGTTTCGCTTGGATGGAAAAGGGAAAAGAACCGAAAATCATAGAATTGGAAGGTCGCTCTAATGTTCTTCTGCCAAAGCTCGCCAAAGACAGAAAAAATTTTCAATTACTTGAAGGTGTTTGTGTTGTTTCCGGCCCCGGAAGTTTTAGCGCCGTTCGAACAGGCGTTTTGTACGCGAATTTGCTTTCTCGTCTTAAAAAAGTTCCGCTTATTGGTATGATGGTTGAAGATGCAGTGGATCTTTCCAGACTCGCAAAAGAGTTAACGGACGGAAGGAGAACAACGGAAGCCTCAAAATATGTCGCTCCAATATATGACGCGGAGCCAAATATAACCCTCCCAAAGAACCCATGAAACATTGGCAGAAACGGGCCGTTGAAATCTTCCCCGGAGTCCTCGTGTATACCACGCTTATCGGGGCGATTGTTTTATCGTTTATCCGCCCGCTTTGGATGGTGTATTTCATCATGGTTTTTGATCTGTATTGGCTGTTGCGTATTTTGTACTTCATTCCTTTTTTACTCGCTTCCTGGTCGCGGTATCGCAAAGCGATTCGTCGAGATTGGCAGGCGGATGTCGAGCGCTTACCCGGCTACGACAAGGTGCGTCATTTAATTTTCCTTCCAACCTACAAAGAGGACGCGAATGTCATTCGGGACACATTAGAATCTTTGGATGCTTGTACCTACCCTTCAAAACGAATGGTTATCGTCTTGGCGGGAGAAGAACGTGATCAAGAAAACTTTAGGAAGATTTCAGAAGAACTTGTTCCGGCATTCGCGGATCATTTTGCTGAGCTTTTGGTAACGCTTCATCCAAAAAATCTTCCAAATGAAATTCCGGGAAAGGGCTCCAACTTAAACTGGGCGGCAAATCAAATTGTGCCCGGCCTTATCGAACATGGATACGATCCGGATAATGTCATCGTCTCTTCATTTGATGTGGATACGATTGTGCATCCGCAATATTTTTCCTGTTTGAGTTACAGCTATCTAACGGTTCCAGAACCTACGCGCAGCTCGTATCAGCCCGTGGCGCTTTATAACAATAATCTGTGGGAATCTCCGGCGGCCGTGCGTGTGGCTATGTTCGGTACAACGTTTTGGCTCATGACTGAACTTGCTCGTCCGGAGGGGATGATGACTTTTTCCTCGCACTCCATGTCTCTTCGGATGCTCGTAGACGTGGGTTATTGGCAAAAAGATATCGTTTCAGAAGACTCGCGTATTTTTCTTCAGGGACTCGTCCATTATGACGGACACTATCGCGTGACGCCGATTCATCTTCCGGTTTCCATGGATACAGTTATGACGGGATCCTATGGAAAAGCTTTAGTTGCGCTCTACAAACAATTACGTCGTTGGGCCTGGGGCGTTGAGAATCTTCCTTATATGGTTGAGGCATTTCGAGGACGTCCAAATATGTCTCGAGGCGTAAAATTCGCCTGGCTTTTTAAACAGATGGAGGGCATGTTTACCTGGGCGACAGCTCCGTTCTTAATTTTTATTCTTGGCTATCTTCCTTTTTGGGTTGCTCCAGAGCGATTTCGTAATTTCGCCGTTTTTCAAAACACGCCGTTTACCCTGCAGTGGCTGATGCGTTTCGCTATGATCGGTCTCTTCGTATCCGCGGGACTTGCACTCACATTACTTCCGCCTCGTCCGGCGCATTATTCGCGTCCATATGCATACGCGATTGCCATGCTTCAATGGGCTCTCTTGCCAGTCACGTTTATTGTGTTCGGTGCTGTGCCGGCTCTTGATGCACAAACGCGTCTCATGCTGGGAAAATATCTCGGATTCAATGTTTCTCCAAAGCGAAAAAAGGAGCTTTTAAAAACCTAGCGTATGCAAGCAGCAAAGCGCGTATACATCCACGTGATAGGCAATGATTTTGGCAATCTCTTCTTGGATTTTCTTTCATCGCTTAAAGAACAAACGCTTCAAGATTTTCAATTAGCTGTCGTAGACAATGCGACTTTAGAGGGTGCGGGTTCCTTGAATGAACGTCCCAATACGGTTGTGTTGCGTAATATAAAAAAACAGTCGTTTTCACGCTGCCATAATCAACTCATGCGTTTAGCGCTCGCGCGCTGGCAGGACGTGGACGCTACGGACCGTTTTATTTTGATCACAAGACCGGACGTTATTCTTTCGCCGAAAACGCTTGAACATTTGGTAAGCGTCATGGAAAAAGATCCGAAATGCGGCCTGGTTGTCCCGCGTCTTCTTCGGGCGAAGATTACCTTCGTGGAAGAGGGCGAGCGCCATGAATTTGATTTGACGCGCGAAGAACTTTCGCGCGGCTACGCTCTGACGCGTGGCAGGCGCATTATTCCGGCGGAGGCAAAAGAAGGGGAAGCATCGCTTCAGCCATTTGCTCCAACGCCGCACGCTTTTCTCGTGAGAGCTGCCGCTTTAAAAGAAACGGGGCTTGAACTCGATGAATTGTTTTCAAAAGTACCGGCTGTTCTAGATCTTGCATGGAACTTGCGCCTCGCTGGCTGGTCAGTAGGGGAGGCGCCGGAAGCAACGATTTGGCTTGAGCCATATCAAGAATCCACGCGCGTTCCCGCCTGTATGCATCTCGCTTCCGCTTCAGCCGTTGATGAATATGCTGAGTGGCGACTGGTGCAGACAAAAAACGATACGATCTTGCTCCGTGTGAAGCACGCGCCTTGGATTCTTGGGGCTTGTGGCCTCTTTTTGCTGCGCCTTACTCTTCGTCCCTGGAATGGCTTCAGGTTCTTGCAAAAGCTGTCGTTGTACGCCAAGATACGCAGCAAGCGACGAAAACGTGAGCGATCACAGGTTCCCTCACGGGAAATACAGGAGCGCTGGTTTATATGAACGAACGACCATTTCGCATTGCGGGAAAAGACAAGAAGCCTCGAGTGAGCTTTATTACGGTGAACTACCGTACGCCGTATTTTATTCGAAATCTCTTACGGGGAGTTGAAGAAATTCGTCCAGGTTTTGATTTTGAATATATTCTTGTTGATAACGCATCAGGCGACGGGACGCCCGAGATGGTGCGAGAGCAATTCCCTTGGGCGACGGTGATTGCTTCTCCGGAAAATCTTGGCTTTGGAGGCGGAAATAATCTTGGGCTGAAGGCCGCGCGCGGAGAATATGTTTTGCTGTGTAATCCCGACCTTGTCTTGCTGGAAGGGGAGCTCGAATCCTGGCTTGATTGGATGGACACGCATCCGGACGTCGGCATTTCTTGTCCGCGCGTTGTGAATCCCGACGGATCAGACCAGCACGCGACGTATCGATTTCCAAAAGCATTCACTCCACTGTATCGTCGAAGTTTTATCGGACGGCTTCCTTTCGCGCGCCGCGAGCTTGATCGGTATTTGATGGAAGACATGAATAGAGACGTCGAACAAGACGTTGACTGGGTTTTTGGGGCTGCGATGCTCATTCGCCGCGAGCTTCTGGAACGCATCGGTTTGTTTGATGAGCGCTTTTTTGTGTATTTTGAAGATGCGGATCTGTGTCGAAGAGTATGGGAATCGGGTTCGCGCGTTTGCTATACGCCGATTGCGCGCGTCATCCATTATCACAAACGAGAAAGCAGAACACGATATCCGTGGCAGGCATTTACGAATCCGCTGACACGAACGCATCTGAAAAGTGGGATGAAATATTTTATGAAGTATCGCGGAAAGACGCATCCGCGCGACGTGTCGACATAAGGTGCGGAGGCTTTCCTTTTGTCAGAATAAATCCGAAATACATTTTTTGATGTATCATAGAGATATGACTGATCAGAAAAGCCCTAATTTTCTCACCTGCCCAGGTGTCCCAGAACTAGAATCCTCGGAAGCTTTTGCACTTTTACCGAAGGAAGCTCCGGCTTCCGTGAAATCTCCGCGAAAGAAAAGCCGACGCAAATTATGGCGTTTGTTTTTTGTGGCGTTTTTAAGTTTCGGCTTTCTCTTTCTCGTGCTCCTGAGCCCACTTATCTACGGTGGCGTTATGGCTGCGCAAGGAGCTTTGGCTGCAAAAAATGCATTAACGGAAGTGCAGACGCATCTCCAGGCAAAAGAATTTTCTCAGGCGCTTTCCTCGGTGGATGAGGTGCAGGACGGATTTGATAAAATTCACGCTGGTCTCACCGCGACGGGGCCGTGGCGATCCATGCCGTGGATCGGTACGCGCCTTCACGCTTTAGAAGATACGGAGCAGGCGGGTTCAAGCGCAATCCTGGGGGCTAAAGAGCTCATAGAAATTGCTGTAAGCATACAGGATGCGGTCGCGACGGAAGGAATTATTGATATTGGAACGCAGGTCGCTCCCTCGCGAAGTTTTAAAGATCTCTCCAAAGAAGAAAAGCGTTCCATTTTATCTCGTCTTTCAAGTTCACTTCCAAAAATGCGAGAAGCGCGCGAGCGATTTGCTATTGCCGCGAATGCCTGGGAGAACATTCCAAAAGATGAGTTGTTTGCACCGGTGCGTAATGCGATTGAACCGGTCATAAACCGCCTTCCGGAGCTTCGGGATCAGATTGATGCCTCCGTTTCTCTAGTGGAGATTCTTCTTCCGCTTTCTGGATATCCGGATCAGAAAACGTATCTTGTTTTATTGCAAAACGCTGATGAACTTCGTCCGGGAGGTGGTTTTATCGGAACGGTTGGCGAAGTCGTCGTTGATGCGGCGGATTTTGAAAAGATTGATTTTAAAGACGTTTATTCCATCGACGGCCCCGTTGCGGATAGCTGGAGTGAACAGCCTCCGGAAATCATGCAAAGAGATCTTGGGACGCGCGCCTGGTTTTTGCGTGATGCAAACTGGTCGCCCGACTTTACGCAGTCTGCTGCGCGTGTAATGGATTTTTATGAGCGGGAAGTCAAACAAGGAACGGGTCGAGACGTGCATCTTGATGCGGTGATTGGCCTTCAACCAAAGTTTTTCACCGACTTGCTTAAAATTACCGGTCCGCTGGTTGTCGATGGAAAAACCTTCACCGCCGACAACTTTTATGACGAGCTGCAATACGATGTAGAAATCGGATTTTTATCCGCCGGTATTCCTGTTCCGCAGAGGAAAGAGGTCGTTGCAAAAATCGGCGATGCGCTTCTTGAAAAACTCACGACGCAACCGGCATCAAACTGGCCAACGATTGCAACAACGGTGACAGATGCGCTGAAAAAGAAAGACATGATGATTTACAGCCGCGATGCGGATTTGCAAACCGTGCTGGATGCGCGTGATTGGAGCAGTCGCGCAAAGGCGACGCCGGATGATTATCTCATGGTTGTAGACGCGAACTTGGCGGCACTCAAAACGGATGGCGTGATGAACAAAGACATTATGTATACCGTGGATGCGCAAGATCCAAATAATGTAACGGCAAAAGTCGTGCTTCATTACGCAAATACGAATACAAAAATTGACTGGCGCTATACACGCTACCGAAGCTACACACGCGTCTATGTTCCAGAAGGAAGCGAACTTATTTCAAGCTCCGGCGCAATGCGGAAAGATCTCAATGAAAGCGGAGGGAAATTTATCCCTGGTACGGTGGATGTAATGAAGGATCTTGGAAAAACCGTTTTTGGAGCCTTTTGGGCAATTGAACCGGGAAAAACAGGGGAGCTTTCTTTTACCTACCGTCTTCCTTCAGAAGTTGGGAGAAAAATCGCTGAAGAAAATACCTATCAATTGCTCGTGCAAAAACAGCCAGGATCTAAAGCTCGATTGACGCTCGACCTCGCATTCGGTAAGAAGCTACAGAACGCTACGCCTGGCGAGGACCCTTCCCAGTTCAATGATGAATCGTATCGGATTTCCAATTGGCCGCTTTTAGAAGGGGATCAGCTTTTTACAACGCGTTTATAAATTATGTTCGGTAAAAAAATTGGCATTGATCTCGGCACAACAACCATACTTGTCTTCGTCCCGAAGAAGGGGATTATTATTAATGAACCTTCGGTTGTTGCTATTTCCGTCGCAGATAAAAAAGTGCTTGCTGTAGGAAAAGAGGCGAAAGACATGATCGGTCGTACGCCGGATTCCATTGTTGCGAAACGTCCATTAAAAGATGGTGTGATCGCTGACTATCGTACAACGGAAGCTATGCTTCGCTATTTTATAAATAAAGCCGTTGGTGGTGTTCGATTGTTTCGCCCGGAAGTTATGGTTGCCGTTCCTGGAGGAATCACTTCAACGGAACGCCGCGCAGTTATCGATGCCACGCTCTCAGCTGGTTCAAAAGCAGCTTACATTATTAAGCAACCTGTTGTTGCCGCGATCGGTGCGGATATTCCTATCGGTTCCGCTTCCGGACACATGATCATCGAAATTGGCGGAGGAACATCGGAAATCGCCGTCATCTCTTTGGGAGGAATTGTTGCATCTTCATCCGTCCGCATTGGTGGAAACAAACTGGATGCCGCAATTCAGGAACATGTGCGCCGCAAGCATAGTCTTGCTATCGGCGAGCGAACTTCGGAAGACATTAAGATTCGCATTGGTTCGGCATTGTATCTTGAGGACAAACTTGAAATGGAAGTTAAAGGCCGCGATATGATTTCCGGATTGCCACGTATTGTTACGGTCACTTCCGATGATGTAACCGACGCAATTCAACATGAATTGCAAGGAATCGTAGATGCGATTAAAGAGGTTTTGCGCGCAACGCCTCCGGAGCTTTCCGCTGACGTGATGCAAAAGGGGATGGTGCTTTCCGGAGGAACGGCTCAACTTCGTAATCTTGACCGCCTTTTTTCAGAGGCAACGGGCGTTCCCGCATTCGTCGCGGATAACCCGCAAACCTGCGTAGGCCGCGGAACGGGTATCGCGCTTGAAAACCTCGAAGCCTACAAGCGAAGTATTTTTTCTTCTTAAGAAAACGCGGGTGCGTTAAACATCTTGCCGATTCGTCTGCTATACTTCTTCCATGCTTATTGGAATAGAAGCTTCTCGGGCTAACCGGCTGAAAAAAACCGGAGTGGAGTGGTATGCCTTCCATCTTATTGAGGAATTGAAAAAACGGCCGGATGCTGAAGCGCATTCATGGCTTTTATATACAAACGAACCCCTGTCCCATGGGATGGAAAAAGGACAAAACAATTGGCATGAGCGTGCATTAAAATGGCCGCCAAAATACCTCTGGACGCAAATCCGACTTTCGATTGAAATGTTGCGTCACAAGCCGGAGGTTCTTTTTGTGCCGGCGCATGTGCTCCCGCGATTCGCTCCCAAGCGTTCCGTGGTAACCATCCATGATGTTGGTTTTCGTCGCATGCCGAAACTCTACCCATGGTTGCAGCGCGCCTATCATGAGTGGGCGACAAAAGATATTGCGAAACACGCTGCGCGCATTTTAACGGTTTCCGAATTTTCAAAACGTGAACTCGTTGAGCTCTATGGTATTCCCGCGGAAAAAATCATGGTGACCTATCTCGGCGTTGAACACCATATCTATAAGCCCGTTTCCCAGGATGTGATTCAGCCGGTGCTTAAAACCTATCAAATTTCCGCGCCCTATATTCTTTGCATTGGAAGATTGGAGACGAAGAAAAATATTCTGACGCTTATTGAGGGATTTAACCAATACAAAGAGGAACGCGGAGCGGAAAATCATTTAAAACTGGTGCTCGTCGGTCAGCCAGGTTCGGGCTATGAAAAGATTGAAGAAGCGATCGCGCTTTCACCGTTTCAAGATCAAATTATTTTAACGGGATACATTTCCGAAGCGGATAAAGTTGCGCTTCTTTCCGGTGCACTCGCCTATGTCCATCCGAGTTGGTATGAGGGATTCGGTCTCCCACCGCTTGAAGCAATGGCATGCGAAACGGCGGTGCTTTCTTCTACCGCCGGATCTTTGCTGGAGGTTTTGGGAGAAGAGAATGCGCTCTTTTTTCATCCGGAAGATGCGGAAGGACTTGTGAAAGGATTGCATATGCTCACGGATGACGCGGAACTGGTGGGCGATTTACGCCGCAGAGGGCTGGCGCATGCTTCTCAATTTCGCTGGGAACGTACAGCCGCGGAAACCTTTCAGGCATTAACGGCATGGTAATATATATTCAATATGATTGATGATTTGAAGCACGCGCTTGGCGAACTTGGACTTGCGCCAAAGGAAACAGAAGTCTATCTCGCGATGCTTGAACTTGGTCCCGCAAGCGTTCAAGACATTGGAAAGCGCGCAGGTGTAAATCGTTCTACAACCTATGTCATGCTTGAAGGTTTGAAAAAGCACGGACTCATTTCGACATTTGAAAAAGGAAAAAAGATTTTGTTTACAGGAGAAGCGCCGGAACGCTTGCAACAAATTATCGCAGATCAGTATCGAAAAATTCGTCAAAAAGATCATGTGCTGGAGCAGGCGCTTCCGCAGCTCATGGCTATCTATAAAACATCAAAGGAAAAACCGCGCGTTAGGTTTTTTGATGGCATAAATGCCCTTCATGAAATTCGACATGAATTTGCCGAATCGAGTCGGGGAGGCGAGGAATGTGATGAGATATTCAGCGTCGACGAACATTTAATAGAAACGATTAAAATAACGGCCGAGGATCGGCGGAAGACGGTGTACAAAGGAAAGGGAAGAACGATTGCCTGCATAAAACCTGGATTCAAGATGCCCTATGTTCAAGCGCCGAATACGCAGAGACGTGTATTGGATTATGGAAAATTTCCTTTTATTGGGGACATGGGCATTAAAGGAAGTCAGGCCTATTTAATTTCTGCCAAAGCCGCAACGTCGGGAATTATTATTGAACATGAAGAGATCGTTCAGTTTTTGCATGTCCTGTTTGATATTGCCTGGTCTGTCGCAAAACCCTGGGAAGAACCAGAAGATTGGGGCCCGGAAAACTACTTACCAAAAGACTAAAAGAAAAATAAATTCTTTTTAAGAACACCCCATCGAGCCTTTTCAGGCGACGGGGTGGTGTGGAGAGTTTTCTCCGAGAGGTTGCTCAAGGCGGTTGAGGGAAGCCACTAAGTAGTCCTCCTTCTCGGCATCGTGCAACCGGGCGTAAGAACCAGCATCGGCGTAGCGAAGTGGGCTGAGAGGGTTGCTCTCGGCACAATGCGCGATTTACCGGGGTTCCGAGGGGTGTAGCCCGTACGAGACGAGCAGTTGTTGCGGGCATGAGGACTCCAGGCTGCGGTAGCGCGAGTTTGTGCTCGCTCTGACGGCCGTGTCTATCCTGCGCAAATCAATGCTTCGAGCAGGAATCAACGGTCGTCTCGGGTTGCAGCTCCAGGTTCAGGTGGCGAGGAAAATCCTTCGGGTGGAACGCTCTTAGTGCCCTTTACCTTTTACTTCTTGCGAAGCCGAGGCCCTTTGGACGCATCAAACGATGTCCCGCCAGGCAAGGTGTAGCGACGCCCATCCTGCTCCTTAACGAACCTGGTTTTGCGGAGGCTCCGATGGGTGTTTTCACAATCATCTCGGCCCTCTTATTTTCTAGAATAAAGCCCAGAGGGTCAATGTGCATAAGACTTTTACATAAAGATCATTTCCTCCCTTCGCTAATCTCAGCGGAAAAATAGAAGTTTCTGTAATAAATAACTTGACAAGACGTCTTATTTATGCGAAGAAGAAACCTTCGCATTAGGCTTAATTAAAGGCATAGTGACGAAGGCGATCGGACCAACCGGCTCGATTTTGTACGTTTCCAACACAACAATAAGCCAGATTGTGGGCTTATAAAAGATACACAAAGTTACGGAGGTAACATGAAAAACGGGAAGAAAAGGTTGATGAGTTTCGTCATGCTGGGGACAGCATTCGCGATGATCAGCGCCTGCGTGCCAGGCGCTGATCCTGAGGGGAGCAATTCCTCCTTAACGGTCACCCCGGGTGACTTCTGTCCTCCGGGACATGCAGACAACTGGCTCGTATGCCCCGGAGGGGGCGAACAGTTCTGCGACAGAAGAAACGGAGAAAGAGCTACCTCCTGTACGGACCGCACTCTGTGCGCCGTTCCGAGAGGTATGCCTGTCGCTGATCCCGACGGTGGGGTCTGCGCTCCCAACGAGTGGCGGTACTGTACCGCCGCGGATACGACGCTCGGCTTCGAGCTGTGCGACGTGTCCGGTGCCTGGATGGCCTGTCAATCCTGCGGGCCAGCCATCCTCCCGGATGGCGGAACACCCGCGGATGGCGGAACGGGTTGCGAAAGCGATCCGCTCATTGGTACATCGTGCACCGTCGGTCTCGGCGAATGTGCAGCGACGGGTGCGTATGTCTGTGACACAGGCGTACTCACCTGCAGCGCAACGGCGGGAACGCCCACAAGCGAGGTCTGTGACGGTCTCGACAATGACTGCGACGGTTCGATCGACGAAGACGTGACGCGAACCTGCTACAGCGGGCCCGCGGGTACGCGTGGTGTCGGTCAGTGCGTGGCCGGTACGCAGGTCTGTGCGGCAGGCGCTTGGGGCTCATGCTCCGGCGAAGTCCTGCCTTCCGCTGAGATCCCTGACAACGACGTAGACGAAGACTGCAACGGCGGTCTCCTGTTCTCCGTCTCCTGTGGGGGTGACAGTCGGGTCGGAACCTCATGTTCCGCCGGCGTCGGCGAATGCATGGCAACCGGTTCGTGGTCGTGCGTGGGCAATGAGCTCTTGTGCGATGCGGTGCCGAGCGCTCCGACGTCGGAGCTCTGCGACGGACTCGACAACGACTGCGACGGCCTCATCGACGAGGATCTCGTTCGCAGTTTCTACAGCGGACCCGCGGGAACGGCCTCGGTCGGCATCTGCCGATACGGGTACGAAACCTGTGCGGCCGGCGCTTGGTCGCTCAGCTCTCCGGAGGTTCTGCCTTCGGCGGAGACTTGCGGCGACGGAGTCGACCAGGACTGCAACGGCGGGGACTTGCCGTGTCTCACCTGTGGGGGCGATCCTCGAACAGGATCAGTCTGCACGGTGGGCTTCGGTGAATGTTCCGCAAGCGGTTCCTTCATCTGCGATACCGGTCGTGTCGCTTGCGACGCGACCCCGGGATCCGCCGTCAGCGAAAGCTGCGACGGACTCGATAACAACTGCAACGGCCTCATCGACGAAGACCTGGTACAGACCTGCTACAGCGGGGACATGCGCCAGGCCGGAATCGGCCTCTGTCGCATGGGCACGCGGACTTGTTCCGCAGGCTCATGGGGCAGTTGTACGGGCGAGGTCCTGCCGACCGCGGAGATCTGCGGAGATGGCATTGACCAAGACTGTACGGGGAGCGATCTCCCGTGTACCACCTGTGGTGGAGACGCGCGAATCGGTACCTCGTGTACCGTCGGGCGGGGCGCTTGCATGGCCACGGGAACGTGGGTATGCACGGCGGACCGTGCTCAATGTGACGCGGTGCCGGGCATGCCCGCACCGGAGATCTGCGACGGCGTCGATAACAACTGCAACGGAGTGACCGATGAAGCCGCCGGTGGCGGAGCGCTCACGAGCGACTGCTACCCGTTCACAACCGGACTTCCGGGAGTGGGCATCTGCACGAGTGGGACACGTACCTGCTCGGGTGGAAGTTGGTCCACACTCTGCTGGGGTGCGGTCGGACCCTCCGCGGAAGTCTGCGACGGACTCGATAACAACTGCAACGGCGCGGCGGACGAAGGAGGCGTGTGTAGCACGCCCACTTTGGACGCCGGAACCGACGCAGGAAGCGATGCCGGTGTCGACTCGGGCACGGACGCCGGAACCTCTTCGGGGGCTCTGGCCGAACGTAACGCGTGTCGCGCTAACCGGTCTACTGATGGGTGGAGCGGGACACAGGTAGCGACGTATGACCTGTCGTGTGTGAACTCCACCTTCGGAATGTGCGCTTCGGGCTGGCAGGTCATCGTCTACGATGGCCACGGCTGTTCGGTTCCGTCAGATCCGGGGGTAGGGACGGTCAGCGTCGATATCGACGCCAACGCGCCTGGTTCATTCATCCGTACCGGCCTTCGGTGCGGATCCTGGGACTATCGCACGTTCCCCGGTCCCGCATGCACGGCTCCGGCCATGCAATGCGTGACCGAGTTCACCGCGGACGGCGTGAGTCGTCTCGCGGATGGCCGCATCGCCGACGGAGCAGGTGGGCTTCTGCCCACCTTCCCCGCCAGCGCCTCCGGCGGCCTCATCACCTGTCCATAAGGACACCTCGGGAGTCACCCTGGTTCGCTTCGCGCGAATCGGGGTGACTCCCAACTTTCTAGACTGGCCCCCTCGCTTCCGAGCGTCGGGGCCGGTTTTTATTTTATGCGTGCTATACTTTGTGTATGTCTCAGTCCTCTTCTGTCACGACGGTGGATGCAGAGCGCCGCTTTTGGAAGCAGGCGATCTCCGCATTGCCACGTATTACCTGGGGCTTATTTCTTCTTATTGCAGTCACAATGGCTTCCATTGCCGTTGGGGCTCAGACGAATGTTATTTTTCTTGTTGGAGCTTTTGTCGCCGTCGTCCTTGCTTGGAGCTTTCCTTATGAGTCATTTTACATTGCTTCAGCGGGAGGCTTACTGCTTGGCTTGCTCGTGTCTGTTTCCACGGGAGACTTCCAGTTTGGAAGTCGCGTTTTTGGCGGATCTATAGACGTAACGGTTGGAGAACTAGCTGCAGCCGCTGTTATCGTTGCCTGGGCATTACGCATGCTTCTCCTTTGGCGTGGACGCCGCGACACAAACTGGAAACCATGGCTTCCGCTCGCTCTGCCTTTCGCCGCGCTCGTCGGCGCGCAGGTCTTATCTGTCTTTTCTCCAACGCATCCGGATATCCTTCTTGTTTTAAAGTATGCTTTACGTCCGGTGGCCTGGGTCTATATTGTTTCCGTCGCCTTAACGGTTAATTTTGTACGCTCACGACGAAGACTGAAAACGCTTCTGCTTATTCTTACGTTCATGGGTGTCTTTTTTGCTTTTGACGGTTTTCGCGCTTTGTTTCAGTTTGGCTTAGAGTTTTCTTTTCAGCGCGCGCAGCCTTTGTTTCAAATTTTTAATCTGAATCCGCTGGGAGGAAATCATAACGCACTGGCGCAGATGATGCTTCTCGGTGCTCCGGCGGCGCTCGCCTTTGCCGCGCTCACAAAAGAACGCGAAGCCAAATGGCTCGCCTGGGGAGCAGCATGTTTTATGGGCGTGATCGCTCTTCTTACATTTGCACGCAGTGCATGGATTTCTTTTGCGGTCATGCTCATCCTTCTTGCTTCAACTATTTGGAAATCTTGGGTGCGTGAACACAAAGTAAAGGTGATTGCAGCGCTTATTTTACTTCTTCCGCTCGCGGCTTATATGATCGGTTTTTCTTTATCGGATGAAGTAAAAGGTTCTACGGATGCTCGGACGGTTCTAAGCGACATTGCACTCTTCATGTTTCGTGAATCGCCCGTTGTTGGTTTTGGTGTGGGAACCTTTGTTCAGCAAGTCGGAAAAACCTATGCCTACGTTGTGGAGTTTTCTACACCAAGAGATTCTCATGGCGTTATACAAAAAGTCGCGGCAGAAACAGGCACGCTCGGCTTATTAGCCTTCACTTGGTTAATGGTTGCTATTTACACATACACACGCCGTTTTTGGAGAAAAATGCGTCGTACAGGAAACGAAGCGCAAGCCTATATGTATCTCGTGGCGGCGCTCCTAGGCGCTTTTGTATACCAGTTGTTTGATACAACCTACTGGACGCCGCGCCTTTGGTTGCCGGTAGGCTTGGTGCTCGCTGTTGGGCAACTGTTTTCGCGTGAACACGAGGAACGTGATCCAGATTTTTTACACATTTCCCATGGATAAACTTTGCATTACACAAATTCTTTGGACGCTTGGGCGCGGGGGAGCCGAACGCATGGTGCTCGATCTTTCGCGTTATTTGAAACAGGCAGACCACGATGTAGAACTTCTTGCCGCCGGTGGCGGTCTCATGCATGCGGATTTTAAGAATGAATCGATACCCGTGGCATATGCTGCGGAACATATCGAACAAGCCTCGCGCCGCGATGTTTATGATTTTTTTTGGCGCAGTCTCATTGAACGTCGTCCCGATATAGTGCACACGCATCTTGGTGGAGATATTTGGGGTGGTCTTGCGGCAAAGAAACTCGGCTTACATCCTTGGATTATTACTGCGCATAGCCATGAACCCGGTCTCCCTTTTTTGCAGCGCATTGGAAGATTTTTTGCCTATCAATTCGCCGATCATGTTGTTTGCGTTTCAGATGGAGTTCAAACCGCCATTCAAAAGACCTATAAAGTTTCTTCAAAAAAAATGTCCGTGATCCGTATCGGGATCGATGCTGAGCAGTTTTCTCCAAGACCGGCGCACTTAGCGGGGGACGTTCCCAAAATCATTTCCGTGGGTCGGCTGGTTCCGGAAAAAGGTCATGCCACGCTTTTGCGAGCGCTCGCAAAAGTTGAACTCCCTTGGACTCTGGAATTGGTAGGAGACGGTCCAGAAAAAATGGCTTTGGTGAGCTTGGCAGAAACGCTCGGTATTCTCCCGCGCATCCATTTTTCCGGTATCACGAATGATGTAGCGGCGAAGTTGAAAGAAGCGGATCTTTTTTGTCTTCCTTCGCGTCATGAAGGACAGGGGCTCGCTTTACATGAGGCGGCTGTCGCATGCGTGCCCGCCATTGCAAGCGATCTTGCTTCACTTCGCGAGGTATTTGATGCGGAAACGATGCTCTTTGCAACAGTAGAGGATGTCGATGCTTGGACACAGGCGATTTATTCCTCGCTCACCAATTATGGGGAGGCCCTGCGTCGAGCGGAGCAGGCTCAAGCGCTTATTAAAAAGACCTTCCGTTTTGATCGCATGGGAGAAGCGTATCTTCTTCTGTATAAAAAACTTCTCCAAAAGAAAAACACCGTATGAAAATTCTTCACGTAAATAAGTTCTTCGATTTGCACGGCGGTGCGGAAGTCTATATGCACGGACTCATGCGCAAGCAAGCACAGCTTGGGCATGAGGTGCATGCGTTTTCCACGCGAAGCATCAAAAATGTCTCGAGCGAGGACGAGAAATTTTTTGTCACGCGCTATCACCTTGATCGCTCCGATGGCCCCATAACCGATTTAAGGAAAGCGGGAAATTTTATTTGGAACTTGGAAGCGGAAAATGCTTTTAGCCAGCTCGTCGCCGAAGTAAAACCGGATGTGGTGCATATACATAATATCTATCATCATCTTTCAACATCTATTCTCGCAGTTATTAGAAAACAGAAAATCCCTTGCGTCCAAACACTGCATGATTACAAGCTGGCCTGTCCAAACTATCGCATGTTCACCGAAGGCTCGCCTTGTGAGCGTTGTCGCGACGGAAATTATCTTCAAGCGGTAAAGCATCATTGTTTATCCGCCTCATTGATTCCGAACTTATTGGCCGCGCTGGAAATGGGAATGACGAAATCGCGTCAAAGCTATGAACGCACGGTGCAGATATTTCTTTGCCCATCCAATTTCATGAAAGAAAAAATGGAGGACTGGGGCGAGCCGGCGAATAAAATGCGCTATGCACCCAACCCAACAGAGCTTCCCGAGAAAACGGCTGAAATGGGAGGCGGCTATTTGATTTACGCCGGGCGCTTGTCGCAGGAAAAAGGTCTCAAAAGTTTTATAGAAGCTGCGGCAAAGATTCCTGAACTGCCGATTAAAATAGCAGGCCACGGTCCTGAGGATGAATATCTTCGCGGCTTCGTTGAATCCGTCGGCGCGTCGCATATAGAGTTTCTCGGTTTTGTCGCGCCGGATGATTTACTCCAGTTACGGCATCGCGCAGAAGCACTCATCCTTCCCACGCTTAGCTATGAGAATGCTTCGGGCTCTGTGCTGGAAGCAATGGCTTCCGGGCTTCCGTGCATCGTTACGCGTATCGGTGGTAATCCCGAACTGGTTGAAGACGGCGTGAATGGCTTTCTCGTGCAGCCGGGAGATTCTGAAGATTGGTTGCGCGCACTTCGACGCTTTCAAGCCCTCCCGGAAGAGGCAAGAAAAGAAATGGGAAAGAAAGGCCGTGCAAAAATTGAAGGAAAGCGCACTTGGAATGAGCATGTCGAAAAAGTGCTGAGTTGCTACCGGGAAGCCGGAGTAAAGGATTGACAAAGCCCCAAAAAAAGGCTATGGTTTTTTGTCGCTCTTTTTTACTAGGAGGAAACAGATGTCTAAGGCGCTCAGAATTCTTGAAGTGGGTTGTGGAAATTATCCATGGGTTTGCTACGCCAGCGTACTTGTTACGCGCAATGCCGGTTTCAAGTTTCACCAAGATGTGTTGATGAGCACCGAACATTGCCTCGCTATTGATCGTTTTGACGAAGGCAGCCTTGAAGTGGCGCTCCGGGATATCGAGGCGGTCAAGGCCGGATTCAGAGGCGCGCAGTATCTCTACACGGGTGCGCTCGTGCTGGAGGAGATGGATCTTCAGGGCATGAGCGATGAGCAGAAGTTCGATGTCGTGATCTTGAGAAACGTTTTGAGCTCGCCGGAGGCGCCTGACGTTGAAGATGCTGAAGTCTACTCGGAAGACTTGGTTCTTAGTCTCGAAGAGAAGCTAGAGGTGGTTTTGAAAGCAGCTTCTCTTGTGAGAGAGGAGGGTAGGCTTCTTGCCGAAAATTCCATGACGTCCGACTATGCGAAGGCCGCCATGCAGGCTCTACGAGAGCCGTGCAGGGTTCCGGGCTTTTGTCTGGAAGAGGAATTCGGAAGCGAGACGGAATACTATCACTTTAGCGAATACTGTATTCATGGACTGGTTCTTCGTCGAACGAGTCGGTGCGTAGCTATGCAACGTTCTCCTCTGACAGACGCGCAGCGTTTGTTCTTGAAAACTTGGTACAGATAACAGGCAGTCCTCCTCTGAGTGGAAAGGCTGGCCGCATTTCCTTGGAAAGACAAAGAAATGAAAACCAGTTCGTATCTTCTGACCACATCCAGCTCCAAGCTGGATGGGGTCATTTTTGTATTTTGAGCTTCCTTTCCATCCTGCTACGATTGACAGAGCGGGAAATTTCCGCTATGCTACGCTGAATTTATGAAACGGATGATCGCGATACTTGCGGTACTCGCCGTGATTGGAACGGGGCTGTATCCAGCCGCTGTTTTTGCGACGCAAGACGGATCTCCGAAAATCCTCAATTTATATCTTGGCTATCAAATAACAGACAAAGCGGCGCAAGAACTTTCGAAATGGGACATTGTTGTTTTAGACATGGATCAGCAATTTCAATTCCCAGAACAAATTCGCAAAATTCGCTCTTTGAATCCGCAAATAAAAATTCTCGCTTATGTAAGCGCGGGTGAAATTGCGGATGCACGTTTCCGTGGCGACCCGCGTTCGCCGGGACGAAAGCTAGCAAACAGTATTCCGGGTGTCTGGTTTCTGAAACGTCCGGATGGATCACACGCGACCTGGTGGCCGGGCGCCTATGCCATGAATGCGACCAATCTTGGCCCAACGTATAAGGGGAAACGTTGGAATACATTTTTAGGTCCTTTTATCCGCGACGAGATGATGTCGACCGGACTTTGGGACGGCGTCTTTCTTGATGCAGCCTATGAACAAGTAACGGGATTTTTTGGACCGAATCTTGATCCGGATTTAAATGGAGTAGCGAACCCGTCTAAACAAAATGATGAAGCATATCATGAAGGAATGACGATTCTTATAAATAATGTAAGAAGCGCAATCGGGAATGATAAACTTATTTTGAATAATTCGAGCGCTGCATATGCGTCGGTGACGAATGGCACTCTTTTTGAAAACTTTCCTCGCTATGGCTGGGCAAGCCCATTTAGCGAATTGCGAACCGCTTTGTCGAAAAATAGAAATCCAAAGATTTCCACCATCAATACAAATACAAACAACAAAGAACAGCCAACCGATTATCGTTTGATGCGACTTGGACTCACAAGCTCGCTTCTCGCAGATGCGTTTTTTTCCTTTGATGCGGGCGACGCGGGCCATCAGCGAACGTGGTGGTATGACGAGTACGCCGCCATTATTGGAGAGCCGCGTCTTGGAGCAAAAGTTGTTTCGGGCTCGGTAAGTAAAACAACGCCGGCGGTTTGGTGGCGTGAATATACGCAGGGACTTGCCATTGCGAATCCAACAAACAAAGCTGTGCAACTAGATCTTCCGGGTGAATTTGAAAAAGTATCGGGGCAACAAGATCGAGCGACGAATGATGGTTCGATCGTAAAGAGCGTAACGGTTCCCGCTCAAGACGGCATCGTCCTTTTGCGTCGCGGTGAAGCACTTGATATCTACGGAAGCGGGTATACGAACGGCGCCTTCATGCAAGTCTATAATCAAAAAGGAGAGCGTCTTCGGAATGCGTTTTTTGCTTCGCGCTCAGACATCCCCGGGGGAGCTACCGTGCTCGAAGCGGATATTGATATTGATGGACAGCCCGACACGGCCTTTGCGAAAGATGGATTGCTCACCGTTCGATTTGGAAACGGTATTACGCGTACTGTTCGTCCCTATGGAAAAAATTATAAAGGAGGCATTGCGCTCGCCGTCGGTCAGACAGATGGAACGCTCGCTCAAGAATTAATTCTTACGCCAACCGGCCCTAATGTTGCATCAACGGTTCTTATTCTGAATACGCAACTGCATATCGTTACAAAGTGGCTTGCCTATCTGCCAAATTTTCGAGGAGGCTCTTCCGTAGCTATTGGTGATATCGACGAGGACGATAAACGGGAAATCTTTACTGCGCCTGGTCTTGGAGGCGGTCCACATATTCGTTCATTCAAAACGGACGGTGCTATTTGGTCCGGAGGATTTTTTGCATTCGGATCAGACCAAAGAGGCGGAGCGAATATTGCCGTTGGCGATGTGGATGGAGATGGGTATGACGATGTCGTCGTTGGGTCGGGTCCGGGGACTGACCCCGTGCTGCGGGTGTATGATGGAAAGAGGAACCTTAAATATGAATTTACTCCTGTCGGTGTGACGCGCGAGACAGGTGTAAAACCCGTTGTTGTGGACATGAATGCGGATGGACAGGCGGAAATTCTGATCTCAAGCCTTCCTTTTTAGTGCCTATGAAAAAACGTCGCTCAGAAAAACCAATTCAAGGCGTAGCAGCGCAGGGTATTGTGACGGCGTTTGGCTTGAGCCGTGCCGCAACCTCGCATCTTCGCAAAGGCTATCAAGAAAAGTATCATGGAAAATATCGATATGCGCGTTTTGTATTTGCATTCGACATCAGCCTTTTTGCGATAGCGCTCTTTCTCGTCGGGACAAATATCTATCTCGCAACACTTCGCCCTAGTATCGCCACCGATTTGCAGCTCGTACTCGAAGCGCCGCCTCTTCAAACGGCACAGCCCTTGGCATTGCAGGCAAAGCTAACAAATAGCGGAGAAACCGCAAGAAGCGGTTTGCATTTTCGCTGGAATCTTCCGCCCGGAACAGAAGTCTTGTCCGCTGAGCCCGCGATGGATGCAAATAATGAGGCTTTTATCGGCGCCCTTGCTCCCGGAGAGGATTTTTATGCAAATGTCGTTGTGGAAATTTATACCGATCAGCCAAGTCTCAGACTAGGTTTTCATGTCAGCGATAATACGGAAACGGCTGCGGGAGAACTTATCCGTCCGATTGTGGGAAGCGGGCTATCTGTGAAGCCTTTAATCGACGTGAAGCGCATATTGCCTGGAGCGCTCATTCCGTATGAAGTGAAAAATGAGACTTCTCAAGCGATGCAGAGTATAAACCTCCGCGTGATTGGTCGGGCGCAGATAGATGGAAAACAAGAAGAAACGATCGACACGCTGAATTCCTTGGAGCGTCGCATCGTCTTTCTCGATCCGCAATCATCCAGAGATACAAAAATAGCCGTTTCCATAAATGGCCATGTTTTATTTGAACGGGGAGATGTTTTAGAAGTTCTTCCTGACAGTCCCTTGCGTGTGCAAGCCAGTCCTTCCACGGGCAAGTTTGCGCATGTTTCTATTTCTCAAGCCGATGCGCCGTTGCGATTGTTTATTTATCATCCGCAACTCTCTTCCGGCGGGGAGCCATATGCGTTTGTGAGCGTAAAAGCGGGCGACTCTTCTCTCGACATTCCACTTCAAGACGCGGAACATTCCGTTTCTGGAAACTGGTTTGTGATTCCCGTCATTCAAACCGATGTAGGAGAAGTTCTTGGAAAAGCAGCAACGAATGTGATTACAACAAGCTTCCAATTGAAAGCGGAGGCGCGCTATTACGCGGACACGGGAGACCAAATTGGTATTGGAGCGCTTCCTCCGCAAGTTGGAAAAGAAACAACGTATTGGGTGAGTCTCGCGCTTGAGCCAACGACCGCAGATTTACAGGATCTCGAAATTCGAGCGACATTAGGCCCCAGCGTACATCTGACGGGAAGAAGCGCCTTGCCCTATGGTGGGGGGATTGTTGAATCAGGCGACGGCTTAGCATGGGTATTGCCCAATGCGCCCGCAGATAAAAGCGGTTTACGTGCTTTGATTGAAGTGGCCTTAACTCCAACGCAGAATATGGTTGGTCAGGTGCCCACGCTTCTCCAGCAGATCACGGCAAAGGCAACAGAAATTCGCTCACATGTTTTACTGACAGACTCAAAGGCGCTTATTGATACAAATCTATTGGGCGATCCGCGCGCAGCCGGAAGAGGAGTGGTTACAAAATAAGCATGGCATCGCCAAAAGAATAAAAACGATAATCCTGTTTCATGGCATGCGCATAAGCGGTTAGAATTTGCTCGCGCGAAGCAAAGGCGGAAATCATCACAAGCAAAGTCGATTCTGGGAGATGAAAATTTGTGATCAAACCGTCGGCGATATGAAATTGATATCCGGGCGTAATAAAAAGTTCGGTAAAACCTGACCAGCCCTTTGAGGGCATATCGCATGCCGCCCAGCTTTCGAGAGCGCGCATGGTTGTTGTTCCTACAACGATCACTCTTCCACCCGCCTCTTTCGTTTTTCGAATCAGCTGTACGGTTTCTTCAGAAACGCGCCCCCATTCTTCATGCATGTGATGCTCTTCAAGCCGAGCGCTTTTCATGGGGCGAAAGGTTCCGATTCCAACATGCAGCGTCACAAAAGCCGTGGAAATACCTTTGTCTGCGAGTGTTTCCAATAAAGGTTTTGTAAAATGAAATCCAGCCGTTGGCGCGGCTACAGAACCACGTTCTTTTGCATACACGGTTTGATAACTTCCGGTATTTTCTTTGCTTGGTTCGACATAAGGGGGAACGGGAACTTCGCCATACTGATCCGTAAGAGCAAAAACGGCATCAGTGGAGCGTTGCATATCAATGAGGGCTGTGCCGTCCTCATTTTTTTTAACGACATACGCGAGAGAATCATTCGGAAACTGAAGCGCTTCTCCGACTTGAATCTTTTTTGCGGGGCGAAGCAGCGCGAGCCACATATTTTCTTGTTCCGGACGAAGAAGAAAGAGTTCGAGAGGGGTGGCTACGGGAGAAGCAGGGGAGACTGCCCTCCGTACGGTTAATCTTGATTTAAAAACTTTACTATCATTAAAAATAAGAAGGTCGTTTTTACGCAGAAGACTTGGAAGATCGAAAACGTGGCGATCTTTCATCTCCCCCGTAGCTCTATCAAGGACAAGAAGCTTCGCCGCGTCGCGTGGCGAGACAGAGTGCTGAGCGATGCGGTCAGAGGGGAGCCGATAGTCGAAGAGAGACGTGTCCATGTGGGCATGGTAGCAAAGAAAAAACATTCGTCTAGCTATTGACTTCCTCGCTTTAAAATCATACCATTCATACGTTTCATACTATGTCTGTACAGAAAAAAAGCACAAAGAAAAAGGACGGAGCAGCTCCTTGCGAAATCGCGATGGGGGCGAGTGTTATTGGCGAGCGCGGGCAAATCGTGATCCCAAAACAGATCCGCTCAAAAATGCAGCTTAAGCCCGGATCACGCCTCATGATCATGGAACATGAAAGTGGAGCGATCGTTCTTTTACCCGTTGATCACATGAAAATGATGATCAAAACCATTTCTAAAAAACTTGATCGCATGTAATAATTGTCGAAATAGAGAATATGCCTGAACAAGAAGCCATGTCATCAAAGAATGATATTTCAATGCCAAAAGCAAAACGAAAACGCTTTAAATTTTTAAGAAGTAAATGGTTCTGGATCGCAGCCGTCCTTATCCTCGGAGGGGGAATCTGGTACGCCTCGGCGAACAATGCGAATAAGGGCCCTTTTTATGAAACACAAAAAGTAGAAAAGGGTGAAGTGATCCAAACGGTCGAGGTAACGGGAGAAATCGTGCCGGAAGCTCGGCTTAATCTGGGTTTTAAAAGTGGCGGACCTCTCGAAAAGCTTGATGTACGAGTAGGACAGCAAGTGAAAGCGGGGACTGTCCTAGCAGAACTTGAATCGAGGGATTTACGATTCGCTTCCGAGCGTGCGCGCGCCTCGCTTGCTATTGCGCAGGCTAATTTAAATGCGAAACTTGCGGGTGTAACGGACCAATCTATCCAAGTTGCAAAGGCAGCCGTCGCGCAAGCGGAAGCATCACATGAAAAGGCGGTCGTGGATCTCGAGGTCACGAAACAAACGGTAGAAGATGATTACCAAAAAGCCCTTCTGACATTTCAGCTCGCGGAGAGCAATGTAGCGAACTCGGGTGCAACAGCAGATCAGAGTGTTGTGACAAGTTTTGAAAATTTGCGCGTAACGCTTCAAGCGGCACTTGCTCCCATGCGTAATGGCTTGGTGGATGGGGACGCAATCATCGGTATTGATAACTCGTCTGCAAATGATAATTACGAAAATGTTCTCGGTATTTTTGATAAGCCCTCGCTTGCGGAAGCAAAAAATCTCTATCCGGCGACAAAAGCAGAGGTGAACGAAGCGGATGCATTGGTTCGAGCACTTTCAAGCAGTTCAAGCCACGACGATGTATTGGCAGCGGCTCTCAAATCGCGAACAGCTCTTGAAGATGTTCAGCTCTATCTCACCTACGTGCAAAAAACATTGGCGGGAACGCTTACGAATCCTAATCTTACGCAGACGCAGCTTGATACGCTTCAAGCGGGAATTAGCGCGAATCTTACTTCTGCCGGAACGCAGCTCTCGAGTTTAGTTTCTGCTTATGAGTCTGCAAGGAACTCCGATCTCACGCGCCAAACAAGTATTGATCAACTGCAGAGCGCGTATGATACGGCGAAAATTAATTTACAAATCGCGGATTCTGATCGAACGACAAAAGTAAAAACGGCTACAGCCGCTGTTCAAATTCAGCAAGCAGCGCTCGATAGTGCCAAGGCAACGCTAGCAGAACGAGAGGCGCCCGTGCGGGCGGTTGATGTTGTCGCATTTCGCGCGCAGGTATTGGATGCGCAAACCGCGTACAATCAATCGCTTGAGAAACTTGCGGATGTGCAAATTATTGCGCCGGTAAACGGAACGATTACCGATATTATCCCGAATCGCGGAGAGCTCGTTACGGCAAACCAAACAGCCGTTAAAATGATTACCACGGACGGATACACGGTTGAGGCACTTGTTCCGGAAGCGGATATTGTCAAAGTTGAGCCGGGACAGTCCATCGATATCACGCTTGATGCCTATGGCGATAATGAAAAATTCGCAGGGACGGTTCTTTCAGAAAATGCTGACCAAACAAAAGTTCAGGATGCAATCTATTATAAAATATATGTAGAAATGGATCCGAAGGACAAAGATGTGAAGCCTGGCATGACGGCGAATCTAACCGTCAAAACCGGTGATCAAAAAGATGTCCTCGTTATTCCGAGCCGTTCACTGCGCGTAACGAACGGAAATATGAGCGTTCGCGTTTTGCAGAATGGATCTCCCGTGGAAAAAACAATTACGATTGGTCTGCGTGGCGACGAAGGTCGCGTAGAAGCAGCGGCTGGATTAGAAGAAGGGGAAGAGGTTATTACGGGGGAGCTTACAGCGGCAGAATACCAAAGTCTGCAAGCCAGTAAGGAGTAACGCTTGTTATGACGGATCTGATTGAGGTGCGAGATCTTAAAAAAGACTATGTAAACGGCGAGATCATTACGTCGGTTCTCCATGGCCTTTCGTTCAAAATTCCCAAGGGTCAGTTCGTGGCCATCATGGGTCCTTCAGGTTCGGGAAAATCCACATTGATGCATATTCTTGGCTTCCTGGATACGCCTACGGGAGGAAAATATTTTTTTGGAAGACATGATGTTTCAACGCTAACGGAAGAACAGCTCGCATACATGCGCGCTGAACATATCGGGTTTATTTTTCAAGCATTCAATCTTCTTCCGAAGACAAGCGTTTTTGAAAATGTCATGCTTGCGCTTCTCTATTCCGATATCAATAAGCAAGATCGCAAACAGCGAGCGCTTGAGGCCATAGAAACAGTAGGACTCGGACATCGAGTGCATAATTTATCAAACCAACTTTCCGGAGGAGAGCGGCAACGAGTTGCGATCGCGCGCGCGATTGTCACGCGGCCAACCGTTATCTTCGCAGACGAGCCTACGGGAAACCTCGATTCGAAGTCCGGGAAACAAATTATGGATACGCTCGCGGAGTTAAATGAAACCAAGGGGCATACCATCGTGCTTGTCACGCATGAAACATACACGGCCGCGTATGCGGAGCGCATTTTACGCATGCAAGATGGGCGCCTTCTTAAAGATGAAAAAGTCGTTAATCGACGCTTTCCGGGAGATGGGACAGAATTACTAAAATAACATGAACATTGGCGATCTCATCCAAAGCGCTGGAAAAAGCCTCGCCCGTACCAAGGCGAGAAGCGCGCTTACGATGCTTGGTATCGTTATTGGTATTATGTCTGTTATTCTCGTGCTTTCCATTGGCGAGTCCGCGCAGAAATTTATTGTCGATCAAGTAGCGGTATTTGGTTCAGACTTAATTTTTGTTGAAAACGGGCAAACCTCACTTGATAGCAATAGTCCGCCCTCGCCGTTTGTAAAAGAGGTATTAAACCTGTCTGATTATCGGAAGATGCGTGACCAACCTTGGGTAGAAAATCTGACGGCGGGGATGTATCAAAGTGATACGCTTTCTGGAAATGGACAAGAGTACGCGATACAAGTTGTCGGCACAACGCAAGAAGAGCCATTACTTTATTCCGCGAAAGTTGAGACGGGCGCCTTTTTCGGACTGGAGCACGTGAACAGCCATTCTCGCGTGATCGTACTTGGAGCAAAGGCAGCGCAAAAGATTTTCGGTCAAGAAGAAGCTGTCGGGAGAATCGTAAAGGTAAGCGGAAGAAATTTTCGCGTTCTTGGAGTAATGGCGCCGGCGGGAACGCGTTTTCTCCAGAATGTAGATGACCAAGTTTACATCCCTTTTACGACTGTCATGGATTTGTATAATAAAAAGTTTGTGCAGTTCTTAGCGTTTCGAGTGAATATTCCTGTCTTTGAAGGAAAAAAACGTACCGCAATTCTCATGCGAGAGCAACATGACATTCTCGATCCAAAGAACGATGATGTCACCATTTCCACCCAGGAAGATGTGGTTCGTCAGACCGCGCAAATCACGCAAATCCTCCAGATACTTCTTGGATCCGTGGCGGGTATTTCTCTTGTTGTTGGCGGAATCGGCATTATGAATATTATGTATGTCACGGTTACCGAGCGTATTCGTGAAATCGGGCTGCGAAAAGCGCTCGGCGCAAAACAAGAAGATATTCTCGGCCAATTTATTTTAGAGTCCCTGTTTCTTACGACTCTTGGTGGATTCATCGGTACAACACTAGGCGTCCTTTTAACCTGGGTCGCCATTCAAATTATTGGGAGATTCCAAACCGGCTGGAGTTTCTCGGTGTCTTTGAGCGGCATCATTCTTGGAATCGTGGTGAGTAGTGTCATTGGTCTCGTGTTCGGGTATGCGCCGGCGAGACAAGCATCGAAATTAAGTCCAATGGTAGCGCTTCGCAAAGAATGATATGAGAATATCCGACACAACGAGAGTCGCTCTCACGAGCCTGCTTCGAACGAAGGGGCGCGCTTTGCTTACGATGCTTGGCATTGTTATTGGAATTGCCTCGGTTATTTTAATGCTTTCTATCGGCCGCGCAGCTGAACATTTTCTCTTATCGCAAATTGCCGCCTTTGGATCAGACTTGGTTATCGTGACCAATGGCAAGGGAGACGTAAAACGTGGCGACCCGGCATCGCAGCAATTGGAAAAACAGACGCTGACGTTTAAAGATTATGAAAAGTTGAAAGAACAGCCTTGGGTGAAGGCGGCGAACATGAACCTTATCAGTCAAGATTTGGTTGAGTACGCAAGCGAAAGCCGGCTCATTACCGTTTACGGGAGTACGCCCGGAGAAATTAAGGTTTATCCGAATGAACCGGAGGCGGGCCGCTTTATTGATGACTCTGATATAAATAGTCGCTCGCGCGTCGTCGTTCTTGGAAATGGAATTGCGAGCAAATTATTCGGCGAGACAGATCCTATTGGAAATACGATTAAAATTGGAAAACGAACATTCCGTGTGATTAGTGTTATGCCTTCGGGTGGGACGCGTTTTTTCACAGACCTTGATCAGATTGCCTATGTTCCAATTACGGCAGCTTTCGATTTATATAATCGAGATAAGGCAAACTATATTATGTTTAAGGCTGAGGCCGGTCTGACGTTGAACGAAGCATCGGATCGTTTACGTATTTTATTTCGTAATACGCATAATCTCGATAATGCGACGGGGGATTTATCCAAAGATGATTTTCGTGTCCTTACACAAGAAGACGCCGCGAAGAATGCAAATACCATCGGGCTGATTTTGCAAATCCTTCTCGCTTCCATTGCGGGTATTTCGCTCGTGGTTGGCGGAATCGGCATTATGAATATTATGTACGTCACAGTCACCGAGCGTACATCTGAGATTGGTCTCCGAAAGGCGCTCGGGGCGAAGCCAAAAGATATCCGCTCGCAATTTTTAGCGGAGGCATTAATGCTTACCGGCGCGGGAGGCGTGGTTGGTATTTTAGTAGGCGTGGGGGCAACCTGGCTGGGTATTAAAATCATTTCTTCATTTCAAGAGGGTTGGGTATTCCAACTGCCTCTCGATGGCATCTTATTAAGCGTTGGCGTTTCCACATTCATCGGAGTTGTATTTGGCTATTTTCCTGCTCGAAAAGCGTCTCATTTGGACCCAATAGACGCCCTGCGCTACGAATAATCGCGAAGCAAAAAAAACCTCTTTTGGAAGAGGCTTGACGAGGAAAGAGACCTTGCTTATAGTGTTAGCAGTCGCAAAGCATGACTGCTAGTATGGATGAACGCCTTCTAAACCTCCTCCGCATCGTTGTGGAGGACTACATCGGTACCTCGGAGCCTGTCGCTTCCGGGGGGCTTGTTGAGCGTTATAAGCTGCAGGTAAGTCCTGCTACGATCCGTAATTGGTTTACTGAGCTCGATAAAGCTGGTCTTCTGTTACAGCCGCATACATCCGGCGGGCGCGTCCCGACGGAACAGGGCTACAAACAATATGTAGACCATTTCATCACAGAAAAGCCTGTATCAAAACGCGACCGAGACAAACTTGCAATATCGGCGACGACGCCTCGCAATGAAGGTCAGCGCGTTAAAAGCGTTGCAAAAATGCTTGCGGAGCTTTCCGGGCTTGCTGTCATTGTGGCGCATAGTGAAGCGGATACCTATTACACGGGTTTGTCACAGCTCTTCGCGCAGCCGGAGTTTCGTGAATGGCAGCGCGTTGTTTCTTTGTCCGAGCTTCTCGATCATCTCGATGATACGCTCAGCGCTTTGCGCCAACGATCCTTCATCGCACCGCAAATTCTGATTGGCGAAGAATGTCCGTTTGGTCAGGCCTGCAGCGCCGTACTCGGTTCAACGGAAGAAGGCCTTGTCGGAATTCTTGGTCCGATTCGTATGGATTATCAATATTCAAGTGGCCTCATGCGCACAGCTATGGACGCGATTTCTCAAGTCTAAAACTATGGAAGAAGAACAAAATATCGACGACATCTCAGTAGAGGAAGAGACAAAAGCTTCTGAGGAAGAACTCCTTCAGGAAGGACAAGGTGATTCATGCAAGAAGTGTAAAGAATATCTTGCTGGATGGAAGCGCGCTCAAGCGGATTATCAAAATTTGCTTAAGGAAGCGGAGCGGCAAAAAAATACCTTTGCGAAATACGCAAATGAAAAACTCCTTTCCGATCTTCTCCCGGCGCTGGATCAATTCGCACTCGTTTTAAAACACATCCCGAATGTTGATACCTTGCCCAAGGAACAAATGGACGCTTGGAAGAACTGGCTGGTCGGCGTTCGGGCGGTAAAAGGCAACTGGGATCAAGCGGCAAAAGAAGCCGGACTTGAACCTATCGCCACCGATGCAGAATTCGATCCGACTTTTCACGAAGCGGTTGCGGAGGAAGTTTCTGAGGAGGTCGCGTCCGGAAATATCGCGCGCGTGATCGAAACCGGCTGGAAACTTCATGGAAAAGTTCTACGCCCGGCTAAAGTCATTGTCGCAAAATAAAATTAAATTATTCGTAACTCTATATCCTATGTCACTTATTCGATGGTCCCCATTTTTTGAGCCCTTTGAGGGCATGGACAAAATGCTCGAAGAAATGCAGGCGATGAACTCGCGTCCTTCAAGCGGCATTGTTCCTCCCGTCGACATGTATGAAACAAAAGAAGCCGTGGTCGTTGAAACGCCCATCGCTGGCATTGATCCAAAACATCTCTCGATTTCCATTGATAACGGAATGCTCTCGATCAAAGGAACGAGCGAGCGCAAGACGGAAGTCGATGATAAAAACTACTATCGCAAAGAAGTGCGCCACGGCAGCATCTATCGTCAAGTTGCGCTTCCATCTGCGGTTAATGAAGAAAAAACAGAAGCCAGTTATGAAAACGGCGTGCTGAAAATCCTTATGCCGAAAATTGGTGAGAAAAAAGCAATTAAAGTCGAAGTAAAGAAGAAATAAGAATCGTAAACGCAAACACAAATCTATCTATGTCTAAAATTCTCGGAATCGATCTTGGAACAACGAACTCTTGTATGGCAGTCGTCGAAGGCGGCCAGCCGAAAGTTCTTGAAAATGCAGAAGGAAATCGTACGACGCCTTCTATTGTTGCCGTGTCAAAAAACGGCGAGCGCGTTGTTGGCCAAGCGGCCAAGCGCCAAGCGGTCGTCAATCCGGAAAACACCTTGTTTTCCGTGAAGCGCCTTATCGGGCGCCGGTTTGAAGATGCAGAAGTTCAGCGCGATCTTAAATGGCTTCCGTACAAAGTTGTAAAATCCGGTGACGGCATGAAAGTCGTCATGCATGAAAAGGAATATACGCCGGAAGAAATCTCCGCGATGATTCTTCAGAAGTTGAAAACGGACGCGGAAGCGCGTATCGGAGAAACGATTACAGAAGCTGTTATCACGGTTCCGGCGTATTTTGATGATGCGCAGCGCCAAGCAACCAAAGTTGCGGGAGAAATCGCGGGCTTGAAGGTAAGCCGTATTATCAATGAACCTACGGCGGCTGCAATCGCGTATGGATTTGATCGTAAAAAAGATGAAAAAGTCGTCGTCTATGACTTGGGCGGAGGAACATTCGATGTGTCCGTTCTTGAAGTTTCTTTTGACGCGACTACGGAACAAAACACCGTGGAAGTTCGCGCGACAAATGGAGACACGCATCTTGGCGGTGATGATTTTGATCAAGCGATCATTCACTGGATTCTTGAAGAGTTTAAAAAACAGGAGGGCGTGGATCTTTCAAAAGATGCGCTCGCACTTCAGCGTATAAAAGACGCGGCGGAAAAGGCAAAGATTGAGCTTTCGAGCGCAATGGAAACTGAAGTCAGCCAGCCGTTTATCACATCCGACGCAACAGGACCGAAGCACTTGATGCTGAAGCTTTCCCGCGCAAAACTCGAACAGTTGGTTGGTGATCTTGTAAAAAAGACACTTGAGCCATGTAAGCGCGCGCTTGCGGATGCAAAACTTTCCGCTTCCGATATCAACGAAATTATTCTCGTTGGAGGCATGACACGCATGCCGCTTGTTCAGCAGGAAGTGGAAAAATTCTTTGGCAAAAAACCAAACTCCACCGTAAACCCAGATGAAGTTGTAGCCGTTGGTGCTGCGCTTCAGGCAGGAAACCTACAAGGCGACTTGAAGGGCGATTTGCTTCTTCTCGACGTCACGCCGCTTTCGCTTGGCATTGAAACGCTTGGCGGAGTTATGACGAAAGTCATCGAACGTAATGCAACTATCCCAACGTCAAAGTCACAGGTTTTTTCCACCGCGGCTGACAGTCAGCCTTCCGTGGAAGTACATGTGCTTCAAGGAGAGCGTGATATGGCTTCCGATAACAAGTCGCTTGGCCGCTTCACTCTTTCCGGTATCCCGCCGGCACCGCGTGGCGTTCCGCAAATTGAAGTATCTTTTGACATGGACGCAAACGGCATTCTGAATGTTTCCGCAAAAGATAAAGCGAGTGGAAAAGAACAGAAAATTACCATCACTGCTTCGACAAATATTCCTGAGGAGGAAGTTGAACGTATGAAAAAAGATGCGGAAGCGCATGCGGAAGAAGATAAGAAGCGCCGCGAATCCGTAGAAATTAAAAACATGGCGGAAACGATGCTCTACACAACAGAAAACATGTTGAAAGAAGCCGGCGACAAGGTGAAGGAAGAAGACAAGAAACTCGTCGAAGAAAAAATGGAAGCCTTAAAAGCGATTAAAGACAGCGACGATCTCGAAGCGATTAAAAAGACCGCAGACGAACTCGCGACAGAAGCGCAGAAAGTCGGCGCAACGCTTTATCAGGATCGCCCGGAGTCGGAGGTGAAAGAAGGGGAGCCGCAAACCGCGCAAGAAACAACAGCGGAAGAAGTAAAGCCGGAAAATTCAAAAGAAGAAGGTCAAAACTAACCCGCTATGCCTAACAAACAAATACAAATCCACGAAGATCCGGAAATCGGACAAGGCCGTTACGCGAACATGGTTTCCGTCACAGCGCAGAATCGCGACATCGTTGTCGACTTCTACTCGCTGGTTCAGAAGGGCGAGGAATATAACAAGGGCGAGCTTGTCTCGCGCGTATTCCTTAATCACTTCACAGCACAAGAGCTTGTAAATTTACTTGAGAAAGTTCGCAAAGGTTGGGAGGACATGAAATATAATCAGGTGAGTGAAGAAAAAAAATAATCCAATTGTCATTCCCGCGAAGGCGGGAATCCAGTGCCAGTTTAAGTCTGGATCCCCGCCTTCGCGGGGATGACAAGCCCCATCATGCCTAAAGACTACTACGCCACATTAGGCGTCTCAAAAGAAGCAAGTGAGGATGAGATTAAAAAGGCGTATCGACGTCTTGCTCATAAACATCATCCGGACAAAGGCGGCGATGCCGCTAAGTTTAAAGATGCCAGCGAGGCATATGAAGTTTTGTCCGATAAGCAGAAGCGTGAGACATATGATCGTTTCGGTTCCGCTGCTTTCGAACAGGGCGCTCCCGGTGCGGGCGGCCCAGGCTTTGGGGGTTTTGGCGGTTTCCCGGGCGGAGGCTTTGGAAATGTAAACGTAGAAGACTTTGGTGATCTTGGAGATGTGCTCGGTGAGATGTTTGGTTTTGGCGGAACGCGTTCTCGCCGTGAACGCCGCGGCCGCGATCTTGAAGTGGCGGTTGAACTTTCATTTAAGGACGCAGCCTTCGGCACGAAACAGGAAATCCGTCTCTACAAGCAAGATGTCTGTTCGCACTGTAAAGGAACGGGCGGAGAGCCGGATGCAAAAATGAACACCTGTTCAGAATGTCAGGGACGCGGTCAGGTCACACAGGCGCAGCGCACGATGTTTGGAACATTCCAAAGCGCCGTTACATGCCCATCCTGTCACGGCCGTGGGAAAAAACCGGATAAAGTCTGCACAAGATGTCAGGGGAATTCGGTTGAACGCAAAGAAGAAACCTTGGCGGTTGAAATTCCTCCGGGAATGGAGACGGGCTCCGTTTTAAAAGTCCCGGGCAAAGGTGAAGCGCCGGCCGGAGGTGGTGTACAGGGCGACCTGTACGTGAAGGTACGTGTGAAGCCGGACTCATTCTTCAATCGAGAAGGTCACAACGTGCATTCGCAAGTAACGATTCCCTTTTCCATTCTGGCGCTGGGTGGTGATATCAAAGTACCAACGCTCGACGGAGATGAAACGCTGAAAGTCGCTTCAGGAACACCGGCGGGAACGCATATTACGATCAAAGGAAAAGGAATCCCATATCTTCGCTCAAAAGGAAGAGGGGATCACGTGGTGCAAGTAGACGCGGACGTGCCGAAAAAACTTTCAAAGGAACAAAAAACATTATTAGAAAAATTACACGACACGGGCATCTAGCCCGTGTTCGTTGTATGATGGAGGCATGCACGGTTTCCTTGCTGTTTTTGACGCCTTCGGAATCCAACTAAGTTGGGATATTGGTATTGTTATTGGATTATTTCTTGCGAGCATTATTTATGGCATAACCGTTGGCCGTGATCGTGCGGTGCTTATTTTACTTTCAACCTATATTGCTCTCGCCGTCGTCACGAATGCGCCCATCGTTTCTTTTTTAAATCGATCATTAAATACGCAGGGCAATCCAACGATTCAGCTTGTCTGGTTTCTCGGCGTGTTTTTGCTGGTGTTTTTTCTTCTTTGGAAAAGTCATATGTTGAGAGGCATGGCGACGAATGACGGAACCTGGTGGGAAGCGACCTTATTCAGCCTATTTCAAATCGGGCTCGCGACATCCATCGCGTTTTTCCTCTTACCGACAGAAATGACAGATCCGGTTCAAGGTATTTTGCGCCAACTCTTTTTGGATACAAATACGCGCTCTTTTTGGCTTATTACTCCGATTATTTTTCTTGCCTGGCTTGGGAGGTAGCGGTCAGTGAATGACGGGCAATTGCTCACTTTTTGAGCGCGTGTTTTCATGATCTAACATGCGAGGTTCGCTCATCCTAACAGACGCAAAATCTGTTATTCTTTACTCAAGTAGTGATACGACTCTGAGGACAGGTTTTGATATACCGGAGATTATCGGGAAGCGTCCGGGGGATTTATGGGGCGGCCTCATGCCAGCAACCTTTTATCAAAAAATGTGGCGCAAAATACGATCGGGAGAAGGTTATGTCAGTCGCGTACTCAATAAGCACAAGGGTGGGGAGCAGGTGAAAGATACATTGAATATTGTTCCGGTATTAGATGAGCATGGAGAAGCTCGCTATTTTCTTGAATTACATCCGGAACTAAATTCCATGATGCATAGGCGGCGTTTTCAGAAAGATTTTCATGCTGTTGTAAAACCCGACGCGGACCCGGACGAGCTCGCGGAATTTCTCACAAGATGGTTTGCCTTTGACCAGCCCTTTCAGGCTGATTCGCGTGAACACTTTCTTGAAGATCTTCACGCGCAATTAGTGAAACCGAGTCAGGAACTTTTTCTTCACAGAGACGAAGATCGAGAATTGGTGATAGCGGCAAAAGCGCGTCCGGAAACATTCAAACAACTGTATATCAAATATCTTCCAAATATTCGTCGATTTTTTCACTTCCGTCTTGCGGATGCTGAACTTGCGGAGGATATGGCCCAGGATGTATTCCTACGCGCCTTTCGCGCGCTTGATTCCTATACGCCTTCCAATGCGTCCTATCTCACGTATTTATTGAGAATCGCCCACAATCAGCTTGTAAGCCATTACAGGGGCGCGCAAAACCAGCAGCTACTCACAGACCAAGAATCGTCCGATGGCTGGTTAGAGAGCTTCCTGCGCCGCGACGCGATTGAACGCGCGCTCGTACATGTAACGGATATCGAACGTTCCATCGTTCTTAAGAAATATCGAGAAGGTCTGAGCGTTCGTGATATCGCCACAGAACTGAGCCGCTCTGAAAATGCCGTAAAACTCCATTTATCCCGGGCGCGAAAAAAGCTGAAGGACGTTATAACAAACAAGACGGAACTCCTTTGACACCTTTTGATCATTCCTGCGTTTAAGAGAGTACATTCTCTCTTATGCCCATTTGCAAAATCCAAAAACGCAGCGGAGCCATCGTGGACTTCGACCTGCAAAAAATCCAAAAAGCGATCGAAAATGCCGCGCAAGCGGTTGAGCAACGCGACGAAGCCGTTCCATTCGCCGTTGCAAAAGAAGTGTTTATTCGGCTGGAAGAGCTCTTTGACGGAGCCGTTCCTTCCGTGGAACAAATTCAAGACATTGTTGAGGAAGAGCTGATTCGTTTTGAATACGTTGATATTGCAAAGGCTTATATTCTCTATCGAGAAAAAAGGCGCGAAGCACGCGCGCGTCGAGATGTCGTCGTGGAAGTTGAAAAAACCATCCAGGAATATTTGAAAAAAGCGGACTGGCGCGTACAGGCCAACTCAAACCAAGGATATTCATTGGGCGGAATGATTTTAAACACAGCGGGAAAAGTGACGGCGAATTACTGGCTTTCCCATATTTATCCTTCAGCCATTGGTGATGCGCATCGAAACGCGGATATTCATATTCACGATCTCGATATGTTCTCCGGATACTGCGCCGGTTGGAGTTTGCGTGCTTTGCTTGAAGAAGGTTTTAACGGCGTGCCCGGAAAAATCGAATCCGGTCCTCCGAAACATTTGTCTTCCGCCGTGGCGCAAATGGTGAACTTCCTCGGTACATTGCAAAACGAATGGGCGGGTGCACAAGCTTTTTCGAGCTTTGATACCTACATGGCGCCCTTCGTGAGAAAGTATGAGATGGAAGTTCGTAAAAGAATTACAGACTCTCAAGCCAGTTTTCCGAATGAAAATTTATTGGAAGAAGCGGTTGAAGCGGAGGTGTATGACTATGTAAAACAAAACATGCAGTCATTCGTTTTCAACTTGAACATTCCATCGCGATGGGGAACACAGACGCCGTTTACAAATATTACGCTTGATTGGACCTGTCCGGTTGACTTGCAGGACAAACGGCTGATTCTCGGAGGAAAGGATTTTGCCTATACATTTGGAGAGCTGGGAAAAGAAATGCAAATGGTGAATCGAGCCTTCATAGAAGTTATGACAGAAGGCGATCGCAACGGCCGAGCCTTCACCTTTCCGATTCCAACCTACAACATTACGAAAGATTTCAATTGGGAAGATCCGAACGCCAAACCTCTTTTCGAAATGACGGCAAAGTATGGAACGCCGTATTTTCAGAACTTCATAAACTCAGACATGGAACCGGGCGATGTACGATCCATGTGCTGCCGTCTTCAACTTGATTTGAAGGAATTGCGTAAGCGCGGCGGTGGATTATTCGGTTCGGCGGAAATGACGGGATCCATTGGCGTTGTGACCATTAATGCGGCGCGCATTGGGTATCAATCTCGCGATACAAAAGAACGATTCTTCGAACGGCTGGAGCATCTCATGGATCTTGGACAGACTTCTTTGGAAATTAAACGAAAAGAAATTCAAACGTGGATTGATCGTGGACTTTTTCCATACACGAAGCGGTATCTTGGAAGTCTGCGTAATCACTTCTCCACGATTGGCGTAAATGGATTGAATGAAGCGATTCGTAATTTCACGAATGACGCGGAAACAATCACGACGCCTTGGGGGCAGGAGTTTGCGAAAGAAGTGCTCGACTTCATGCGAGACAAATTAAAAGCGTATCAGGAAGAAACGGGAAATCTCTATAACTTAGAGGCGACGCCTGCGGAAGGAACGACCTATCGTTTTGCGAAGGAAGACAAAAAACGCTTCCCGGACATCATTCAAGCGGGAACCGCAGAAGCGCCGTATTACACGAACTCTTCTCAATTGCCGGTCGGCTATTCGGATGATGTCTTCGAGGCACTCGAGCTTCAAGACGAACTCCAAACCCGTTACACGGGCGGAACTGTTCTCCATTGTTATATGGGAGAACGCATCAGCTCATCGGAAGCTTGTGCCAAACTCGTTCGCACCATCTTCTCAAATTTCCGTTTGCCTTACATTACGATTACGCCGACGTTTAGCATTTGTCCTAAACACGGGTATCTAAAAGGCGAGTGGGATTTTTGCCCGACGTGCGACGAGGAGCTTGGTCTAAAGACAGATTCTCATTTCGATGAGGACTATCGAAAGACCTATGTGAGCGCTTCGCCGGAGCGCTAAACGAACCTTTATTCTTTTCTCTCTATTCTATGAATGCTGTAAATAACGAAAATCGTACACGCTGTGAAGTCTGGACCCGTGTCATGGGCTATCATCGCCCGGTTTCCAACTTCAACACAGGAAAAAAATCCGAACATTATTCACGGAAGCATTTTCAAGAGAGCGTCATGGCAAATGATGCTTTCATCAAGCGGTATAGCCGCGTATGCGGATAAGCGCCGTTCAAAAATTTACAACCCTGGATTATCCCGGAAAAACAGCCTGCGTCGTTTTTACAGCAGGCTGTAATTTTCGGTGCGGCTATTGTCACAATCCGGAATTCGTTCTGCCGGAACAGCTAAAAGAGCTTGAAGATCACTTTATCCCTGGCGAAGTCTTTTGGAGTTTTCTCGAAACGCGACGTGGTCTCTTGGACGGCGTTGCCGTTTCCGGCGGGGAGCCGACGCTTCAGCGAGATCTTCCGGATTTTCTTCGACGTATAAAACAAATGGGTTTTGCGGTAAAACTCGATACAAATGGCGGTTTGCCGGAAATTCTTCGACCTATTCTTGAGGAAAAATTAGCAGATTATGTAGCGATGGATGTAAAAACCTCGCTTCTTCGTTATACTGAGCTGGTCGGAGCCTGCGTCCGTCCCGAGGCGGTTCAAGAAAGTATTAAACTTATCCGTGAACTTGCCCCCAATTATGAATTCCGCACGACCATTGTGCGCGAGCATCATGACGCGGAAACGCTCGAGAATATGCGTGAACTCGTTCGTGGCGCTCGACGCTATGCGCTTCAAGGCTTTCGTTCCGGTAAAACATTAGATCCTGCTTTTTCCGCATATGCAGACATAAGGGAAAAAGAACTTGAAACAATCGGGGCCTTGTTTGCCACGGAAGTCGACGAATTAATCTTCCGCCATTAACCTCACTGTATGAATACACAATCGCTGACAAATGTTCTCGCTTTTCTTACGCTTGCGGGTGATATCGGGCTTGTCGCTCTCGTGCTTGTTTGGCTTGCGTCTTATGTCGCATCGCCAGCGAAACGTCTTCTGAATTTCGTGATTGATTTCATGCATGGCAAAGACGGAGCCTTTGCGTTTCTTGTAGCCGTCCTCTCCATGAGTGGAAGTCTGTTCTATTCAGAAGTGGCAAAACTTACGCCTTGTCTCATGTGTTGGTATCAGCGCATTGTGATGTATCCTTTGGTTATTATTTTTGGCGTTGATTTTTTCAAAAAGAAACCGGCGATTCGCGACCATGCTCTCGTTCTGGCAAGTATAGGAATCTTGCTTTCAACCTATCAGTATCTTTTACAATTTGGCGTTATCAAGGCTTCGAGCTGTGAGGTGAACGGTGCCGGCGTTTCCTGCGCGCAAAAACTCACACTCAATTACGGCTATATCACCATTCCCATGATGACGCTTACGGCTTTTGCGCTCATCATCACAGCATTGCTGCTGGGAAAAGCCGCGGATCGACGCAAGGCGCAAAAAGTCTAAGAGCTTTGATTTCTTTTTCAAATCGGTTACTCTGAGCGCATGTTGAAACTCTGGAATACGCGCACCAAATCTTTGGAAGATTTTCACCCGCTGCATGACAAGCGAGTGGGTTTTTACGCTTGCGGGCCGACGGTGTACAATCCGGCAACGATTGGGAATTTACGTTCCTATGTAGCCGAAGATATTCTTCGCCGAACGCTCGAGTTGCTTGGTTATACGGTCGAACATGTGATGAATATCACCGATGTCGGACATCTCGTCGGCGATCGCGATGAAGGAGAAGACAAGGTGGAACGCGAAGCGGCAAAGCGGGGGACAACGGCTTGGGATATTGCGAAGGAATATGAAGAGCGTTTTTTGCGCGACATTGCGCGTTTAGATATTGAAAAACCAAACAAGCTTCCTCGCGCGACAGATCATATTGAAGAACAAATCGCCTTGGTAAAGACGCTGGAAGAAAAAGGCTTCACCTATAAAATCTCCGACGGAATTTATTTTGATACATCCAAGTTTAAAACCTATGGTTCTTTCTCGGGTCAGAAGCTGGAAGAGAAGGAAGAAGGCGCGCGCGTCGCCGCCAATCCGGAAAAGAAACATCCTTCCGATTTTGCTCTGTGGAAGTTTTCTCCAAAAGAGGGAAAACGCCAGATGGAATGGGAAAGCCCCTGGGGCGTCGGATTTCCGGGCTGGCATCTTGAGTGTTCCGCCATGTCCGTCGAATATCTTGGTCAGCCTTTTGATATTCATGCGGGTGGCGTCGATCATATTCCGGTTCATCATGAAAATGAAATTGCACAAAGCGAAGCCGCGTACGGCAAAGAACTCGCAGAGTATTGGATGCATGTTGAGTTTCTCCTCGTGGACGGCCGTCGCATGGGAAAATCCGAGGGGAATGCGTATACACTAGACGATTTAATAGCGAAAAACTTCGATCCGCTCGCTTTTCGTTTGTACTGCCTTGGAACGCATTATCGCTCCAAGATGAATTTTACTTGGGAAGGCTTGGAGGCGGCGCAACATGCGCTGAAAAAACTTCGCCAAGCAGCGCGAGAACTTGAAGCGCCCGCTATCGGTTGTGCTGAATTTGAAAAAACATTTGCCGCGGCTCTCGAAGACGATTTGAATGTGCCAAAAGCGCTCGCTGTGGTTTGGGAGCTCTTGGGCTCTGATCAGCCAAAATCCGCAAAAGCGGAAGCTTTGCTAAGAATGGACCGCGTTCTTGGTCTTGGACTGAAAGAATATATCGGCCAAGCAATTCCCGTTCCTGACGAAATAACCGCTTTAGCAGAAGAACGCGAACAAGCGCGAAAAACAAAAGATTGGAAACGTTCAGATGAATTGCGCGATCAAATCAATGCAAAGGGTTGGTCTATTGAAGACGGAGACGAAGGATATTCTCTTCACGTTATAGAGGAGCGACATAAGTTTCGGGGAGAGGAAAGTTAGGGAAGAAAAACGAACAGGAAGTAAAGAATGTGTTACGCATTCGGCGTTTTGCATGCTATAATGGCGACATGTCAAATAGCTTTTTGTCTGAGCAACCGGCGCTTGAAGATGGGCCGGAAAAAGCACCCGAGCTTTCTCCGGCTGTTGAAGCTATCGAACAAGATGGCGAGCTTGATGAATATGCGAAAGCTGAAATTGAAGCGGAGAAAGCATTCGCGGAAAAACTCGAAAAAGAAAAAGGATTTTTAGGGCAAGCAGGAGAAGAAGATGGCTCCGTAACGCAGGCGGCGGCTCAAGTGCAAACGGATGAGGCGTCAGCCATGCAAAAAGACGAAGTCATGACGGAAGTACAGAGCATACTTCAAGAAGGTCTCGCACCTTTGTATGCAACGCTTCCGCCGGACGCAAAACTTCGTTTTCAGACAAAAGGACTGGAAGTTTCTACTTCCATCACGGACATGGTGAAACACCTTAAGGTGAATACAAAAAAAGTATTACTTCTTATCCGTGATTGGTTACTTACTATTCCCAGCGTAAATAAATTCTTTCTTGAACAGGAAGCGAAGATTAAAACGGACAAGATTGTTATACTGGAACAGACCCGCAAGGAAGATCAACAAAACACACCACTCTAACATGTTCCCAGTCGCCCTCTTTCAATTTGATGTAACGCCCACACCCATCACGCAGGCGTCCGCTTTGAATATCGGATCTTTGCTCGTGAATCCGATTGTGTTGCTTGTCTATGTGCTCATAGGCCTGGTGGTAGGCATTTGGCTCATTCTTTTCATTATCCGAATGGCGTTTCAAGCGCGCGGTCGTTTCAAGACAGCTTTTGGTTTTAAGATATTAAAAATCCGCGTTCCAAAGGAGCTGACGGGCGAAGAAGGACAAGAAAATAAATCCCAGGCGCAGATTCAGGAATTAATCGGACGAATGGAAACGGTTTTATCGACGCTTGGTTCCACAAAAGCGCAAAAAGGTCTCGGGGCGTGGCTCATGGGGCGTGCGGATCACTTCACATTCGAAATCGTTTCTCATCACGATAAAATATCTTTTTATACAGGTGTTCCAGAACAATGGCAGAGTTTTGTAGAACAACAAATTCAGGCACAGTATCCCGACGCGCAAATTGACGTGGTTCCGGATTACAATATTTTTGCGCCACAAGGCGTTATTCTTGGAAGCTACTTAAAGTTTCGTCGCGAAAACTACTTCCCCATCAAAACCTATACAAAACTGGAAAGTGATTCGATGAACTCCATCACGAACGCCCTTTCCAAAGTCGATACGGAAGATGGGATTGCAATTCAATATGTTATGCGAAGCGCGCGCGCCGGTTGGCGTGCAGGTGGTTTGCGTATTGCGCGCGCCATGCAACAAGGGAAGAGTTTAGCGGATGTCAAAGGAAAAAACGGCTTTTTCAAAGGTGTTGGAAAAGGCATTGGAAAAGAATTATCCGGTTTTGCAACGACAGGAAAAAAAGGCGAACAAAAGCCGGAAGAGGCATATCATCTCAGCCCGCTGGATGAAGAAATGGTAAAAGGTCTCGAAGAAAAAGCATCAAAAGCCGGGCTTGATGTAAATATTCGCATTTTGGTATCCGCAGCAAATCCGTCAAAAGCACAACGCTATTTAAATGATGTTCTTGGCGCGTACGGACAATTCAATATCTATGAATATGGAAACAGCTTTGTAAAAGCCATGCCGCGTTTTCAGTCCTCCATGGTGCGGCATTTTATTTTTCGACATTTTGATGAAAAGTATAAAGTCATCATGAATGCAGAAGAGGCGGCTACGCTCTTCCATCTTCCTTTGCCGTCCACGGAAACACCAAAAATCGATTGGCTTCTTTCCAGAAAAGCGCTTCCGCCGCCGAATTTACCAACGGAAGGTATCCTGCTCGGGCACTCTGACTATCGCGGTCACCGCTATGACGTGCGTATGAAGCAAGAGGATCGTCGCAGGCATACCTATATCATTGGTAAGTCCGGTTCCGGTAAAACGGAGATGATGAAAGCGATGGTACAGCAAGATATCGAAGAAGGCCGCGGTGTCTGTGTCATTGATCCGCACGGCGACTTCGCTGATGACGCGCTTGAGTTTGTGCCAAAGGAGCGTGCAGAAGATGTCATCTTCTTTGATCCGGCTGATTTCTCTCGCCCCATGGGACTCAATATGCTCGAATTCGATCCAAGCCATCCTGAGCAAAAGACATTCGTGATTAACGAAATGCTCAAAATTTTTGATCGCCTATACGATCTGAAATCTACAGGCGGACCGATGTTTGAGCTGTACATGCGTAATGCCATGTTGCTCATCATGGATCATCCGGAGTCCGGATCGACGCTTCTTGAAATCTCGAAGGTTCTTTCAGACGAGGATTATCGAAATTTCAAATTATCGAAATGCCAATCTGAAGATGTTATTAATTTCTGGACAAAGGAAGCGCTAAAAGCGGGAGGGGAAGCGTCGCTCGCAAACATGGTGCCATACATTACTTCTAAGCTGACGCCGTTTATCTACAACGATTATATGCGCCCGATTATCGGCCAGCAGAAAAGCGCATTTAATATTCGGGAAGTGATGGATGATCAAAAGATTCTTCTTCTCAAGCTATCCAAGGGAAAGATCGGCGACATGAATGCCTATCTTATTGGAATGGTACTTGTTGGAAAAATTTTGATGGCGGCGCTTGCCCGCGGAGACACGGAAAAAGGCGAGCGAAAAGATTTTTATCTGTATATCGACGAGTTTCAAAACTTCCTTACTGAATCCATCTCCGCGATTCTTTCGGAGGCGCGTAAATATGGCCTGGATCTCATTATTGCGCATCAATTTATCGGCCAGTTGGAAGAAATGCCGGAAATTCGTGATGCTATTTTTGGAAACGTTGGAACACTCTGTGTAAACCGCGTCGGTGTAGAGGATGCGGAGTTTCTTGCAAAAGAATTCGCTCCGGTGTTTACCGACTATGATTTAGTAAATGTTGAGAGTTTCACATTCAATATGAAATTGCTTATTGATAACCAGGCCTCGCGCCCGTTTAATATGCAGCCTATTCAAGCGCGCCGCCCGCCAACGCGAGAATTAGCAAATATGATTCGCGAGCTCTCGCGGTATAAGTACGGACGCAAGCGCGAACTCGTGGAAGCGGAGATCAAAGAACGGCGCGAAGCATCTCTTGAAGATCTTGGTTTGTAAGTTTTTGTCTTCCATACGAAGAGAAAAACAGGTATACTTTTCGTAGGTCATAAAATCAAAAATAAAAATTGTATGATGAATCGAGACGAAGAACTCGAGCCGGACGCGGATAGCGAAATAATTGGTGAGGAAGTAGAAGCGCTTTCAGCGAATGATACGAGAATCGCTTTGGCGAAACGCGTTATTAGCCAGCTCAGAGATCAACTAGAAAATTTAGAACACCTACTTGATAGCGAGGCGGAGCCTCAGGATTTTGAAAGTTTGGTTTTGCGTCAAACAACAGAAGATGGGGACGTATGTTCACCAACTTTCTCCGGGCGCAGTATTGATGGCGTATTCGACGGAGATAATATGGTCGGGGAAGACGGCAGAAAATATTTGGTCCCGCCAAACTATGCTTCAAAGTCGAAGCTGGTTGAAGGTGATTTGCTACGTTTAACGATCAATAGTCTCGGAAAATTCGTGTTCAAGCAAAAAGGACCTATCGAGCGCAATCGTCTGGTGGGTATGCTTACGCAGGACGATATAACCGGCGACTGGAAAGTATCAGCTGCAGGAAATAACTATCGCCTCTTGCCGGCGGCCGTTTCTTTTCATAAAGGCGAGTCCGGCGATGATGCCGTTATTCTTGTTCCGAAGAACGCGCCTTCACATTGGGCGGCTCTGGAAAATATTATCAAGCAAAAAGAGACGGAACAGTGGTAAGGTTTTGTTTGTTTTATTAGGCTATTTCGCGAGGGTTTCAAATCCCTCGCTCTAGCTACAAAAATATGGATATATCACAGTCAAAGATTGACACCCTCTATCCAAGGCGTAAGACAAAAATGGATGTCTCACTAAAACAAATTGAGAAACAAGAAACTATTACATGCCCCGCCTGCAATTCAAAGAGTAATTTAATAGATAAAGGCGGCAGTACTAAAAAATCAGTTTAGGACATCAACAAGGGGCTAAAATATTTAACTGGTACGATCAAAAAGTTCGGAAAGTAATCTGTCCTTAACGCTTGCTCATCCAAATTTGGCAGTGGTGGGGTGCGTTGCCCCTCATTTTGCTACTGCCATATTTCAGCTGTGCCGGAACGTTAGATAATGCGTCCCTTTTTTAGAGCTAACGCCCAGCTGTTTTCAAATTTTTTCAAATTTCTTTTTATGAATTTATAGGAAAGAATAAAAAAGCTAAATAAAATACTTGCTTCATACTTGGGAGAAGAATTACAGGCGCGCGCCAATGAACATAACAAAAAATGCAGCAAGATTTTGAAAAATGAATATCGGAAGGTGGTCAACTTCAAAATGCAATTATGTATGCTTTTACTTCGGAAGATTTTACCGCTTCAGTAAAGAAACGGCTGAAAGATGACAAGAAAGCAAAAGAGTTTTTAAAAAGGTTATCCTTTTTTTACTAACAACTATCAATCTTGGTATTCAGAGGCGCTCACTTTACTAAAACAACGATCGCCCGATAGAGTTCAAGGTTTTATCAATTTATATGCAAAACCAAAAACAAGGAGAAAAGAAATTACAGTTGGAAACCATGTCATTGAAGATACGTTACAGGGCTTGCATATGACACACGGCTGGGAAAAAGAAAAAGTCATAGGTACTGATGCTGTCATACCCCGTTCCAGGCAGCAGCTAGAAATAGTAAAATCTATCAAAAAAAGATTTGAGAGTCCTCTTTTTGATATCAAACAACTTGTTCAAGCTGATATCTCTGATTTAGAGCTAGAAGTGGCTAAAGAATGAAATGAAAAAGGTTTTGCTCGGGGGTGCCGGTGCTGGTATTGGGTTAGAAAAACATCTTTCACGAGTTCGCGATAACCATGCAGTGAAAATAACTAAAAAGAATTCTTCAATGAGTAATCACAATGATAAATGAAAAGAGGCGAATATATTTGAAACGCCTACATGGCGCAAGATACTCCATCTAGGAGACTCACGTGATTTATGTGATCATAAAAAAGAAAGAGCCGGCAAAAGACGATGTTGAAGAACTGATTGAAGGAGTGGAAAAAATGGGAAAAACTATTTTCTAAATCTTTTTAAATATTTAAAAACACATCACTCAATAGCGTATATCTGGCTCCATTTCGTTTCGCCTATATTGCTCCACAACATCAGATATACGCCAACGTTGTGCAAAAATTCACCTCACTCTTTTTCCCCAATGGGCGTCGTTTCAAGCCAACTATTTGGCGGGGTTTGGTGTAATTGACGTTACGGATCCCATGCTCCAGTATATGGGGTGCCTATGGCCTCGCTTAGCCAAAAATATCGACCAAAAACGTTTGCAGAAGTGACGGGACAAACGCATGTAACCGAGACGCTGCGCAAGGAAATTGCGACGGGCAGACTTGGCCATGCTTTTTTGTTTTCGGGTCCGCGTGGCGTTGGAAAAACAACGACAGCGCGTATTTTTGCGAAGGCTTTAAATTGTGAAGCGCTAAAAGAAGGGGAGCCGTGCAATATTTGTGCTGCCTGCGAAGCCGCAAACAAGGGAAAAGCCTTTGATCTTATCGAGCTTGACGCAGCTACGCATACGCAAGTTGAAAAAATACGCGAAACTATCGTGGAGCATGTACGCTTTTCCCCCATGAGCGGCCATCGCAAGGTTTATGTCATTGATGAGGCACACATGCTCTCCAATGCTTCTTGGAATGCGCTTTTAAAAACACTCGAAGAGCCGCCGCCGTATGCTTTTTTCATTTTAGCAACAACCGAGTGGCATAAAGTTCCGGCGACAATTGTTTCGCGCTGTCAGCGATTTGAGTTTCATCGCGTTGGAGATGCGCAGCTTTCAAAACGCGTAGGAGAGCTCGCTTCTCAAGAAGGATGGAAGCTTGATTCGGAAGTTATTAAACTTATTGTAGCTCGCTCCGAGGGCTGTGTGCGTGACGCGGAAACTTTGCTCGGTCAACTTGGCTCGCTCGGTGAGCAGACGATCACAATGGATATTGCGGGTCTCGTGATTCCGGAGAGTCATCTCCCGGCGGCGGCGGGTCTGCTTACGCTCTGGGCTGATCAAAAACATGAAGATTCGGTGCAAGAAGCTGATCGTCTTTTTCGCGATGGCGTTCCTCTTGAACCTTTGTTTGATGATCTTCTTCTCATCGTTCGAAAACTCCTTGCAGCCTCAGGCAATCCAAAACTTGTTGAGGAATGGAAAACAGGTCCCGAAGAAGAACGCGTGCTCGTTCCTTTGGTTGGACGTTTCCAGCCACCCGAACTCAATGACATAGCTCTGTTGCTTTTTGAACGAAGGCGCGATGTGAAAGCCGGCGTGGAAGCGCTCTTTGCACTTCAGCTCGCGGGAACGGTTGTAGCAAATGGACTTCTAAAACACGCATCGGCTACGCAGCCGCCTCCTGAGGGAGGGGAGAGGCAAAGCCCCGCTCCATCCCCAAAAGCGCAGGAAAAAACAAAAACGAACTTTGAAGAGAAAACGAAACACGAAGAACAAGTTGATGAGTCTCCTGCGCAAAAAGGAAATGATATAAGAGAAACCGAGCTTCAAGAAAAAGAGATTGAAACATCCGAAGAGCGTGAAGAGGTGAAAGGAGAAACGGGAAACACTGAGAAGCCTTCTGTCGATTTTGATCTTGTGCGCATGAAATGGACGGCGGTTATTCGAGCCGTAAACGAACAGAATCATTCTTTGCCATTTGTTTTAAAAATATCGCAGCCGGAATCCATACAAGGAAATACGATCGTTATTCGTTTTCAGTATCCGTTTCATCGAGACAAAATAATTAATGATGTGCGTCATCGGCGTATGGTTGAATCCTGCTTAAATCAAGTCATGGAAACGCAGGGGCTTATGATTGATGGTGTTATCGGCGAAGATCCTGCGCGTGCAACGGAGCGTAGCCAAGATGCGGTTTCTAATATTCTCCGCGCATTTGGCGGGAGCGTCGTTGAATCCTAGTATGGAATTTTTGCAAAAGAGCTTTGCTCCATTACGAAAGCTGTATGACTGGACGGTCGCAAAGTCCGGCAGTCCAAAGGCAGAAAAATATCTTGCTTTGCTTGCATTTGCGGAGAGTTCATTTTTTCCAATCCCGCCGGATGTGCTTCTGCTCGCCATGGGCTTTTCAAATAGGAAGCGTTCTTTTCATTATGCTTCCATTTGTCTTTTGTTCAGCCTTTTGGGCGGCGTGATTGGTTATTTGATCGGCTATGGACTCTATGAATCAATCGGCGTTCCCATTATTTCTTTTTATCATCTCCAGCCGTTTATGGAAGCGATCGGAACGCGCTATGAAGCGCATGCGTTTCTCGCGGTCTTTACAGCGGCCTTTACCCCAATTCCATACAAGCTAATTACCATTTCCGCCGGACTGTTTCGCATTAGCTTTATTCCATTTTTCATTGCTACGATCTTTGGTCGGGGTGCGCGCTTTTTTCTTGTGGCGGGCGTGATTTATACGATCGGTCCGAAAGCGCGTCCGTTTATTGAGAAATATTTTGAATGGTTTACGCTCTTGTTTACCGCGCTGCTGATCGGCGGATTTTTCGTCATACGCTACCTCTGGTAGCTCGAATTCAGTCTTTCCGCTAGGCTATATTTATATGAAGGTGAATTCTAAAGAAATGGCAGGCGTGCCGGTGGAAACCCGCTCGGGCTGGCCCGTTGGGAGAGTTGCAAGTTTTGATTTTGATGCGGACAGCGGCCATTTACAGACCCTTCGCGTAAAGCCAAGCGGACTTGTAGCAAATCTCTTAGGGGAAGAGCTCCTTGTATCTTGGGATGCGATCGTTTCCATGTCTTTTAAGAAAGTTGTTATCACGGACGCTTCGGTTCCGGAGCGAGCGCGTGCCATTGCAAAAGCCGAACCTGCCGCGCCAAGCGCTATGTTGAAAGAAGGATGAATCACACGCGCCTTTTCCTGTTACGCACTTTAGCGTTTCATATGACCTGGGGGTATCCACCTACCGTTTCTGAATTGCTTTCTGAAATTGATACGAAGGGAGAGTCTTGCAAACTTGAACAGGTGCATCGTGAGTTAAAAACATTGGAACAAGAAGGTCTCCTCCGTCTTTTGCGCGGGCGTTGTGTTTTTGCAGGGAACGAAGCTTTTGTCGAAGAACAAGAACATCGCGAAGGATTATTCCCGCGCAAAATCCGGAAGGCGCAGCGCGTTGCGAAGCGCCTTGCACACTTGGATGGCGTACGCTTTGTTGCACTTTGTAATACAACAGCGCTCGCGCATGCACGCGATGAAGCCGATCTCGATTTTTTTGTTATCACGCGTCGCGGATCTTTATATCAATCGCGCGGTTGGAGCACCCTTTTGTATAAGATCATTGGAAAACGTCCGGGGGCGAGAGAAAGTGACCGCGATTCTGTCTGCTTATCTTTTTTTATTGATGACGCCGCGCTTGATTTGTCGTCGCTCATGCTCTCGGGGGATGATCCTTATTTCCGTTATTGGTATCTTTCTTTATTACCGCTCTACGACGATGGCATTTCCTCTGAACTCTGGCAGGCAAATAAGGCTATCTGCCGACAACATCCGCTTGCACGGCCTTGGCGTGTGAACAAAGGAATTACCGTTTCACGGCCGGCTCTGCGATTACCAACACCATCCGTTTTTGACGGATTTGCGGCTTCCTTGCATCCGTATTTAATGTCCCCGAGGCTAAAAGAAGCGATGAATCGGGATACGTGTGTGGTGGTAAATGATCATACGCTCAAATTTCACGTGGATGATGCTCGTGCGGATATTCGAGCAAGATATGAATCGCTTTGCAAAGCGTATGAAGTGGGACCATAACCTGCGAGAAACAGCGTGGGGGTGGATGTGGCGTCTTACTGTTCTTGTTTTGCCCTGGCAAACAAGATTGCTTTGGGGCGGCATCCCTATTGTAGGAAAATATGTACCCGAGGAAACGATGTTTTCTTTCTATCTTTCTTGGATGGTATTGCTTGCCGCAACCATTCTTGCTTGTACGCTCAAAAAATCAATACGCCCTGAATGGAAGAAAGGAGTTTGGACAGGGCTGGGGTTCTTAGCATTTGCTTCCTGTTTTTCTACAACGTCTTATACATGGCAGTGGTGGTCGCAAATCGCGGTTCTCGTGCTTTTCGTCACGGCCTTCATTCGGATGCGCGTTTCAAATCGAGAGCTTGGCGCTTGGTTTCTGCTATCGCTTCTTCCGCATACTGCGCTTGGGATTTGGCAATATGCAGCGCAGCACGTAGCGGGGAGTTCTTGGTTTGGGATGTCTTCTCAGTTGCCACTGACAGCGGGCGTGTCTGTGATCTTTGCGGAAGGCGGACGCATTCTCCGCGCATACGGCGGTTTTCCGCATCCGAATATTTTTGGAGCTTGGCTCGCTCTTGGACTTTTTGTCGCGTTTTATCTCGTACGTCATGCAGAAAAAAAATGGCACAGGATTATCGCTTGGCTCTCGCTCGCGAGTATCCCCGTCGTGCTTATTCTCACATTTTCGAGAACAGCTTGGTTGATGGCTGCTTTTGCGATTGCGATTGAATTGGGCTGGAATTTTCGAAAAAGAGCGCGAAGCAATCGCATCATTGGCGCAGCAGTTCTTATGGGTTTGGCGGCATTTTGCACGGTTGTATTTGCATGGCCAGTCTTTTCGTCGCGCGGGCCTTCTTCTGACGGCATACAATCCGCATCCGTAACCGAACGCATAGCGCTTATTCCGGCGGCGCTGCGCGCATTTGAAAACCGTCCACTCACCGGCTATGGCCCGGGCTCTTCGCTTTTTATTATGCAGCAGGCGGGCGCGGGTCCGATAGCGCCGCATAGTATTTTTCTTATTGTGCTTTTAGAAACGGGATTATTCGGCTTCATTGGAATCGCTCTTCTTTTACGCGAAATGTGGCCCAAGAGAAGAAGACGATTTGTTCAGTTTTCCATCATGCTTTTTCCGGCTCTCCTATTCGATCATTATCTTTGGTCCTATTGGTCGGGGCAAGTCTTCTTAAGTCTTGTGTTCCTTTTCTATTTTGCAACGGAGGATTGACGAAACGCTCATTTTCTATTAGGCTGCTTTGGCGTTCTGAAAAAGGACGTTCTCGCATATTCTAAAGAGGAGATGGGTTTGACTCTACAATCGGATAAAAGCGGCGAGGGGAAAAAGAGCCTCCTGACGGAGGCGGAGGCGGAATTGGTGCGAAAGCAATACCCCGCCGAATGTCCCGATGAGGATAATACAGAGGGACGACTCCGCTGGTTTCAAAGCCAGAAGGAAATGTACGATCTTGTCCTTTGTGGAATTCAAGACGCGGTCGTCGTGACGGATTATAAGGGATTTGTCACATTCGCAAATCCTGCTGCCGAAGGACTCTTCGGTATCAGACAAGCTTGTTTCAAGGGGCAGCAAATCTTCAACTATCTTTCCTTTGACCAAGGGGGAAAAGGGGGAGAAGTGCTTTCCCAAAACCTGCTGAGCGGGAAATGTATGTGTGATGAGCGCGTTGTGATTCGACAAAGCGATGGAAGGGAGCGTATGACGCTCTTGACGGTTTCTCCGCGCGAAAAGCAGGGCACGCTCTTGCGCGTCATCGGACTTTTTCGCGACGTGACCGAGCTCGAGAGAAAGAATCGAGAGCTTGAAATGGCGCAGCTCGATCTACGTCAGGCGAAGGAGCGTCTCGAAGAACTCGTCCGAACGGATGAAAAAACCGGACTTTTGAACGAGTCCGCTTTCAAGGAGAAGCTGCGCGAATACTGTGCGCTTTTCCGAAGGAAGAATGAGCCGCTTACGCTCATTTACATGGACTTGAAGCAATTCAAGCCAGTGAATGATCGCTTTGGCCACGAAGAAGGCGACCGCGTCATTCGATTCGTTGCCTCACAGCTTCGGAAGGATTTGTATGATGTCGATATCAAGGCGCGGCTTCACGGAGATGAATTTGCTGTCTTGCTTGGAACCGCTGTTACGGCGGACCTCCTACACCGCATCGTTCTTCCAAAGCTAGCGAAGGCTCTTGATTTCACTACGAGCCTTCGTGATCCGGAAACGGGTCAGCAAGAAATGGTTAGCCTACGCTGTGATATCGGCGCCGTAGTCCGCATAGGCTCTGATATCCCCGAGGCGCGGAGATTTTTGGAGCTTGCGGATAAAGCCATGTACCTAACCAAACGCGGAAGCGGGGAGCGAAGATTTCACGTGGACGAATATCAAATCTGAGGACATTCTTGAACCCCTGCGGCGCTTTGCTGCGGGGGTTTTTTCATGGAAGCATGACTTGACACAGAGGCTACAACTTTGGCATATTGATGGACACACAGAATTAGCAGTCAAATTACTTGTTTGCTAATTCTGCAATATATTTACTGTGTAACTCTTTATTATAACAAGCATGAAGCCCCTATGAATTTACGTCCTCTTGGAGACCGCGTTGTAATCCGCGCGGCGACAAAAGAAGAAAAAACTGCTTCCGGAATTATCATTCCTGATACAGCAGGTCAGGAGCGTCCGGAACAGGGCGAAATCATCGCTGTCGGCCCAGGCCGCTATGACGACGGAAAACTCGTGCCGATGTCCGTAAAAATCGGCGACAAAGTTGTCTTTAAGAAATATGCGCCCGATGAAGTGAAAGTGAGTGATGAGGAATACCTCGTGCTCTCCGAATCGGACATCATGGCGGTTGTTGAATAAAATTTAAAAGCGAAATATCTATGGCAAAAAATATTGTATTTAATGAAGAAGCGCGCCAAGCGATGAAGCGCGGCGTTGATAAACTCGCAAATGCCGTAAAGGTGACGCTCGGACCAAAGGGTCGAAACGTTGTCATTGAATCGGGCTACGGTTCACCGACCATTACAAAAGACGGCGTGACCGTTGCAAGAGAAGTGGAGTTGGAAGACAAGATGGAAAATATCGGTGCGGAACTTGTGAAAGAAGTTGCTTCAAAAACAAATGATGTTGCCGGTGACGGTACCACCACGGCAACCGTACTTGCACAGGCTATGGTGAGCGAAGGTATTAAAAATATTACTGCCGGAGCAAACCCGCTTGCCGTAAAACGCGGAATGGAAAAAGCCCTTGAAATTGTTGTGAAGAATCTTCGAGAGCATGTTTCCCAGCCTGTTTCCGGCGACATGATTGAAAATGTTGCTTCTATTTCCGCAAACGATAAAGAGATCGGAAAAATTATCGCGGAAGCCGTAAACAAGCTCGGAAACGAGGGTGTGATCACGGTTGAAGAAGGTCAGTCTTTCGGCGTGGAAATGGAAGTTGTTCAAGGAATGCGCATCGACAAAGGCTACGGATCTCCGTACATGATTACCAATCAGGAACGCATGGAGGCGGAATATACGGATCCGAAGATTTTGGTCACGGACAAGAAGATTTCTTCTATACAGGATATTCTTCCGATTTTAGAAAAGGTATTGAAGACCGGTCAAAAAGAACTTGTTATTATCGCGGATGATGTAGACGGCGAAGCCCAAGCAACTATCATCGTAAACAAATTGCGTGGTGTCTTCAGCGCGCTCGCGATTAAGGCCCCGGGCTTCGGCGATCGTCGCAAAGAAATGCTTCAAGACATTGCTATCGTTACGGGCGCGACATTTGTCACGGAAGATCTTGGCCGTAAGCTCGAAAGCGTGGAATTGGAAGATCTCGGCTCTGCGCGCAAAGTAGTCGCGACAAAAGAATTCACCACCATCGTTGATGGAAAAGGGGAGAAGCCTGAAATCGAAGCACGTATTACAACGCTCAAAAAACAGATTGAGACAACGGATTCGTCATTCGACAAAGAGAAGCTGCAAGAACGTCTTGCAAAACTTGCCGGCGGCGTTGGCGTTATCAAAGTAGGTGCTGCCACGGAAGTTGAAATGAAAGAAAAGAAACATCGCATCGAAGATGCAATCGCGGCAACCAAAGCTGCGGTTGAAGAAGGAATCGTGCCGGGAGGAGGCGTCGCCTTGCTTCGCGCGCAAAAAGTTTTGGAAGAAACAGACATGACGGGAGAAGAAGAGGTCGGTGCGCGCATTCTTCGCCGCGCCATGGAAGAGCCTCTTCGCCAAATTTCCGCGAATGCCGGAAAAGATGGCGCCGTCGTCGTTGAAGAGGTACGCAAGCTCGAAAAGACTATGGGCTACAATGCGGAAGAAGATCGTTATGAAGACATGGTCGCCGCCGGAATCATCGATCCGACAAAGGTGACGCGCTCCGCGCTTCAAAATGCGACCTCTATCGCATCGCTCTTCCTCACAACGGAATGTGTTATTTCGGAAAAGCCGAAAAAAGATGACGGTCATGATCATGCACCGTCTATGGGCGGCATGCCGGGCGGATTTGGAATGTAGGAACAATAAAATACACCCCGACGGAAAACCGTCGGGGTGTATTTTTGATCGCGTAGATCAAGAGGGGAAAAGAGCTTCAGCTACTTCGTCGAGTACACGCTTCGCGGCCTCAGTGCGGCCATGGATTCCCTTAGGAGGATTCAGAATCGCATCTCCGATAATGATGTAGTCGCAGCCGAGCTTGATGGCTTCAGAGGGCGTCATGCGCCTCTGGCCCGGAATCTGTGCCCAGAGCGGCTGGATACCCGCGCTCATGAGCTTAAAATTCTTGCCACAATAGGCGCGGAGACCTTGGATTTCATGCGGAGAGCACATCGCCCCGTCGAGTCCGCATTCTTGCCCGGCTTTTGCGAGGCGGCGAACAAGCTTGTTGATTTGACGACTCCTCGCGTCGGGATGTTTTTCAATCTCGAACGGAGGGAGTCTCTCCATGAGACCCATGCGCACAAGCTGAGAAAAATCGAGATGGGCAAGGAGGGGAACTCCGAGCAGAAGTGGCTTATGCGAGCTCGCGTCTCTCGCTTGAAGAGCTGCTTGCAGCATGGCGGGTCCGCCCGCGCAGTGAAGCGTCAACATGTCGACACGTGATTCGCAGAGTGTGTGCACGGTTTCGCCGACAGCGAAGGGAAGATCGTGGAGCTTGAAGTCCAGGAAGAGCTTCGTGCATACGCGCGAGGCGAGTCTCGTAACCTCTTTGAGTCCAGCTGTGGTGACGAAGTTAAGCCCGATCTGAACGGCGCCGATGGATCCGCGGACTTCGTCCAGGATTTCAAAAGCCGTATCGCAGTCGGGGGCGTTAAGAGCGAGAATAATCCGATCGCGCGCTTGTATGCGCTCACTTGGGAACATGTTTCCTCCGGGGAAAAGGGCGGACTTAAGCCTCTCGTTTTCCGGTAAATCTGTCAACTTGCTTGCTAGACATTTGGAGGAGAATGCGCTATAATTTAGCTACTATGGAACAAGAAAACACGCAGCAAAACGCTTCCTCATCGCAAGATCATGGTGGTTCCCAGCAGCCTCCGATGGCCGCAAAACCAGTCATGAACTTCGACCCGAAGGACGTCGCAGACAATAAGCTTATGGCCGCGATCTCGTATCTCGGCATTCTTTGTTTGGTTCCGCTTCTCGCAAAAAAGGACTCGAAATTCGCTCAAGAACACGGGAAACAAGGCCTCGTGCTTGCGATCGTATGGGTTGCCATTTGGATTATTGGCATTATCCCAATCCTTGGTTGGCTTATCGCCTTTTTTGGATCGATATTCCTTCTCATCGTAAATATTATTGCATTTGTGAAGGCTCTCACAGGGCAATTCTGGGAGATTCCACTTATCGGACACTACCGAAATCAAATCAATCTCTAAAGCGCAAAAACAAAACCCCCGAAAGGGGGTTTTTATGATAGTATTTTTTTATGGAGAACCCATTCATTCCGCAGCAGGAACATGTCTCGAGCGCGAAACAGACATCGCGCTCTTTTGAAGATATAAGCGCAAACCTACGGCTTGAATTTAGCGGCCTGTCTCCGGAAAAAAGAAAGGCTTGGGTTGAGCAAACGGTTCGTTCTATGAAAAACCAGCTCGAAATGGCTGGAGCGGACTATTATCAAAACGTTGCGGAGCTTTATGAGGAACTTAAGGGAAGTTTTCTTATTCGTCGCGATGATCCAACTAAACTCATGAAGCTTGCGACGGAACGGGTCCCTATCGAGATCGCAAGTCAAATGCGCGGAGCAAACCCTTATCCAAATAGTACGCTCTGGTCTCGGGGCGATGCCCCGGCAGCCTTAGCGATGGCATTCACAGAGGGGAAAGCGCAAATCGGCGGCATTTCTATGATCGCCGGATTTAAGAAGGGGAAAGAGCTTTCTTTGAAACGTTTGCCCACGGCTGAAAAAACACATCAAAAACGGGTAGATGAAGGACGCGCTTTTGCTCGCTTTGCCAGCGGGACGGTTCTACCGGAAGACCTTCGGTTTTTGATTATGCGTGTTCCGCTCAAATTTTTTCCCGAAGAGCTGCTCACAGAAGAAGAAGACCTTTTATTTGAGAATGATGCCGAGCCGGGAATGCGTAAAAAGACGCGAATGGTATTACGCGGGTTCTTACTGCCAAAGAGCATGGCTGCCATACAAACAAAAGCCGCTTAAAAATAAATGGAATGAAAAAACGGGAGGTAACAGAGTGTTACATCCCGCCTTTTGCGTAAGGGGAGCGCCTAGGCTGCACGAACATCGCGAGCCTCTTGGCACCCCACGCAATGCGTGGCTGCTGGGACGAGTTCGAGGCGCCGAAGTGGAATCGACTCCCCGCATTCATCGCAGACATAGTAGTCGCCAAGTCCAATCTTCTCGAGCGCTCGGGTGACCGCCGGAAGAAGGACATGGAACTTGAAGCGGATACGATCCGGGAGGCTTCCACCGTCCCGAAAATCCGCAGCGAGAGCACGATATTCATCTTGCTTCGCAATAAGGATCTTTCGCTGACGGGTCAAAAACTCGGATCGCATCAAACCTCCTTGGAAAGGGCGATAAGAGAATCTACCTTAATTTTGGACATTTGTCAAGGTATTTCCTATCGCCAAATCGACATATTCTGCTACTCTAGCCACATGTTCGATGAGCTTTTACCTCGCGCAGAAAACCTGACGGCCAAGATACAAGAAGCTTGGCAGGTTTTGGATTTGGATACCGTCGCCAAGGAAATGAAAGCGCTTGAAGCGGAAACGTCCGCGCCGGATTTTTGGGCGGATCAAGAACGTGCAAAAACAGAATCTCAAAAACTATCTGATTTAAAAAAGGAATTCGATGCTTGGCATGAGCTCCGCGTCTCCGTTCAAGATGTCGCCGATCTTTTAAATGTCGCCTTGGAAGAAGGGGACGCTTCTTTTGGCGAGGAAGCAAAAAAGAAGCTCGAAGAGCTTGAAAAAGAATATATTGATTTAGAATTCACTTTGCTTTTTTCCGGCCCCTATGATGAAAAAAACGCCATCGTCGCCGTGCATGCCGGCGCGGGAGGAACCGACGCTCAAGACTGGGCGGAAATGTTGCTACGCATGCTCATTCGTTACGCCGAGCGCAAAGAGTGGAAGGTGCGTTTACTTGATGAATCGCGCGGACAGGAGGCTGGGATTAAATCGGCAACATTCGAAGTGAAAGGGCGGTATGCCTATGGCAATTTAAAGAGTGAGCACGGCGTCCATCGTCTCGTGCGTCTTTCGCCTTTCAATTCTGATGCCTTGCGCCAAACCTCATTCGCGCTCGTGGAAGTCATTCCAGAAGTGGATGAATCGGTGGACATAGAAGTGGATCCAAAAGATTTGCGTATCGACACCTTCATGTCCGGCGGGAAAGGCGGTCAGTCGGTAAACACAACGTATTCCGCTGTGCGCATTGTTCATATCCCGACTGGGATCACCGTTTCCTGTCAGAACGAACGTTCGCAAATGCAGAACAAAGAAACGGCGATGAAGATTTTGAAGTCAAAACTTCTCAAAATTCGCGAAGAGGAAATCCAAAAAGAAAAACAGCAACTTCGCGGTGAATATCACAGTGCAGAATGGGGAAATCAAATCCGCTCTTATGTATTACACCCCTATCAGATGGTGAAAGATCACCGTACCGAGGTGGAAACAGCCGACACGGAATCCGTGCTGGATGGCGATTTGGATCAGTTTGTTGAAGGTTATTTACGCTGGATAGCGCAAAAGCGCGATATAAAAGCGGAGCTTAATGCGGACTAATGGCGTCGCGGCCACAAGACAGTCGGGGAGCATCACGCGAAAAATCAATCTATTTCATGAAGATTCAAGAAATTAAAACCGCGCTTGCGGAGCTGGGAGCGAAACCGAATAAACATCTCGGTCAGCATTTTTTAGTTGATAAACATGCGCTCGACACGATTGTTCAGGAAGCGGAGATTGAAAAAGGAGACCACGTTTTGGAAGTTGGCCCTGGCCTTGGCGTTCTTACAAGAAGGCTTATTGAAGCGGGTGCCGAGGTAATAGCTATCGAACGCGACAAAAAATTTGCTGCCTATCTCCGAACGCGCTTTTCTGATGATTTCGAATGCGCGGAAGGCGACGCGGCAAAAATGGATTGGGATGAGCTCATTGGAAAAGGGGATTGGAAATTTGTTTCAAATCTTCCCTATGGGATAACCGCCATCGCGCTTCGGAAAGCGCTTTGGGGCAAAAATCCGCCGACGAATATGGTGGTGCTCATCCAGCGAGAAGTCGCAGAGCGCATCATCCTGCGGGGAAGAAAAAAACATTCGCTTCTTTCGCTTATGGTCGCTTTTGCAAGCCATGAAACGCAATTAGTGAAACGCGTGTCTCGCACCTGTTTTTATCCGCCGCCTCGCGTTGAGTCAGCAATTCTACGCATCATCCCAACGCGGCGGGAAGAACGGGAGGTAATCTGGGGTGAAGATCCGGAAAAAATAATGGCGCTCGCAAGAAAAGGTTTTGCGCATCCGAGAAAGTTTCTTTTCTCAAATTTGGATATAAAAGGAGAGGCTGTTTCACGTATTTCTCTTGAAACAAAAATTCCGGAAAAGGCGCGCGCGGAAGATTTGAAGCCGGAAGACTGGGTTCTGCTCGCAAAAATTCTTGAGAGATAAGTTCAAAAAATCAATGGAAAAATTGGCTGTGCGAGCTGGTCTTTTGGTTCCAGATTAGAGATGGGAAAAATCTATAGGAAAAAGGCCTTTTTTCAACTCTGTGAAGCTCTTGACAGGGGATAGGGATTTCTTTAAACTACTCGCACGTCCTGTGGATTATATATCTGCAGACACTGGAGCTTTGACAACAGAAGAGTGATTGGAACGACCACATAAAGTCCATTCCTTTGATCCCGGAGTTCCGCCAGGGCTCCGTGGGTTTTTACTGAGAGTTTGATCCTGGCTCAGGATGAACGCTAGCGGCGTGTCTAAGGCATGCAAGTCGAACGAACCCCATTTTGTAGCAATACGAGGTGACGGTTAGTGGCAAACGGGTGCGTAACACATTGGTAACCTGCCCCGCAGTCGGGCATAACGTTTCGAAAGGAACGCTAATTCCACGATGGCCATGAGGTGACTATGTCATTTCATGTAAAGTCGCAAGACGCTGCGGGAGGGACCTATGTCCTATCAGCTTGTTGGTGAGGTAACAGCTCACCAAGGCTATGACGGGTAGGGGGTGTGAGAGCACGACCCCCCTCACTGGGACTGAGACACTGCCCAGACACCTACGGGTGGCTGCAGTCGAGAATCTTCCCCAATGGACGAAAGTCTGAGGGAGCGACGCCGCGTGCAGGAAGACGGTCTTCGGATTGTAAACTGCTTTTACCGAGGAAGAACCATGACGGTACTCGGAGAATAAGAGGTTGCTAACTCTGTGCCAGCAGCAGCGGTAATACAGAGACCTCAAGCGTTATCCGGATTTATTGGGCGTAAAGGGTCCGCAGGTGGCCTGTTGCGTCATTGGTTAAATTTCAGGGCTCAACCCTGAAACCGCCAGTGATACGGGCAGGCTCGAGCATGGGAGAGGTAAGCGGAATTGCCGGTGTAGTAGTAAAATGCGTTAATATCGGCAGGAACACCAAATGCGAAGGCAGCTTACTGGAACATTGCTGACACTCAGGGACGAAAGCGTGGGGAGCGAAAGGGATTAGATACCCCTGTAGTCCACGCCCTAAACGATGGATGCTAGATTTTGGGAGTATCGACCCTCCCAGAGTCGGTGAAAAAAGCTAACGCATTAAGCATCCCGCCTGGGGAGTACGGTCGCAAGGCTAAAACTCAAAGGAATAGACGGGGACCCGCACAAGCGGAGGAGCATGTGGTTTAATTCGACGATAAGCGTGGAACCTCACCTGGGTTTGACATGTAGCTGCAAGCCGCTAGAAACAGTGGCCGCCTTCGAGGGTGCTACACAGGTGCTGCATGGTTGCCGTCAGCTCGTGTCGTGAGATGTACCGTTAAGTCGGGTAACGAGCGCAACCCCTGTCCCGTGTTGTATTTTTCACGGGAGACCGCCTCGGATAACGGGGAGGAAGGTGGGGACGACGTCAAATCAGCATGGCTCTTACACCCAGGGCTACACACGTGCTACAATGGTCAGGACAATGGGTTGCCAAGCCGAAAGGCGGAGCTAATCCCATCAAACCTGGCCTCAGTTCGGATTGAAGGCTGCAATTCGCCTTCATGAAGTTGGATTCGCTAGTAAACGCATATCAGCCACGGTGCGTTGAATACGTTCTCGGGTCTTGTACTCACCGCCCGTCAAGTCAAGAGAGTTGGATATGCCCGAAGGCCCCGTTGAGGGGACGAAGGTAGAGCCAGCGATAGGGACTAAGTCGTAACAAGGCATCCGTAGCGGAAGCTGTGGATGGATCACCTCCTTTCTAGGGAGTAACCTCATCGCAAGATGAGGAAGAAACTGAAGGTCGATCTCGATATTCGCTTGCGAATAATTGAGACGGTGTTCAAACGACTCGTGATACCCTCGAAGGGTCGCGAGAAACGTGAATACTATGTACTTGGACAGGTCGTTTCAATCACTTTTTTGCAGTCAAACCTCAAAAATATCCCGCTATATGCGGGATATTTTTATAAAGAAAATAGGCGACTCCCATTGACAAAAAGGAGAAAAAACGCTAGGGTTACAAGTTCCTAAAAATAGGGAGGAATAGATGAGGAGCATAATATTACTCGTAGACGACGATGCTCTTCTGCTCCGAACTACGGCTCGTAGTGTTAGAGGATTTATCAAACGTTCTGGGCGATCTGCTTCCATTCTGGAGGCTGCTTCGTCGGCTGAGGCACTTGAGATCATGCAAAAGTATGGCTCATCCGATTCGAACCAACAGTGGTGCGTGATTTCCGACTTCGATATGCCCGGTATGAACGGAGCCGCTCTCCTTGATGTGCTCGACGTCGAGCTCAAAGAGCGATTGCTGGTTCGCTTGATCGTAAGCGGTCGGGAGGAGAACCGAGCGAAAGCGATTCGTTGCAAAGCGGCCTTCGCCGTCAAGCCAGACATTTCCAAGGACATTGAACAAGCTCTTAGGCTCTTTTTCTCAAGCATCCGGTAGGAAACTCCCGGCTCTGGCACCTCGCGTCTTCTGGATGCGAGGTGTTTTCTTTTAAAAAAACCATCCAAATTTGGATGGTTTTTTTCATGGTGCGCGCACGTGGATTCGAACCACGGACCTTCACAATGTCAATGTGACGCTCTAACCAACTGAGCTATGCGCGCATTTCGGCGACCTGATGGTATCCGACGACGCCCATCACGTCAACGTTTGTTCAGGGGGAGGGTTTTGGCCGTTTGAATGGGATTGTGTTATACTGAGCGTGTTATTCATTACTTCTCTTTTCTTCACAGTTCTTTCTCGTATGCCAGAAGCAAAACCAAAAAAAACCATACGTCGCCGCACAACAAAAAAGGCGGCATCAAGCCCAATCCCAAGCGGTCCAGTCTGTAGCCATGAAGGCTGCGGTACAGACGGTTGCCGTGTTCGTTATGTCGGTCCCGTGTCACATCTGCGCGATCATTATGCTTGGCATGCTGCCAGGGGGTCGGAGCATATCTGGGCTGCCGCAATAACAACTGGACTCGCCCTCGTTCTCACAGGAGCCATTGCTCTTACCGCAGCTCAAGCAAAGCAAAATGAGCATGACGCTACGCTTTCAAGCCAGAATGCGAATCGAGCGGATATTGAGCGCATTATGAATCGTCTGGATCGCGTTGAGCGCCTCGTCGATGAAACACATGGCATGTTGCTCAAACAGGTTGAGCCTCCTACAGAAGAAAGCATCATGAAGAGTACGCTTCCCGCTTCTGACGCTTCGGAACAGTAATCACGCTAGAAAGAAATCCCGTTTCAATGAGACGGGATTTTTGATTATATCTGATTCGTGTTTTGAAAACCCCATTAGAAAACGAGAGCGGCTATAACAAAAAAACAAGATAAGAGCAAAGAAGCCAATCGTTAAAAAAAGGAGAGATAGTGCCTCTTTTTTCTTTCCATCCAAATACCACATAATCGATTTTCCAAAGACGGCGAATCCAGTGATCGCGACTGAGATAACAAGCAGAAGAAGCATCAGGACAGGTACAAGAAAATTTCTTTTTTGCTGCCTATGGAGAACGTCCCTAAAGAGGATAAAAAGATTCTAATGCCTAGAACATAGACGGCTGTCGCCGTAGCCCCTATGAGGGCGCTTGTAACGATGTAATTGGATAGTTTCATATAGGGTCAGCGTAAAGCCTATATCAGAGGTCAATAAAAGGCATTGACGAGTATGATCAAAAAACCTATTATACGGCCACATTCCGGGGTCGTCTAATGGTAGGACTACTGCCTCTGAAGCAGTGTATCTTGGTTCGAATCCAAGCCCCGGAGCCAAAAAATAAACCCTGAAGAGCATGGCTTTTAGTCAGGTTCTCTCAGAATTGGATTCTAGAAAAACCTTAGCCAATCGGTCGAGGTTTTTTGATTTAGGCTTACCCCTTGCCAAATAATCCAATATAGGCTATGCTTCGCCGGATTCATTTATATGTATACAAACTCATACCACGACAACAAGCCAGGTAGCTGGAAGGGCGGAAAAAGTTTCGGCGGAGGCGGCAGAGGCTTCGGCGGCGGAGGCTTTAACAAGCGCGGTCCAAGTGATCGCGGAGGCTTTAAAACCATGCATCCAGCGACTTGCGAAAAGTGCAACTCACGCTGCGAAGTCCCGTTTAAACCGAATGGCCGCAAGCCAGTTTTCTGCAGCGACTGTTTTGTGAAAGATGGCGATAGCGGTCCCTCACGATTCGCCTCGCGCGACAATCGCTCGGAACGACCGTCTTACAGACCGGATTCCGGTGTGTCCGACCAGCTCAAAATGATCAACTCCAAGTTGGATGCGATTATCCAGGCGCTAGAGGACTAAGAGAAGCAGACGCGTAAAATAAAACACTTCCCATACGGGAAGTGTTTTAGATATGATATCATACACGGTATGAAAAATCCGTTTGTTTCACCATTGCTCATTCTTCCGTTTGATCATAGAAGTTCTTTTGCAAAAGGACTGCTCGGTTTCAAGACGCCACTCACGAAGGCGCAGAAAGAAGAGGTTACGGAGTTGAAAAAAATCGTCTACGAGGCATTTCAGCTTTCGGTAAAAAAATATTCGCACTTCAATTGGTTTGGTATTCTTGTTGATGAAGAATATGGGTCGAGCATTCTTCGTGAGGCGAAGAAAACAGGTGTGCAAGTTTGTCTTACGACAGAAAAAAGTGGAAAGGAAGAATATCAATTTCAATATGGAAGCGCTTTTACTACACACATCAACAAGTTCAAGCCACATTACGTAAAAGCATTGGTGCGATGGAATCCGGCAAATAAGGTGCTGAATGCGCGTCAGCTTAAACGCTTAAAAAAGCTTTCAGATTTTTGTCACAAGAACGGCTATGAGTTTTTATTTGAATTATTAATTATTCCAACAGAGAGCGATTTGAAACGAGCGGGAGGAGCCGGAGCCTTTCAGAAACAGGTTCGGCCAAAAATGGAGGCTGATGCTATTCGTGTTATTCAGAAGACGGTGGATGTCGATATCTGGAAGCTTGAAGGAATGGCAAAAGCAAAATGGAAGCTTGTCTTGGCTGCGATGAAACCGGACGCGCGCGTTATCGTTCTAGGTCGGGGAGAGGATGAAGCGCATGTTCGCACATGGCTTCGGGACGCCACTTCTTTCGATCAGATTATTGGTTTTGCGGTTGGTCGTACGGTTTTTGCAAAACCACTGAAAGTGTATATAGAAAAAAGAATCACAAAAAAAGTGTGCATAGAGCGCATCTCAAAAAACTTTTCTTCTCTTGTACGACTTTGGTCAAAAGAGCGCAGTATCAAGCCTTAAGAATCCAGTCCTGTCATTTGTTTAAAACGAAAACGATAAAAGGCTCGGCGTAGTTTGTTTGCGAGCGGTGTTTCAAATGCCAGCGTGTGAAAGAGATCGACGAAGCCCGTCTTTCCAAGTGTGATAATCGTTCCCTTTGTTTCGGCATGGAATGGGCGCAAGCGTGCTCCAGCATCTTCTTTTAAAATATTTGCGGCAACAACTTCCGCCATCTCCATGGCGACTTGAGCTGTTTTTGGAACATGGACTCCTTTTGTTTTTAAGTTGCTGATGTCGCCTGCACAAAAAATAGAATCGTCCAGACGAAGATAGTTGTCGACGGTAGGATATCCTTTTACGATTTCAACGTTCGGATCAATATTGATGGGACAAGCTTCAATACCGGCTGTCCATAAAATAAAATGAGCTGGAATCATTTTTCCTGAGACGGTGTAGATGGTGTTTTTTTCGATCTTTATAACCGCCTCGCTGGTGTAGGTTTGAATACTGTGATTATCCAGCTCGCGATTTGCGATATTGACTGCGGTTTGAGAAAAGCCTGGAAGAATTTGCGGGGCAGCTTGGATCAAGTGGTAGCGCAGGCTAAGAGTCGGGTCGATTGTTCCATCCGTCTGTTTTTTTTGAATGAAATTTTTTATGGAAAAGATCGCTTCAATTCCAGAAGGACCGCCGCCAACCACAGCCAGAGTTAATAGGCGCGCGCGCTCCTTGGAATCAGCTGTCTGTTCAGCTTCACGCATTAAATGCAAAAGACTTTCTTGCGCGCGTTTGGCATCGCCAATGGATTTGAGCGGCAAGGTGTGTTCTTTTGCGCCGGGGATGCCGTAATAACATGTGTCGGCTCCATGGGCGAGCACGAGTTTATCATAGGTCATTTTTTGTGTTCCTTCCGCATGGATCGTGAAGGTTTTTTCTTTGCGATTAATGTCATGGACTTCACCTTTGATAAAAATAAAGCCGTCACGTTTTGCGATGGTGGGAATTGAAGCCGTTATTTGTTCGAGTGGCATTTTGCCGGCAAGCATATCAATGAGCCACGGTGTGAAAAGAAAACGATCCTTCTTATCAATGAGTACAACGGTAAAACGATTTTCTGCATGTTTTGCAAGGAGACGTGCAACGCGCAGTCCGACAAAACCAGCTCCAACGATAGCGATGCGTTTCATATGAAGCATTTTAGCTTGCAAAAGAGAAAACGCAAAGTGAGAAGCACAAAAAAAGAGACGTGAGCCTCTTTTTTATCTTATGCATTTTTGTTTGACCGTTGAGAAAAAAACTCGGTTGCTTGCTGTAAACTTTGGAAGGTTCCCGCATCGGACCAGAAGCCACGCACAGGACGCGCTGTTAATTTTCCTTGGCGAAGATACGTATTGTTAAGGTCGGTAACTTCAAGCTCACCGCGTTTTGAAGGTTGGAGGTTGCTAATAATCTCAAATGCGTGTTCGTCGTAGATATAGAGTCCGACCTGAGCAAAGTTGGATTTTGGTTGCTCGGGCTTTTCTTCTATAGAGAGGACATGTCCTGCGGAATCCAATTCCATAACCCCGAAGCGCTGAGGATCGTCCACGGCCTTGTAAAAAGTCATAGCACCTTCTTTGAAAGAGGAAATATGCGGGAAGAAATTTTCATCAAAAAGATTGTCTCCGAGGATAACGGTACAGTTGTCTCCATCAACAAAATCCTTTGTGAGATTAAGCGCGTGTGCAACGCCCCCCGACTCGTCTTGGATGCGGTAGGTCAGATTGCAACCGAACTCTTTTCCTGATCCCAATAAGTTCATAAAATGACCGGCATGATCCGGGCCTGTTACAACCATGATTTGGCGAATGCCTGCCTGCAAAAGGGTTTGCAGCGGATAAAGAATCATCTGCTTATCCGCAACGGGAAGGAGATGCTTGTTTGTAATATTTGTGAGCGGTGAAAGACGGGTCCCACGTCCTCCGGCGAGAATAACGCCTTTCATTTGTTTTGGTTTTTCGCGCAGGAATTGAAAACTGTTTGCTGCCTGTACGGAATCTAGATGGGGCGCGTTTGGAGAATCGTTGTCTGTAGATTCAGCCTTAATGGCTTTTGCGTATTTGATCATCGTATCGCGAAGCGCTACGTCAATCGGACGCATTTCAATGCCAAGTTCCCGAAGATGCTCAGACTGCAGAATACAATTCGATCGAGCTTTTATTGCAAGACCACGGGCAACTAAATTTTCTGCGGTGATCCATTCACAGGAATGATTTGGATCGACATACTCTCGATAAAGTCTAAGCAAATCCTGGTGACGCATGACGCCTGGGTTCACGACATGGAAAATGCCCCGGCCTCGTTTTTGAACAAGACTATAACAAGTATTCAAAAGATCTTCTACAACGGTGACGCTGTTTGCCACGTCGATAACTTGTTTATAGTTCGCAAGTTTATCGATCAAATTACGCGCAGCCGGGCGATCATCAATTGGCATACGTAATCGAGCAATACCGACATTCGGAAGGCGTGAGAGAATAAGATCCGCGGCATATTTTGTGCGAGAGTAAAACGCTGAAGGATTTGCAAAATCATCTTCGCGCCATCCTTTTGGATCAGGAGAAGGTCCATAAAAAATACAGCCACTCGCAAGATGAAGAAGGTAGACGCCACGTTCTTGGCAAGCTTGCGCAAGCGTCAGGACGCCCGTCACATTCGACTGAAAGGTTTCTGCTTGGTGCGTTTCACACCAGTCGACATTTGGTTTCCCCGTTTTTCCCGCAGCGTTCACAACGGCGTCCGGCTGATGCTCTTCGAGCGCCTTTAAAACGGCTTCTTTATCATCGATGCGCGCAGACGTGCCAACCGCTTCCGGCCAGGCTTCCAGCATGCGCCCGCCGATATAGCCCTTGGATCCAAAAATCAGAATTTTCATAGATGTTTTCCATGTCTTAGCATGTTGTTTTTCTTCCGACAAGGAACGTTAAGTATGGCTTCTGGCGGTAAAGAAAAGAACTCTATGGGAGGAGCGGTTTCCACCAATCTTCATGATGTAAGAACCACTGAATCGTTTCAGTTAATCCTTCATCGAAATTCTTTTTCGGTTCCCAAGCAAGTTCGCGCTTTGCCTTGGATGCATCGATGGCGTAGCGGCGATCATGCCCTTTACGATCGCTGACAAATCGAATAAGAGATTCCGGTTTTTTTAGTTCTCGTAGAATCTGTTTTATCACATCAATATTTGCACGCTCTGCGTTTCCGCCCAGACAATACGTTTCACCGACTTGGCCTTTCAGTAAAATCGCTTCAATGCCGGCACAGTGATCTTCAACATGAATCCAGTCGCGTACGTTTTTTCCATCTCCATACAGAGGGAGCGGTTTATCGTGGAGCGCCTGAACGATCATAAGTGGAATAAATTTTTCCGGATAATGGTAGGGGCCGTAATTATTCGAACAATTTGAAATCGTAATCGGAAGTTGATGTGTGTGCTGATAGGCACGTACAAGATGATCGGATGCCGCTTTTGAAGCGGAGTAAGGGCTCCTTGGATCATAGGGTGTCTTTTCGTTGAACGTTTCATTCGTGTCCAGATCGAGCGCGCCAAATACTTCATCCGTCGAAATATGATGGAAACGTCGAATCTGTGATCCGCGACGGTGTGCTTCGTCGAGAAGCGTTTGTGTTCCTAAGACATTCGTTTTTAGAAAGGGAAGGCTTCCTTCAATAGAGCGGTCGACATGCGACTCGGCGGCAAAATGAATGACAACCTCTGCGCCCTCCATGGCCTGTTTCACAACAGAAGCATCACAGATGTCTCCTTGAATAAAGGTATAGCGTTTTTCATCAATTCCTTTAAGGTTCTCTAAATTCCCCGCATAGGTGAGGAGGTCGAGATTGGTGATGGAATCTTCCGGGTGGTGCTCAAGCCAATACCTGACAAAATTTGAGCCAATGAACCCGGCGCCGCCGGTAACGAGGAGTTGCATATAAAATAAGAAATCGTCTTGTCTGAGCTTGTACTACACGTCGTATTACATTGACAAAATATCAAGAAAATGTCCATGTGATGGCGATACCTTGTATTATGAGACGGTTAAGAAGCAAAAAAGAGGTTTGTGAGATGAAGCAGCTTGCAGAAAACCTGCGGGGTGCCATCGAAACGGTGGTGGATCCTGCGGAGGAGGGCAGAGCACATGACTACGTGAGGACGCTTCGAGAGATTTTCGAATCGGAGCCCAACGAGGGATTGGCCAACCTTCCTCGCGAAGAGACAAAAGCGTACGCCAGGCTGGCCCTCGAGAAAGTACCGAAATCGCGCTCAAACATGCGACGCCACACAGTGGCGATCCTGGGCATGGTCCGTGGCCGGGTTCTCAAGCCCGCTACCGGATCTCTCTAGCTTCTGACGGAGTGACGACAACTAACTAAAAACGGCCTTGCGTGGTAACTCATGCCGGCCGTTTTTTTTGTTTGCTTTGTCATTTCATGCAAAGCGTGGCAATGTTGAGTGGAATATGAATGCTTCTTCTCGGAAAGATCTGGCGGTTGTTATCGTGTCCTGGAATGTTCGAGATATCCTTTCAGAGAACTTGAAAGCGCTATTTTCAGAAGGAATGAATACAGGATTTACCGTTATTGTTATAGATAATGCGTCAAATGACGGAACGATAGAGGCTGTGCGAGCGGCCTTTCCTCAAGTGCGGGTTATCGCAAATAAGAGAAACGAAGGATTCGCAAAAGCTTGTAATCAAGGAATAGAGGAAATGGTAGCAGAAGTGGGAGGAATAGAGGGAGCTCCTCATATTCTATTACTGAATCCCGATATGCTCGTTGTTCCTAATATGCTGGCAAAGACGGTTGCCTATCTTAATGTGTATCCGGATGTAGCCGTCGTGGGCGCAAAACTTTTAGATAAAAATGAGCAGCCCATGCATCATATGCGCCGATTTCCGACGCTTCGTGATCAGCTTGCTATTCTGCTTAAGCTTCCACATATTTTCCCAGGTTTGCTTCGCAGATATTACGCAGAGGATCTCGATCTTGAAAAAGAACAAGAAGTGGATTCCGTGCGCGGTTCTTATTTTGCAATAAACAAAACAGCACTTCAGCGTATTGGTAATCTCGATGAACGTTATTTCATTTGGTTTGAAGAAGTTGATTACTGTCGGATGGCAAAAGAGAAGGGGATGAAGGTTATGTATGTTCCCTCGATTGTCGCAGAAGATCTTGTAGGAAGAAGTGCAGCGCTGTGCACAACCTTTTGGAAGCAAAAAGTCTTTACGCATTCAATGATTCTGTATTTTAAAAAATGGTATTCCGCTTGGCAGGCGGTACTGCTTCAGATCATCCGTCCGTTTGCGCTTACATCCGCTTGGATCACGGATTATTTTCGTCGCAAGCCTTCACGATTGAAAAACGAACCTCTATGAAACTCGCTATTCAAATCGTGCTGTATCACCGTTCAAAACATTTTATGAAATTACTTGCAAGTCTTGAGAAATCGGACCTGCAATATTTCGAATTATTCTGCTATGAAAACTCTGTGAATCAAGAAGAGTTTCGAAAATCAAAATCTATTCTCGAAGCGTCCGGGCTTATCCATCACATTCTGACGGGCAATCGGAATATCGGATTTGGAAATGCGCACAATGCGCTTTGGCGCTTGCACGAAGCCCCTTTTGTTTTACTGCTAAATGATGATGCTTGGCTCACGCCTTTATTTCTAGAAAAAGCGCTTCAGCGCATGGAAGCGGATCAAAAGACCGCTGCCGTGAGCGGGCTATTATATCGTTGGGATGGATCAGCGGATCCTTGCGCAACAGCAGGAACGTTTATTGATACAGCTGGACTCGAGTACAACTGCCTCGCCGACATTCGTGATCGCTTTGCCGGACAAACCATGAAAGACATCGGAGACGCGCTGCAAGAACCGAAAGAAATTTTTGGCGTGTCGGGAGCCATCGCATTACTTCGTCGTTCGGCTGTTGAAAGGGTTTCTCCGGAGCAGCTTCCTTTCGATCCAAGTTTTTTTATGTATAAGGAAGATGTTGATCTTGCGATTCGTCTTCGGCGCGGTGGATTTATTTCTTGGTATGAACCGATGGCGGTCGCCTTTCACCAACGCGGTTTGAAGCTCGGAACAAAAACATGGTTCGCTCGCATTCAAGAGGAACGGAAACGCCCCAAGGTTTTACGTCAGGCTTCTTTGCTAAATCAATGGAAACTAGATATCTATCACGCGAGCGTGAAACTTGGTTGGCGAGATATCTTTAAGAGCATGGTTCACGAGGCGAAACGAAAAGTTCTCACATTCCTTTCTTCGCCGACTGTATTTTTTTTCGCAGCCGAAGCATTTATTATTTCCCTTCCGGCAACGATAAGAAGACGCCGCCTCTTGAAACAACTCCTTCCGGATGTTCGTTTATCAGGCGCTTCGACAAGGGGAGAGGAAGGGTCTCGTGCTTCTTGATAAACAGCCATTTCCCATGCTTCCAAAAATTGCGGTCATTTATCTCACGTATCCCACGCCAAATTGGCAGCGGGATATTGATCGGTTCATGCATTCGTTTACGAAGGTGCGTTATCCGAAAGATCGCCTTGAACTGATCTGCGTTGAGTCAAAGGGAAAACTTTCGCCCGTACAGCCGTGGTTTGAAAAAACATGGATGCCAAAATCAGGCGCGGAGCTTCCGCACATCAGTTACATTTTTCATGACGAGTGGATCGGCTTTTCCGGAAACAATAACTTCGGCGTCGCAAAAGCAAAAGAACTTGGCTGCACCTATGTACATCTTACAAATGAAGATACCGACGTCGATCCAGATTATCTTCTACGCGCCGTCGAACGCGCGGAAGCAGATGAACAAATTGCTATTGTTCAATCCCTGCTTCTTTTGGGAGAGGAACGTGAGCATGTGAATTCCGTTGGAAACGATCTGCATTATCTCGGTTTTGGATATTCAAGCGGCTATAAGTGGAGCGTGGAACAAGCGCGCGCGTATTTTGAAAAAGAACGCATACGCAATGCGGATCTGGAAATCGGATATGCTTCAGGAGCGGCGATGCTTGTGCGTATGAGCGCGATTGAAAGAATGGGCGGGCTCTTCGATGAGCGCTTTTTTTCCTATCATGAAGACACCGATGCGGGGCTGCTTGCGCGAGCGCTTGGCATGAAAGTGGTCGTAGAGCCTTCGTCCATCGTTTATCACTATTATGAATTTGGAAAGAGCAAAAAGAATTTCTTTTGGATGGAACGCAACCGATACGTTCTTCTCTTTAGCTATGACAAACTCTGGACGCTCTTCCTTCTGTTTCCAATGATGGTTGTTATGGATATGGCACTTCTTTTCTTTAGTGCGAAAGGCGGATGGTTTTCCGAAAAACTCGATGTGTACCGCGAGTGGTTTACGCGAGACTACTGGGCTTGGATAAGAGAGCGGCGCGCGCGTATAAAAAAGATGCGAATTATTGGAGATAAGAAGCTCCTACGTTTTTGTGTTGGAGAAATCGCCTTTCAAGAGGAGGGCGTAAAAAACGCCCTTTTGGAGAAGGTTGGGAATCCGCTCATGAAGCTCTATTGGAGCTTGGTAAAAAACCTCCCATTTTGATCCAAAGCGCGCGGATCTTGCCAAAAAGGCAAAATACTGTTACCCTTCGTGCCATCCATATGAAGGCTGAAATTCACCCGACATACTTCCCTGAGGCCAAGGTCACTTGCGCCTGCGGAAATGCATTCACTGTTGGCTCCACGGTCGAAGAAATTCGCGTAGAGCTTTGTTCTAAATGTCACCCGTTTTATACGGGAAAACAGAACTTAGTAGACACCGCCGGTCGTGTCGAACGCTTCGAAAAGCTTACGGCTGCCTCCAAAGAGAAAGAGGCTTCTCGTGGCAGTAAGAAGGTTAAACAGGCTAAGCGCGCTGTTCAGAAAGCAGAGAAAAAGGCAAAAAAACCTTCCGTTGATTTGTAACGCGAAACCCGTCGAGATGGATGATGCTATTATAGCAGCAGACTTTCTCGGCGGGTTTTTGTTTTTCAAATATCTATGAATACGCATCTCATTCAAAAAGCGAAAGAAGCGCTAGAAGAACTTCAGAAGGCTGAAGCTGTTTTGTCTTTGCCGGAAATTTTGAATGATCAGAAAAAGCGAAAAGAAGCCTCTCAAAAATTTTCTCTTGCCAAGGGGAAGGCTGAAGTCGCGACAGAGCTCCTTCGGGCGGTGGAAGCTGTTCGAGACGCAAAAGAAGCGACGGAATCCGAAGATACGGAAATGGAAGAAATGGGCCGTTTGGAACTTGCACATCTTGAGCCGGAGCTTTTGGAACTTGAAGAACGCTTTGAACTCCTCCTGATCCCGCCGGAACCATATGATTCAAATGACGTTATTATAGAAATTCGCGCCGGAACAGGCGGAGATGAAGCGGCGCTTTTTGCCGGCGATTTGCTTCGCATGTATTTACGCTATGCGGAACGCAAAGGCTGGAAAGCAGTTCTCCTCTCAGAATCCATGAATGAAGTTGGGGGATACAAAGAAGCCATTGTTTCCGTAAAGGGGCAAGGAGGATTTGGATTGCTTAAAGTCGAGTCAGGTGTTCATCGCGTACAGCGCGTTCCCACAACGGAGAAGCAGGGGAGAATTCATACCTCAACCGCCACCGTGGCCGTCCTTCCGGAAATTGAAGAAACAGAAATTCATATTGATCCAAAAGATCTTCGTGTCGACACATTCTGCGCTGGGGGAAAAGGAGGTCAATCCGTTAACACGACATACTCCGCCGTGCGTATTACGCATATCGCAACAAATATCGTTGTGTCTTGCCAAGATGAACGTTCTCAACTGCAGAACCGGGAGCGAGCGATGTCGATTCTTCGTGCGCGCCTTTGGGAATATGAGGAAGAAAAAAAGCGTGCCAGCTTGGACGCAGATCGCCGATCTCAGATAGGAACGGGTGACCGCTCAGAAAAGATTCGTACCTACAATTTCCCTCAAGATCGTATTACCGATCATCGTATTAAAAAATCATGGCATAATATTCCACAAATATTGGATGGTGAGCTGGAACCCATCATTTTGGCTGTAAAAGCAGGGAAAATGGGGGAGGAAGAGGAAGCGGCATAACGAGCGATTTAGGTTGACAAAAGCCTGAAAATATGGTGTAGTTGCCCGTTCGCTCTTTTTGCTTATACGCTAGAGCGGCACATAAGGAGGTTCCTGTGAAAAGACTTTTGGCGTTTTTCGCCGCATGTTCTGTGATGATGGGCTGTTCACTCGACCGACAGGGTCTGGGCATGCCGCACTATCATGATGGTGCGATGGACGTAAGTCCGGATGCGAATATCGATGACGGCAGTTTGGACGTAAGTCCGGACGCCGATACTGGCGTGGACGCCAGTATGGATGCCGATACCGACGCGACCATGGACGCAAGTCCGGACGCCGACGCCGGTGATGCGGGGCCAAGCGAAGATGGTGGCCCATCGGACACGGGTGTTCTGGATTCGGGGATGCTCGACTCCGGCCCGCCGGACGCGGGGTTCACCTCGTGCAGCACCGAAACGGGGAATTGTCTCCGCTTTCAAAACACAGCCGGTTCTCCCGAAACAGCGGAGTGGATGATCGATGTCATCTGGACGCTCATGGGAGGGTCCGTCGATGACAGCGGCTATGCTCCCGTGGCTTGCATTGGCGGTATCCGTCGTGAGGACGCCCTCACAACGGAATGCCGCTTCACGCTGCCGGCTAGACCGGCAACAGCCATTGGCTTGGCACTTGTGTACATGTACCCGCGCTATGCGGACATGAGCTCACCGTGCACGGTGAGCGGTTGCTCCAATTACCCATCGGGGTATGTTCTGTGGTCGGAGGGTCTTCCCAAGACCATCATGCTCGAGCGCCGACCGACGCCAGCCGGTTCGATCATGGTGCTTCGAGTCGCTCTTTGACGTCGACTGTCCCGGGAGCTCACCGCGCAATATCCTTCCGAGGATCGCGCGGTGAGCTCTCGGGGCTTTTTTCTTTATCAGACCACCTCCCTTGTCAAAAATAGGGATTTTCGATACAGTTCCCCCGCTTTGTTAAAAGCTTTTTACTCATCTTCGCCCGTTTTATTTAGGCCGTTCTCTCCTTCCCCTTTTCAAACGGGGCCGGAACGGTGAAAACGGAGCGAGTAAAGGAGAATCTATGATAAAAACACCCTCATTAGTTGATATGCTTCAGTCCGGGGTTCACTTTGGCCATCAGACGTCAAAGTGGCATCCGAAGATGAAAAAGTATGTCTTTGGAAGCCGTCAGGGCATCCACATTATTAATCTTGAAGAAACGCAAAAAGCTCTAGAAGTTGCGATGGACTTTTTGAAGAAAACCGCAGCTCGCGGCGGTACAGTTCTCTTTGTTGGAACGAAAAAGCAGGCAGCTTCGATTATTGAAGAAGCGGCCAAAGGCTGTGAAATGCCTTATGTCACCAAACGTTGGTTGGGCGGAACGCTTACCAACTTTTCATCTGTGGCTCAGCAAATCCGCAAGCTGAAAGACATGAAGCGTAAGCAGGAAAAAGGCGAGCTCGCAAAATATACGAAGCTTGAACAGTTGCGCATGTCCGAACAGATTGAATTGCTTGAGTCAAAAGTTGGTGGCATTCAAGAGTTGACGCGTATTCCGGACGCCATTTTGATTTTCGACATCCGCAAAGACAAAACAGCGCTCGAAGAAGCTCTTCGCCGCGGCGTAAAAGTTGTTGCTGTATGCGACACAAACGTAAATCCGTTGAACGTTGATTATCCGATCCCGGCGAATGACGATGCAATAAAATCTATTCAGCTTATGGCAACCACGCTCTCCGGTGCCGTTGCGGAAGGACATAAAGAATGGGAAGCGGCACGCGCACGTTTAGGTGGAGCGCTGATGACCAAAGGAACCCCGAACGCAAAAGAAGCAACGCAGGTTTAAACCAAATAATAAAAAGACTCTATGGGTATCGACACAAAACTCGTCATGGAGCTTCGCAACCGTACAGGAGCCGGAGTTCTTGATGCGAAAAAATCATTAGAAGAAGCAGGCGGCGACATTGAAAAAGCAATTGAAGTTCTCAAAGGAAAGGGAGCGATCAAAGCGGCAAAAAAAGCCGGTCGCGAAGCAGGGGAGGGCGTAATTGCCTCCTATGTTCATCACAATGGCAAGCTCGCCGCGCTTCTTGAGCTCGCTTGCGAAACTGATTTCGTTGCTCGAACCGACGATTTTAAATCGCTCGCAAATGACCTCGCTTTGCAGGTTGCTGCTATGGATCCTACGTATGTAAGTCCGGAAACGATTCCTGCAGAAGACATCGAAAAGAAAAAGCAGGAGTTTATGGCGGACCTTGCAAAAGAAGGGAAGCCGGATGAAATGAAAGCAAAAATCGTTGAAGGAAAGCTGCAGAAATGGATGAGCGAAATCTGTTTGACGAAGCAGGCCTTCATCAAAGATGAAGATCGAACCATCGAACAACTTCTCAACGAAGCCATCGGGAAGATTGGAGAAAAGATTGTTCCGGTACGCTTCGTTCGCATGGAAATGGAAGCGCCTTCCGGGCAAACTTGCTAAGAAGAAACGTAAAAAAACGAACTTTCAAGAACAGAAGGTATAGATAAAAATATTCCGATAGCATCGGAATATTTTTTTATCTTAGCCAATAATCGTATTTGTTTTTGTAATAAAGTTGTAGATAAATGAGTATCAATGTTATCGTTGTTATGTTGACCGTCTTTTCTTATGTCTTATATCGGTAAAATCGCAGGGATGTTCTTCGCTCCGATTTTATTTGGAGTATTTTTTACGACTGCACCCGCGCATGCCACGAGTTTTGTTCAGACAACGTATGCGACAAAAGCGTCTAATGCAGCGCTTCCAACCTCGGTAACGGCAACATTTCTTGCTCCCGCGACGGCGGGAGATATGCTTATTGCCGTCGTGGGAGCAGATGGGAGCGCTACGATAAACACGCCGGCAGGCGGATGGCCAGTCGCTATTAATCAAACGGGCATTCCAAGCCAGGCGATTTTTTATCGTATTGCGGACGGAGGGGAGACGGGTTTAACAGCAACGGTTCATGCGAACCCGGGAGCCATTGCTTTGCAGCTCTACGAGTATTCAGGGTCTCTAGAACTCGACCAAACTGGATCAAGCTCCGGGAAGAGTGCAACACCCTCATCTGGTTCTTTTGTGTCTTCAGAGAATAACGAGCTCCTTTTTGCAGCTTTTACGACAGATGTAAAGTCACAATTCAAGGATGCTTCTTGGAATGATGCTGAAGAAGGTTTTACGGAACGAAATGATTTCCAGACATCAGGTGGTGAACATAACGGAACATATGGCGCTGGAGATAGTCTCGCAAACTCCACAGGGACACAAGGTGTGACCATTATAGCGGCAGGCAAAAATGGTAACTGGATCGGACAAATTGCAAGCTTTCGAACTCCAAGTACGCCGCCCCCCCCCACCACCCTCGGTAGATGAATCGAACCCGTCTATCAGACAAAACGAAGTCAAACCAAAAGAACTTGAAGTAACTATTTTGTCGGGAGCGGGTTGTACCACGCATCCGAATGTAAAACTTTTAATTCATGCTGTTGACACAGCTGAAATAAAGATAAGTAATCTTCCAGATCTCTCTGATGGGGAGTGGCAACTTTTTGAACCTGGCATTGATCGGACACAGCTCATAGACTGGACTTTATCCGAAGGCGACGGTGAAAAAATGGTATATGTCATGTTTAAAGCGCCTTTTCTTGATGTCGTTTCAGATGTACAGACGGCCATCATTCAGCTTGATGAGACGATGTTATGCCAGACGGCAGCAGAACATACGCATAGTGTTGATATAGAGGGGAAAATAACAACTACAGAAACGGATCCCGACTGTCTTTCTGATTATGATCATACCGTTGTAGAGCCTTATGTCATCGAGGAAGATGGGACGGAGCGCGATGTCAGTAGTTTATATGGACAAATAAAAACAATATCTGCAACCAGCACGGAATACAGTTTTGAAACAGGGAATAACTTTACCTATGGAGACGTTGTCGTTCATGTGGAGCGTATAGATAAAGATATCAGCGCGCATGTTGATGTGATGAATGCACTCACAAAAAATGATCTTCAGGAAGTAAGGCTGCGCATAAAAGCAGCAGACCGTGGAGTAGTGGATGATCGACTCCTCTGGAGTCGGGAAGTTTCTTCACGGGATCAAGAATTTTATCTTGGAGGCTATCCGGAATTATGCGAGTCTTGGGCAGTACCTCATCCGCATCTGGGGGATCTATTTCGGGCCCCCTCTTCAAGCATCTATTATTACGGTAAGGATTTGCAGCGCCATGTTTTTCCAAACAAAGATGTGTTTGATAGCTGGTATTCGGAAAGTGCTTCCGTGGAAACATTCGCTTCCTATCAGCTCGCCAATATTCCATTGGGCAACAATGTAACACTTCGTCCAGGGTCTTTAGCATGTATAGCAAATCAACCCGAAGTCTTTATAGTGGATACAAACGCTCAACTTCGTTCATTCGTTACGAATTCTCTCTTGGATGCACTTTATGGATTTAACTGGGGAACCGTGGTGCATGAGATAAGCGCCGCATTGGTCACAAACTATTTTTTCGGAGCGCAGATAACATCCAGTTCTGAGCTTGCGGCGCTGTCGGAAACAAGCACCGTAGCCACAATTGATGATTTGTGGCCAATTACAGCTACTGTTGAAGCCTCACTCCGCACTGCCCTGTTCAAAGTACTTGATGGGAGAGTTGAATTTGTTAAGGACCCATTACATCACTATACGGGCAAGACGAATATTTCTTTCCATATATTTACTAAGGACGGACAACCACTCACCGCAGAGGATTTAGGAATTCAATTTGACCAACAAGTTCGTTTTACACTTGTACGCGATGATTTGACGGACTTCTATTATCTGCATCCACAGGAACAAAACGGTCTTTGGACGGCAGAGGCAGACATTGTCGAAAGCGGTATCTATTATGCATATATCGACATCGCTCCGATCGGAGGCCAGCGCGTTATTTTGCGTTCTGTATTGGCCATTGGAGCGAATCCCGTAGCGAGAACAGGGGTTCCGGAACTGAGCACCCAAGCTGGAGTTTTTCTTAATCCCTTCCGTTTAGAATTGATTTCCGAGCCGCCGAAAGCGACACAAGAATTTCCGCTCGCATTTCGTTTAACGAAAGATGGGAAGGCATTTAACGGTGTGGACCCCTGGGTCAACGCGTATGGGCATATGAGCATCTTTAATCAAGACAATCGAAATGCATACATACACACGCATGCAATAGATCCGCCTAAAGACGGCGTGCTTACTTTTTTGGATGTGCGGTTCCCGTATCCGGGGCGATATACAATGTTCGTTCAGTTGGAATTGGAAGGGGCAATGCGCGTTTTCCCGATCACAATCGATGTCCCCGCTCCAGAGCCGCAAGTACCCTAAGGTTCTTTTTCTCTGTCGGGTTCTCTCTCGGGGAACGATCTGCTATCATGCGTGCATAACGCACTATTATTATGCCAAACATTGCTATTAACGGTTTCGGCCGCATCGGTCGGAATGTCTTCAAGGCCGGATTTGGAAAACCGGGATTTAACGTTGTCGCTGTCAATGATCTTACGGATACGGCGACGCTCGCACATCTTCTCAAACATGACACGTCTTATCACGCCTATGATAAGACGGTGCGCTCCGGAAAAAATCATCTCATTGTATCAGGAAAAAAGATTGATGTTCTTTCCGAGCGAGATCCTTCCGCGCTTCCGTGGAAAGAAATGAAGGTGGACATTGTTCTTGAATGTACCGGACGCTTTACCAATGAAGAAGGCGCTTCACAGCATTTGAAGGCGGGAGCAAAACGCGTCATTATTTCTGCACCGTCAAAGGGCGGAAATGTGCCAACGCATGTCTTGGGCGTGAATGAAAAAGGCGCCGGTAAGAAATCAAAAATAATTAATAATGCAAGCTGCACAACAAATTGTATCGCACCGGTTGCGGCAATCATGGGAAATACTTTTGGTGTGAAGAAGGCGATTATGACAACGATTCACGGTTATACCGCGGATCAAAATCTGCAAGACGGTCCGCATCATGATTTACGCCGAGCGCGCGCAGCCGCGATGAACATTATTCCAACAACAACGGGTGCCGCCATCGCGACTGCAGAGACCATCCCAAGTCTCAAAGGCTTGTTTGACGGTCTTTCTATTCGCGTTCCGGTTCCGGTTGTTTCTTTGTCAGACATTACTTTTCTTTTGAAAAAACGCGTGACCGTTGAAGAAGTGAATGAAGTTTTAAAGAAAGCGGCGAAGCATCCATTCTATAAGGGAATTGTTACGGTAACGAATGAACCGCTTGTCTCTTCCGACTTTGTAGGCAATCCCGCGTCTGCAATCGTAGATCTCAGCCTAACGAGAGTTGTCGATGGAGACCTCGTAAAAGTCGTTGCGTGGTATGACAATGAATGGGGTTATTCCATGCGTCTCGCGGAAATGGCATTGCATGTTGCGAAAGAGATGAAAAAGAAATGACACCTCGCCCATTTCCCAAAGCAAAAAAAATAAACGGAACACGAATTCTCCTTCGTGTAGATTGGAATGTTCCCATAAGTAAGCGCGGTCCGGAGGATTCGCTTAAGCTTGAACGCACGATGCCTTTTCTTCAGGAGCTTTCAAAGCGGGGAGCGAAAATCATTCTGCTCACACATCTCGGACGTCCGAAAAAACGCGAAGCTGCTCTTTCTACAAAGCGTTTTCTTCCGCTGTTGAAGGAGCGTTATGAGATAGAACCAATCTACCACAAAGAGTCCGTAGGCTCTGCGCGGGATCGCGCAAAACTTCTCAAACAAATTGGAGCCTCCGAGCCTGGAAGCATTCATCTTTTAGAGAATGTTCGTTTTGATGTAGGAGAAGAGAAGGGGACAAAGGTACTCGCAAAAGCTTATGCAGAGCTTGGCGATTTGTATGTAAATAATGCATTTGCCGCTTGCCACCGAGCGCATGTTAGCGTTGCCGTACTTCCAAAACTATTTCAAAGTGAGGCTTTCGCGGGGCCGCAACTCATCGAAGAAGTAAAAGAACTCTCCAAACTTCTTGATAAACCAAAGCGCCCCTTTATCGCCGTGATCGGAGGAAAAAAACTTTCAACAAAAATTCCGGTTTTGAAAAAACTCTTTTCTCTTTGCGACGCCGTTCTCATCGGCGGGGCAATGGCTTCTCCCTTTTTGGAGGCCGCCGGATACAAGGTTGGTGCATCTTATTCGGATGCGTCTGCAAAAGCGGATGCAAAACGTTTATTAAAAAAGCGCAATCTTTTTTTACCGGGTGATGTGATGGTGATGAAAAAGGGAAGCCGTATGCATAAGCTTGAAGCGACTTCCGTCGGACAGATTGGCTCAACGCAAAGCATCAGGGATGTTGGCCCGGCAACGCTTGCCGCTTGGGGAGCCTTGCTTGGACGCGCAAAAACCATTCTTTGGAATGGGCCGATTGGCATAACGGAGCAAAAAGCTTCAGGGTTTGGTTCACGATTTATTGCGCGTGTTATCGGAGCGCATGCAAAAGGTCCGGCGCTCGGAATTGCAGGCGGGGGAGATACGATTCCCGTTATTCAAGATACGCAAACGCTCGAATGGTTTGATTTTGTTTCAACGGGCGGGGGCGCCATACTTGAATTCATTGAAAAAGATGGCAAGCTTCCCGGCTTGATTGCACTCAAACGATAATGTATGCAAGAAAAAAACGAGAAAGAAGAAAATATTCGCCTCATGGTTCTGGAACGTACCTATGTTTTACTGACCAGTGCAATGTCATTCGTAGCGGCGCTCGCATGGAACGACGCGATTCAATCGCTTTTTCGTCAAATATTCGGAACGGCAGCATCCATCTATGCCAAGTTTTTCTATGCGATTATTGTAACGGTGGTCACGGTTGTTTCTGTGTGGAAAATAAACCGTTTCATAAATCGGTTGAAAGAGCGGATGGAAAACAAAGATGCTAAAAAAGCACATTGAACAATAGGCGCATTGTACGTATTATAAACTCAATTCACTTCTAACTTCTTTTCCTATGTTTTCCAATTTGAAAAAGACCCCTCTTTTTGCCGTGCTGCTCGCACTGCTTTTCATTGCTTTAACCGCATTCGTGAGCGTGCTTACCGCAAAGGGAATCGCCGAGTTCCAGCAAGTCGGCCATGCGCCTCGCGCACAGGATACCTTTACCATCGACGGTGAAGGAAAAGTAACTGGTACGCCGGATCTCGCGCGCGTTGACATTGGTTTATATACAGAAGGCGATGATGTTCCGAGCGCGCAGAATGCAAATACACAAAAGGTAAACGCCATGCTCGCTGCTCTGAAGGATTTGGGAATTGATCAGGCGGATATTCAAACAAGTAATTATACGATTACCCCGCGCTATCAGTACAATGAAGGCGCGCAAACTGTGATCGGGTATGCCGTTTCACAAAATCTTTCCGCAAAAGTACGGGATCTTTCTAAGATTGGAACCGTCCTTGAGCGCGTTGGTTCGCTTGGAGCAAATCAAGTAAATGGCGTCACGTTCACCGTTGACGATCCAACCTCGCTTGAACAGGCCGCACGCAAGAAAGCGCTTGAAGATGCGCGCAAGAAAGCAGAAGAACTTGCGGATGCACTCGGCGTTAAAATTGTGAGAGTCGTCACCTTCTCGGAATCGTCCGGCAATCTTCCGACGCCGCAACCGATAGCCTTGCGTGGACTCGAAGCAGCTCCTGCGGGCCAAGTTATTCCTGAAATCCAGCCGGGATCTTTGGACATCCAATCACAAGTTTCCGTGACCTTTGAAATCCGATAAAAGAATATGTTATCAATAACAAAAATAAAATCGATCTTTGCCAGAGAAATTCTTGATTCGCGCGGAAATCCAACAGTAGCCTGCCGCGTTACCCTTACGAATGGATTGAGTACAGAGGCAAAGGTGCCTTCGGGCGCATCAACTGGCGTACATGAAGCGCTTGAATTGCGCGACGGAGGAAAACGCTATGGCGGAAAAGGTGTGCAAAAGGCCGTAGACAATGTCAATAAAAAAATAGCCCCCGTGCTTCGGGGGATGAATGTACGCAACCAGCGCGCGATTGATACGGTGATGCTTAAGCTTGACGGAACGCCAAACAAGTCCCATCTTGGGGCGAATGCGATCCTGTCGGTTTCTTTGGCTTGCGCGGAGCTTGCGGCCCTTTCACGCAAGATGCCGCTTTGGCTGTCGCTTCGAAAAACATTTGCTTTTGAATATCCGGCAAAACTCCCTCTTCCAACCATGAATGTGCTCAACGGCGGCGTGCACGCCGATTGGTCTCTTGATGTGCAAGAATGCATGATCATTCCAAAACAGCGCCGCATGGCCGAGCGCGTGCGCGCCGGAGCGGAAACATTCCAGATGTTACAAAAGCTGTTAAAAAAACGCGGCTTTGCAACAACGGTTGGAGATGAAGGTGGTTTTGCTCCAAAGCTTCCTACGGTTGAAGCGGCATTTGAGCTTTTGGTAGAAGCGATAAAAAAAGCCGGATACAAACCGGGAAAAGACATCGCGCTCGGAACAGATGTAGCAAGCTCGGAATTTTATGACAAAAAAGCAAAGCTCTATCGCATGAAATCGGAAGGGCATGACTATACAGCGGATGAGTTGCTTACGCGTT